>SAMEA3663230__coassemble_576_pt1 | contig 50269 bp, 43 predicted proteins | sample SAMEA3663230__metabat2_low_PE_017 | metagenome-assembled genome bin SAMEA3663230 (sample SAMEA3663230) | pig gut metagenome | biome: pig gut; feature: pig-associated habitat; material: faeces | place: China | collected 2013
GCTTTCAGAAGGATTGCAAAAGAACACAGTGTTCAGTTTTCAAGGTATATGGGAAAGAGAAGGAATTCTCAAGAAAAGATATGCGCCTTTAGCTCAGTTGGTACTAGCCCGCAGGCTGTGCCCGGAGCAACCGCCGAAGGCGGCTCTTAGCGGAGGGCGGAGCAACTCTTGCGACTATAGACGCAGGAACTTGCGGAAGTGAACATGATCTATAGAGATATGCGCCTTTAGCTCAGTTGGTAGAGCAACTGACTCTTAATCAGTGGGTCCCGGGTTCGAGTCCCTGAAGGCGCACCAAATGGCCCGTTGGTCAAGTGGTTAAGACAGAGGCCTCTCACGCCTTTAACATCGGTTCGAATCCGGTACGGGTCACCACTTTTTCATGTAAGATCCTCTTGACATTGCACTTTTCGCGTGCTATAATCCAGAGGTCTTGGGCATGGATGCCTTTGACATAAAGTGGCGATGAGCCACGACGAAGTTGGTATTGATTGCGGCGAGGGTCCACCTGTTCCCATCCCGAACACAGAAGTTAAGCTCGTTCGCGCCGACAATACTTGCAGGGTGACTTGCCGGGAAGATAGGTAATGCCAACACAGAAACCTCCTACGTTCGTAGGAGGTTTTTTCTTTCGTTGTAAAGCGTTTTCATTGAGAACTGTTTTCCGTTATGGGACAATGCATGACCCGCTGTTTATTCGCCTGATTGGCCTTTGGAATGACATCCCGGCAGAAAAGACCATAAAGAGAATTGCAGCGGTTCTCCAGAACTCCGTAATCCGAATCCTCATGCCAGCCCAGAGGACGCAGTGTGGAGGAGATTTTAATGCTGTTTAATACCTTTTGTCCTCTGGCATCAAAGGCAAGGATGCGGCAGTAAGGCGCAGGGGCGTTCAGCGATGTTTGATCAATCTTCAGGAAGGCACACATGACCATTCGGTTTAGGCGGGAGCGGGTATACCGCTTGGTTTTTGCTGCCGTCAAAATCTCTTCCAGCCCTCCTTCTTCCCGGCAGGCATGCATCAACCTGCGCCACAGGCCCTCGGATCCATAGGGGAGCGCTTCAAATTCTTCCTCTTCCATGGTGCGCAGCCGGTAGAGCATGGCTTTTTCTCCTGCCTCGAGGGTATGAACAGGTGCGTTTTGAAAACAGTTGCGTGCTGCTGTCGGAACGTAGCAGGTATAGTCCGCTCCAGCCGCTATGCATTTTCGTATGGCCGTAGCAGAGGGATTTTCCGGGTCCGGGGCTTGCGCATGATAATCCCCCGGGCGCCGGATCGGGTAAATTTTCATTGTGCTGTTCTGCTGTAATATGGCTTTGGTATATTCTACGGCCAGAATATCGTTTGGACGACTCAGAAGATAACCGGATGATCCCATGGCGGTCAGAGCCTGGACTCTTGCGGCAGGGAAGCTGATGCCGGTTTTTAACGCGTCCTTTAACACAGAGGGAAAACGGGGATCCAAAAGCGTTTGCGCCGTGGAAACAATTGCTTCCGCATCCGCCGATTCGGTACCGAAGCAAAGGTAATCGCAAATGGGAGAGAGAATGCCTACACCCTTTTGGGCAAACCCTTCCGCGGAGGAAAGGCTGGCGGTAACCGGCATTTCCAGAACCAGGTTTGCGCCGGTGAGAAGGGCGGCTTTTGCCCGGAGCATTCGATCAAATACGGCCGGTTCCCCCCTTTGCACATAGTTTCCGCTCATCAGACACACTATGGAACAGTCTGCGCCAAACTGTTCCCGGATGCGGTCGATTTGGCTTGTATGGCCCAGATGAAAGGGGTTGTATTCGCAGATTATTCCAATGGTAGCCAAAGTTTCTGCTCCTTTTTGAAAAAATTTTCCTGTTAGGGGTTGAGAAAACGGGAAAGATGAAATATAATATCATCGTTATCATACCACAGTTCTCTGAAAATGAAAACATTATTTTTAGGAGGAGATTCCAATGAACGTTTTGATTATCAATGCTGGCAGTTCTTCCCTGAAGTACCAGCTGATGAATCCCGAAACCGGCGATGTTTCCGCCAAGGGCCTGTGTGAGCGTATTTATATCGATGGCCGCCTGACCCATAAGGTGGGGGACAAGAAGGTTGTAAAGGACATTCCCATGCCCAGCCATTCCGAGGCGATTCAGGCTGTTCTGGAGATCCTGGTCGATCCTGTGGATGGTGTGATCAAGTCTGTTGATGAGATCGATGCCGTTGGTCATCGCGTGCTCCACGGCGGCATGGAGTTCTCCGACTCCTGCATCATCAACGATGAGGTCATCAAGGCCATTGAAAAGTGCATCCCCCTGGGCCCTCTGCACAACCCCGCAAACCTGATGGGCATCCGTGCCTGCCAGGCGGTTATGCCCAGCACCCCCCAGGTTGCCGTGTTTGACACCGCTTTCCACATGACCATGCCCCCCAAGGCCTACCGTTACGCCATTCCTACCGAGTACTTCGAGAATGACGATATTCGCCGCTACGGCTTCCACGGCACTTCTCACAAGTATGTTGCCCGCCGTACTGCCGAGCTGGTAGGCAAGAAGGAATTCAAGATGGTCAACTGCCATTTGGGCAACGGTTCCTCTCTCTCTGCCATCAAGGACGGCAAGTGCATGGATACCTCCATGGGTCTCTCTCCTCTGGCCGGTGTTCCTATGGGCACCCGTTCCGGCGATATTGATGCCTGTGTTGTGCAGTTTATCTGCAACAAGTACAACATGAGCGTGGACGACTGCCTGACCATGCTGAACAAGAAGTCCGGTATGCTGGCTATGTCCGGTGTTTCCTCTGACTTCCGTGACCTGAACGATGGCGCTGAGGCCGGCAATGCGGACTGTCAGCTGGCTCTGGACAAGTTTGCTTACGAGGTTGCCAAGTACGTTGGCGCCTATGCTGCCGCTCTGAATGGCATCGACGTGCTGACCTTTACCGCCGGTGTCGGCGAAAACGACTGTGTTGTCCGTCAGATGGTCTGCGACTACCTGGGCTTCATGGGTGTCAAGCTGGATCCCGAACTGAACAAGTCCCGCGGCAAGGAGATGGTGATTTCCACTCCCGACTCCAAGGTCCAGGTTTGGGTTGTGCCCACCAATGAAGAACTGATGATCGCTCAGGACACCGCTGAGCTGGTCAACGCTGCGAAATAATTGATTATAAGCCAGAGGGCCGCCGCGTGCTGCGGCGGCCCTCTTTGGTGGAAGGAAGGAAAACAATGGAAACTGTTCAGGAACGCTTCCTGCGCTATGTGCGCTTCGATACAACCTCCGACGAGTTCTCGGAAACCTGTCCCTCTACATCCAAACAAAAGGTTTTGGGGCAGGCCTTGGTAGAAGAGATGCTTTCCATGGGGATTGCCGACGCACGTATGGATGAAAACGGCTATGTTTACGGTACGGTCCCCGGTGACCCGAATCTCCCAACCATTGGCCTCATTGCCCATATGGACACGGCGCCGGATGCCAGCGGCGCAAATATTCGGGCAAAGGTGATTCCCTATGAGGGGGGCGATATTCTTCTGAATGGGGAAAAGGGAATCTATCTGCGGGAAGCGGACTACGAATCTCTGAAGCGAAACAAGGGCAAACACCTGATTGTAACCGACGGCACAACCCTTCTGGGGGCAGATGATAAGGCCGGTGTTGCGGAAATTCTGACCGCGGCTCAAACACTACTGATTGAGGGCGGTGTTCACGCGACACTGAAAATTGGATTTACTCCGGATGAAGAGATCGGCCGGGGGGCTGACCGGTTTGATGTGGCGCATTTTGGCGCCGACTATGCCTACACTGCCGACGGCGGTACGATAGGCGAGCTGGAATACGAGAATTTTAATGCGGCTTCCGCAAAAGTGACGGTCCACGGACTGAATATTCATCCGGGTTCTGCCAAGAATAAGATGGTCAACTCCCAGTATATCGCCATGGAGTTCCAGAGTCTGCTTCCCCAGGCTCAGAAGCCGGAGTATACCGAAAACTATGAGGGCTTTATTCACCTGACCGATATGAAAGGCGAGGTGGAAGAGAGTGTGCTGCGCTACATTGTCCGGGACCATGACAAAACCCTTTTTGAGGAGAAAAAGCAGCTTATGACCGCAACCGCTGAATACCTGAACCGAAAGTATGGCGACGGTACGGTTGAACTGGAATTGAAGGACTCCTACTACAATATGCGGGAAAAGATTGAGCCCCATATGGAGATCGTGGACCGGGCAAAACGGGCTATGGCTGCTGTGGGCATGGAGCCCAGGACCGTTCCTGTCCGGGGCGGCACTGACGGTGCGCGGCTTTCCTACGAAGGCTTGCTATGCCCCAACCTGTGCACCGGGGGAGAAAACTATCATGGCCGGTTTGAGTATATCCCGGTTGAGGATATGGAAAAATGTGTTGCCATGCTTGTGGCACTGCTCCGGATGGTATCATAAAAGCGGAATTTGCGAATAAATTGGGGATATTTACACATCCTTCACATTCCACCCTTGCTTTTTTGACAGCGAACCGCTATACTATACTCAGTTCGGAAGAGATGGCCTCTGGGAAAAACCCGGAGCTGCCCGATTATGATATTGGAGGAATCACCATGAAAACGCTTAACGCCATTGTAAAAGTTCTGGCCGTTCTGGCTGCTGTTGCCGGTGCCATCTATGTAATCGCCGCGTATGGGGATAAGATTGTTGCCTGGGCAAAGCGTGTCATTGGCTGCTGCCCCTGGGACGAGGGCATGGAAGAAGAGGAAGCCCCCGCCGAAGAGGCTCCTGAAACGGAGACTCCCGTTGAGGAGGCCCCTGTGGAGGAGGCCCCTGCAGAGGAGGCTCCCGCCGCAGAGGAAGTCCCCGCTGTGGAAGACAATGCCCCTGTCGCCAGCGAAGAGGATTTTGAAGGCTGATACCCAAAAAACGAAGCCGCTTCTCCAGTGTGAGAGGCGGCTTTTTTCTGTGCGGCCGGTGTGTGATCATAAACAGGGCACCGGGGATGGTGCCCTGTAATGCGATGGTGCTTTGGTGATTCCGGAATATGTCCGGAGCCTTTCGGACTGTTTACAGGGACAGATGGTTCCGCTCCAGCGCTTTGCGGATGGCCACACCCAGGATGGGGGCAAAGATCAGAGCCACAACAGCGTTGAAGACAGTGGCGGGGAGCTTGGCGATGATGGCGGTCATTGCGGCGGCAGGGGTCAGGCCCTTCAGGAGAAGGCTGTTATAGAAGTAGCTCTTGGAAAGGTAGAGAATGGCGTAAGTTACGGCACCGGCGGCGGTTGCCAGGATGGCCTTGCCGTAGCCCCAGTTGTTTTTGGCCTTCAGAACCATCAGACCCACCACCAGGCCGTAGGCACCCTTGGTCAGGAAGGTGATCCAGCATTCGCTGATGTACAGGGGATTGGTCATATCGTAGATGGCGGAGCCGAGGCCGGAGGCCAGACCGCCCAGCCAAGGGCCAAGCAAAAGGCCGCTGAGGGCGCACATGATGTTGCCCAGATGGAACGAGGTGTTTCCGCCGATATCGATGGGCAGGGTGACCCGCAGAGCGGAACCGGCAACGGTCAGAGCAGCCAGCAGTGCGGTGAGGACCAGATGCTTTGTGGTGATGGCTTGCTTTTTCATAATTCATTCCTCCCGGAAATTGATGATGTCATTATAACAGTAACTGGCCACAAAAAAAGTATCAGAATGAAAATGAAAAATAGGACCAGTAAATCGTAAAATTGGTAAAGATATTGTCAGGAAAGAACTGTACATCCGGAAGCAAAGGTGTTATAATACGGGAAAGAGAGCATTTAAATAAAAACACAACTAAAAGAAAGGGAACATTATGAGACTGATTTGCGCAAAAGACTATGCCGATGTCAGCCGGAAGGCTGCAAACATCATCGCCGCACAGATTCAGCTGAAACCCGATTGCGTGCTGGGTCTGGCCACCGGCAGCAGCCCTGTGGGCACCTATAAGGAACTGATTGCCATGTATGAGAGCGGTGACCTGGATTTCTCCAGGGTTCGCACCGTAAACCTGGATGAGTATGTGGGCCTGACCAAGGATCACGATCAGAGCTATGCATACTTTATGCGCACCAATCTGTTTGACCATGTGAATATCGATCAGGCAAACTGCAACATTCCCAACGGTATGAATCCCGATGCGGAAGGGGAGTGCGCCCGCTACGATGCGGTGATTGACGGCTTCGGCGGAGCTGATCTGCAGCTGCTGGGTCTGGGCCCCAACGGCCATATCGGCTTTAATGAGCCTGCCGATGCCTTTGTAAAGAACACCAACAAGGTAGAGCTGACCAAGGCGACCATTGATGCCAACGCCCGCTTCTTTGCCACCCGGGACGATGTGCCCAGGTATGCCTATACCATGGGCATCGGCGGGATTATGAAGGCAAAACGGGTTCTCCTGGTTGCCAATGGCAAGGGCAAGGCCCAGGCTGTGAAGGATTGCTTCTTTGGCCCCATTAAACCCCAGGCACCCGGTTCCATTCTGCAGCTGCATCCCGATTTTACTTTGGTGGCTGACGAAGAGGCGCTGTCTCTCGTTAAGGACCTGCTGTAATAGGGCACACAAATACTTGCCTCCCGGATGATCTCACCGGGAGGCTTTTTAAGGTATTTGTGCATTTTTTTCCGGTGCACTTGACAGCCTGCGGAAGGGACCCTATAATCAGAGAACGGGTGTTATTTAAAAGAAGAAAGAGAGGAGAATCCCATGGAGAGGAAAGCGTATCCGGAGTTTTATCGTCAGATATTCAAACTCCTGATCCCCATTGTCATTCAGAATATGCTCAATGCGGCGGTAAGCTCTGCGGACGTGCTGATGCTGGGCTTTGTGGGCCAATCTGCCATTTCCGCGGTGTCACTGGCTTCCAACTATGCAGGTGTTCTGTTCAGTATCAACTTCGGCCTGGGTACGGGTGTGACCATGCTGACGGCCCAGTATTACGGCAAAGGCGATCTGCGGGCGATCCGTGCTGTGGAGGGCATTGCCCTGCGGCTGGGATTGGTATTTTCCCTGGTTTTCGGAGGCGCTGCTTTGCTGATTCCACGATGGATGATGCTGCTGTTTACCAACGATGGGGAGCTTATCGAGCTGGGCTGTCAGTATCTGCGGATCGTGAGCCTTGCCTATATCTGCTGGGGGATCACGGAAATCTACACGGCCGTGCTGCGGAGTATGGGCCGGGCCACCATTTGCATGGTGCTTAATTCCGTAGGCTTTGGGCTGAATATTCTGCTGAACGCGGTGTTTATTTTCGGATTGTTCGGCGCGCCGAAGCTGGGCATTCGCGGTGTGGCCATGGCAACGGCTATCTCTGCCCTCGGCGGTCCGGTGGGCTGTCTGCTGATTTCCATAAAAGCCCAGGTAAAACTGAACCCCAGGTATTTGCTGGTTCGAAACAAAGCATTGAGCCAGGATTTTCGGCATTTGGCGCTCCCGGCTCTGGCAAATGACATTATCTGGGGCGTGGCCTTTTCCATGTACTCCGTTATTCTGGGCCATATGGGAAGCGATGCGGTGGCGGCCAATGCCATTGTGATTGTGGTGCGCAATCTCAGCACCGTGTTCTGCTATGCGGCAGCTTCCGCGGGAACGATTCTGCTGGGCAATGTGATGGGGGAGGGGAATCTGCCCAAAGCCAAGGTTTATGCCTCAAAAATGCTGCGGCTCACCGTATGTGCAAGCCTTTTGGGCGGCGTGGTGATTCTGTGCCTGATTCCGCTGATTTTGTCCATGTCGGAAGCGAAACTCACGGCCCAGGCGCTGGGATACCTGAAAGGTATGCTTTTCATCAACTCTTATTACATTACCGGCGCGGCAGTCAATACGGCCCTGATTGCCGGCGTATTCCGGGCAGGCGGTGACACCAAATTCGGAATGATCTGCGATACCATAGATATGTGGTGCTATGCGGTGCCTCTGGGATTTCTGGCTGCCTTTGTATTCAAGCTGCCGGTGATGGCAGTGTATTTCCTGCTGTGCACCGATGAGTTTGTCAAATGGCCCTGGGTTATCAAGCGGTATAAATCCGGAATCTGGCTGAAAAACATCACAAGAGACAATCTTTTTGACGGAACGGAACAGCTCAATTCGTAAAAATGATCCCCGGACTTTCACAAAAGTCCGGGGATTTGATTAGGGTCTGTTGTTGGTCATTTCCAGATACAGGTTCCGGTACTGCTGTGCGGAATGCTCCCAGGATACGTTCTTGTCCATATCCCGTTGAACCATCTCATCCCAATGGAAGCGGTCGTTGAAATAAAGGGTTTTTGCCCGGTTGATGGCGTCCAGAAGAAGGCCCGCCTCATACCGGTCAAAGGTAAAGCCGTTGCCCTCGTTGGTGAATTGGTTGTGGGGCGCCACGGTATCCTTCAGACCGCCGGTTTCCCGAACGATGGGAATGGTGCCGTAATGCATTCCGATGAGCTGGGTCAGGCCGCAGGGCTCAAACTGAGAGGGAACCAGAAGGGCATCACAGCCTGCGTAGATTCGATGGGCCCGGCCCTCGTCATACATGATGCAGGAGCAGAGATTTCCTTTGTAAGCATTCTCATAGTGACGGAAAGAATCCTCATAGACCTTGTCACCGGTGCCCAGCACAACTACCTGGGTATGCTCGTCCATGATCTGGGGCAGGATGGCATTGACCAGATCCAGGCCCTTCTGGTTGGTCAGCCGGGATACCAGACCGATGACGAACTTGTGGTCATCCTGCTGCAGGCCCATTTCGGCCTGCAAGGCCCGCTTATTCTCCTTCTTACCGGGAAGAACACCGGTAATATCGTAGTTGGTATGGAGCATAGCATCCGTCCGGGGATTCCAGATGTCATAGTCGATGCCGTTGACGATGCCGTGGAGCTTCCCAGCGTGGTAGCGCAGATGGGCGTCCAGCTTTTCGCCGTATTCAGGGGACTGAATTTCCCCGGCGTAGGTATCGCTGACAGTGGTAATCACATCGGTGCATGTCAGGCCGCCCTTCAGCATATTGGCGTCATTCTGCCCCTGACCCAGGGTATCCAACTGGAATACATGGTCAGGAAGACCGGTCCAATACCGCAGGGTGGGAATGTTGTAAATACCCTGGAAGCGCAGGTTGTGAATGGTAAACATGGTCTTCGCCCGTCCCACAGGGGTAGGCGCGAACAGAGTACGCTGGAAAACCGGCACCAGGGCAGCCTGCCAGTCGTGGCAGTGGATCACATCCGGGATCCAGTTCATGAAATTCAGGGCAGCCAGAGCGGCTTTGGAGAAGAAGCAGTATTTGGGAATATCCGCAATGATGGAAGTGTAGGGATTTCCATCGCTGAAGAATTCCTGGTTGTCAATGAAATCATAAACAACGCCGTCCCAAACATATTCCATGATGCCTACGTAGAAGGTACGACCATCGGAGCAGAGAGGCATCTGGAATTCACCCCGGTAGACCATTCTGCGCTGATATTCCCAGGGAATGCAGCGGTAGCGGGGGAGGATGACCTTTACATCACAGTTCATCCGGGACAGGGCCTTGGGCAGAGCGTACATCACATCGCCCAAACCGCCGGTTTTGGCAAAGGGATAGCACTCGGAACCAATGAAGGCAATGCTTCTTCTGGGACCGGGGACGGAACGGGGCTCTTCTGCGGGCATCTCTGCGGCAGGTGCTTCCACAGTGGGAATCTCGGGGACGGCGGTTTCCTCGGCAGCATGCGCAACAGGATCGACAGCCTGCTTCGTCTCCTCCTTCAGGGCGGGATCTTTGGCTGCCTTGGTCTTTCTGGGAGCAGAAGCGCTGCGCTTTCTTGTGGATTTGGGTTTGGCAGCACCGGCATCTGCTGCTTCAGGAGCAGAGGAAGTTTCCTCCTTTTCTTCCACGGCTTTGGCGGGAGCGGAAACCTTGGGTTCCTTTGCCGGGGCCTTTTTCCGGGTGGTTTTGGGCTTTTCCACGACTTCCGCAGTCTGGGCGGTATCTTTCGTCTTGGGCATGAGCGATTACCTCCTGATCAAAGTGAAAACAATTTTCACAAATTTTTTGACACAGCTGAGGGATTGTATGGTCAATTGGCCAATCCCTGCCAACAGTATAATACATTTCGCTTACAAATGCAATCGTGAACAAGCAAAGATTTTTCATGTATCGGCTTTACAGATCCGATACATATGTGGTATGATACCTAGAAAGACTGAAAGTTCAGAGGAACAGAGAATGGATTATATCGTTTTGGATATGGAATGGAACCAGCCCTGGCCCGGTTCTCCCTCCGCTCAAAAGACATTGAGTGTGCCCATCCGGGGAGAGATCATCCAGATCGGCGCGGTTCGGGTTACGGAGGAACTGATTGTGGCGGATGAATTCCAGGTGATGGTGAAGCCGAGGGTTTACCGCCATCTGAACCGCCGTGTCAGCAAACTGACGGGAATCAAGGAAGCCCGTCTCCGGGAAGAGGGGCTTCCCTTCCGGGAAGCCATGGAAAGATTCCGCGCCTGGTGTGGGGAAGAGGTGGTGTTCCTGACCTGGGGCTTTGATGATATTGGCATTCTGAGAGAGAACCTCCGTCTTTACGGAATGGAGGAGGGCTGGACGGAGCATTGGTACAATGCCCAGATGATCTTCAACGCCCAGACTGACGGCTCCACCTCCCAGAAGGCGCTGAAAACGGCTATGGAGGTTTTCGGCATTGAAGCGTCCCGCCCTGCCCATGACGCTCTGGGGGATGCCTACCATACGGCCCTGATCTGCGCAAGGCTGGATCTCAAGAAGGGTGCACAGGAATATGATTCCGCTTTGCGCAGCCACGAAAACGGCTTCCATGGAGCTGAGCTGCCCGGATGCATCCAGCGCGAGGTTTTTCGGGATCTGCCGGATAAAAATGCGGCGCTCAGTGCCATGTCCGGAAAGGATAACCGATGCCCTGTCTGCCAGAAGCAAATGCTGGGTTCCCGCTGGTTTGCCCAGCCCGGCCATCGCTATATGGACCTGGCAACCTGCCCGGAGCATGGAAAATTCCTGATTCGGGTGCGGCTGAGCCAGCAGCCTGACGGCCTGACCCGGGTCAGCCGACTGACCTATGAGGCAACCAGCGAAGCGGCGGAGGCCTATGCCCGCCGGGCAGAGAAGGCAGACCCCGAAGAACGTCCCCGCCGCCGCAGAAGAAAGCGCGGCGCGAAATCCGCAAAACCGGAAACCGACAATTCCAATGAGGCGTAAAATTCCCCCGGAGGAGAAATCCTCCGGGGGATGGTGCATATTGGGATGGATTACTTGGCGAAGACTCTCTTCAGGTGAACGAAGCGGGGCAGGCCGTCTTCCTTGACCATGTTGGTTTCGCCCTGGATGAGAGGCAGGCAGTAGTCAATGAAGTCCTGGGTAACACCATTTCCTTCGGCATTGATCCACTCCAGGGGAACCTTTTTCTCGGTGTTGGCAACCAGAGAGAGATCAAACAGCTTGGGCTCGCAGCGGTAGCCGTTTTCGTCACGGGTGCATTCGAAGCCAACCATCTTGTCGGTCATACCGGCAACAGCGGCTTCCACGGCAACCTTGCCGGACATGAAGGACTCCGCCATATCGGTGCCGGAAGCGCAGTGAGCGGCGCAGCGCTGCAGCAGGCTCAGCTCGATGGGACGGACCTTAACACCCAGCTTGGCCTTGACAATATCGGTCAGACGGGCAGCCAGACCGCCCAGCTGAGCATGACCAAAACCGTCGGTGCCGGAGGTCTTTGCCTCGCTGACGAAGGTGCCATCGGCGTAGTGGATGCCCTCGGAAACGGCAACCAGGCAGTTCTTCTTCTCGTTGTAAACCCGCTCTACATCTGCCAGGAACTTGTCCATGTCAAAGTCAACCTCGGGCAGGTAAACCAGATCGGGGCCGTCGCCCTTGGTGCCGGCCAGAGCGGCAGCGGCAGTCAGCCAGCCGGCGTGACGGCCCATGCACTCAATAACGGTGACCATTCCGGTGTCATACACCTTGCTGTCGCGGGAAACTTCCATAAAGGAGGTCGCGATGTACTTGGCAGCGGAAGCGAAGCCAGGGCAGTGGTCCGTGCCGGCCAGGTCGTTGTCGATGGTCTTGGGCACGCCAATGACACGGCAGTCATAGCCAACCTTGGCCATGTACTTAGAAACCTTGTTGCAGGTGTCCATGGAGTCGTTGCCGCCGTTGTAGAAGAAGTAACGGACATCGTACTTCTTGAAGATCTCCAGAATCCGCTTGTAGTCGGTGTCGTCTACATCGGGATCGGCGATCTTGTAACGGCAGGAGCCCAGAGCGGAGGAGGGGGTGTGCATCATGTTTTCCAGCTCGGCGGCATCTTCCTCATCCATAATCATCAGTTCATCATTCAGAACGCCCTTGATGCCGTGAAACGCGCCGTAGACCTTGGTGATGTTGGGATTCTCCAGACCGGTCTTGATCACGCCGTAGGCGGAGCAGTTGATGACGGAAGAAGGACCGCCGGACTGACCGACAATCAGAGAACCAACCAGATTCTTTTCAGACATTTTACAATACCTCCAGATTGGAATTAAAGAATGATTTGTGAAAAATGCTGGAAATGGGCCGCAAGGAACCCACACGTTCCATATTATAGCATGAAAGCTTTCGTTTGGCAAATATTATTATTGAATTATTCGGAAAATGTGCTATAATATCTCTCGGAAAAAGGCGGACAGCTGTCTGCTGAATAAGAAAGGATTGATTCCAATGGCTCTCGTAACTACGAAAGAGATGTTCAAGAAGGCTTACGACGGCGGTTACGCCATCGGTGCTTTCAACGTCAACAACATGGAAATTGTTCAGGGTATCACTGAGGCTGCCGGTGAGCTGAAGAGCCCCGTCATCCTGCAGGTGTCCAAGGGCGCCCGCGCCTATGCCAATCATGCTTACCTGGTTGCAATGGTAAAGGCTGCCGTTGAAGAGAACCCCGAGATTCCCATCGCTCTGCACCTGGATCATGGCGACAGCTTCGAGCTGTGCAAGAGCTGCATCGACGGCGGCTTCACCTCCGTAATGATTGATGCTTCCTCCAAGTCCTTCGAAGAGAACATTGCCCTCACGAAGCAGGTTGTTGAGTACGCTCACGATCACGGCGTGGTTGTCGAAGCGGAGCTGGGCACCCTGGCCGGCGTTGAGGACGAAGTCGCTGTTGAGCATGGTAAGGAAAGCTACACCCGTCCCGAGGAAGTGGAAGAGTTTGTTTCCCGCACTGGCTGTGACTCTCTGGCGATTGCAATCGGCACCAGCCACGGCGCTTACAAGTTCAAGGCTTCTCAGTGCACCCGCAATGCCGACGGCATTCTGGTTCCGCCTCCCCTGCGTTTCGACGTTCTGAAGGAGTGCATCAAGCGCCTGCCCGGTTTCCCCATTGTTCTGCACGGCTCTTCCTCTGTTCCCCAGGAGTTCGTGAAGATGGTCAATACCTACGGCGGCAATATGCCTGATGCCATCGGTATCCCCGAGGATCAGCTGCGTGAAGCTGCAAAGCTGGCGGTCTGCAAGATCAATATCGACTCCGATATCCGTCTGGCCATGACCGGCACCATCCGCAAGTACTTCGCCGAGCATCCCGATCATTTCGACCCCCGTCAGTACCTGAAGCCCGCCCGTCAGGCTGTCAAGGACATGGTTGCCCACAAGATCGTTTACGTTCTGGGCTCTGACGGCAAGGCCTGATCCGTTTCCCGCATTACTTAGAATCCCGCAGGGTTTCCTGCGGGATTTTTCTGCCCGACGGGAAGAACGGATCCATCCGGATGTGGGGCTGACTATATAAAAAGGAACAAAAGATATGGGTTTTTCCACAGAAAAATGTGAAAAACCTGTTGACTTTTTCCTGGAAGAATGATAAAATAGCCCAGCCGCATTGAAAGGGCTTTCAAGTGCTGCCCAAAAGCAGCCGCCTTTAGAGCGAGACTACACAATTAAAGTAGGTGAAATGAGAAATGAAGGCAGTTTTTGTTACCGGCGGTAAGCAGTACACCGTTGCCGAGGGTGATGTCCTGTTCGTCGAGAAGCTGGGCGTTGAGGCCGAGCAGACCGTGAAGTTCGATCAGGTTCTGGCTGTCCTGGACGGCGAGAACTCCAAGATCGGTGCTCCCGTGGTTGAGGGTGCCACCGTCGAGGCTAAGGTTGTGAAGAACGGCAAGGGCAAGAAGATCGACGTCCTGAAGTACAAGGCCAAGAAGAACGAGAAGACCCACATCGGTCATCGTCAGCCCTACACCAAGGTCGAGATCACCAAGATCGCACTGTAATTGCTATGACCAGAGTTGAATTTACTACGGAAGACGATCGGATCACCGGATTCACCGTCTCCGGACACAGCGGCTATGCCGAAGCGGGCAGCGATATTGTCTGTGCCGCGGTCAGCGCCGCTGTCGCCATGGCTGAGGCCACCATCAATGATGTGTGCGGCGCAAAGGCCAAGGTTCGGGTCAAAGAGGAGGATGCCCGCATCACCCTGACCCTCCCCGTGAGCTGCGATGAGGAAGAAAGCGTTCAGGCGGTTCTCTCCGGCATGATGCTCTATCTGTGCAGCCTGCGGGACCAATATCCCGACAACATCGAAGTTTTGGAGGTGTAATAGTATGCTGAAGATTGGTATTCAGTTCTTCGCTCACCACAAGGGCGGCGGTTCCACCAAGAACGGCCGTGATTCCGAGTCCAAGCGTCTGGGCTGCAAGCGTGCCGATGGTCAGTTCGTGCTGGCCGGCAACATTCTGGTTCGCCAGAGAGGCACCCACATTCATCCCGGCACCAACGTTGGTATCGGCAAGGATGATACCCTGTTCGCTCTGGTTGACGGCACTGTCAAGTTTGAGCGCATGGGCAAGGATCGTCGGAAGTGCTCCGTTTACGCTGAGCAGTAAGACAAGCCTATGAAACGAAGGACTGCTGCGATTCCTGCGGCAGTCCTTTTTTCTGGGCAGCAGCAGAAAGCTGTCCTTCCGGTTTTCCACTGCTGCTTTTGTGAATGTGATGTTTTGCTGTTCGTATTGTATTGGATCATTGGGTGACAGAGAAAAGGAAATGTATATTGCTTCTTTTTCTGTGTCACCCTTCCATAAGAACAGGAGGTATACGATGTTTGTAGATAAGGTTCGAATTACGGTTTGCGGTGGTCGGGGCGGCGATGGTGCCGTGGCCTTCCATCGGGAGAAATATGTTGCCTCCGGTGGTCCTGACGGCGGCGACGGCGGTCACGGCGGCAGTGTGATTCTGCGTGTCAATGACAATCTGTCCACGCTGCTGGATTTTCGTTACAAGCGCAAGTATTCCGCTCAGGCAGGCGTGAACGGACAGGGCCGGAATATGAGCGGAAAGCGTGGAGAGCCTCTGATTATTGAGGTTCCCAGAGGAACAGTGGTCCGGGATGCGGAAACCAATCAGATCATTGTGGATATGTCCACCGGTGAGGATTTTGTTATTGCCAAGGGCGGCAGGGGCGGCTGGGGCAATGCCCACTATGCAACGGCCACCCGGCAGGTGCCCCGCTTCGCAAAGAGCGGACTCAAGGGGCAGGAGCGGGACGTGATTCTGGAACTGAAGCTGCTGGCGGATGTGGGCCTGGTTGGCTTCCCCAATGTGGGAAAATCCACCTTGCTTTCGGTCACCTCCAATGCCCGGCCCAAGATTGCCAACTATCATTTTACCACTCTGTTTCCCAACCTGGGCGTCATCTATGTGGACGAGGGTGTGTCCTTTGTTATGGCGGATATTCCCGGCATCATTGAAGGCGCTGCCGAGGGTGCCGGCCTGGGCCATGATTTCCTGCGCCATATTGATCGCTGCCGCCTGCTGGTGCATGTAGTGGATGTATCCGGCAGCGAGGGTCGGGACCCTGTGGAGGACTTCAATGCCATTTGCGATGAGCTGGCCAACTACAGTGTAGACCTGAGCAACCGGCCCATGATCGTTGCCGCGAACAAGATTGATCTGCTTCCGCCGGACAGCGACAATTTGCAGCGCCTGCGGGCCTGTGTGGAAGCCGCCGGATGCGAACTGTATGAGATTTCCGCCGGTACGACCCAGGGGACCCGCAACCTGATGCGGGTGGTGGCAGAAAAGCTGCGCACGCTGCCTCCTGTAACCATCTATGAGCCGGAGTATGTGGAGCAGCAGCCGGAAGCCGGCGATCCTCAGGAGCTGTCCATCGAACATCTGGGATCCACCTGGGTTATTACCGGCACCTGGCTGGAGCGGCTGGTGCAGAATATCAATTTTGACGATTATGAGTCCCGGAACTATTTTGACCAGATGCTCCGCAAGTGCGGCCTGTTTGCACGGCTGGAGGAGATGGGCATTCAGGATGGCGACACCGTTGATATTTACGACCTGCAGTTTGAGTATATGCGCTGAAGCAGCCTTCCCCCAACCGGTTCCGGTTGGGGGATTTGCACTTTCCGTAATCTTTGCGGAAGCCTTGAAGAAACGGGCACAATCGTATATAATAAACAAAAACCGATAGAAACGGGGTAGAACCATGGAATTAAGGGTTCTTGCAGTGGGCGATGTGGTTGGGCAGCCTGGAATGGAACGGATTCGCCGGGATCTTCGCAGGCTGATACGGAAAACCGGGGCGGATTTCACGGTTGTGAATGGGGAAAATGCCAGTGTAGTGGGCATTACGCCGGATCAGGCAGAGGATATTTTGGATGCCGGCGCGGACGTCGTTACGCTGGGCAATCACAGCTTCGGAAAGCGGGAAATCGTTCCCTATCTGGATGATTCCACCCGCATCCTGCGCCCAGCAAATTACGCACCCCAGGCCCCCGGAATTGGATGGCAGGTGTATGAGACCCGGGCAGGAGATGTGGCGGTGATTGATCTGATCGGTCGGGTCAATATGGATTACACCCCGGACAATCCGTTTTTGTTGGTGGAAAAAATCCTGAAAAAGCTGGATACCGCTCTTATTCTGGTGGAAATGCACGGGGAGGCGACCTCCGAGAAGCTGGCCATGGGCTATCACCTGGACGGCAAAGTCAGCGCGGTATGGGGAACCCACACCCATGTGCCCACAGCCGACGCCCGGGTACTGCCCAGGGGGACGGGCTATGTAACGGATCTGGGCATGACCGGCCCGGCGGAATCCGTTCTGGGCATCCGTCCGGAGCTCTCCATTGCCAAATTCCGGGGAGACCTGACGGAGCGCTACCGGTGGGCGGAAGGCCCCACCAAGCTGGAAGCGGTCCTCTTTACGCTGGATGGAGCAACCGGTAAATGCTTGAAGGCAGAAAGGACAGACCTATGGGATTGACGCTTATTCACGCGGCGGACCTGCATCTGGATTCCGCTTTTGTTGGGTTCCCTCCGGAGCAGCGAAAATACCTGATGGAGGCACAGGCATCGATTCCCGAACGGATCGGGGAATGCTGCCGCAGCCAGAACGCGGATATGCTCCTGCTGGCGGGAGATGTTTTTGACGGTCCCTATCGCCGGGAAACCGCCCGGGCATTGGCGGAAACACTGGAAGACTGTTCGGTTCCGGTATTCATTGCACCGGGCAATCATGATTTTCTGGGGATGGATTCTCCCTGGGAACGGGAGAACTGGCCGGATAATGTGCATATTTTCCGCGGAAATCTGAGTTATGTGGATCTGCCGGAGCTGGAAACACGGGTCTATGGCGGCGGCTTTACCGCAATGGATTGCCCGGGCCTTTTGGATCATTTCCGGGCAGAGCGGGTTTTTCCGCACACCCTGGCGGTGCTTCATGGGGACACCACTTCCCCGAAATCCCCCTATAACCCGATTACCTCCGCACAACTCATTTCCTCTGGTTTGGATTATGTGGCTCTGGGCCACATCCATCAGGCGGGTAGCCTGCACGCGGGATCAACTCTCTGTGCCTGGCCCGGCTGCCCTATGGGAAGAGGCTGGGACGAGACGGGTTCGAGGGGCATATTAAAGGTTTCCCTGGGGAAAAAGGTCCATCTGTCGCCCATTGGGCTGGGACTGCCCAGATTTTTTACGGAATCCCTGTCTCTGGACGAAGGCTTGGACGCCCTTGACCGTTTGCTTCCCTCTTCCGAATGCCAGGACTTTTACCGCATTACCCTGACGGGCAGGGGAGAAGCAGATATTCCGGCCCTTCTCAAAAAGTACACCGGACCGGCCTATCTGGAATTCCGGAATCGAACCAAGCCCAAACGGGAGCTGTGGGATTGCATCGGGGAAGACAGTTTCCAGGGGGTTTTCTTTGATCTTCTCCATGGTGCCTTGGAACAGGCCGATCCCCAGGAAGCGGAAACCATCCGCCTGGCGGCGGAGCTGTCCCGCAGAATTCTGGATGGGGAGGAGGTAGAGCTGCCGTGATCATATATTCCATGACGGCCACCTTCGGAAAGCTGGAGCATGAGACGCTGACCCTGAAACCGGGGCTCAACGTGATTTCCGGTGAAAACGAGTGGGGAAAGAGCACCTGGTGCGCCTTTCTTCTGGCCATGCTCTACGGCCTGGATACCCGGGCAAAGACCACCAAAACCAGTCTGGCGGATAAGGAGCACTATGCGCCCTGGTCAGGCACGCCCATGTCCGGCAGAATGGAAATCAACTGGAACGGAAGGGATCTGACTCTGGAACGCAGAACCAGCGGCAGAGTGCCTATGGGCGTGTTTCAGGCATATGAAACGGAATCCGGCCTGGCAGTTCCGGAATTGACCGGGGAAAACTGCGGTTTGCAGCTTCTGGGGGTGGAACGGGAGGTGTTCTGCAGAGCAGGCTTTATTCGTCAGCCGGATCTGCCGGTAACGGGAAGCGAAGCGCTTCGGGCAAGACTCACCGCCCTGGTGACCACCGGTGATGATACGGGGGATTCCAAACGGCTGGCAGAAAAGCTGAAAGAGCTGAAAAACAAGTGTAAGTACAACAAATCGGGACTGCTTCCCCAGGCCCTTGCCCGGCAGCGTCAACTGGAAGAGTCCTTTGAGGAATTAACAGCCTTGGAGGACAAGTGTGCGGCGCTTGTTTCCCGTCAGCGGGAGGCAGAGATTTTCCAGAAAAGACTGCAAAATCATCTTCAGGTTTTGCGGAATCTTCAGGCTGAGCAGGATGCCCGGCAGGTAGCCCAGGCCCGGCGGGCAGCGGAACGGGCCAGCCGTGAAAAAGAGGCGCTGGAAGACTTTTGCCGGGATCTTCCAAGCCGCCAGGAGGCCCGGAATCGTCTGAGAGACCTGTCCGACTATATGGCGGCCTGGGACGCGGCAGTCAAGGCACGCAACGCCCTGGAGCCGGAACCCCAGGAAGAGGACACCCTGCCTGCTTTCCGCGGACTTTCCGCCAGGGATGCCCAGCTGAAAGCGGAAAATGACGCGGCTGCCTACCGGGATTCGGTGGGAAAATTCGCTCTGGTGCTGTGTGTGCTGGGAATTGCGGTGGTAATAGGAGGGCTCTGCCTGGCGGCCTTTGTCCATATGCCCATTCCCGGCCTCGCCCTGGGCGGACTGGGGGCACTGCTTCTGGGTGCCGCGCTGCTGTGCAGCGGAAAGGGCAAAGGGAAGCTGGAAGAGCTGAGCAAAGGCTATGGCACCGCGGATTGGAAGCTGTGGCCTGATCTGGCGGACCGGTATGCCGCCCAGCGGATGGAATACGAACAGGCATATGAATCCTGGGTCAGGCGGAAAAACGCGCTGGATGAACGGCTTCAGGCGCTCCAGAATCAACGACAGATCCTGTGTGAGGGAAAGGAACTGACCGAAATGGAGTCCCTGTGCCGACAGGTGCTGGAGAGCTGGGACCGTCTGGATGCGGCAGCGGTTCAGGAAAACCAGGCAAAGGAGCACTTGGAAGCGCTGCTTTCCATGGCCCGGTCCTCGGAGCAGACAACCGAGGATAACATGGACCTGAGCCTGGAGCAGACCCAGAGCAATCTGAAGCAGACGGAACATGACCTGGCAGTGCTTCGGCATGATCTTGGGGTGTGCAGGGGCCGAATGGAAAGTCTGGGAAATCGGGAAGAACTGCAGCGGCAGCTGCAGGAGGTCCGCAGCCGGGTATCCGCTCTGGAAAAAGTCTATGATGCGCTGAATCTTGCCCAGAAAACTTTGACGGAGGCAACGAATGAATTGCAGCGCCGGTTTGCGCCCCGAATTTCTCAGTTGGCAGGATCCTATATGGAAGCCATGACCGGCGGCAGATACAGCAAGCTCACGCTGACAGAAAATCTGACGCTGCTGACGGCTGCCCATGGAGAAGATGTCCTCCGGGATGCCATGTGGCGTAGCGATGGAACCATGGATCAGCTGTATTTTTCCGCCCGCCTTGCAGTGGCGGAAATCCTGATGCCCAAGGCGCCGGTGATTCTGGATGATGCCCTGGTCCGTTTTGACGACCGCAGGCACCGCGGGGCTATGGAGCTGCTGGAAAAGCAGGGGCAGGACAAACAAATCCTGTTGTTTACCTGTCAGGGCCGGGAAGAGGCGGCGCTTTCAAAAAAACCGCAGCCATTGAGTTCCGGGTAAAGTCCCACACAACCGCAGACCCCCAGTTCCGGCAGCCTGGCTGTAAGCGCCGACAGATCTTCACCGGTACGCCATAGGGCAAACTGCACACGATCTTTGAGAATTGTCTCTGCCCGGTAGTGACAGAGCAGAACCCTGTCCCGGAACCCGCCGGTACCTGTTTCGGACGTTTCGGTGCTGCTGCATCCCCCGGCGGTCAGCGTCAGCTTCAGCGCCGATGGTGCCAGATCCAGCCAGATTTGCCTGCCCTGCCAGGGCGCAAGGGCCTCTTCCGGCATGACATCCGGCGGAATTGGCGGCAGAAAAACCGGCCCGGCAGGGCCTGCGTATTCCGGCGGAGCAGCTATGGGACAGGAAAGGGCCGCGCCAAGCTCCTGCACAAATTCTGCCAGTCCCGTTTGCTCCTTTCGCTGAAAATCCAGCAGGACGGCGGGGCAGCCGGATGCGATGGAAGAAAGACGGTCAATCAACTGAATGCTTTTCTCCTTCGAAAAGGGTGTACGGTCGGTGAGAACCGGCAGGCATTCCGGGGGCAGGAATTCGGGCATGCCGTTTTCTTCGAATGGGCAGAACAGAAAGGCTTTGCGAAGCCCTTCCGGAAGCGCCTGCTCCGGTGCCATGGCCAGGTATACGGAAAAATCCATGGACAAAACCTCCTCCCCGTGCTATAATAAGAGGCCGAATCGGGGGAACCTCCTCCAATTCTATGAACAAAGGAGACAGCCTATGCCCCTTTCTTTTTTGCCCCGGGTTCTGACCCGGTCGCTCACCGATCTGACCCCGGAGTATTTGCTGGGGAAAGGCATTCGCCTTTTGATGATGGATTTTGACAACACCATCGTCCCCTATACAACAGACGTGCCCACCGAAAAAATGGCTGCCTGGCTGGAAGAAATGAATGCGTCTCCCGTGAAAATAGCCATCGTCTCCAACAGCAAAAACGAACGTCTGATCCGGTTCTGTAAAACCTATTCTCTGGATTACATTATGCGTGCCCACAAGCCATCGGCAAAAGGGCTCCGGGAATGCATGGCCCGGTTTGGGTTCCGGCCTGAGGAGGCTGCCATTGTGGGAGATCAGATTTTTACGGATACACTGGCGGGAAACCTGGCAGGCGTTATGCCGATTCTGGTGGATGCCATTGACAATCATACCATCTGGCTGAAAGCCAGACATGTTTTGGAGCTGCCCTTTCTTTTCGCAGCCAGAAAAAGGAGAATGGAAAGATGAAAAACTTAGAGAAGTTCCTGTCCATACTGGATGGGGAAGTGGATGGCCTGCTTCTGACCTCCCGCTACAGCCGTCACTACGGTGCCGAGTTCGATATTGCCGAGGGTATGGCGGTGGTCAGCAAAAAGGGCTGCCGGTATTTCACCGACAGCCGGTATATTGAGTCCGCCCAGAAGAATATCCGGGATTTTGAGGTTCTGGATGTCCAGGGCGCGCGGAACTATCCCAAGTGCATCAACGAAGCCATTGCGGATTTTGGCATCACCACCCTGGGCTTTGAGGAGAACTATCTGACCGTTGCGGAGTTCCGGGATTTGGAGCAGAATCTCCATGCCGGACTGGTGCCCTATAATGCGCGGATCAACGGATTCCGGGGCGTCAAGGAGCCCTGGGAGATCCAGCGGATGCGTAAGGCCCAGGAAATTGCCGACAGGGCATTTCTGGAAACCCTGCCCGTTATCAAGGCCGGCATGACCGAGCTGGAGCTTCAGGCGGAGCTCATCTACCGGATGTATAAAAACGGTGCCCAGGGTTTGTCCTTTGATCCCATTGTGGTTTCCGGCCCCAACAGCAGTATGCCCCACGGCGTGGCAGGGGACCGGGTGATCCGGGAAGGCGACTTTGTTACCATGGATTTCGGCGTTCTCTATCAGGGCTACTGCTCCGATACCACACGTACCGTTGCGGTGGGCTACGCCACGGAGGAAATGAAAAAGGTCTACAATGTGGTCCTTCAGGCCCAGCTGGCGGGCATTGCGGCCACCAGAGCCGGGGCAACCGGTGAAGAAATTGACGGCGCTGCCCGGAATGTCATTGTGGACGCGGGCTACGGCGAATACTTTGGTCACAGCTATGGTCACAGCCTGGGGCTGGAAATTCACGAGGCTCCCAATCTGAGCTTCCGCAACCCCGATCCTATTCCCGCAGGCGCGGTTTGCTCTGCAGAACCCGGCATCTATCTGCCTGGGAAGTTCGGCGTGCGTATTGAGGATGTGACGATTGTCGGGCCGGATGGCTGCGAAGACATTACCAATTTGCCCAAAGATTTGCTGATTCTCTAAAAAAATTCTTTCCCCCTCTTGCAAAATAGCGGATTTTAGGGTAAACTATCATAGTTAAGGATATAGATTCTTGTATCCCCCCAAAGGGAACATACATTAGGAGGATAAACCAATGATTTCTGCAAGCGATTTTAGAAACGGCGTGACTTTCGAAATGGACGGCAAGGTCATGCAGGTCATCGAGTTCCAGCACGTGAAGCCCGGCAAGGGCGCCGCTTTTGTCCGCGTGAAGATGAAGAATGTCATCACCGGCGGCGTAACCGAAACCAGCTTCAACCCCTCTGCCAAGTACCCCACCGCCTACATTGAGCGCAAGAAGATGGAGTACTCCTACAACGACGGCAACCTCTACTACTTTATGGACGGCGAAACCTACGAGCTGACCCCCATCGATGCCAGCGTTCTGGATGACTCCTTCAAGTTTGTCAAGGAGAACGACACCTGCACCATCATGAGCTACAAGGGCAATGTGTTCGGCGTGGAAGCTCCCAACTTTGCCGACCTGGTGGTCACCAAGACCGAGCCTGGCTTTGCCGGCAATACCGCTACCAACGTTACCAAGCCCGCTACCGTGGAAACCGGTGCCGAGATCAAGGTGCCCCTGTTCATCAACGAGGGCGACAAGATCCAGATCGATACCCGTACCGGCGAGTACCTGGGCCGTTCCAAGGCCTAATTTGACCGGCCATGGGCCGGAAAAGGAGTGTAAAAATGACGATTTCTGAAAAATCCGCCTACCTGAAGGGCCTGATGGATGGCCTGAAGCTGGACACGGAATCCAACGAAGGAAAGATGATCGCCGCGATCGTGGATCTGCTGGGCGATATGTCCAGGCGTATGGTGGACATTGAGGATACCACCATTGCCATCTCCGATGAACTGGATGAGATCGAAGAGGATCTGGACGCCATCGAAGACTTCATCATGGATGAAGACGACGAGGACGACTGGGACGAGTATGAGGACGAAGAGGACTACTACGATCCCGATGACGAGGATGATGAAGAAGAGCCCGAGGAAGGCTTTGACTTCGGTGATGAGGACTCCACCATCTACGAGGTAGAGTGTGCCTGCGGCAATGTCATTGATTTCGACGAGGAAGTCCTGGAATCCGGCAGCATTGTCTGTCCCAACTGCGGCGAGACCCTGGAGTTCACCTTCGATGACGACGAGGTCGAGGACCAGTAATATCCCATAAGCTGACAGCGGCAAAAGCTCCGTGCTTTTGCCGCTGTTTTTTATGTGGCGCAGATTTTCGGGTAAAGCAAGACAGTGCCGCCAGAATGCAGAAGTTCTATGAATTCATAAGGGAAACATATTCCGCAGGATAAGGGAAAAAATAAGGGAAAACACGAAATGACAGATACAAAAATCGTGAGGAACTAAACTTTTACAATCAAAAAAGCTGGGGATTATCCGGGAAAAGTTAAAACCACCGAACGAAAACCGTTCGGTGGTTTTGGCAAATCACTGTAATTATACTACGTTTGGCGCACTCTCGGAATGGGGTGCGCCATTTTTTGAAAAGGTGCGCCAACAGCTATTCAATTTGGCGCACCACGATGTGGTTACTTTTATCGGCTCTGGCTTATATCCCTAGCCTCACTAATGCTATCAGCAGTCAGCAATGTGTCCAGCATTGCCCATACTCGTCCACTCGGATAGATTTTTCCCGTCTTCACGGTTTTGCTTGGAATAATAGCTGGGCCAAGATGATAAATGAAGTGATTATTTTCCCATTCTTCATCAGGCATCTCAGGAATCTCGGTGTGAACATTTCTGGATACCGTGTAGCTTTCAATATGGTGGATCGACTGAAGCTTTCCATCATAGCGAAATGCAATATAGTTGGGAGCCTCTTTCGGCCATCCGTTGCCACCGACAGGGCAAAAATATTTATTATATTTCTTTACGATTTCAATCCAGGACAATTCGCAACCTTCATAATGACCGTTGCTTAATGCTACAACATATACCCAATTGGATGATTTATTCTGCATTGTCATTATGCTCCTCAGATATTCAGTAAACTCATCTAGCAAATGTTTTTGCTCATGGTTAGAAAACGGTCTCGCTTCCGTTGCGATATTATAAATATCCTTATATGACAAATGACTAACCGGGATGCCATTAACTATGGAAAAGGGTAAGTACTGGTTTGCGTATTCCTGGGAGCATTCTGACAGAGACACAATTCTCTTTTTGCTTACCGGCTTGGATGCAAAATCTTTTCGTGTTGAGTATTTTGTTAATTGCTCTGCCCCGGGGAGTACCCAACCTTTCTTAGCCTCAATAATAATATGAAATGATTGGTCATCAGTTAATTCAATATCTGTAATGCCAGTTTCATGATCGTATTGCTGATTAAGTATAGTAATCTGACTCGGATCTGCTGTCGCGTCACAAACTGACCTAATAATCCGAGTTAAGAATTCTGGGCATTTTACAAGTGCCCAACATAGGCTGCTCGTGATGTCGTTCTCAGTATCTCCAAGTAGCTGAAAGACGCTCCTGATCTCTTGACCATAGGATTTCAAGACAGCCATTTTTTCACCCCTAACCCTGTCCTACATAGTAATTACTCAGTCGTCATCATCGTCATAGTCATATGAACTATTTCCGGCATTGCAAAGGTTTTGCACATAGTTTAAGTGAGCCATCTCAGCAGCTTCTCTTGCATCCGCCGCGGCCTGCCGTGCATACTCTTCTGCTGCCTGCGCCGCTCTAGCTCGTTCAGCTTCTAATTCGAGCAATTCTTGACGGTGTGCTTCTGCTCGTTCCTCCTCCTCATCTTTCCTTTTTTCATCGTACCACAGGTTAATGGCCTCTTTCAGACTTTCGACCCTGCCCTCTTCAAAAAACTCAATTAACTGCTGTACAATCTCAGCCTCTTTGAATTTCTGATTGACGGTACTATCTTCAGCCAGCGCTTGCACAGCTAAATCATATTCTTTCTTTGTTGTATCAACGATAGCTTGGGCCTTTTCGATTGCTTCTGCTTGTTCGACCTTATCTTCTGCGGCAAGGGCAGCTCGCTCATCATTGAACTTTTCACGATACGCAGCTTCAGCTAACGGATACGCACGATCATAAAAAGCCTTTGCTTCGTTATACTTCTTCTTTTTAGATAAATATACCGGAACAGCCAACTTAATTAATCCGTGGGGAGCAACCGGTTCCTCACCTAGTTTTTCTGCAATAAAACCAGGCTTATTGGCTTCGTCAAATGCCCCTAATTTTGTCGCATAGAAATCGGTCACATTTTTGAGATGCTCCCTTGCTAGTGCATACTCTCGCTGAGCTGCGCTTTCTTCCTCAATCAACGAAAGCAAATGCTTCAGAGCAACTACTGATTCATTGGCGTTCATATGCGATCCTCCACTACTTTTCTCTATGCCGTTCCAGACAGCATCGTACAAAAATAGTATATCACATTATTTTCTGTTTTTCGACTATAAAATTATGAAGATCAGGGAATGAAGTAAGAATACACATTTTTATGCCTCATTTCACCCGGGCGACGCATATTGCATGATTATATCCACTGTGATATAATATAATAAATCATTACCGAGGAGGTACAACATGGAAAAATTCATCCCCTACGAAAAACTCTCCAAAAAAGAAAAACGAAAGCTGGATCTGGCCAAGCGGCAGACCTGGGGTGAACTGAACCCCGTTACACGGAAGCCGATGAACAGCAAAGCGTACAGCAGAAGAAAGTCACAGGACTGGAAGCGGGAACTGCCGCCCAAGACCTGTGACTTTTCTTTTTATTGCTCATTTTTGATGCCGTCAAGGACGACTTCCGAGCAGAAAGAGAAATCTTTGAGGAAGCCTGTTCTTCTATCCAAGGCTGGGATAACGATTTTGAAATGACTCACAAAATCCCAACTCTGTGTGCCAGTATTGATGAATTTCAAAGGCGTTATTACACTAGGCAGAAACCTTTGCTAATGCAAACACTGTGGAAAACACAGGGCAAGTCTCCATTATTGGCAGACCAGGCTTTTGATATTGTCATTTGGAGTGACTATGCATTTTCCAGATTATTTGTTGACAGTTCCTACGAAATATCCGCAACCATGAGCAGACCTATGAGAGCATCGGCACGGTTGGCGCGCTGCCTCTGGGAACTGAGTAAATCTGGCAAAATTCGTGTCGTTGATATTTATCGTCAAATGGCTTTTGGTAACCAGACTGACAAGGAGTTTTCTGTTCCGGGAAACAAATGGAGAACGTATGTGAATTCACCCCGGACGGCTACCCCTATTTTACCCAAAGAGGCAGTAAATGAAATAATAGAAGATGGGTACATCGAACTTCTTAGTCCGGAGCGTAGGTTCGATCAAACTCTATATTTTACTGTGCGGAATCAAGGCGGATAATAACCACAATCCTAACGATTGCATCACAATTATAACGATACCCCCATAATCTTAACGATTACCCATAAATATAACGATTGTGGGGGAGAAAGAGCCCCTGAAAACACAAAAAAGCCCAGCCAGGAGTGATCCCGGTTGGGCTTCATTGTTACAATTAAGCTAAAAAGTTCGGTATTTTCCCGAAAAAAGGGAACAAAAAAGAACCGCAGCTTACTACTTGCGTAGCAAAATTACGGTTCTTATTTGGCAGGGGCACAAGGACTTGAACCCTGAGCCTACGGTTTTGGAGACCGCCGCTCTACCAATTGAGCTATACCCCTATATATGAAAGAAAGGAAAAAACCTTTTGCTTCTGGTGGGCCTTCAGGGACTCGAACCCGGGACTATCCGGTTATGAGCCGGAGGCTCTGACCAACTGAGCTAAAGGCCCGTTCAATCAAGTGACGCTCGTCACTACGGGTGGTATTATATCACGCAGCAAACACAATGTCAAGGAAAACTTTCCTGGATTTCCTCTGTTTCCGGAATGCTCCGATTCTTTCCGAAAACACCGGAGTACCGTGATTTTCCATTCGGTTCCAATCCATATTTTAGCGGAAAACGGGCTGCCCCGAATGCGGAGCAGCCCTCAGGCTTATCGTTTTCCTTTCCTGGAAGGCACAGGCCGGGCAGCGGGACCGGGGCGCTTCGGTGCGGCCTTACTGCGGGGAGCGGGCTTTCCGCTCTTTTTGGCGGCACCGGCGGAACCCACACTGGAACGGCCGGATTTAGGAGGCTTTCCGGGTTTTGCCGGTGGAGCGCCGTGGCTGCCGTTTTTCGGCGAAATGGCGCGGATCAGACACTTGGGTCCGGAGCCAATCAAATCCTCTCTGTGGGCCGCCAGCAAGGCTTCCCGCACCAGATAATAGTTCTTTGGATTGCGGTACTGGATCAGTGCCCGCTGCATGGCTTTCTCGTGGGGATCCGTGGGAACATACACTCGTTCCATGGTTCTGGGGTCCAGGCCGGTATAGTACATGACGGTGGACAGGGTGGAGGGGGTTGGATAGAAATCCTGTACCTGCTCGGGATTGTAGCCCATATCCCGGATGTATTCCGCCAGCTCTACAGCTTCCTTCATGGTGGAGCCGGGATGGCTGGACATCAGATAGGGAACCAGGAACTGATTCATGTTGTACTGCCTGTTCAGCGCAAAATATTTGCTGACAAACTGATTATATACGGCGTTTCTGGGTTTTCCCATCCGGCATAGCACCGCATCGGAGACGTGTTCCGGGGCAACCTTTAGCTGGCCGGAGATGTGGTACTGCACCAATTCCTTAAAAAAGGTGTCCTTCCTGTCTGCCAGCAGGTAGTCAAAACGGATGCCGCTGCGGACGAAGACCTTTTTCACACCGGGGATTTTACGAAGCTTCCGGAGCAGCGCCACATAGTCGCTGTGGTCGGCGTTCATATTCTTGCAGGGGGTGGGGTAGAGGCACTGACGGCCGCCGCAGGCCCCCTTGGTCATTTGCTTTTCACAGGCGGGGTGACGGAAGTTGGCGGTGGGACCGCCTACATCGTGAATGTAGCCCTTGAAATCCGGATCTTTGACCATCTGCTGGGCTTCCGCCAGTATGGACTCATGGCTTCGAACCTGGACGATGCGGCCCTGGTGGAAGGTCAGCGCGCAGAAGGAACAGGCGCCAAAGCAGCCCCGGTTGCTGACCAGGCTGAATTTCACCTCCTCAATGGCGGGTACGCCGCCCAGTTTTTCGTAGCTGGGGTGGTAGGTCCGGCAATAGGGCAGGGCGTACACCGCGTCCATTTCCGACATGGTCAGGGGCTTCTGGGGCGGGTTCTGAACCACAAATTCCTTTCCATAGGGCTCGGCCAGCCGCTTGGCGGTAAAGGGATCACAGTTGCCGTACTGGGTTTTGAAGGATTGGGCATAGAGCCGTCGGTTCTTCTGGATTTCTTCAAAGGCGGGCAGCAGGATGGTGGGCAGACTTTCGTCCAGCTCCCTGGTTTTGTAAACCGTTCCGTCGATGTAGGTGATGTCCTTCACATCCATTCCGGCGTTCAGGGCATCCGCGATTTCTACAATGCTCTTTTCACCCATGCCGTACATCAGAAGGTCCGCCTGAGCGTCCAGCAGGATCGAGCGTTTCATACCATCAGACCAATAGTCGTAGTGGCCCAGGCGGCGCAGGCTGGCTTCAATGCCGCCGATGAGAATGGGTACGTCTTTATAGGTCTGCCGGATCAGGTTGCAGTACACGATGGTGGCATAATCCGGACGCTTTCCCATGACGCCGCCGGGGGTAAAGGAATCGGTTTTCCGCCGATGGCGGGTGACGGAATAGTGGTTCACCATGGAGTCCATGTTGCCGCCGCTGACCAGAAAGCCCAGCCGGGGCCGGCCAAAGGTCGTGACGGACTGGGGATCCTTCCAATTGGGCTGAGAGATGATGCATACGCTGTAGCCCCTGCTTTCCAGAACACGGCTGATAATGGCGTGGCCGAAGGAAGGGTGATCCACGTAAGCATCACCGATGACATATACAAAGTCCGGCTGCGTGATGCCCCGGGCTTCCATTTCACTTTTGGTAATGGGTAAAAAATCCATGGAATCCTCCGTTATTTGCCGCAAGCTGCTACTTTTTTCATGAGCTTGCTGTAAATCCTTTGCATCATCCAGGGTTCGCTGACCTTCCCGGCGACCTCCTCCACGGGGAACCAGGCAACACCGCTGTTTTCGTCCGGCTTGACGCGAATGGGTTGTCGTGGATCGGCTTCCAGCAGGTAGGTCACGTTCAGATGCAGGTGGCTGGATACGAATTTGCCCCGTTTTTCATGGCCGTCAACGGTAAGGGATTCCAGGGAGAAAATATCCGGGCTGACCAGTGTCAGGTCCTGCAATCCGCTTTCTTCCCGGGTTTCCCGCAGGGCAACCCGACAGAGGTCCCGGTCACCGTCGGCGTGGCCGCCCATCCAGGCCCAGGAGCGGTACAGGTTGTGATAGACCAGAAGCACCTGCTTCCGGTCCGGGCTGACCACCCAGGAGGAAGCGGTCAGGTGGGCAACTGGATTGTCCCGGGTATACAGGTCCTGCCCGCCGGACAGCAGGGACAGAATTTGATTTTTGTCGGTTTCCTCCTGCTCGTTGCAGGGGCGGAAACGATTCAGCGCATCCACAAGCTCCATATTATTTCTTCGTCACTTTCTTTTTGGTTCCGTCAGGCTGCAAAATATAGGTGTTTTCCAGTTGACCTACCAGATTGGCCTTCACGGAGTCGATATAGATTCGGCGGAGCTTATCCCGCTCAGCCAGCTCTTCGGCGGTCAGCGTGCTTTCTTTTGCTTTCTTTGCCAGTTCATTGATCCGGGTAATGACTTCATTCATGTTCATTTCATATTCCTCACACATATTTCTGGATCGTGACAGAGATCCGGTCTTTCTTTGTTCGTCCGCCGATCTGCGCAAGGCGGATTTTGCCCAGCCCTCTGACGGAAACCTTTGCGCCCGCTGCCACCTCTTTGTCCGGTTTTTCACAGGGGATGCCGTCCAGACTTATTTTTCCGGAACGGATGTATTCCGCTGCCAAAGTTCTTCCAATCCGGAAGCCGGAGGAGACCACACTGTCCAGCCGCAGGGAGGCGAGGGTATCCTTTATGGTTTCAAAGACGGGCTGGGGCAGGCGCACTTGGTTCAAATCCTGCCGGGAAAGGTGAAGGGCTGTCCGTCCGGCGGAAGAAAGGTTGTCAAGGATGTAGGGGGCCATTTCCTGAGTGACAAAAAACACACATCGTCCCGGCTCTACACAGATGTCGCCCACGGTTTCCCGGGTGATTCCGGCTCCCATCAGGGCGCCCAGAATGTCCCGGTGGCTCAGAGAATCCCCCTGAAAAAAACGGCCCTCCAGGCAGACCACCGGACTGTCTTCCGAAAGGAGACAGTCCTTTTCCAGATAATCCGGCAGGTAGACAAGTATTTTTCGTTCGGCATCCTCATATCCGCCGAAGGCATAGAGCCCCGGTGCGTCGCCGAAAAGAAACCCTGCCATTTCCAGCTCTCTGGGAGACAGAAACCCGGTCTGGCCCACGATATTTTTTCGGATGCCGCCGTTAATCTTATCCCAGAGCTTTGCCAGCAGCATACGGTCTTCCGGAGTTTTTGCGATTTTATCAATGGAATCTCTCTGCATATGATTCACCTTTACAAAGGATACCGTGTAGAAGGAGGAAACGGTATCATCGGGCCGTGGATATTCGGTTTTGGAAAAGCCGGATTCATCACTGATTATCCGCTATTATATCACAGAATCATTCCCCTGGGAAGAAGTTTTTCTTGTGCCGGAGTGGAATTATGTGTATAATACAGGAATGATTACATGGAAAGGAACAAAGACAATGGTAGTTGGAATCATTGGCGGCGGTGCCTCCGGCATGGCTGCGGCGATCAGTGCGGCACACAACCCGGATGCACAGGTGCTGCTGCTGGAACGGCAGGCCCGGGTGGGGAGGAAACTCCAGGCAACCGGAAACGGCCGGTGTAATCTCACCAATCTCCACGCGTCCCAGGGGGGCTACCATGGAGAGGAAAAGGGCTTTTCCGACTATGCCATTTCTCAATACCCTCCGGAGGAGACCCTTGCCTGGTTTCAGGAGCTGGGGTTATTGACCGTTGCGGAGGCCTCCGGCAGGGTGTATCCCTATTCCGATCAGGCAAACTCCGTGGTGGATGTGCTGCGCTTTGCCTTGGAAAGACCCAATATCCGGGTAATGACAGGCATTGAGGTGCGCCGGGTAAAAAAATCTGCCGAAGGCTTTTTACTGGAAACAGACCAGGGCCAGCTGCGCTGTGAACGGCTGATTACTGCCTGCGGCGGTCTGGCCGGCAGCAAGCTGGGCGGCACGATGTCCGGCTATCAGATTCTGCGGAGCCTGGGGCACCGCTGCACCAAGCTGCGGCCCGCGCTGGTGCAGATCAAAACCGATTGGCCGGGAATCACCGGCCTCAAAGGCGTCCGGGCAAACTGCCATGCGGCAATCTATCGGGAGAATAAGCTGTTTGCCCGGAGTCAGGGGGAGATCCAGTTTACGGAGCAGGGCTTGTCCGGGCCTGTGATTTTTGAAATATCCCGTGATGTTTGCCGGGAAAAGGGGAAGTGGGTGTGTATTCTGGACCTGCTGCCCCAGGTTTCTCAGCAAAAACTGGAACAACTGCTGCGTATGCGCCGGGATACGGGACTTCCCAACGGGGAAATCCTGACGGGAATTCTCCACAATCGACTGGGACGGGTCATTGTGCAGAGCTGCGGCCTGACCCTGACCGGTGCGGCATCGGAGCTGAAGGATAATGAAATCCGGGAGGTCTCCCAGGCGGTCAAGGGGTTCCGGGTGCCCCTGACGGAACCCTTGGGCATGGACAGTGCCCAGGTAACGGCAGGGGGGATCTGTACGGAGGAATTTGACCCAATGACGATGGAAAGCCGTCTTGTCCCCGGGCTGTATGCCTGCGGAGAAGTGCTGGATGTGGATGGTGACTGCGGCGGATACAATCTGCAGTGGGCCTGGAGTTCCGGCAGATTGGCGGGCAATCACGCGGGAGGTGTGCGGAATGCTTAGAATTCGGGATATTTCCATTGCCCCGGAGCATGACAAAAGTGTGCTTCTTTATGAGGCATCCAGAATTCTGGGTGTTTCCGCATCGGAAATCCGGAGCCTGCAGCTGGTGAGAAAATCTATCGATGCCAGGAAAAAACCCCAGGTGCGGGTGATCTATACCGTGGATGTGGCACTGAAGGGCAGCGAAAACAAGGTGCTGAAGCGCTGCCGCAGCAGTAAGGTCGGACCGGCACCGGTGAACCGTTACCGGGTCCCGGCAGCGCAGCCCGGCCCGGAACGGCCGGTGGTCATTGGCTTTGGGCCTGCGGGGATGTTTGCGGCGCTGGTTCTGGCCCAGGCGGGATGCAGACCCCTTGTTCTGGAACGGGGAGAGGATGCCCTTACCCGGCACCGGAAGGTGGAAACGTTTTTTGAAACCGGAAAGCTGGACCCCAGGAGCAACGTGCAGTTTGGGGAAGGCGGCGCGGGAACCTTTTCCGATGGGAAACTGAATACCGGTGTAAACAATCCCAGAATCGGCTGGATTCTTAAGCAGTTTGTAGCGGCAGGTGCCAGGGAAGAGATCCTTTTTGACGCAAAACCCCATGTGGGAACGGATGTGCTTCTGGAGGTGGTCCAGAACCTGAGAAAACGGATCGAGTCGCTGGGGGGAGAGGTACGTTTCTGCAGTCAGGTGACGGCGCTAGAATCCCAGGGGAATCGCCTGACCGGTGTCCGGCTGGAAAGCGGAGAACGGATACCCTGCAAGCAGGCGGTGCTGGCCATCGGCCACAGCGCCAGAGATACCTTTGAGATGCTGCATTCCTTTGGAATTCCTATGGAACCCAAGCCCTTTGCCATGGGGGTGCGGATTGAGCACAGCCAGAAAAGCATTGACAGGGCCCAGTACGGGGAGGAAAACCCCAGCCTGCCGCCGGCGGATTATAAGCTGGTCCAGCATTTGGATGACGGTACGGTGTATACTTTTTGTATGTGTCCCGGCGGATATGTGGTGGCGGCAGCTTCGGAAGAGGGCCGGGTGGTCACCAACGGTATGAGCTACGCGGACCGGGACGGAGAAAACGCCAATGCCGCTCTGCTGGTTACGGTCAATCCGGAGCTCTTTCCGGATCCCGGCCCACTGGGGGGCATGTATTGGCAGCGGGAAATTGAAGAGGCTGCGTACCGATTAAGCGGCAGCTATCTGGCACCGGCGCAGAAGGTTGGAGATTTCCTGACCGGCAGGGAAAGCAGCGGCCCCGGTTCCGTGAAGCCCACATACCGTCCCGGAGTGTACTGGACGGATCTGCGGAGATGCCTGCCAGAGCACATTACAGATGCCCTTTCCAAGGCGCTGCCGCAGCTTGACGACAGACTGCGGGGCTTTGCAGACCCGGATGCTGTGCTCACTGCCCCGGAAACCCGGAGCTCATCCCCGGTGCGGATTGTCCGGGACGAGACACGGCAGTCCTCTCTGCGGGGGCTGTATCCTACCGGGGAGGGTGCCGGATACGCAGGCGGAATCATGTCCGCGGCCATTGACGGAATGATGACGGCGGAAGCCATGCTTCAGGAAACAATATAACGAAAAACCCGGTATCCGTTCCATCGGATACCGGGTTTTGAATCACCGAACTTCGGCATATCGTTCGTCTTTCATGGCAGCTTTCATCTTTGCTTTATTTTCATACATATTGGAATCGGCAACTTTCAGAAGCAACGGCATGGTGCTGTTGGGAACCTGGGCAGAGTGGCCGTAGCCTACGGCATAGCTCAAGGGAATCACAGGCATAAACTGGGTGCCGGAGCGGTTATAGTCAGCGGTCATCCGGGCCAGCTTTTCCAGAAACGCATCCACATCACCGGGGGTTACGTCCTTCAGGATGATGATGAATTCATCACCGCCGTACCGGCCCACAAAATCAGAAGCCGGAGTGGCCTTGCGCAGCAGATGGGCAAAGCCCTTGATCATATCGTCACCGGCCTGATGGCCCATGGCGTCATTGATCTTTTTTAGATTGTTCAGGTCAAACATCAGGCAGGCCGTTGCCAGATCCAGCTGGTCCGGGGCATTCAGAAGCTCCTCACAGCGGCTTTTGTTGGGAAGGCTGGTGTGTTTGTCCAGATAAGCGGTATGGGAAAGCTCCGAGTTCGCGGTGGAAAGCTTTCGGTTCTGGATGGTGTTGAAAAGCATCAGTAGGATCATCAGGATGCTGACGATAACCATGGAATCCTCTATGGACCGAAGATCCTCCGTGATCTGGGCGGAATACTTTTCGGAGTAGTTGACGGTCTGTTCGGCAAGCTCATAAAAATGCTCACTTACATATAAAATCTCACTGTTTTCGGCACCACGGGCGCGGACTACCTGAATCTCTTCCTGGAGGGTTTCCCAATACCGGGTCATTACGGCAACGCTGCTCTGGTATTCCACATTGCGCAAAGGGGTAATGCCATAGACGGTACCGCCTTCCTTCAATTCCAGAAGGAGCTCGGTCAGGTCGTCAATCAGCTTATCATTGCGCACGCCGAGGATTTCCTGCTTCACCAGCTTTTGGCTCAGGCCTCTGGCACTGCCGGTGCAATTGATGATTTTGGCGGTACCCTGGAGAAGGCGAACGTCCATCATCGACAGCAGAATCAGGAATGTAAGCAAAACCGAGAGCACCTTTGGTACGGTTTGTGTCACGAAGTTTTTTACCTTTTCCACGATGTCCCGGCCTCCTTTCAGGAACGAATACGTGAGCAACTTAACAGCGCTACGATAATATTATACAGAAAGTTTTGCAAAAATCAATATCTATTTAGTCATAGTGGAAAATCTTTTCCCGCGATGGGAGGTGCTGCAGCGGTTTCGGGCGCCTGGAAGGGCGGAAGAGACAATTTGCCGAATTGTGTCGGATTTCCCTTGCTATTTGCGAAAGAACCATGTATAATGAAAAATGATTACCATTTGCAGGATATTCTGATGGATCATTTCGGCAAAGCAGGACGGATCGATGGCGTATCTTTCCGCTTGCTGTGGTTCTAATTTTAGGGAGGGGTATATTATGACCATAAAGGAATGCTATGATCGGATGAATGGCAGCTACGAAGAGGCAAAGAGCCGGCTGATGATGGATTCTATGATTGAGCGGTTTGTTTTTAAGTTCCTGGACGATTCCACTATGGAAAATCTTCGCAAGGCAATTGCCCAGGGTGATATTGCGGTATCCTTCCGGGAAGCGCATACCCTGAAGGGTGTGGCCGCGAATCTGGCATTCACCGAGCTGCAGAAGGCAGCTTCCGATCTGACCGAGCAGCTGCGTCCTCTGCAGAGCCCCGCCGATGCCGAACTGATGGCCGGTGTGGAGAAGGCTTACGGTATCGTGGTGGATGCCATCCGCACATACCAGGCGGAAAAGTAATGATTGGGAACGGCGTGTCGTCCGATACGGCAGGCTGCCGGACAGTGCTTTTCTTGCGTTTTGGAGTGGAAACTGGTTCAGGGGAGGAAAAAGCGTCATGCAGAAATCGAATGTTCTTATTGTTGACGACGCACAGATAAACCGTGAGCTTCTGGAGGTCATTCTTCAGGATCACTATCAGGTATTTCAGGCAGAGAACGGCGCACAGGCAATTGAGATGATCGAATCTCAGGAGCGGATTTACCGCCTGGTCCTGCTGGACATCCAAATGCCGGTCATGGACGGATTCGGCGTTCTGGAATATCTTCAGCAGCACAATCTTCTGAGGGAACTGCCGGTCATTGTCATTTCCGGTGATTGCTCCGATGCCTCCATTCTCCACGCTTATGAGCTGGGCGCCGTGGACTTTTTTTCAAAGCCCTTCAGTCCCGAGATCGTACTCAATCGGGTGCACAACATCCTTTCTCTGTATAAGCATGATTATATTGACAGCCTTACCGGCAGCTATAACCGGAACGGCTTCATCCGCATGGCCGAAAATGTCCTGAACAACGCGGAAAGACGTACGGATTACGCACTGATGTTTCTGGATATCAAAAACTTCAAGGCAACCAATGAACTTTTTGGTACGGAAGGCGGAGACGTGATCCTAAGGGATTTTTATGCCAGGATCAATGACTTCTGGGATCCGGAGGTTTCCGGACGGTTGGATACCGACCACTTTGTTTGCCTTGTAAAGCAGGATCATGTTGACCTGGAAACCATGGCCGCAAAGCTGAAAATCACCGCTCAGCTCAAAGACAGAAGCATGAAGCTCTACGGCTACTGCGGAATATACTGCCTGAACGAAAACGACCGGGATGTTTCCGGTATGATCGACCGGGCGAAGCTGGCGGAAGAGAGTATCCTCAGCGACCATGTGCAGCCATTTGCGGTATTTGACGATTCCATGCGCCGGATCTATATGGATCAGGTGGAGATTATGGGCGAATATGAGTCGGCCATTGCCAACGGTGAATTCAAGGTGTACTATCAGCCTGTTGTGGAAGCGGCAACCGGCAATCTGGTATCGGCGGAAGCACTGGTTCGCTGGGTTCATCCCCAGCGCGGTATGGTCAGCCCTGCGGCCTTCATTCCCGCTCTGGAAAGCGGCGGTCAAATCTCAAAGCTGGACTGGTTTGTGGCGGATCATGTACACAAAACCATTCTGAAGTGCTACCAGGAAGGTTCCCCGGTGGTGCCGGTTTCCGTGAACCTTTCCTGGATGGACTTCTATGATGATGGTCTCATAGAGCGGCTTTTGGATATTTTCCGGGGTAATACCCTCCGAAATGGGGATATGCGTCTGGAAGTCACCGAAACCTCCTATGCCGCTCTGGAAAGCGACCGGGCCAGCATCCTGAAGCAGCTGCGCGGCGCCGGAGCCAAGATTCTGCTGGATGACTTCGGCAGCGGTTATTCCTCTTTCGGAATGCTCAAGCAGTACGATTTTGACATTCTGAAGCTGGATATGGCCTTTACCCGTCAGATCGAAACCAGCCCCAAGGTTCGCACCATTATCAGCGGCATTATGGAAATGGTGCATCATCTGGGCATTAAGGTGATTGCCGAGGGTGCGGAAACACTGGAGCAGGTACAATTCCTGCGGGATAACGACTGCGATTATATCCAGGGCTACTATTTCTCCAAACCTCTGCCTGAGGCGGAGTTCCTGGCCTATGTGGAGAAATGCCGCGCGGAGGGCCGGCTTGGTTAAACCGCCGATTCCGCGCAGCGAATGACCAGTGTGTATCGGAAATCGCAGGTTGTGGAACCGGATCACCGGCTGACCCGGCGGGAGATGCAGGATATTCTCAACGGCTACCGGATGATTTTTGATATGGTGCACCTTCTGGATGGGGATGCGCTGAATTTGAGCCGGCAGCAGGCCGAGGGGGAAGATATGGGTGACGGCTGCCGTGCCGACCTCGGTGACCCCGATCAGGCGATGCGGTGCCTGGCGCTTCAGGCGATGGAATCCCGGGGAGAAGAAGCGATGGTGATTTCCGACAAGGGAACCTGCTATGAATTGATCGACAAGTATTTGGAAGTGGATGGAGAACCCCATATTTTGGAATTGCTCCGCCGCATAAAGACAAAATAAAGAAGCTGCCCGGGACCGGAGGACGGTTCCGGGTTTTTGTTTCGTTTCGGTTGAGAAAAGCCCTCTATAATTGCGTGTATCATGTATCGGTGTGCCCTTTCGGCATTGCAAAACAAAGAGAGCATGGAGAGCGAAGCGAATGAACACCTATCGTGCGGGAATTGACATCGGTTCCACCACCGTAAAGCTTGCGGTTTTGGATGAAGCAAATCATCTTGTTTACGGAAACTACTGCCGCCACCAGGCCAATACCCAGGGGGCTCTTGTGGAGCTTCTAAAGGATGCCCGCGAAAAGCTGGGTCAGTGCCTGCTGCGGGTGAAAATCACCGGTTCCGGCGCCATCACCTTGGCAAAGGCCATGGAAATCGGTTTCGTGCAGGAAGTGGTGGCAGTAGCTTCTTCCCTGAAATTCTTCTACCCTCAGACGGATGTAGCAATTGAACTGGGCGGAGAGGATGCAAAAATCATCTACTTCACCGGCGGCTTGGAGGAACGGATGAACGGTGTTTGCGCCGGCGGCACCGGCTCTTTCATCGATCAGATGGCAGCGCTGCTTCAGATCGATGCCGGAGGCCTGAACAAAGAGGCGGAAAACTACCGGCAGATCTATCCCATTGCAGCCCGCTGCGGTGTGTTCGCAAAGACGGATATTCAGCCCCTCATCAACGAGGGCGCCACCAAGGCGGACCTGGCGGCCTCTATTTTCCAGGCGGTGGTGAATCAGACCATTTCTGGCCTGGCTTGCGGCAAGCCCATCCGGGGCTGTGTGGCGTTTTTGGGGGGTCCGCTGCATTTCCTGCCGGAACTGAAGAAAGCCTTTATCCGTACACTGAAGCTGACGCCGGAAAATGTGGTGGACCCGGAGAATTCCCACCTGTTTGCGGCCATGGGTTCCGCCCTGGAAAGCGATGACGCGGCAGAGGTTTCCCTGGTGGAGCTGATCGGCAGACTGGAAAAGGGCGTGAAGGTTTCTTTTGAAATGCCCAGACTCCCGGCGCTGTTTGAAAATCAGAAGGATTACGATGCCTTCCGGCAGCGTCACAGTCAGGCGGTGGTGCGAAAGGAAAAACTGGAAACCTACTGCGGTGACTGTTATCTGGGCATTGACGCCGGTTCCACCACGACCAAACTGGCCCTCATCGGCCAGGAGGGCCAGCTGCTGTATTCCTTCTACGCCAATAATAAGGGAAACCCTATTGAAACGGCCAAAACCGCCATCTGGAATCTGAAAACCATGCTGCCCGGCTCTGCCCGGATTGCCCGGAGCTGTTCCACCGGATACGGGGAAGCGCTGCTGAAATCCGCCTTTTCTCTGGACGAGGGAGAGGTGGAAACCATCGCCCATTGTACCGCCGCTTCCTTTTTTGATCCGGAGGTAGACTGCGTGCTGGACATCGGCGGCCAGGATATGAAGTGCATCCGTCTCAAAAACGGCGCTGTGGATACCATCATGCTGAACGAAGCCTGCTCCTCAGGCTGCGGCTCCTTTATTGAGAATTTCGCCAATTCTCTGGGCTATTCCGCCCAGGACTTCGCCAAGGAAGCGTTGTTTGCCCATCATCCTGTGGATCTGGGTACCCGCTGCACGGTGTTCATGAATTCCAATGTCAAGCAGGCCCAGAAGGAGGGAGCCGAGGTTTCGGATATTTCCGCGGGACTTGCCTATTCCGTGATCAAAAACGCGCTCTTCAAGGTGATCAAACTCAGCTCGGCCAGGGAGTTGGGCAGTCATATCGTGGTCCAGGGCGGCACCTTCCACAATCAGGCGGTGCTCCGTGCCTTTGAAACCATCGCGGGTGCCCAGGTGGTTTGCCCTGATATTGCGGGCCTTATGGGCGCTTTCGGTGCCGCACTGATTGCCCGGAACCATGATGAGGGAAAGGGAACCTCCATGATGCCGCTGGAGGACATCGTGAATCTGACCTATACCACCAAAACGGTCCGCTGCGGGGGCTGCGCCAACAACTGTATGCTGACCGTCAATGTGTTCCCCGGCGGCCGCAGGCACATCACCGGAAACCGCTGTGAAAAGGGTGCCGGCGGCGGAAACAAAGGGGAAAAAGCCCCCAATATGGTGGCATTCAAGCAGAAACGAATGTTTGCCTATGAGCCCTTGCGCCAGGAGGAAGCGGTCAGAGGTACCGTCGGGCTGCCCAGAGTGCTGAATATGTATGAGAATTACCCCTTCTGGGCAACTTTTTTCCGGAATCTGGGAATTCGCGCGGTTTTGTCTCCGTTCTCGGATCGGAAGATCTATGAAAAAGGGATGGATTCCATCCCGTCGGAGTCCGAGTGCTATCCTGCCAAGCTGGCCCACGGCCATGTGCAGTGGCTGATAGAGCAGGGTATTACCACCATTTTTCACCCCTGTGTTTTCTATGAATACCAGGAACACGAGGACTCGCAGAATCATTACAGCTGTCCCATTGTCGCCTCCTACCCGGAGAACCTGAAAAACAATGTAGAGGCGGTTACAGAGGGGAAGGTGCGCTACATACGCCCCTTTGTGGCCTTTACCAGTGAAAAGACTGCTGCGGACCGGTTGGTCAAAGTCTGCAAAGAGGAGTGGGGCATTCCGGCCTCCGAGACAAGGGCGGCCGTGCACCTGGCCTGGGAGGAGCAAAGAAAGGCCAAGGCAGACATTGCGGAAGAGGGAGCCCGTGTCCTTCGTCAGATGGAGGAAAAGGGCGGCAGCGGCATTGTGCTGGCAGGCAGACCCTACCACATCGACCCGGAGATCAACCACGGAATCCCGGAGCTCATTGCCTCCTACGGCCTGACGGTGCTGACGGAGGACAGCCTACCCGATATCCGGGAAGAGCAGCAGCTGCGCATTGTGGACCAGTGGGTTTACCATTCCCGGCTGTATGCGGCAGCCAGATTCGTGCGGAACCGGGACGATCTGGAGCTGCTGCAGCTCAATTCCTTCGGCTGCGGCCTGGATGCCGTTACCACGGACCAGGTCTCCGAGATCCTGGAAGGCAGCAACAAGCTGTATACACTGCTGAAAATTGACGAGGTGAACAATCTGGGGGCTGTGCGTATCCGGATCCGAAGCCTGATTGCCGCCATGAAGATGCGCAGGGAAGAGGCCATTCACGCATCCCCCCAGCCCGTAAAGTTCCAGAGGCAGGAATATACTTCCCAGATGCAGCTGGAGGGTTATACCATTCTGGCCCCTCAGATGAGCCCCATCCACTTTGAGATTCTGCAGCCGGTGTTTGAAAAGCATGGCTACCATGTGGTGGTTCTGGACAACGATGACCGCAGCGCGATTGACGTAGGCCTTAAGTATGTGAACAATGATGCCTGTTTTCCCTCAATTACCGTGGTGGGGCAGATCATGGAGGCGGTCCTATCCGGTAAGTATGACAGGGACCATCTGGCCATTATGATGACCCAGACCGGCGGCTGCTGCCGGGCCAGCAACTATGTGGCGTTTATCCGCAGAGCCCTGCAAAAGGCGGGCTGCGGACACATCCCGGTGATCTCGGTCAATGCCAACGGTATGGAGAAAAATGAGGGCTTCCGTTTTACCCCGGGCCTTCTGGTAGATGCGGTCCATGCCATTGTGTATGGGGATCTCTTCATGCGCTGTCTCTATCGGGTACGGCCCTATGAAAAGAGAAAGGGCTCCGCGGATGCGCTCCACGAAAAGTGGAAGGCAATTTGTGTGGATTCTCTGGTAAACCCCAAAGCCAGTCTCAGCTACAGCCAGGTTTGCCACGGGATTGTGGAAGCCTTTGACGCGCTGCCCATCCATGAGGACCTGCGCAAGCCAAGAGTGGGCATTGTGGGAGAAATCCTGGTCAAGTATATGCCCCTGGCCAACAACCACCTGGTAGAGGTGCTGGAAGCCGAAGGGGCGGAGGCGGTGGTGCCGGATATGCTGGATTTCTTCAATTACTGTCTGTTGGGCGGAGCGTATCGCCATGAATTTCTGGGCGACGGGCTGAGTTCGGAGCTGCTTGCGAAGGCCGGTGTCAAATCCATCCGGGCACTTCGGCAGCCTGCCGTTGACGCACTGAAAAAGAGCAGACGTTTCAGCCCGCCTGTGCCCATTGAGGAGATTGCGCAGGCCACAAAGCCCTTCCTGTCACTGGGCAATCAGTACGGTGAGGGCTGGTTCCTGGCCGGTGAAATGGTAGAGCTCATTACCTCCGGCACGCCCAACATCATCTGCATCCAGCCTTTTGCCTGTCTTCCCAACCATGTTGTGGGAAAAGGCGTCATGAAGGTGCTGAAAAAAGCCTATCCCCAGGCAAACATTACTGCCGTGGATTATGATCCCGGTGCCAGTGAGGTAAATCAGTTAAACCGAATCAAGCTGATGCTGTCCGCCGCTAAACAGAACCTGCAAAAAGCGGATGCCTGAAGAACTGCCCCGCCTCCCGGCGGGGCAGCTGCTTTCCGGAAAACAAAACACAATCAGTGCAAGAATTCCCCTAGAAGCCGAAAACAGAAGGAATTATACTGTATTCAGACAGAAGACAGGCACACAGGCGTTGATCATCATCGCAGCCTTTTCCTGATTCTTACGGGCCGGGGCTTTGACTGCAGCCGGCGGAAGGAAGGATTCATATGAAAAAATCCCGGTTGTCCGGTTGTCAGTATTTGCTGCCGGGAAGGGGACTACCTGAGTGAGGAAAGCAGGGAAGGCAGTCAGACGCCATAATACACCGGCCGGATTCATTCCGGCCGGTTTTTCTGCGCGGAACCGGAGCAAACTAACGGTAGATTTTTAAGCGGGATAATGGTATAATCAATAAAATCATTGGATTACTGCCCAAAGACGGAGGAAGCGTATGGACCAGTGCAATGGTGGATTTGTCCACAGGATTGATAAGAAAAGCATTCCGGTATGCCCGATTTTGGGGGTGGAGCTGGCGGCAATCAATATGCCCTGGCTCCTGGATTTCACGGACCGGAATATAAAAGACCTGTCCGGGGATTACATTTGTGTATCCAATGTCCATACAACCGTCACTGCCTATCAGGATTCCGCCTACCGGGCAGTGCAGAATGGCGGCATTCTGGCAATTCCGGATGGGGGCCCCCTGTCTACCACCGGCCGCAGGCGGGGCTACCCGGATATGCAGCGGGTAACCGGCCCGGATTATATGCAGAAGGCGATCGCCCTGGGTATTGAGAAAGGGTGGAGGCATTATTTCTATGGGAGCACCCAGGAAACCCTGAATATTCTGGAAAAAGAGCTGCCTAAGCGTTACCCCGGAATTCAGATGGCGGGGATGTACAGCCCACCCTTCCGTCCTGTGACGGAAGAGGAAGACCGGCAGATCATTGAAAAAATCAATGCCGCGGAGGCAGACTTCGTCTGGGTGGGTTTGGGCGCGCCCAAACAGGAAAACTGGATGTATGCACATCAGGGAAAGATCCATGGCCTGATGGTCGGTGTGGGGGCTGCTTTCGATTATGAAGCGGGGCATATTCTCCGGGCACCTATGTGGATGCAAAAGCACAATCTGGAGTGGATGTACCGGCTGGTCCAGGACCCGAAACGACTGTTTAAGCGCTACATCGTAACCAATTCCATTTATCTCATTCAGGCGGGACTGAGGGGAAAGTAATATGAACATTCTGATTGTCCATAACCACTATCAGATCCCGGGGGGAGAAGACGCTGTTGTGGCAGCGGAAAAGGCTTTGCTGGAAAGCCATGGCCATAAGGTGATTCTCTACACCCGTGACAATACAGATCTGAACGACAAGGGAGGACTTCATAAGCTGCTGCTTCCCTTTATCCTGCTGTTCAATCCCCGGACCTACCGGGAGGTGCGGAAAGTAATCCGCCAGGAGCGGATTGACCTGGTCCATGTACACAATACGCTGATGCTCATTTCTCCCGCCGTATACTACGGAGCAAAGAGCCGCAGGGTTCCCGTGGTGCAGACCATCCATAATTTCCGGATGCTGTGCCCCGGCGCGGTGTTTTTTCGGGACGGCGCGGTATGTGAGGAGTGCCTGACCGATGGCCTGGGCTGTGCCGTTCGCCACCGCTGTTACCGCGGCAGCCGGATTCAAACCCTGGGCTGTGTGGTGGCAACCTGGGTCCATAGGATGACCGGCATCTACAAATATCCGGATTATATCTGCCTGACGGAGTTTAACCGCAGAAAACTGTTGACATTGAAGGGTATTCGGCCGGAAAACGTGCTGGTAAAGCCCAACTTTGTGGTTCAGACGGAAGCGCTGTTTCCCATGGAGGCACGGGCGGACCGGATTATCTTCGCCTCCCGCCTGGAGGAGCTAAAGGGGCTGCGGGTTTTGCTGGAGGCCTGGCGGCTGCTGGGCGCCGATGGGCCCAGACTGGTGATCTGCGGAGACGGCCCTCTGGAAAGCTGGTGCCTGGGCTTTGTCAAGGAGAACAAAATGCGCAATGTATCTCTGGCGGGACGGATGCCCAATGAAAATGTCCGCCGGCTTCTTGCCACCAGCCGGGCGCTGATTCTGCCCACACAGTGCTATGAAGGGTTTCCCATGTGCATCGCGGAAAGCTACAGTGTGGGAACGCCGGTGTTGGTTTCCGACCTGGGAAACGGCGGCAGTCTGGTAAAACAGGGCGTTACCGGAATGAAATTCAACCAGAAATCCCCCCAATCTGTGGCGGATACCGTCCGGGCATTCCTGAAGGATACCCAAACACCCTGGTGTGAAAACGCCAGCCGGGCATATCAAACCAGTATGACCCCGGAAAACAACTATCGCCGTTTGATGGAGATTTATGACCACGCCATGGAAAGGAAGGGAAGTGCAGAATGAAAAAGGTGCTGATCATCAGCAACATTCCCTCTCCCTACCGTACGGCGCTTTTTTCCTATCTGCAGGAAACACAGACGGAGTACCGCTTTCAGATCCTGTACACCAGCCGCAAGGAGAGCGACCGTGCATGGACCCAGAATACGGAAGACCTGAAGGATACCTATTTTCAGTCATCCCGTGTTCTATCGGTCAAAGGCGGAGAAATCGGCGGCACCGCCACCCGGTTTGTCCATATTCCAAAAGGCTTAAGCGGAATGCTAACGAACCTCAATCCGGATGTGATCATTGGATCGGAGTACAATTTGTCTGCTGTGCAAGCCTTCCTCTGGGCGAAATGCCGGAGAATCCCTTATATTAACCTGACGGACGGCACCATGCGGTCCGAAACCTACATCGGCAGAATTCAGAAGCTGACCCGGAAGCTGATCATCTCCCGTTCCGACGGGTTTCTGGCCAGTTCGACCAAGGCAAAGGAAAAACTGCTCCATTGGGGGGCTGCCGAGGAAAAAATAGCCGTCAGCTTCCTGACGGTGCCAACGGAACCCTTCCTGGAGATCCAAAGAGCGCCGGAACCCGGCAGAATTCTGTATGTGGGCCGTATCTCTCATGAGAAAGGGTTGGATCTGCTGGTGGAAGCGCTGGCAAAAACCCAGACGCCCTGCTGCCTGCGGGTGGTGGGGAACGATGTGGGCGGTGAAGAGCGGCTTGTAAAAGAAAAAATCGAAGCCCTGGGGCTCGGGGACCGGGTGGAATTTCTGGGCTACCGGGAAGGACAGGCGCTTCTGGAAGAATACAGCAGGGCAAGCCTGTTGGCGGTGCCTTCCCGATCGGACTGCTTTGGTCTGATTCTGGTGGAGGCCGGCTGTGCGGGTGTGCCCATTGTCGCGTCGCGTTACGCGGATGGGGCCTATGATGTCATTGAACCCGGCGTAAACGGCTTGATCGCGGACCCGGAAAAGCCGGAGGAATTTGCAGCCTGCCTGGATGTGCTACTGACACAGCAGCTTCCGGCAGACTCCATGCGGGAAGCACTGGGGGAGAAGTTCAGCTTCCGGCTGGCGGCAGATGGATACGCCCGGGCTTTGAAAATCGTGGAAGGAGGGGGAAAGCATGGCTGATATTCCCATAGTGGTGGTGGCCTATAACCGTCTGGAATCTCTGAAACGGATATTGGCATCCTTGTCCCGAGGGGAGTATCCCCGGCAACCGGTGGAGCTGATCATCAGCATCGACAGAGGCGACAACCAGGAGGTTCTCCAATACGCGGATGCGTTTCCCTGGCCCCACGGCGAAAAACGGGTGATTTACCGGCAGGAGAATCTGGGCCTGAAGCGGCACATTCTCACCTGCGGCGATCTGACCCAGGATCACGATGGAATCATCCTGCTGGAGGATGATCTGGTGGTTTCACCGGACTTCTACCGCTATGCTCAGGAGTGCTGCACCTTTGTACAGGGGCAGGACAGAATTGCCGGTGTGGCGCTTTACAATCACCGCCTGAGCCAACTGACGGAAAAGGTGTTTGAACCCTTGGAGGACGGCTTCGACAACTGGTATTTCCGCTACGCCTGCTCCTGGGGACAGATGTGGACCAAAGAGCAGTGGGCCTTGTTCAAAGCCTGGTTTATGGCGCATTCCGACTACGATTTTGCCGCATCCGCCAAAATTCCGGAGCACATCAAGGATTGGGGAAAGAACTCCTGGCTCAAATACCATATTGCATTCTGCATTGAAACGGACCGGTTTTTTCTGTATCCCCGGGTGGCAAGAACAACCTGCTTTTCCGATGCCGGGGTGAACTTCTCCGAAAGTGAGAATACGTTCCAGGTGCCGCTGATGGCAGCCGGAAGGACAGGAGCGCTGCGGCTTTCTCACCTGGAAGAATCCAAGGCGGTTTATGATCAGTGGATGGAAAACCTGTTTCTTTCGCGGTTCCTGGGAAAAGATGCCTGTATCGATCTCTATGGCGCGAAAACGGATTTTGAAGGGAAGAACTATCTGCTCACAACTTCCGGTGTGGAAGGGGGGAAAGTTATCTGCTCCTTCGGCAGGGAGATGCGGCCTCAGGAGTGGAATGTGCTGGGGGAGGTTCCGGGCGATGTGATCCGCCTGTATCAGCTGAGCCCCAACGCAAAGAAACTGCCCAGGACCCGATCGTCCCGGGTGGAGGATGCCCAGTATTATATCCGGGGCATCAGTTACCCCTATAAGAAAGATATTATATCCTTATTCTTGCGGGAAACCGGGAAGAAGCTCCGGCGGAAGCTGACGAAACAATAAGGAGGAGCCTATGGCACATACGGATTGGTATAAGAATACCGTGTTTTATCAGATCTGGCCCCGGAGCTTTCGGGACGGAAACGGCGATGGCATGGGCGATCTGTACGGTGTAATTGAGAAACTGGATTATATCAAGAGCCTGGGCTGTGATGGAATCTGGTTTTCCCCCTTGTATCCGTCCCCCGGAGCGGATTGCGGCTACGATATTTCGGACTACATGGACATAGATCCCCAATTCGGCGGCATGGAGACCTTTGAGACCTGTCTGCGGGAAGCCCATAACCGGGGAATGAAGGTGATCATGGATCTGGTGATCAACCACACCAGTGACGAACACGAATGGTTCCAGAAGAGCCGCCGCAGGATCGATCCCTATACGGATTATTATATCTGGCGCCCTCTGCAGGATGACGGCAAGCTGCCCAACAACTGGGATTCCCACTTTGAAGGCAAGGCATGGACCTTTGACCCGGTCCGCAGGGAATACTATCTGCACCTGTTCGCGGTAAAGCAGCCGGACCTCAATATGGACAATCCATTGGTTCGTGAGGAAGTCAAAAAAATCATGCGCTTCTGGCTGGACAAAGGGGTGGACGGCTTCCGGGAGGACGTGATCACGTTTATCTCCAAAAAAGAGGGCCTGCCGGACGATCCGCTTCTGCCGGTATACAAGGGCATTTTCTATTACAATCACGGCCCCCACATCCATGAGTATCTGAGAGAGTTCCGGGATGAGGTCCTTTCTCAGTACGACTGTATGACCCTGGCGGAGGCACCCATGGTTACACCGAAGGTTGCGCTCAAATACATAGACGAGGGGCCGGGCAAGCAAATCGACATGATGATCCAGAACGAGGTCATGTGCGCCGACTGCTTTTTTCAGGACTACTTTCCAACAAAATTCCATTTGCGTAAGCTGAAAAGGGCCTTCCGCACCTGGCAGAAGAAGCTGGACGGGAAGGGCTGGAATATGCTGTTCCTGGAAAACCACGATCACCCACGGATCATCTCCCGGTACGGAAGCGAAGCTTTCCGGGAGGCCAGCGGCAAAATGCTGGCAACCGCCTACCTTTTTCAGAAGGGTACACCCTTCCTCTACCAGGGGCAGGAGATCGGTATGACCAACTGGCATCCGTCAAGCTGGGAAGCCTATGAAGACGTGGCAACCCGTTACTACTATACCCACAAAGCCCGCAAGCTGACCCCACGGCAGCGGCTGCACAAGCTTTGGCGCTGCTCCCGGGACTCCTCCCGGACACTGATGCAGTGGGACGGCAGTGAGAACGCAGGCTTTACAACGGGAAAACCCTGGTTTGCGGTAAATGAAAACTATCGGGAAATCAACGTTGCCCGGCAGGATCCGGACAGGAATTCCATTCTGAATTACTACCGCCTGGCCATCGGCCTGCGGAAAAAGCTCAGCTGTGTCCGCTGGGGCACCTACCAGGAATACAGAAAGGGAAGCAGCTGGCTTTATATGTATTCCATGCAGGATGACCGGCAGAAGATTCTGGTAGTCTGCTCTTTCAGCGACCGGGTGCAGAAATTCCGGCCGCCCAAGGAATTTCACCTGGACAAGGGAAAACGGATTCTCTGCAATTATCCGGAATCGGAAGAGGACCGGCTGAATCCCTATGAAGCCAGAGTGTATTTCTGGAACTGAACAGCAAATATCCGGGATCGTTTTGGATCCCGGATATTTGCTATTTCTTTATTTTTTTCTTCCATTTGTCGCCGAGCATGGCATCCACCAGCTGCTCGACCTCGGTTTTCTCGCCGTTCAGGATTCGCAGGGCATCGCTTCGCTGATCCTGAGTAGCAGAACGATACAGCCTTACCAGCTTCTGCTCCGCGGCATTCAGCTTCAGCCCGGAGGAGGTGGATTTTGCCGGTGTTTTCCGGGCTTTCTCCGCGTTCAGCAGGGAGGCCTGTGTGACGCCGGTGGCTTTGGCAATGGCTTTCAGTGCGGTCTGGCTCAGGTCCAGTTCTCCGCGTTCTGCTTTGCTGATTTCTGCGGAGGTCAGACCGGCTGCCTTTGCCAGCTGCTGCTGGGTCATTTTGGCCCCGGTCCGTACTCCGCGAATCAATTCTCCTGTTTTCTTTCCCATAGGCATCCTTAGTAGCGCATGATATAGGGAAGCACCAGCCTTCCCGCTTTATAGGGCAGTCCCTCCATGGCCTTTTTCGCGTTCTTCAGCTCTTCCCGAATGGAAATGTGCTGGGGGCAGTGCTGCTCGCATTTCCCGCAGCCGATGCAGTTGCCGGGACCGGTGTAGTCCTTGCGGACGCCGGTGATCATAAAGTATTCGGTCAGCGCTTTCCAGTAGCCATCGGAGGAGAGCCGGTTGTAGGCGGCAAAGGTGCCGGGAATATCCACGCCTTTGGGGCAGGGCATACAGTAGCGGCAGCCGGTGCAGCCAACCTTCATGTTTTCGTTGATGGCATCCACCACTCTGCGCAGAACCGCCCGGTCTTCCTCGGTGAAGGACCCGGCCCTGGCGCTGTCGGCAGTGCGGACATTTTCCCGGACCATTTCCAGGGAGTTCATGCCGGAGAGCACACAGGTGACCTCCTTCTGATCCCACAGCCAGGAGAAGGCCCACTGGGCAGGGGTACGTTCTATGTGGGCGCGTTCCATTACTTTTTTGGCAGAGCTGGGCAAGCCGTTTGTCAGCCGGCCGCCCCGCAAAGGCTCCATGATGATCACCGGCAGACCTTTTTCCGCCGCCCGGTGGAGCCCTGTGGTGCCTGCCTGGGAGTTTTCGTCCAGATAGTTGTATTGGATCTGACAGAAATCCCAGTCGTAGACCTCCAGGAGTTTACAGAACATGTCGCTGTTTCCATGGTAGGAGAAACCCACCTGACGGATGGCACCGCTTTTTTTCTTTTCTTCCAGCCAGGGGAGAATCCCCAGCTCCACCAGCCGCTCCCAGGTCTTGGTATCCGTGAGCATATGCATCAGGTAGTAGTCCA
>SAMEA3663230__coassemble_577_pt1 | contig 49029 bp, 39 predicted proteins | sample SAMEA3663230__metabat2_low_PE_017 | metagenome-assembled genome bin SAMEA3663230 (sample SAMEA3663230) | pig gut metagenome | biome: pig gut; feature: pig-associated habitat; material: faeces | place: China | collected 2013
CTTTGCGCCGGACAGCGGAAGAAGTTTCGCTGAATGTGGCATATCGTTGGTTTCTCGGCTACCGTTTGCAGGAAGAAACACCCCATTTCTCCACAATCAGCTATAATTTCAAGCATCGCTTTACCCCTGAGACTGTAAATCAGATTTTCGACTGGATTCTCAGCGAGATAGCAGAAGCCGGTTATCTTTACACCTACACGGTCTTTGTAGATGGCACCCACATCAAAGCCAATGCCAACAACAAGAAAGTGGCCAAGGAAGAGGTGGAGGTGGAAGCAAAAAGGTATGCCAAGGAACTTATGGAGGAAGTAAACGCCGACCGGGAAGCCCACGGAAAGAAGCCCTTTGCTGCAGAAGAGGATGAGGATAACGACAATATGCCTGAACCTCCCAAGAAGAAACGGGATAATACCTCCAGGAAGAAACTGAAAAAGCGCAAAAAGGAAGCCAAGAAGAAAATAGTAACCAAAAGCACTACAGATCCGGATGCGGGAATGTTTGTAAAAGGCGACCATAAGGAACAGATGGCCTATGAAGCCCACACCGCCTGCAACCAGCACGGCTATGTTCTGGAAGTAGAAGTAACCCCCGGCAATGTACATGACAGCGTAGCATTTGACGATGTATATGACAGATTGGTAGAAAAGCACCCCGAAGTCAAGACCGTGGTAGCGGACAGCGCCTACAAGACCCCGCATATCTGCAAGAAGGTATTTGGCGATGAAAGAGTCTTATACGCACCCTACACGCGGCCAAAGACCATGGAAGGTGGGCATGAATGGTGGAAGTATGTGTATGATGAATATTATGACTGTATTATCTGCCCGGAATACCAGATATTGAATTATTCCACAACCAACCGTGAAGGCTACCGGGAATACAAAAGTAATCCACAGGTCTGTGCGAACTGCCCCACCAGGGAGCAGTGTACCAGGAACAAGGACTGCATTAAGACAGTGACGCAGCACATCTGGAAGCCGTATGTGGATATGGAAAAGGAACTTCGATATACGGAGCGTCACAAGAAATACTACAAGATGCGCAAGGAAACCATTGAACGGGTCTTTGCGGATGCCAAGGAAAAGCATGGCATGAGATATACGAGATACACAGGCCTGGCCCAGGTAACGAATTGGGTGAGGCTTAAATTGGCTGCCATGAATCTGAAAAAGTTTGCAATTAGGAAGTGGGAGGATGCCCACAACCTTTTGAAAATCCTTATATTTTGGCCCCAATATGCTCAAAACCCCAGTTTTGCCTGAAGCAAAACTGGGGTTTCTCGACAGTCTGAGCCACAGCAGTAAATACTGCTGTGGCTGTTAACTGTCTTATGCCCCCGCCCTTTGCGCAGGGAGGATTTTTATACGCTTATTCGCCTTCGATGGCGGCGGCTTCCTCTTCCTCGGGAAGTCTTGCCTCGGGGGTCTTGCCGGGCTCGTAATCCCGGTAAGCCATCAGGCCGGAACCGGCGGGAATCAGCTTACCGATGATGACGTTCTCCTTCAGACCCACCAGGTGGTCCACCTTGCCCTTGATGGCGGCGTCGGTGAGGACCTTGGTGGTTTCCTGGAAGGAAGCGGCGGACAGGAAGGAGTCGGTAGCCAGAGATGCCTTGGTGATACCCAGCAGCACCACGGAACCGGTTGCCAGGCGCAGATCGGTTTCACCAGCGTCAATGCGGGCCTGAATGGCGGCATTGGCATCCTCGAACTCAAAGTTGTCCACCACGGCGCCCACCAGCAGGCTGGTATCGCCGGGGTCATCCACCCGGGTGGTGCGCATCATCTGACGGATGATGACTTCGATGTGCTTGTCGTTGATTTCAACACCCTGCTGACGGTACACAGCCTGGACGGACTGCACCAGATAATCCTGAACGGCTTCCACACCGGAAATACGCAGAACATCCTGGGGATACAGGGCGCCGTCGGTGATGGGCTCGCCCTTCTGCACCACCTTGCCGTGGGTAACCTTCAGGCCAACGGAGTAGGGCACCTGATAGACCTTGACCTCGCCGTCTTCCGCGGTAACGGTGATGTTGCGCAGAGCGGTACGGTGGGAATCATCGATGTTCACCACACCGGTGATTTCGGAGATCTGTGCCATCTTCTTGGGACGGCGGGCCTCAAACAGCTCTTCAACTCGGGGCAGACCCTGGGTGATGTCGTCACCCGCGACGCCGCCGGAGTGGAAGGTACGCATGGTCAGCTGGGTACCGGGTTCACCGATGGACTGGGCCGCGATGATACCCACGGCTTCGCCCAGGTCCACTTCCTTGGAAGTAGCCAGGTTCATGCCGTAGCACTTGGCGCAGACGCCGTTCCGGGCCCGGCAGCCCAGGATGGTGCGGATATAAATTCTGTCGATGCCGTGGGCCTCGAACTTGGCGGCATCCTCGGGCATCATCATGACATCCTTGGAGTGCAGCAGCTCGCCGGTCTTGGGATCCAGCACGTCGCTGACGGGATAACGGCCCCGGATCCGGTTGCCGAAGGTATCGATCACGTCGCCCTTCTGGATGACGGCGCCCACCCAGATACCATGGGTCGTGCCGCAGTTCTTCTCCCGGATGATGACCTGCTGGGAAACGTCCACCATTCGGCGGGTCAGGTAACCGGAGTCAGCGGTACGCAGGGCGGTATCGGTCATGCCCTTCCGGGCGCCTCTACTGGAGATGAAATACTCCAAAACGGAAAGGCCCTCACGGAAGTTCGCCTTAACGGGAATTTCGATGGTACGGCCGGCGGTATCGGCCATCAGGCCGCGCATACCGGCCAGCTGACGGATCTGAGCCATGGAGCCACGGGCGCCGGAGTCCGCCATCATGTAGATGGGGTTGAACTCGTCCAGGTTGCCCTGCAGCGCGTCGGTGACTTCCTTGGTGGTCTTCTCCCACTGCTGAACCACCAGACGATACCGTTCCTCGTTGGTGATATAACCCTGGCGGTAGTAGTTTTCGATTTCCACGACCTTGCCTTCCGCGGCCTTTACCAGCTCGTACTTGATGGCGGGAACCACCATATCGGCAATGGATACGGAAATGGCGCCCTTGGTGGAGTACTTATAGCCCAGGGCCTTGATGCGGTCCAGCATCTCGGTGGCAATGGTGAAGCCATGCTTGCGGATGCACTTGTCGATGATCTTGCCCAGCTGCTTCTTGCCCACCAGGAAGCCGATCTCCAGGTCAAACTCGTGGCCGGGAACACTCCGGTCCACAAAGCCCAGGTCCTGGGGAATGGGCTCATTGTAGATGAGTCGGCCCACGGTGGCATCGATGATGCGGTACTCCATACGGCCGTCCACTTCCTTGCCGTAACGGACACGGATGGGGGCATGGAGGCCGATGGCGCCGTCGGCATAGGCGGCAATGGCTTCCTCGGTGCTGGAGTAATTGTGGACGGGGCGGAACTTGGCGGTAGCCTTGCCCACGGAGGAGGCAGCCTTATTGGCAGCCAGGAACTCATCAGCATCCACCAGAGCATCCACAGGCAGGTTGGTATCACCGGCATCGGTGACATACACGGTCTCGGCACCCTTCTCGGCCTTGCCCAGACGGGTATAGGTCAGGTAGTAGGCACCCAGAATCATATCCTGAGTGGGCACGGTGACGGGCTTGCCGTCCTGAGGCCGCAGCAGGTTGTTGGCGGAAAGCATCAGCATTCTGGCCTCGGCCTGGGCCTCGGGAGACAGGGGCACATGGATGGCCATCTGGTCGCCGTCGAAGTCCGCGTTGAAGGCGGTGCAGCACAGGGGGTGCAGCTTCAGGGCACGGCCCTCCACCAGGATGGGCTCGAAGGCCTGAATGCCCAGGCGGTGCAGGGTAGGGGCCCGGTTCAGCATGACAGGACGGTCCTTGATGATTTCGTCCAGGGCGTCCCAGACCTCGGTCTTGCCCTTATCGATCATCTTCTTGGCGGACTTGATGTTGTTTGCCAGGCCATCGGCAACCAGCTTCTTCATAACGAAGGGCCGGAACAGCTCAATGGCCATTTCCTTGGGCACACCGCACTGATAGAGCTTCAGCTCAGGGCCGACCACGATAACGGAGCGGCCGGAGTAGTCCACGCGCTTGCCCAGCAGATTCTGACGGAAGCGGCCCTGCTTGCCCTTCAGCATATCGGACAGGGACTTGAGCGCCCGGTTGTTGGCGCCGGTAACGGCACGGCCCCGGCGGCCGTTGTCAATGAGGGCATCCACGGCCTCCTGCAGCATCCGCTTTTCGTTGCGGACAATGATGTCAGGGGCATGGAGCTGCTGCAGGCGCTTCAGACGGTTGTTCCGGTTGATGACCCGGCGGTACAGATCGTTCAGGTCAGAGGTGGCGAACCGGCCGCCGTCCAGCTGAATCATGGGGCGAATATCGGGAGGGATGACCGGCAGAACGTCCATAATCATCCAGCTGGGCTTGTTGCCGGACTCCCGGAAGGCCTCCACAACCTCCAGCCGCTTGACGATGCGCAGCTTCTTCTGGGAGGAGGCGGTTTTCAGTTCGCTGCGCAGCTGCTCGGACAGCTGGTCCAGATCGATCTGCTCCAGCAGCTCCTTGATGGCCTCCGCGCCCATACCGGCCTTGAAGTCATTTTCGTACTTCTCCCGCATATCCCGGTACTCCTTTTCGGTGAGTACCTGGTTGAGGGTCAGAGGCGCGTCGCCGGGATCGGTGACGATATAGGCGGCAAAATACAGAACTTTTTCCAGAACCTTGGGGGAAATGTCCAGGATCAGGCCCATCCGGGAGGGAATGCCCTTAAAATACCAGATGTGGCTGCAGGGAGCGGCCAGCTCAATGTGGCCCATGCGCTCCCGGCGCACCTTGGACTTGGTAACTTCCACGCCGCAGCGGTCGCAGATTTTGCCCTTGTACTTGATCTTCTTGTACTTGCCGCAATGGCACTCCCAGTCCTTGGTGGGTCCAAAGATCTTTTCACAGTACAGGCCGTCCCGCTCGGGCTTCAGGGTACGATAGTTGATGGTCTCCGGCTTCTTGACCTCGCCATAGGACCACTGCCGGATCATCTCCGGAGAAGCGATGCCAATTTTAATGGCATCAAAGGTGGCATTTGCCATTACCGAGCCTCCTTATTCTTCAAAGGTATCAGGATCGGAAGAATCCAGATCGCTGAATACATTCATAATATCCTCAGGGCCGTCCTCGTCAATGACGAAACCGGCATCCAGCACTTCATTGGTGTCGCCGACCACAACATCCTCGTTCTCGCTGGCGGTGTAGACAATATCTTCATCGTCATCATCGTCCTTCAGCTCGATCTCGTTGCCATGCTCGTCCAGCACGCGAATATCCAGACACAGCGCCTGCAGCTCCTTCACCAGAACCTTGAAGGACTCGGGCACGCCGGGCTTGGGAATGTTGGCGCCCTTTACGATTGCCTCGTAGGTCTTGACACGGCCGGTGACATCATCGGACTTGACGGTCAGGATTTCCTGCAGGGTGTAGGCAGCGCCGTAGGCCTCCAGAGCCCAGACTTCCATTTCGCCGAAACGCTGGCCGCCGAACTGGGCCTTGCCGCCCAGAGGCTGCTGGGTAACCAGCGCGTAGGGACCGGTGGAACGGGCATGGATCTTATCGTCAACCAGGTGATGGAGTTTCAGGTAATAGGGATAGCCAACGGTGACCAGATTGTCAAAGGGTTCGCCGGTACGGCCGTCGTACAGGATGGTCTTGCCGTCTTCCCGCAGGCCCGCCAGCTTCAGGGTTTCCCGAATATCTTTCTCGTTGGCGCCGTCGAACACGGGGGTGGCAACCTTCCAGTTTAGTGCCCGGGCAGCATAGCCCAGGTGAACCTCCAGCACCTGACCGATGTTCATACGGGAAGGCACGCCCAGGGGGTTCAGCACGATGTCCAGGGGCGTACCGTCGGGCAGGAAGGGCATATCCTCTTCCGGCAGAACCCGGGAAACAACGCCCTTGTTGCCGTGACGGCCGGCCATCTTGTCGCCCACGGAGATTTTCCGCTTCTGGGCAATGGAGACACGAACGGACTTGGTAACACCGGGAGCCAGTTCGTCGGAGTTTTCCTTGGTGAAGACCTTCACGTCCACCACAATGCCGCTCTCGCCGTGGGGCACCTTCAGAGAGGTATCCCGGACTTCTCTTGCCTTCTCGCCGAAGATGGCCCGCAGCAGGCGCTCCTCGGGGGTCAGCTCGGTTTCACCCTTGGGGGTGACCTTGCCCACCAGATAATCGCCGGAGTGAACCTCGGCGCCTACCCGGATGATGCCGTTCTCATCCAGATCCTTCAGGGTATCCTCGCCCACGTTGGGGATGTCCCGGGTGATTTCCTCCGGTCCCAGCTTGGTATCCCGGGCCTCAGTCTCGTGCTCCTCGATGTGGATGGAGGTAAATACGTCCTCACGGACCAGACGCTCGTTCAGCAGAATGGCGTCCTCGTAGTTGTAGCCTTCCCAGGTCACAAAGCCGATGAGCACATTCTTGCCCAGGGCCACCTCGCCGCCGGAGCAGGAGGGGCCGTCAGCCACGATTCCGTCGGCTTCCACACGCTCGCCAACCACAACATTGGGCCGCTGGTTGATGCAGGTGCCGGCGTTGGAGCGGGCGAACTTGGTGAGCTTCATGGTCTCGGTCTCGCCGTCATCATAGCGGATGGTGATGTAATCGGCGGAAACGGCGGTGACAACGCCGGGCTTTCTGGCCTTCAGGCAGACTTCACTGTCCACGGCGGCCTTGTGCTCGATGCCGGTGGCAACAACAGGAGGCTCGGTGGTCAGCAGAGGCACAGCCTGACGCTGCATGTTGGCGCCCATCAGGGCACGGTTGGCGTCATCGTTCTGCAGGAAGGGAATGAAAGAGGTGGCGATGGAGATCATCATTCTGGGGGACACGTCGATGTAATCGATCATGTTCCGGTCCACTTCAATAATCTCGTTGCGGTGCCGGCAGGTAATACGGGCATTGGCAAGGCACCCGTTTTCATCCAGGGGCTCGTTGGCCTGACCAACGTAGTAATCGTCTTCCACGTCGGCGGTCATATACTCCACTTCCCTGGTGACAAAGCCGGTGGCCTTGTCCACCTTCCGGTAGGGCGCTTCCACAAAGCCGTACTCGTTGATCTTGGCAAAGGTGGCCAGGTAGTTAATGAGGCCGATGTTGGGACCTTCGGGGGTCTCGATGGGGCACATACGGCCATAGTGGGTGTAGTGAATATCACGGACATCGAAAGAAGCCCGGTCACGGCTCAGACCGCCGGGGCCCAGAGCGGACAGACGGCGCTTATGGGTCAGCTCAGCCAGAGGGTTGTTCTGGTCCATGAACTGGCTCAGGGGGGAGGAGCCGAAGAACTCCTTGATGACGGCGGTAACCGGCCGGATGTTAATCAGGCTCTGGGGGGTAACCGAATCCAGGTCCTGAACGGTCATACGCTCCCGGATCACCCGCTCCAGACGGGAGAAACCGATGCGGAACTGGTTCTGCAGCAGCTCGCCCACGCAGCGCAGACGACGGTTGCCCAGGTGGTCAATATCGTCGGGCACGCCCACACCCATGGCCACGCAGTTCAGGTAGTTGATGGAAGCCATGATGTCTTCCACGGTAATATGGTTGGGAATCAGATCGGTCATGTGCTCGGCAATGGCGTCCTTCCAGTTGCCGTCGGGGCCCAGCTCGGCGAGCATTTCCCGCAGGGTGCTGAAACAGACCTTTTCCTTGATGCCGTACTGGGCGGGATCAAAGGAAACAAAGTCGGCCATGTTGACCATGCCGTTGGAGAAGACCTTCACCCGGCTGTCACCCACCTTGATGACGGCCTCGTTGACGCCGCGCTTAGAAAGATCATGGGCCTGGGCACGGGAGATGAAATCGCCGGGCATCACCAGGATTTCACCGGTGAGGGGGTCGGAAATGGGCTCTGCGGCCTCCTGGCCGGACAGCCGGGCCCAAATGTCCATCTTCTTGTTGAACTTATAGCGACCCACCTTGCTCACATCGTAGCGGTGGGGGTCAAACAGCAGTCCTTCCAGATGGGCAACGGCAGTCTCCACTGTGGGAGGCTCACCGGGACGCAGGCGGCGGTAGATCTCCAGCAGGGACTCTTCCCGGGTCTTGCAGGGATCCTTTTCCAGGGTGGCAAGGATCCGGGTATCCTCACCGAACAGCTCCTTGATGGCCTCGTCCGTCTGGACGCCCAGGGCACGGATCAGGCTGGTGATGGGCAGCTTCCGGTTCTTGTCGATCCGGACCCAGAACACATTGGAATTATCGGTTTCATACTCCAGCCAGGCGCCCCGGTAGGGAATCACCGTGGCGGTGTAGGTATGCTGGTCGGCCTTATCCACTTCGTGGCCGTAGTACATTCCGGGGCTGCGGACGATCTGGGAGATGATGACGCGCTCCGCGCCGTTGATGACAAAGGTGCCGCCGTTGGTCATCACCGGGAAATCTCCCATGAAGATCTCCTGCTCCTTGATTTCGTCGGTCTCGGTATTGCGCAGACGAACCCGCACCTTGATGGGCTTGGCGTAGGTAGCGTCCCGCTCCTTGCATTCCTCGATGGTATACTTGGGCTTGTCTTCCATGGTATAATCCAGGAAGCTCAGCTCTAGTTTACCGGAGAAATCGGTAATGGTGCCCACGTCCTTGAAGACTTCCTGCAGGCCCTCTTCCAGGAACCACTGATAGGAATCCTTCTGGATCTTCAGCATGTTGGGGATCTCCAGGATCTCCTCGTACTTCGCGTAGGATTTACGCATGGTCTTGCCGAACATAACGTCCTTGACCATTGCCATATGGATCATCACAGCCTTTCTTGACGAAGTGTGTTGTTGATACGCTCGGACTCGTTGTCAATTTTGATTAACTTTCCTCTTGACATCGGCCCCTCACTGTGGTAAAATGACCGTGTTAAAGGAGGAATCCTCGTCAGGGCATACTGCCACAGTATGGAACCTCATTATACAGGATTTTCTTCTTTTTGTCAATCCATTTTTCAGTCCCTTTGGGGGCTGTTTTTTTATGCAAAACGCCCTCCCGCCCCGGCAGGCTCCCTTGTCGGTCCTGTGCCTCCCGATACAAAAACCACCCCACAAAAAAGTGGAGTGGTTTTTATTCTGTCTGGGCAAGCCTTTGGCGGAAGGCGGTGAAATCCCGGTTCCACTGGACATAATCCGGATCCTCCCGGCAGTCGGTCAGAGACGCGTTTTCCCGCAGATAGGTCCCCAGCCAACCGGTTACCTTGGCGGCGCCGTAATAGTTGAGATGGTCCCCGCCGTCGTAGCTGTCTGTGTCCCAGTCAATGCCCAGGTCCATCAGGTTCCCGTCCAGGTAGGGCACCCCCAATTCCTGAGCGGTATCCCCCACCGTATTGTGCCGGCGGACGGTCCAGTTGGTGGGACTGGGGACGCTGAAGAGAATCAACTGGGCATTCTGTTCCCGGCAGAGGTCCGCGATCTTTTGGAGGTACTTCCGGTTCTGGCGGGAAAGGGGTTCCCACTCCTCCATAGGCCGCATATACCCCTCCACATCCGCGCTTTCCGCGGCGGTCAGCAGATGGTAGCCCCGGTCCGGAGCTTCCGCGGTATAGTTGGGGCACTGGGTAAAATCGGACAGTGTCAGACTTTTCCAGCGGTTGTGGTAGCGCACCGCAGGCAGATACCGTTCCAGAGTGGGCACTATGGTATCCGTACTGGGATACACCCGGTACAGCACATTGGTCTCCAGCACCACAACCTTCGGGGACTGGTATTCAAAGGCCATTTGCAGCAGCTCCCAGGTTTCGTACATTTTCTGGTCCAGAGAGCTGCACACAAAGCTGGGTATACCGGTGCTGTTCCACAGCTCCAGGGGCACAAAACCAGAATAAGCTTCGCTGTCCCCCAGAAACAGGACCTGAATGGAGTCCTTTTTCTGTGACCGGATGGCGTTGGCGCTGGCCTTGTACATTCCCGCCTCTTCCGTATTGTTTTTGGGTTCCAGCACCATATTCACCGGAATCAGCAGAAGCAGCAGCACCCCGAAGAACAGGATGCCGCGGGTCAGTTTTTGGAGCATCGGGGCGCTCCTTTCATCAATAGTAGTGATCCGGGTCATCTACCCGGCGCTCGAACTCTGCCAGGTCCTCCTCCCAGGAGGCATAGGCCGGGTCCCCCCGTTTGTCCTCCAGCAGTCCCGTAGAGGAGAAATAGGTTCCCAGCCAGGCAGTGACTTTTTCCGCTCCCATCAGGTTCAGATGTTCCCCCTGATCCAGGGTATCCGCCTGCCAGACAAGATTGGTCACCTCCAGGTTCCCGTCCAGATAGGGCACCTCCAGAGAATCCGCCAATGCCTGCACCGCGTTGTGCCGGGGGGTATTCCAGGCAGCCGCGTTGGGGGCGGTGTAGAGCACCAGCCTTGCCCCCGCCCGGTCGCACACGGCTTTGATCCGCCTTACGCCGGCTTCCGCGGCAGCGGAAAACGGTTCTGTTTCCTCCGTGGGCAGCATATAGGCTTCCGGTTCCAGGGCGTCAATGGTCTTACGCAGATGGTAGCCCTTCAACGGATCCCGGCAGGTATAGTCCGGAGTCCGGAGCATCTGGGCAGGCCGGACAAATTTCCAGTTGTTGTGATACCGCAGTACCGGAAACAGCGCTTCCATATTGCATTGCAGCACGTCCAGCGCCGACATTTCCAGGTACAGCTGATCCGTCTCCAACAGCACAAATTGGGGCTGCTGGCTCTCCAAGAACCGGTTCAGCAGCTTTTCCGACTGGCACAGCTTCTGGGCCGTGCTTGCGCAGACATAGCCGGTGTAGCCAAAGTCCCGCCAAAGCCGGGGCGGTATCATGGAACTCAAGGGAATGCTATCGCCCAGCACCACCACATCCAGGCTGTTCGACCGCTCCCCGAGAAAGCCATAGAGCTCCGGCTCCTGAATGCCGTCCTCCAGACTGTTTCCCTTGGGGAAAAACGCCAGGCTCAAAAGCGCCAGCAGCAGTGCCAGAATCAGCAGAAAGGAACCGGCGGAAAGAATGATTCGTTTCATATCCGTTCCTCTTTTACAGGGGCGACTGCTTGATCTTGGCGTAGCGCCGGGGATACATCTTCGGAGTGGGGGCAACCTTCCGCAGAACAATCAGGGCGTGGCTGGCCCCATCCACCGGGAATTCCAGAAACGCCTCCTGCCGCAGTCCCAGCTTCTTCATGGCATCGCCGCATTCCCCCAGCTCCTCTTTCGCCGCGCTGCCCTTCAGGGCCACCACCGCGCCGCCCACCTTCACATAGGGCGCCAGCAGCTCCAGCAGAATGTTCAGCCGGGCCACCGCCCGGGAGGTGGCAATATCATAGCTTTCCCGGCAGGAGACCACAGCCTCCTCCGCCCGGGCGGTCACGCATTCCGCCTGAATCCCCAGCTGGGGAAGGATCTCTTTCAGCCAGGTGATCCGTTTTCCCAGGCTGTCCAGCAGGGTCACCTGGGCCTCCGGGCAGGCAATTGCCAGGGGCACGCCGGGAAAACCCGCGCCGCAGCCCACATCGATCAGTTTTTTTCCCCGCAGATCCAGTGCGGACAGCACACTCAAACTGTCCAGCAGGTGGAGCTTTGCCACCTGGGCGGGTTCCGTAATGGCCGTCAGATTCATCACCTGATTCTGCCGGACCACGGCGGCGCCGAAAGCGCAGAGGGTATCCGTCTGTTCCTCCGACAGCGTCAGCTTCAGCTCCGGAAGCCCCTGCAGGAGGGTTTGCTTCATGATGTTTTCCATGGGTCAGTTCCCTCCCGCGTGGACAATGCCCGTCAGGTCCACCTGGGTCTTGTCCAGGGGATCGAAGGGGTTCTCTTCCTCCGCCAGACTGGGAAGCAGGACCTGCTGCACATGCCAGCTGACCAGCAGATCGCAGACCTCACCATAGGAAGCCAGACCGGAGGCGTCGCCGCTGGTTTTGAGGTAGGCATTGTTCACCGCGTCGCCGGCCTTGGTGGCGGAAGCATTCTTGCGGGTGCGGTAGAAGGCGTCATACTGTGCCATATCATAGCGCAGGTAATCGCTGACGCCCTCGTCCACCCTGGCTCTGGCGTTCACCGCCGCCTGGCTGGAAACGGTGGAAAGGGCCGCCATGCAGTAGCGGTAGGCCATAAAGTAGGCGGAATACCGGAACTGGGCATCGGAATGATTGGAAGCTGCCAGGAACGCGGCAAAATTGGCGTCCCGCTCGTTGGCGATACACATCCGGTGGCTCATTTCGTGACACATGGTAAAAGGCAGACTCACGTCCGGGGCCTGGGGATTGACGGCAGCCTCGCCGGTAAGGGCAAAGGAGAAGCCGGTGATGCCCATGCTGACATACATATCGGACCAGCCCAGCTTTTTCACCGGCACCGTGGAGCCCGCGAAAATGGGATAATGCTTCTGATAGGTCAGGGTCTCAAAGCCCTCCCCCGCCATTGCCGCCAGCTCCTCAAAGGTACGGAAGGAAACGGTGCCATCGCTTTTTCTCGGCATGACCTCCGCCAGCGCGTTGGCTTCATTGCGGTAGTATTCCGTGGCCTCGGTAAGCTCTTCCAGAGTGTAGGGAGACATATCCAGCCGCAGGTCCTCGGAAATGGGTCCGGCATAGAAGTTCAGGCCGAACGCGGCGGTATGCAGGGTATAGATGCAGCTGAAAACCGCCAGCACCCAGCCCAGCCACTGCACCACATTCCACTTGAGAACGATCATCAGCACCACGCTGCACAGCAGCAGAACCCCCAGCGCCACCGCCAAAAGCTGCCACAGGCAGAAATCCACCTGGCTGCTCCACTGGGCCAGAATGTCCTGCAAATTCCTTGTTACATAGGGGTAGACCATGTCCACCAGGGTGGAAAACCGCTGCCCGTAGGCCATCAGCACCCAGGTGATGGCCCCAAAGATGCCTGCGGTCAAGTATCCGCGCAAATATTTCAAAGGGAAAGCCCTCCTTGTTTCTATAGCTAAACCTGATCAGTGTATTAGTATAACACAGATTTCGCAAGTTGTCTTCCCCTTATTTTTAAATTTTTCCGAAAGAACGCAAAACGCCCCGGACATTCAGGTTTCCGGGGTGTTCGGCCTCACCGAGCGCACACACGGGAAATACCCGCATAGAAGTGCGCCCTAGTTCGGCAAATTGGAATTTACTTTATTTCTTCAAAAGTCTTTTTATCGTATCTCTTGATTTCCTTGTGAAACAAGGAATATCGTAATACGAACTCAATATAGTCGTCTTTTACCCGTTGCTTTACTTTTGGCTTTCCATTTATCACATCGCAGACGTTTACTGGCGTTCTGTCTCTGCCAATAAGTTGAACTGTTCCCTTCGATTTCTCTCTCATACTCTGGAACCTTTCGTCAATTGGAATCTGTCTTATAAAGTTCTTTGCAAATATACCATATCCACCAACTGTACTCCACATTCAAACATTGGATGGTCATAATTGTCCGTAAAGAAATTCGGAACGATATGCGAACGGACAAAGCCACACTTCTCATAAAATGGTATTGTTAGTGGACTATCGCCTGTTCCTACTTGAAGAATGGCATATTGTTTACAATATTTCTCGACTACATAATCAATCAAGGCTTTTGCATAGCCTTTACCTTGGTATTCTGGAACTGTCGCAATATTCTTGATTTCAAGCAAATCATTTCCTTCATCAGTTACGACACACTCGCATTTAACACCATCATCATCAAGTACATACATCCTTCCTCTATCAAGATAACGGTCTATCATATCTTCTTGTTCATCTGCTAATAATAACAATGAAAGAAACTGTTTTTTATTCTCTTTAATCTCTTTTATTTCCATATCCTTTTTCTCCACAAATTCAAGTTTATCGGTCTGTTTAATCATATCATACGGCTTCAATTTATGCAAGAACAGCCACCGCAGTTCAAACTACGGTGGCTGTTAACTGTCTTACGAACACCCGCCTTTCCCGGGGGCGTTTGGAAAATTTTACAGCTGAGAATAGCCGAAGCTGTTGACCAGAGCATCGATCTTCCGGCCCGCCTTGCAGTAGGGGCATGCCCGGTAATCGTAGCTGGCGTAGCCGGGAAGGTCCTGAATGGTGTAGACAGACTTGACGGGGTAGCCCTCCACCTGATCCACCGCGGAATAGATGGCCGCCACGCCTGCTACGGTGCCGCCATAGTAGGAGATGGCTTCCAGCGCCCGCTTGGCGGTATAGCCGGTGGTAACGGAGGCCATCAGCACCAAAACGTGCTTGCCCCGGATCATGCCCTGGGTGTTGTCCCGGAAGATGATCTGGGAGTTGGCGTTGTATTCCGGCTCCAGAATGTAAATGGTCTCATGGGCATTGATGGTGCGGAAGCCGCTCTTGGTCAGCTCCTCCGCCAGACAGGTTCCCACCACCCCGGTGCCGTCCAGGCACAGAATGGTATCCACAGGGGTATCATTGACAAAGCTGCTGACCAGCTGACGGGCACTGTCCCTGGCCTCCGACAGACGGGTTTTCTGATAGGTAATATCCACATAGTAATTGATGTGGGAATGATTGGTAGCAAAATGGCCGTGGGCAACACGCAGAGGGGCGCTTCCATGGCGAATGGGCATCTTCATCAGGGTGATCATAACAATTCCTCCGGACGTAAATGTAAAATAAAAAAGAAAGTCATTTTCGCAGGAGGAGATTCCGTCCTCGAAAAGGGCTTTTTTTCATTATACATCAGAAATCACATCAAACGCAAGTGCGTTTTAACGATTACCGCCCAAAATTACACGCCCAATTTTGGGCATATTGCGCATACGCAGCAGCTTTTCCTGACGGTAGAACTGCCGGGCTATGATGCGGCAGATCTTCTTCCTGCGGATCATCCAGTGGATTTTTCCATAGCTTGCCCACATACAGTCATCGGTTTCCCCGGGCTGCAGCACAATCCGCGAAAGGGGAACCGGGTGCTTGAGACAATAGAAATCGTAAAAGGTATTCTTATCCCGCTGGGAATCCAGCAGCTCAAAGGATTCTTTGGGAACGTCAATGCCCGTTTCTTCCCGCAGCTCCCGGGCGATGGCGGTGCGGCTGTCCTCCCCTGCCCGGGCGGCGCCGCCGGAATTCTCCCAGGTTCCGGCAAAGCTCTTTTCCCTGGCTCTGCGGGTCAGCAGCAGCTTTCCTTTCCCGTCATAAACCCAGACGCATACCACCAGGCCGTATTCTCCCGCCCCCCAGGGGGTTCCCCGAAGATGCAGCGCCCCGGTTTTTTCCCGGTTTTCATTGTAGATGTCGTTCCATTCTTCCATTCATTTGCCTTCTTTACTGCAGGAAAAACTCCGGAGCTCCGTACTGCGCAGGTTCTGGCTGATCAAACAGGGTGTTATAATCAAAGGTTTCAAACAGCTCCCGCTCCCGGGAAAGATACGCTTCCACATTGTCTTTTGTAAGGAGCCCCTCTCCGGAGGCCATTTGCTCCAGCATCCAGTCGTTGACCCAGGGGCCGTAGTGGATCCGGTCCTTGTAGTTGGCCAGATCAAAGGTCAGCTCCCGCACCGTGTTCCAGCTGAAGAGGCGGATATTCCCGCAGGGCAGGATTTCCCGGATCACCAGCTCCTCCATTTCCAACTGAGTCTCCAGCTGTCCGGCCTGGCGCAGGTCTCCCCACCAGGCAGCGGAATAGGGGGTGAGAAAATAATAGAATACGGTATCGGGGTTCGCTTCCGCCAGGGAGAGCACCTTTTCCCGGACATTGTAAAGCACCCGTTCTCTGCGCTGGTCCGAAAGCGCCTCCTGAACCGCGTCCGCGTAAGGGGCATCCCGGCGCATGGCCGCCCGGGGACCGTACAGCTCCTGCTTCCAGGCGCCGTAGTCATCCAGATTGGACAGTCCCGGCGTCACGCCTTCCGCCGCGTCCAGGAGCATGGGGAGACAATTGTTGTAGAGCACATCCCGGTTAAGCACATAGTACACATCATCCAGAGGATTGTCATTGTACAGGTAGGTGGGGTAGGGGCCGATTTCGTAGTGAAGCGCCTGGGGCGCTTCGTCAAAATAGGTCATATCCAGCCCCCGCACCACCAAAGAAAGCTCCGGGTTGTGTTCCAGCGCCAGGGCCTCCAGACTGCTGATCTCCCACCAACTGGCGCCGATGGACACGGTTTTGATGCTGCGGCAGCCAAACAGGCTGTCTGCCAGGCTGGTTTTGGTATTCTCCATCATGGAGGTGCCCACCAGCAGCGCGTCATAGTCCAGATGGCGGACCATGCCGTTGTTGATGCTGCGCTCCGCCTCCGCCTTGGGCTCGTAGCGGAACCGGTCCAGCTGGGGACGGCGATAGTGCATATAGGGGTCAATGGAAACCGTCAGCCCAACCACCAGGGCCAGGCACACCAGAGCCGTTCCCAGAAACAGCCCGGTCCAGTTTTTCTGTTGCTTCATATTCATTCCTCAGAACTGATTGTATACAAATACCGCATTTTTACTCAGGCAGGTCAGGCAGAACACCAAAAGCAGCGCGGTGAGGATTGCCGACCGGGCCGTCATCCCATATTCTCTGCGGCAGGTGTTTTCCGGCACCAGGCACAGCAAAAGGCTTCCGCCATAGAAAACACCCAGCACTGCCCTGCGGACCCAGAGAAGGCCCTTGTCCAGCCGGAACAGCCGCAGCAGGAGCTGGATTTCCGGCGTCAGGAACCGCTCGTAGAAGCCGCTGCAGATATTGGTATCCGCGAAGGCCAGAATCTTGGTCAGTCTGCCGATCCACTCCGTGGTGCTGCCGTTTTGGAACAGCAGCCACAGCACATTGATCATCCCGAAGGTCAGAAGCCACTGAAGTACTTTGGGAATATACTTGCGGTACTGCTCCGTCATGCGCTCAAAGACGCTCAGAATCCCGTTGAAAAGGCCCCACAGTACAAAGCCGAAGCTGGCCCCGTGCCACAGACCGCTGACCAGGAACACAATGATGGTGTTGAGATAGGTCCGGGCCTTTCCCTTCCGGCTGCCGCCCAGGGGAAAATAGATGTACCGGGTCAAAAAAGCCGTCAGGCTCATATGCCAGCGTTTCCAGAAATCCCGGATGGACAGCGCCTTGTAGGGGGAATCGAAGTTCATGGGCAGATCGATGTTCAGCATTCGGGAAAAGCCCAGTGCCATATCGCTGTAGCCGCTGAAATCGAAATAGATCTGGAAGGTGTAGGCCAGCATCATAAGAAGCAGTTCCAGGGCGCTTGCCTCCTCCATGGTCAGGAACACCGCCGCGGAGGCAAAGGTATCTGCCAGCACAGCCTTCTTGAACAGGCCGAAGGTGAACTGCCGCATCCCGGCGCAGAACGACTCCTGTCGGAAACGCAGACGGCTCTCCTGGTGAAACTGGGGAATGAGATCCTCCGCCGGTGCAATGGGGCCCATGATGAGCTTGGGAAAGTAGACCACATACAGCACATAGTCCAAAAAGCTGTCCCCTTCCCGCTCACCCCGGGAAGCATCCACCAGATAGGCAATCTGCTGGAAGGTAAAGAAGCTGATGCCCAGAGGCAGCGCAAGGCTGGGGGGATAAATGGCCGTATGCAGCATCAAATTCACGGTCTGTGCCGCGAAATTCAGATATTTAAAAACAAACAGCAGGCCCACATGAAAGGCAATTCCCAGCCACAGCAGGGCCTTTGTTCCCTTTTTCCAGCGCTTCATCCCGGCAAGGAGCAGTCTGTTGACCCCGATGCTGACACACAGCCACAGCAGGCTCTTCCAGCCGCCGTAGGCATACAGGCACAGGGATGCCCCCGCAAGGAACAGGTTTGCCGCTTTCCTGCCCAGCCGGGCAAAGAGATAGTAGCCGCAAACCGTCAGCGGCAGAGCCGCAAGAATGAATAAATAGGTACTGTACTGCATATACCCTCTCTTTTCGATGGATTTTCCCTTTGTCTTCACCCGTGGCGGGCAAGGCCCAGAGGCGGCAGAATCCTGCTTACTCCGTCTGGAAATCCCGGCTCAGGGAAAAGCCCCTGCCCAGCACCTCGGTGACCTGGGTGACGATCATAAAGCAGCCGGGATCGATGTCCCGGACCAGCCGCTTGAGCCGGTGCAGATCCTTGGTGCTGACCACACTGAGCACCACCTGGGTGGATTTGTGAAGGTAGCCGCCCTCTCCCTGCAGCAGGGTCACCCCCCGGTCTGCATCGTTGAGGATGCTGTCCCGGATCTCCAGCGCTTTTTCACTGATGATCTTTACCTCCGTCCGGCCTCTGCCGGCAACCAGAGTCTTATTCAGGGTGAAGTTCACGGCAAGAAGCATCACAATGCCGTAGAGCAGCTCCTCCGGGGTGTGGAACATCAGCTGCATCAGCATGATGACGAAGTCAAACACCCACAGGCTTACGGGCACCGGAATGCCCAAGAACTTTTTGAGAATCAGCGGCGGAATGTCCATTCCGCCGGTGGATGCCCCCGCCCGGATGACCAGGCCCAGGGAAATGCCCAGGCCCAGGCCGCCGAACACCGCACACAGCAGCAGATTCCGGGTAATCACCTGACCGGCAAAAAGCCGCTGAAACAGCTCCAGAAAGATGGGGTTCAGGAAAGAGCTGGCGATGGTGGTCATAGCGAATTTCCGCCCCAGCACCGCCCAGCCCAGAATCAGCATAACCATATTAAATACCAAAACAAAGGCGGACACCGGAATGCCCCAAAGCGCCTTTGCCAGCAGGGAAAGCCCCGTGGTTCCGCAGCTGATCAGCTCCCCGGGCAGGACGAACAGAACCACCGTCAGGGCCAGGAACAGATTGCCGATCAGAATCGCCAGCAGGTCCGGCAGACTCCCGCGTATTTTCTCTTTCATTCATTTCCCTCCGAAATTTCGCGGAGTGTCCGCTGAAAAGCGGTTATATTGTATCGAAACCCAATGCCTTTGTCAACAAAAACCCTCCCGGTCTTCCGGGAGGGCCTTCTGCTGTCTCTTAATCTTCCGCCTTGGCGTCGGCAATGATCTTGGCCTGATTGGTCTTGGGCACTTCCTCGTAGCGCTCGAAGCTCAGCTCAAAGGAGCCTCTGGCCTGGGTCATTGCCCGCAGGTCAATGGCATAGGAGCCCATTTCCGCCATGGGGACTTCCGCCTCCACCACGGTATTGCCCTTGTTGTCCGGGTTCATACCCATGACACGGCCCCGGCGTTTGTTCAGGTCGCCGATAACGTCGCCCATGTAGCTATCGGGAATGGTAACCTTCAGAGAGCCGATGGGCTCCAGAAGGGTTGCGCCGGCATTGGGCATGGCTTCCTTGAAGGCCAGGATCGCGGCCATCTTAAAGGCCATTTCATTGGAGTCCACGGGGTGGTAGGAGCCATCGTACAGCACAGCCTTCAGGTTCACCATGGGGTAGCCTGCCAGGGGGCCCTTCTGAACGGCTTCCTGAATGCCCTTTTCAACGGCGGGATAGAAGTTCTTGGGCACGGAACCGCCGAAGACCTCTTCCGCGAAGATCATTTCGTCCTGCTCCTCCTGGGGCTCGAAACGGATCCACACATCACCGAACTGGCCGGAGCCGCCGGTCTGCTTCTTGTGACGGCCATGGGCCTGTACGGTCTTCTTAATGCGCTCCCGGTAAGCGATCTTGGGAGTGGAGAGCACCGCTTCCACACCGAAGCGGGTCTTCAGCTTGGAAACCAGCACATCCAGCTGCTGGTCACCGGTGCCGGAGAGCACCAGCTGCTTGGTTTCGGGATCGTTGCGCAGGGTGAAGGAGGGATCTTCCTCGTTCAGGCGGTTCAGACCGGTACCCACCTTTTCCTCCTGGCCTCTGGTCTTGGGGGCAATGGCCATGGAGTAGCAGGCATTGGGGTAGGGAATCTGCTTCAGAGAAACCACCTTTCTGGGGTCGCACAGGGTATCGCCGGTCTTCACCTTATCCATCTTACCGATGGCGCCGATGTCGCCACAGGCCAGAACCTTGACCTCAGAGTTCTTCTTGCCACACATCACATACATACGGCCCAGCTTCTCGGTTTCACCGGTGCGGGCATTCACCAAAGTGGTATCGGGGGTAATTTCGCCGGACAGGACCTTAATAAAGGAATACTTGCCGAACTGGTCGGAAACGGTCTTCCACACGAAAGCCGCGGGCACGCCGCCGGGAGAAACCACAAACTCCTCCACACCGCCGTCGGCATTGACAGCCTTGTGATAGTTGCCCTCCACAGGGTTGGGAAGCAGGTCCACAATGTGGTCCATCAGCATCAGGCTTCCCAGGCAGGTAACGGCAGAGCCGCAGAACACCGGGAACAGGCTCAGCTCCTTCACGCCCTGGTGCAGGCCCGTGATCATTTCACGGTAAGTAAAATCGTCGCCTTCAAAGAAGCGGTCCATCAGCGCCTCATCGGTTTCGGCAACGGCTTCCTTCAGAGCATCGTTGAATTCTTCGATGACGGATTCCTTGTCCTCGGGAACGTCGATCTCCACACGCTTCAGGCTCCGCATTTCGTAGGCCCGCTTGTTGAGCACGTCGATGATGCCGGTGACCTTGTGGGAAGCATCCCAGATGGGAACGATGACAGGGGCGATCTTGTTGCCGTACTTCTCACGCAGGGCGTTGAAAGTAGCGTTGTAGTCGGAGTTGTCTTCGTCCACCTTGGAAATGTAGACAAACCGGGGCATATTCCGCTCTTCGCAGTAGGCCCAGGCCTTCTCAAAACCAACGGTGATGCCGTCCTTGGCGGACAGCACCAGAATGGCCGCGTCGGAAGCCCGCAGAGCCTCCATCACGGCGCCGGAGAAATCAAAGCCGCCCGGGGTATCCAGAACGTTGATCTTGGTATTGTGGTACTCAATGGGGATTACGGAAGTGGAAATAGAAATATTACGGCGGATCTCCTCGGGATCATAGTCGCTGACGGTATTGCCGTCGGCATTCTTACCCATACGGTCGATGGCGCCGGTCATATACAGCAGGCTCTCTGCCAGAGCGGACTTGCCGCTGCCGCTGTGGCCCAACAGGCAGATGTTACGGATAGCGTTGACAGTGTACATAGAGAAAAATAGCTCCTTTCGGGAAAGCGTCTGCCTTCCAGAGGTATATTCATCCGAAGGTCGCAAGACTCGAACAGTGACATTATACACGAATCCCAGCAAGATTTCAACGTTTATTTTCGTCAAAGTGCAAAAGCCTGTATGATTCCCGGTGGACAAATGAATCCTCCGGCAAAACAAACAAAATATTGCATTCCATTTTGTATGGTGCGCACAAGTTTTTCCGGAACACCGTCCGCGCACCCATTCCGCTCCGGGTGCTCATCCGGGAATTGTCTCCGCCAAATGCCGGTTCCTGACATTGTGTACGAAAAGAATCAACAAAATTTGTATATAAATCATTTGCCATTTTCTCTTGTATCCTGTATAATAATCTCGTCTCTGTACAATTTCGTCCTTTTTGGGACAAACCATACCGCATTGTCGTGACGCCGCCGCGCGTCCAAGAGGAAGGAGCAATTGCCGTGATCAAAAACCTGAACCAGGTTACTTTTCAGGGCTTTGGTACCGTTCTTCCGGAACGGGCTCAGGCCAACCAGCCAGCACCCAAAAACGCCGTCCGCATGAAGCTGACTCAAATGGAAGCCTCTGTCTATCAGGCCATGTCCGAAACCATGCTCAACTGTACGGGAGATATGTGCGTGCTCTCCGTCAGCAAGGACGGGGAGGATTACCAGCACTTTTATCTGGACAAAACCGTTCATATCCGCAAAAACATCTTCTTCTCCCTGAGTGTATACAAAGATGAGGCTTCCGTGATCCTCTCCGCGGAGATTCCCCCGGAGCGCATCGGCACCACTGCCAACCGGAAGCTGCGCATTGACGCCCAGCTGCGGGTAGCCGGCATTTACACCTTCTTTTATCAGGAAAAGGAGCAGGGCTTCCTGTTCCCCGGTGAATCCCACCATATGCCGGAGCTGACCTATGTGGACCAGGGCAGCCTTCACTCCGTGGCCGACGGTCAGGACCGGCTGCTGCATCAGGGGGAGGCTATGCTCTACGCGCCGGACCAGTGGCATATGCAGTATGCCGACATCGGTGTCGCCCCCCGGTTTGTGACCATTTCCTTTGATCTGGACGGCGGCGATCTGTCCAGCCTCTACAACCGTAAGCTCTCCGTTCCACAGGAGGCCGTGACGCTGCTCCAGCAGATGCTGCGGATTCAGGAACGGAAGGATCCCTTTGTTTCCGATATGGTCATGGCGGAGCTTACCATGCTGCTTCTGGTGCTGCTGCGGGAAACCCTGAACCCCTCCGGCAGCAAAATTCAGGGAACCAACACCATCCACTCGGAGAACGAGATCATACGCCACGCCCAGCAGTATATTTCCTCCCACATCCGGGAGAAGCTGTCGGTGCGGCTCATTGCCCAGCAGGTGGATGTGAGCCCCAGCTACCTGACGGTGCTGTTCCAGAAGAACCTGCAGATTTCCCCGGGCGAATACATCCGCCGTATCAAGCTCCAGGAGAGCAAGCAGATGATCCGGGAGAACAATCTGAACTTTACGGAGATTGCCGCCGCGCTGCAGTACTCCACCGTACACCATTTCTCCCGGCAGTTTAAGGAGAAATTCGGCATCACCCCCACGGAATACGCCCGCTCCGTCCGCTGAATATCAAACCAAGCCCGGATTCGCTCCGTACATTATCTCTTCCTCCCTTTGAAGTCCGCGTCGATTTTCCGCTTCCAATCCGCCGCCAGCGGGGCGCTGCGGCGCACCTGGCACACTGCCTCGCAGACGGATTCGTAGACCGCTTCTGTGCCCATGCTGTCGGCGTGGTAGTCGGCTGCACAGTCCGCCCGGATACCGAACCGGGCAGCTTCCCGGGCGGCGTCGATGTTGGCGCCCAGGAACAGGAACTCCCAGCCATACCGTTCCCGCTGCCGTTCGATCATAGCCTTGACCTTGTCGTAAGTGTAGCGGCGGCTGGCGTTCTCCATGCCGTCTGTCGTGATGACGAACAGGGTCTTTTCGGGACGGTCTTCCTCCCGGGCATACTTGTGGACATTGCCGATGTGGTGGATGGCTCCGCCCACGGCGTCCAGCAGGGCGGTGCAGCCCCGGACATCGTATTCCTTTTCCGTCAGAGCGGGCACCCGGTCGAGGGAAACCCGGTCGTGGATAACCTCCGTTTCGTTGTCGAAGAGCACCGTGGAGATGACCGCCTCACCGGGCTCTCCTCGCTGTTTTTCGATCATGGCGTTAAAGCCGCCGATGGTGTCCCCTTCCAGCCCCGCCATGGAGCCGCTGCGGTCAAGAATGAATACCAGTTCTGTCAGATTCTTTTTCATATTGTTTACCTCCTATACTGTGGTGTTTTTGTTTACACCCATAGTATAGGAGGTTTTTGGTGCCTCGTGGTCAACTGCCAGGGGACATTTATCCTCCCAGCAAGCTCTGGTCAAACTCAAACAGAGCCGCGTTGATGTCGAACAGGTTATAATTTTTCTCCCGGATGAAGTACATGATGATCACGTCGAACTTGCTGCTGTTTGTCAGAGCATAGCCTGCCCGGCCAATGAGATCCCGGGTCTGCTCCAGGTCAAGCTCCAAAGCCAGTGCAAGGGCAATGGCCGTGGGCTTGGTTGGCTGATAGTGGGGATTGTTGCGGATTTTGGAGAAATGCTGCCGGGACAGGTTGGCTTTGGTGTAGATTTCCGAATCCTTTTTCCCGGTCCTATCAATGAGCTTCAGCAGGGTCTCGGAAAAACCGGCATCCGTCTCCGCCAGCAGGTCGGCAAGGCTGGGCTTCGGTTTTGCGTAAGGAAGGGGAATGCTTTTCCTTCCAGTCCGCGGCAAGGCCGGTTCTGCGCATTCCATAGGCGCACAGATGTCATCAAGCGCATCCCGATCCCAGAGAACCCTTTCTGGACGGACATGGCCGGGCGAAATCTGCTGTGCAGTCTTTTCCTGTATGTAGTTGTCGTCAATGAAGCTGGCCACTTCCCTGTGACGCTGCCGGGAAAGCCGGAAGGACTCCCGGTCGAACACCACCAGGGAAACCATCATCTCATGGTCATTCAGAAAGCCTCGTATGGCATCCAGCGCAATGCGTAGCGCCTCATCCTTGGGAAAACCATAATTCCCGGCAGAAATCAGGGGAAACGCAATGGACTCGCAGCCATTTTCCAACGCCAGCGCAAGGGAGGATTCATAGCAGCCACGCAGAAGCTTCCGTTCCCCCAGCAGACCGCCCCGCCACACCGGGCCAACGGTGTGGATGACATACTTCGCATTCAGCCCAAAGCCGGGGGTGATGGCGGCTTCCCCCACGCCGATTCTGCCGATTTTCTCCCGGGCCGTCAGTAGCTCCGGTCCCGCTGCCTGATGAATGCCCGCATCCACGCCGCTGCCGATGACCGGCTTTGGGTTGGCGGTGTTCACGATGGCGTCCACCCGCATTTGGGTGATGTCATTTCGAACAATCTCAAAGGGCATGTTTCCCACCTTCCTTTTTCTGCTTCAAATCCTGTTTTCTTTCCACGCTCGCAGTTTTTGCGCAAACCCATCGGGAACCGCCAAATCCCCGGTTCCGCTGCCAAGACGAATATCCGGTTTGTTCCCGCCATGAAAATCGCTTCCGCCGCTTTCCAACAGCTGAAACGCCCCCGCGACGGCGCGGGCAGCAGCCGATACTTCCGGAGCGTAAGTAGCGTACCGGGTTTCCATGGCCGCCAGGCCATGCTCTTTCGCTTCCGGTAAGAATGCCCGGAGTTCTCCCTCTGACAGGCTGATAAAAGGATGGGCCAGCACCGGCACCGCGTTTATGGAATGCAGGAACCGGACCGCTTCCAATGCCGGAATGCGTTCCGGCGGGGTATAGAGTCCGTTTTTCGCGGACAAAACCCCGCAAAAGGCTTCCTTCATCTCACGAATATAGCCCTTTCGCAAAAGCTCCCCGGCTATCACCGCACGGTTCACACTCCCCGGATGCCGCTCCCGAATCTCCCCGTAGCTGATTTCGTACCCGGCTGAACGCAGTGCCGCGGCCAGTGCGCGGTTGCTTTCCTCTTTTCTCCGGTTGATGACGCCAAGAAAGTCCGTTAGTTCGGCAAACTTTTCCTGTTCCAGAAACAGGCCGACAATATGAACTTCCTTCCCAAGATACCCTGTGGATATTTCCACACCGGGGATTGCTTCAAGAGCTGTCCCCCGGGCCGCCTCCAAAAATTCCGGCAAACCGGCAACGGTGTTATGATCCGTCAGGGCAACCGAGCGCAGATTAGCCCGAAGCGCTTCCGCAACGATCTGCGACGGGGTAAACGTTCCGTCGGAGAAGGTGGAATGGGTATGCAAATCACAGAAATTGTCCACGGAACATCCCCCCCTCTGCGGCTTTTCGCTGTCAGTTGACGTTTCTTTGTCTCTTTTCTATATCATAATTTCCCAGCTCGGGAAAGTCAACCGCATCACTCCCTGATATGGAGAAAACCCACATAGAAAAGAATTGGTCAGGCAAGCAGGTACTGCCTGTTTGCCTGACCAATTGAAGTATTATGCTGAAACCGAAAAACGTTCTCAAATCGCAAGTCCAACCAGCAGGTATCCTGCCAGCGCGATTGCTCCGCACACCAGCGCATAGGGCAGCTGAGTCTTGACATGGTCCGGATGGTCGCAGGCAGCACCCGTAGAGGAGAGAATGGTGGTATCGGACAGAGGAGAGCAGTGATCCCCGAATACACCGCCCCCGGCAACGGCTGCGAATACAGCAGCCACCAGAATAGTCAGTTCATTACCGGTAAAGGCAAAGGCCAGCGGCAGGGCCAGAGGCATACAGATTGCAAAGGTACCCCAAGAGGAGCCTGTGGCGAAGGCCATGATCTGGATATTCTGGCGGCTTCTTCGCAGAGCCTCCCCCTTCAGTTTGGTGATATCCTGCTCACGATGGAGAATTTCTCCCTGGCTGGGCCTGTCCAGCGACACCAGAAAGCGCATAAAGGTGGACTTTCCGCAACCGGATTCTCCAACCAGACCCAAGGTCTTGCCTTTGGAGAATTTCAAATTGATATCGTTGTTCACAAGCATCGGTTTGCCGCTGGCTGTGGGGAACCGCCGGGTAACGTGCCAGGCTTCCAGCACAATCTCATTCTTATCAAACATAGCGCATCCCTCCCAAGGACGGCACCGCGTCCAGAAGTGTTCGGGTATAGGCGTTTTCGGAGTGGCTCAGGATGTGCGCCCGGCCGCCCTGATCCTCGATTTTTCCATGGCGCATCACAACGATGTTGTCTGACATATAGGCCGCCACGCCCAGATTGTGGGGCACCACGATGATGATGGTGCCGTAGGTGTCCCGCAGCTCCATCATCTGCCGGACAATTTGCGCCTGGGTGGTCACATCTGTCAATCCCCTTTTGAAAAAATATCGATACACCCTTTGCTGTTGGGGATTCTTGATATTCAGGCGTAATTGTGGTATGTTTGAAAAAACATTTGCATGAGGTTGTTACTATGGTATTACAGGAATCCGGAGAAATGTATTTGGAAACCATCTATATTCCCGCACAGAAAAGCCCCTATGTCCGTTCCATCGATGTTGCGGAATATCCACAATGCGCATCGCCAACAAGGTTTATTCTGTGGATCATGGGAGGATGAGCTGATGAACGCACAGAGCAAGCGAGAACGGGAGAAGCAGCTTGTCTCCCAGATGATTGCCCTATATTGCCGGAAAAAACACGGTGGAAAGGGTCTCTGTCCCGACTGCGCCGCTTTGAACACCTACGCCCGGCAGCGCAGCGATAGGTGCCCCTTCATGGAGACAAAAACCTTCTGCTCCAACTGTAAGGTGCATTGTTACAAGCCGGAGATGCGCTCGCAGATCCGGGCTGTCATGCGGTTTTCCGGACCGCGGATGGTGTTTCATCACCCTGTTATTGCGGTCCGTCATGTGATCGAAACAAGCAAAGAAAAGAGACGATTGGGGAAGACAACATGAAGATCAAAAAGATTATGTACTCAAACTTCGCCCCCCTAGAAATTCCAACTTTTTATTCGAAAATCCCAAATAAAAAAAGCAGTACAGACCCAATGTATGGTATAATGTAATCACCACAAAACACCAAACACATACATGAGGTCTGCACTATGAACAGTATAGCATTTGATGTTGAAAATGAAAAGCGTTTTTCTTCCAGGATCCAGAAATTCTTCAGGCGGTATCAGGTCAGCAGTATCCTGAAGAAGTGCAACGCTTACAGTCCCACTACCATCATCGTACCCATTTCCCGCCGCAGCCACACAAAGGCGAATCTGCCTACCCATTACTCTCTCGAGTCGGTGGCAGGGCTTGCACAGCCTTCTGTTGTACTGCCGGAACAGATTCGCGTCATTGATAAGGGGCGGCTGGATCGCAGAATTGGGATGCTTTCAGAAAAGAGTATGTGGGGAATCGACAAATTCAGCAAGAAACATAACCTCCCGCACATTCACCCGCACGCATTTCGTCATACCGCAGCTTCGACCATAATTGCAAATGGCGTGGATCTGGTCACCACCGCAAACGAACTGGGTCATGCCAATGCCTCGACCACCGCTTCCATCTACGCCTACCAAATTGCCATTTCAAAAGCAAAGGCCGCAGATGTCAGAGCCGGTGTGTTTGCCGGCAGAAGCGCCAAGCCCAAGAAAAAGAGAGCATGATGTTCCAAAGCCCAAAAATCCGATTATTCTGCAAGCGAGTATTTTAACCCGCAAAGTCGAAGAAAAATTCTCAAAAAAGTTCGGATTTTGCCGCCTTCAAAAATCTGGATTTTGCTGTGAACCCCAAAGTGAACCCCAAGCCAATTTGAGGGTCCAGAAAATCCCAAGAAAAGTTAGAAAAACACCGGATTTCCAATCGAAATCCGGTGTTTTATGGCACGAGTGTTCTTATAGGACTTTTCAAAAAACGCTGTCATACCAACGGTTTTTCGGATTTCAGAGTTGCAGATTTCCTTGTTTTTACTTTACAAGCCGTAACGGAAATGCCGAAAAGCAAGCCAACCTCTTGATAAAACAGAGTATGCTCTACTTGAGCTGTTCCAGAATTTGCTGGATATTTCTCTTTCCGAACAATACCTTTTCTTCATTGATAACAAGGCACGGCACACTCATCACATTGTATTGGTCCTTTAGGTTTTCAAAATGGCGAACATCATATACTTGTGCCGTCACATTGGGATTCTCCGCAGCGATCCGCTGGGCAGCGACCACCAAGTCGGGGCACATGGTACACGACAGTGTGACCAGGACCTTCATATTCGTTTCGCTTGTGATGGCTGTGATCTGCTGCCGGGTAATTTCATCCAGCGCCTGTCCGGGGCCTGCGGCGTTGTACAGTCCCAGCACAAAGGAAGTGAACTCATGACCGCTGGGCACACCGTGGAAAGCGAGACCTGTTGGTGTCCCGTCTGCCAAGCAAACCTCCACGCAGGGGGCAAAAGTTTCCTGCGCCTGTCTGTCACACACCTCCAGCTCCAGCTTGTCAGAAATTGCCACAAGTGCGGATATGAAGCTTTCCAATTCGGCTGAAATCGGACGCTTGTCCAGATATAGTTTCAGCAGAAGCGGTTGTTTCATTCGGGTGAAGACAGTATCCAACTGCTGCCGCATCTCTTTCGTGAACAGTTCGTCGGAGCCCTCAGATTCATGGGTATCGACTGTGACAGTTGTTTCGCTCTGCTTTACAGAAGGTGCATCGGCACGTAGGCCGGTCTTCCTCTGCATTGCCACCACATATTTTTCCAATTCCGTAGCAGCAAGCGCACCGTCGCTGGTGGCAGTCACCACCTGACGCAGAGGCTTGATACACACATCTCCCGCCGCGTACACGCCGTCCGCAGTGGTTTTTTGAGATTCGTCAGTCACAATATACCCCTGTTCGTTCAGGTCCACAATCCCTTTGAGCATTTCGGTAGCAGGTTCATACCCGGCAAACACGAAAACGCCAAAGGTTTCCTTGCTCTTGTATTCCGCCACCTCACCGGTGGCGGTGTTTTTGTATCGAGCATAGGTTAAGCCGTTCTCCCCGGACACTTCCTCCATCACGGTGTTGGTCAGGACGGTAATCTTTTCGTGATTTTTCGCCTGGTCTGCCACAGATGCCGCACAGGAGAAGTCATCCTTACGGACAAGGATCGTCACATGCCGGGCAAATTTGGTCAAGAAGACGCTTTCCTCCGCCGCGGCATAGCCTCCGCCAACCACAAAGATTTCCTTGCCGGTAAAGAATTCACCGTCACAGGTGGCGCAGTAGGCAACGCCCCGGCCCTTGTGTTCCTCCTCACCCTTAAAACCAACCGTTCTGGGATGGGCACCAGTGGCAAGCAGGATACCAAAACAGCGATGTTCCCCCTGATTAGTGCGCACAGTCTTGATATCCCCAGAAAGGTCAAAGCCGATAGCCTCTGCCAGCATAAACTCTGCACCAAAAGATTCTGCCTGCTGCTGGATGGTGTCAGTCAGGGCTTTGCCGCTGGTTTTGGCAATACCAGGATAGTTAACTACCTCATGGGTGATGGAGATTTGACCACCGAACTGTTCTTTTTCCAAAACCAGTACCCGGTACTTTGCCCGGGCCAGATACAGGGCGGCGGTGAGCCCCGCAGGACCACCGCCAACCACAATCACATCGTACAGATTTTCCATCAAAGCTGACCGACCAGATCCAGACTGGGCTTCAGGGTTTCCGCGCCGGGTTTCCAGTTAGCTGGACAGACTTGGTCGCCGTGGGCATGGACAAACTGGCAGGCCTGCACCTTGCGCAGCAGTTCCTCGGCGTTCCGGCCCACGTTGCCGGCAGTCACCTCGTAGCCTACGATCTTACCTTCAGGATTAATAATAAAAGTACCACGCTCGGCAAGACCATCGGACTCGATCAGTACCTGAAAATCTCTGGAGATTGCGTGGGTAGGGTCTGCCAGCATGGGGTAATTGATCTTCTTGATCCGGTCGGATGCATCATGCCATGCCTTGTGGACAAAGTGGGTATCGGTGGATACGGAGTAGACCTCGCAGCCGATGGCCCGGAACTGCTCATACTTGTCCGCCAGATCTTCCAGTTCGGTGGGACAGACAAAGGTAAAGTCGGCAGGATAGAAGAAAAATACGCTCCACTTGCCTAAGATATCCTCCTTGGATACAAACTTGAAATCGTTCTCGTGGAACGCATAGGTGCGAAAATCGGAAATTTCCTTATTGATCATAGACATATTCAATTCCTCCAAAGATCGTGTTGATTGCAGAAAGCGTAGACTGCCCGGACTTCGTCCCCTTCGCAAAGAGCGAATTTTGCTCTCGGCTCGTCATCCGGATCTAGATGGGCATACTGGATCCCGTGCTCGGTTTCCAGGCAGATCCATTCGATATAGTGCTCCTGATTCATAGGATGTTCCACCGATCCCACTGTCACATGAACAACGTTGCCATCCAGCTCATAAACAGGGACATGCTTCTCTCCGGAAGCCTCTGTCGTACCCGGCTTGATCGCGTGCATTTTTTCACCACAGCACATAATCGGAACACCTGCGTCCCGAATCAGTGTGGCGATATTGCCGCAATGCTTGCAGATATAGAATTTCTGTTTCATAAACTCCCTCCTTCTAAGGAAAGTGTGTCCTTTTTCCGATCAATAATGCATGAAAAGCAGGGCATACTACCGGAAAAGGAAATGGAAAAATGGAGCAAATATGACCAATACCATTGTCTTTGTCAACTACACCCAACCGGATAATACAGCCGTTTCCGGGTATGCCATTTCCGTGATGTATGTGGGTATGTCGTTAGGTGCTGTGATCTTAGGTCCCTTGGCAGACCGGTTCGAACCCAAGCATGTGCTCACCGGCTCGCTGATCTTGACCGGCATTGGCTGCGGTATCCTGTTTTTATTCTCTGAAGCAACCTCTGTCCTGCTGCTGATGGCAAGTTTGGGTATTCTAGGATTTGGTCTGGGCGGCAACGGTACGATCTTTATGAAGGTAGCACTGTCCGGACTGCCGCAGCAGGAAGCCGGGGCAGGAACAGGCACCTACGGCCTGTTCCGGGATCTCGCCGCGCCCTTCGGTGTTGCAGTGTTCGTGCCCCTGTTTACCAATCAGATCACCGGTCTGATCGCAGGCGGGGCAACAGGGGCAGATGCCGCAGTCCGATCGATCCACTTGCTGGCAATTGCGGAGCTAATCTGCATTGCCGCCGGTATTGCAGCTGTACTCTTCCTTCCCAGAATTCGTAACAAAGGAGCATCCAAATGAGATTAAAGGATAAAGTCGTATTGATCACCGCATCTACCAGGGGTATCGGCCTTGCCTGCGTAAAGAAATGCGCAAAAGAAGGTGCCAGAGTCTATATGGCGGCCCGCAATATAGAGCGAGCACAGGAGATTGCAAATACTTTGAACGATGCAAAATGCATGTACAATGATGCCACAAAACCGGAGACCTTCACTTCTATGGTCGAAGATGTGGTAAAGGATGCAGGCCGTATCGATTTGCTGGTCAACAATTTTGGCACCTCCAATCCGGGTAAGGACCTGGATTTTGCCAATACCGATCCCGCTGTCTTTCTGGAGACCGTCAATCTGAATCTGCGAAGCGTCTTTATGGCAAGTCAGGCTGCTGCAAAGCATATGGCTAAGCACGGCGGAGGAAGCATCATCAACATCTCCTCCGTGGGAGGTCTGGTACCCGATATCTCCCAGGTTGCCTACGGAACCAGCAAGGCAGCAATCAACTATCTGACCAAGCTCATTGCTGTCCAAGAAGCCAAGCATAACATTCGCTGTAATGCCGTCCTTCCCGGTATGACCGCCACGGAAGCGGTAGAAAAGAACCTGACAGAAGAATTTCGGAATCTGTTTCTGCGGCATATCCCTCTTGGTAGAATCGGTCTGCCGGAGGAAATTGCGGAAGCAGTAGTCTACTTCGCCAGCGACGCCTCTGCCTACACCACCGGCCAGATCCTCACCGTCTCCGGTGGCTTCGGCCTGGCCACCCCGGTCTACGGCGACCTGGCAGGCAGGAAATCCCGGCGGTAATCCTATAAGCAAAAGCAGTACGATCAGATCATCTCCGATCATACTGCTTTTATTGCATGCTTTTGGGGGATATTCAGCTTGGATATGATTCGCTGCCAATTTTGACTCTAAAAATGTTACTTGGCGCAATATATGAACTTACGTTCCACTAATATTAGGCCGCTTCATTGATTGGATTGCAGTTTTTCCAGCAGATAGAACCATCAACCCCTACACGCAAAGAATCAAGATTCACTACCATTGCATATAAAAAAGTTCTATTGTTTGAAAAGTATATGCGAGTGTTCTTACAGAACTTAAACCAATGTTTTGGGTAGCATGCGCGAGAAAATTAAAGAAAACGAGAGAAAAGAAAATCAGAGTTGCCAAATTCGACAACTCTGATAATGGTTGCGGAGGCAGGACTCGAACCTACGACCTCCGGGTTATGAGCCCGACGAGCTTCCAACTGCTCTACTCCGCGATATTCAAATGTGCACTCCCTGAGTGCTTGGGTATTATAGCACAACACACATATGTTGTCAAGTATCAATTTTCAGGGGGACGGAAGAGGCCGGGCCTGTAGGCCTATGTCAAATTCCGTTCCCGAAGGACGCGCCGCAACGCGCAATAGCGGGCACTTTGCTGGGCACTGGAGGGAATGCTTTCCTGCTGGAACCGAGCCTGTTCCTGACGCAGCTTTTCACAGGACAAGACTTTGTAAAAGTCCATCCACTCCTGATAGTCTATCGCGTACCCAAGGATACCCTTTCGGGCATACAGCCCTGCGGCGTTGGCCAGACGAATCCTGTCGCCAAATGCCATTTTATTTCGCCTCCTGAGGCTTCCTGCATGATTGGAGCCTTCCCCCGAATTATAGCACTTTTGTGTCGAATTTCAAGTCCTATTCAAAGAGTTTACCCCATTTTTATAGGAATTACACAGATTCTTTTCAAATAATACAAGGATTTTTTCACGATGTATCCCGCCTTTTCCCTTCGGCGGCATGCCCAGGTCGGCGTGAAGCCAAAGGATTGTCCCCGGTTTCCCGTTGCAAAATCAGAAAAAATGTATTATGATGTAGGGTAGTCCGTAATTGGAGGAACCGAAATTGAAAAGGAAAAAGAACCCCCTGGTAACCATCCTTGTGACCCTTGCCGTTGCGGTAACGCTGATCGCCGGAGGGCTCACCGCGTTTATCATTTATCAGAACACCCACGTATTTGTGGAAAACAAAGCCTACCCCATCCGGGCCCAGAGCCTGGATCTGCGGGAGGAGGACATTTCCTTTGCCCACTATGACAGCCTGCACAGTCTCTTGCCGGACTGTCAGATCCTCTGGAATGTGCCCTTCCAGGGTGGGAAAGTATCCAGCGATTCCACAAGGATCACCATTCGGAATCCCAGCAGTGATGACATTTGGCTTTTGCGGAACTATTTCCCCAATCTGAAGCTGATTGATGCCTCAAACTGCGACAATTATACGGCCCTGGAGCAGCTGCAGGCGGAAATGCCGGAGGTCGCCGTAGACTATACGGTGTCCCTGGGCCCATCGGTGGCCCTGCCGGATGCCCAGGAGCTGGTACTGGACCCGGGAACCTTTGACCTGGATACGTTGAAAGAGGGGCTCCTCTTCCTGCATCAGGTAAAAACCGTTCGGCTGCGGAAAATGGATCTGACTCTGGAAGACTTCCGGACCATGGAGGAAGCTTTCCCGGACATCGAATTCTCCTACACCGTGGAAATCCTGGGCCAGGAGCTGGAAAGCGATACCCAGGAGCTGAACCTTTCCGAGCTGACCGATGCCGATCTGGAAGCGGTCAGCGCCAACCTGTCCCTGCTGCCGGAGCTGAAAACCGTGGAGCTCTGCGGCGCGGACGGCACCTCGGGTCTCTCCCAGGACCAGGCCAAGGCCATCATCGCCGCCGCACCCGGCGTGGTATTTCACTATGCCTTTGACTTCTTTGGCGAGACGCTGTCCACCGATATGGAAGAGGTGGTGCTGAAAAACAAGAGCATCGGCGACAGCGGAGAAGGGGAGGTTCGGTCCGCGCTGGATCTGCTGTCCAACTGCAAACGGTTTGTGCTGGAAAACTGCGGCCTGAGCAACGAGGTCCTGGCAAAGATCCGGGATGACTACCGGGACCGGACCAAGGTGGTCTGGCGGGTCTCCTTCGGTCAGGGCACCACCATGACCGACGCGGAGGTTGTGCGGGCGGTATACGATCTGTTCGACAGCAACTGCGCAAACCTTGTCTATTGTGAGGATGTCCGGTACGCGGACTTCGGCCATAACGAGTATCTGGACGACTGGTCCTTCCTGGCCGGTATGAAGAGTCTGGAGGTTCTCATTGTCTCCGGCTCCCCCATCAAAGACCTGAGCCCTCTGGAAAGCTGCAAGAAGCTGCGGGTGCTGGAGCTTTCCAACTGCGGGTACGTTACGGATCTAACCCCCCTGGCAGGCTGCGAAAGTCTGGAAATGCTGAACATCAGCTTTACCAAAGCAACCACCGGCCTGCCCGCTCTGGAGAACCAGAACCTTACCCACCTGGTAGCGGTGGGCGGCGTGTGGACCAAGACCAGCCAGGAGGATAAGGAAACCTTCCAGGAGCAGCACCCCGACTGTCAGCTCACCACCAGCGGCAACGAGTATGGCGTGGGTTGGCGCTATGTGGATAAGGAGACCAAAATGGAATGGTACAAGGATGCCGCCGCGGCCTTCCGCTATCCCGATGCCCCGAACCATGTGGGCTGGTATCTGAACAAATAACAAATTCACAAAAGATGGCCTCTGTGGAAAGCACGGGCCATCTTTTTTTGCAGGGAAGGAATGTGCAAAATATGCATAATCCAGCTCCTTTTCCTTCGGATTATGTGGATCCTGCCCATTGATATTTTGGCCGTTCCAGAGTATTATATGAATACTATGCAAGTTTTGGAATTGAATCTTGCAAATTCGTGAAACAATCCGGGAGGTAGCTATGAAACCGTATTCCGAAATGACCCGTGAAGAGCTGCAGGAGCAGAAAGAAGCCCTGAAGGCAGAATACGCAGAGTATCAGAAACGAAAGCTGACGCTGAATATGGCCCGCGGCAAGCCCGGTCAGGATCAGCTGAACCTCTCCATGGGCATGATGGATGTACTGAACAGCGAAAGCGACCTGACCTGTGAAGACGGCACCGACTGCCGGAACTACGGCGTGCTGGACGGCATTGAGGAAGCCAAGGAACTGATGGCCGACATGATGGAGGTTCGCCCCGACCAGGTGATCATCTACGGCAATTCCAGTCTGAACGTGATGTTCGATACCGTGGCCCGCTCCATGATCAGCGGGGTCATGGGCAGCACGCCCTGGTGCAAGCTGGAAAAGGTAAAATTCCTCTGCCCGGTTCCCGGTTACGACCGCCACTTTGCCATTACCGAGTATTTCGGCATCGAAATGATCAATGTTCCCATGCTGCCCACCGGTCCCGATATGGATATGGTGGAGCAGCTGGTATCCACCGATCCGGCCATCAAGGGCATCTGGTGTGTGCCCAAATATTCCAACCCCCAGGGCATTTCCTATTCCGATGATACCGTCCGCCGGTTTGCCAGACTGAAGCCCGCCGCCGTGGACTTCCGCATCTACTGGGACAATGCCTACACCATCCATCACCTGTATGACCACGATCAGGACCACCTGATTGAGATTCTGGCAGAGTGCAAACGGGCAGGAAACCCGGACCTTGCCTACAAGTTTGCCTCCACCTCCAAGATCAGCTTCCCCGGCTCCGGCATTTCCGCTTTGGCGGCGTCTCAGAACAACCTGGTGGACATCCGGGCCCAGATGAAGGTGCAGACCATTGGCCACGACAAGGTAAACCAGCTGCGCCATGTGCGTTTCTTCGGGGACATTCACGGCATGGTGGAGCATATGCGGCTCCACGCCGATATTCTGCGGCCCAAGTTTGAAATTGTCCGCAACACTCTGGAAGCCCAGCTGGGGGGCCTGGGCATCGGCACCTGGACCAATCCCAAGGGCGGCTACTTTGTGTCCTTCGATTCTCTGGACGGCTGCGCCAAGGAGATCGTCTCCCGGTGCAAGAAGGCGGGTCTGGTGCTCACCAGTGCCGGCGCCACCTATCCCTACGGGAAGGACCCCCACGACAGCAATATCCGAATTGCCCCCTCGTTCCCGGCCAATTCGGATCTGCAGCTGGCGATGAACGTCTTTACCTGCGTGGTCAAGCTGGTCAGCGTCAAAAAGTATCTGGCGGAAATGGATGCTCAGGCAACGTAACCAGGCGAAAATTCCGTAATCTTCCCGGCATTTTTTCCCAGTCCTTGCGGTGGGAGACCCAAATATTCTGCGCCCGGCTCTTACAGGGAGCCGGGCGCTTTTGCCGCGTCTGATGCATCTGTTATTCTCCCCTTCCCTGCCGGAAGCCAAACACTGTCCACCCTGGCCGCCATGAATCTCATCGGCTTTCTGCGGGAACGGGGCCATCAGGTAACCATGCTGTGCCCCGACCGGGAAAAGGCGGATCTTCCGGGCTATGCCGTGGTTAAAAAACCTCCCGAAAAATTCGGGAGGTTTCATGATAGACTGCTGTGTGCCAGATAGCGGCCCTTATTCTTTTCCTTTGCCTGATACAGCAGCACATCCGCTTCGCCGACCAGCGCGTCGTAATCCAACAGATCCGACCCGGAACGAACCGTGATGCCCGCGGTAATATGGATCACCAGCTCACTTTGATCCGGTGCCATCAGGGACTTTCCCTCCAGAGATTCGTAGAGCTTCTGGATTCTGTTTTCCGCCGCCTCCAGGCCGGTGCAGCCTGGCCAGCAGATATAGAACTCATCGCCGGACCGGCGGCCCAGAATACAATCCGGATAGAAAACCTCTTCCAGCCGGTGGGCCAGCTCCCGCAGATAGGTATCACCGAAAGCATGCCCGTAGGTATCGTTGATGTTCTTAAAATTATCCAGATCCATCATAAAAAAGGCCACATTGCGTTTGCTCTGCATGGCATGATTCACGGTCTTTTCAAAGCTGCGGCGGCTGCGCAGACCGGTAAGGGCATCGAAATCCCGTTCCCGGATAATCTGACCGACCATCTGGTTGATGCCGTCGCTGAGGGCCCGGAATTCGGGGCTGGAATCCACCCGGACCACCGTATTCAGATCGCCCTGACGGATTTTGTTCATGCCGTCTACAATGCTGTAGACGCCCTGGGTAATGCTGCGGCTGACCATATAGCTGATGGCCGCAATGGCAGAACCGCTCAGAACCAGCAGACAGGCCAGCATGGTAAGCACCTGCCGCCACATTTCGTTGGAAATGCTGTCGGCGGGAACCGCCACGCCGATGATGCGGTCATCCTTCTGGTCCGTCACCAGGAAGGACCGTTCTCCCGCAAGGGTCACAAACCGGCCGTTCCGGAATTGTTCCGCGTAGTTTTCGCCGATGCCCATGTCCGTCACCGGCTGACCCACAAACCGGCCGTCAGAGGTGCCGGTCACCAGGCCCGTTTCCGCGCTGGCGGTAAAGAGGTACTCCCCGTCCACCGCGATGGAGTGCTGAATGATGTACGAGATCTCGTTTCTGGCAGCGGCCTCCAGATACCGCTGGGGCTTCAGGCCGATCTGGACAATACCGGGGGCATCCTCCCGGGCAACGGCAATAAACTGGGCAATCTGCTGGGTATCATCGGGCTGAATCTCCTGAATGATCTCCAGCTTCGGGTCTTTCAGAATCTGGAGAAACTCCCGTGTCTGGTCGGAATCATCGTAATCCATATTGTAATATCTGGGTTCCGTTCCCCAGCGCAGGAAGCCGTAGGCATCGATGACATGGAACTCGTCCACACCCAGAAGATCCCGGACCCGTTCCATTTCACTGCGGTCCAGCAGAATACCCGGGTGCTGGGCGATGATGTAGGCCAGCGCATGACACCGGGTCAGGTAGTCTTCATCCAGGCTTTCTTTCAGAACCTTCAGTTCTTCCTCGTTGGCCTCCAGCACGGAATGGAGCCGGTCCGAAGCGCTGCGGGCATGGGTAACTGACTGCTCTTCCAGAAGCCGGGAGACAATGTACAGATCCGCGCAGCTCATCAGAAAGATCACCAGCAAAAAAATCGCCATCAGGCGCTGAACAAACTGCTTCTGCATACACTCCCCCCCTCCTGACGGTTTATCTTCATTATAACTTCTTCTGGGAGGAAATGCAACCGAAAACAGGGGAAAAACAGGTCCCTTTTCCGCAAACAGATGCTTTTCGGCAAAATGCTTGTAATTTCTCCCTATCCTTTGCGGATTCTTCCCTGTTTTTGTGCACTTCTGTCATAAGACCCGCAGCGGCGCAAATGAGTATGTACTTTTTCGCCGCGCTATGGTATAGTATTGCACGAGAAAGAAAGGAAGGTGCTTCACCAATGAACTATAATGAAGTGATGGCCCAGGCCCGGGGAAACATGGGCAAATGCAAAGCCTGCCCCGTGTGCAACGGCATTGCCTGCCGCAATACCGTACCCGGCCCCGGCGCCAAGGGCGTCGGCGATACCGCAATCCGCAACTATGAAATGTGGCAGCGGATTCGGGTGAATATGGACACCCTGTGCCCCGGCGGCGACGCCGACACCAGCTACACCCTCTTCGGACGCAGCTTTGCCGCCCCCATTTTCGCCGGGCCCGTTGGCGCGGTAACCATGCACTACAGCGACCTTTACAACGACCAGACCTACAATGCCGCCCTGGTCAGCGGCTGCGCGGAAGCCGGTATTGCCGCCTTCACCGGTGATGGTCTGGATGCCAACGTGATGGTTCAGGCCACCAAGGCCATCGGCCAGGTGGGCGGTATGGGCGTTCCCACCGTCAAGCCCTGGAATCTGGCGCTGATTCAGGAAAAAATGGCCATGGTCAAGGAAAGCGGCGCTTTTGCCGTTGCCATGGATGTGGATGCGGCGGGCCTGCCCTTCCTGCGGGGCATGAATCCCCCTGCCGGCAGCAAAACCGTAGAGCAGCTCCGGGAAATCAAGCAGATTGCCGGTCTTCCCTTCATCGTCAAGGGCATTATGACCGTTCAGGGCGCCCTGAAGTCTCTGGAAGCCGGCGCTGATGCCATTCTGGTATCCAACCACGGCGGCCGGGTTCTGGACGGCTGCCCCGCCACGGCAGAGGTTCTGCCGGAAATCGTGGCGGCGGTGGACGGACGGGTTCCCGTTCTGGTTGACGGCGGCATCCGCAGCGGCACCGACGTATTCCGTGCTCTGGCTCTGGGTGCCCAGGCCGTGGTCATTGCCCGTCCCTTTGTCTGCGCCGTTTACGGCGGCGGTGCCGAGGGTGCCAAGGTCTACGCCGACAAAATCCGGACAGAGCTGGCCGACACCATGCAGATGTGCGGTGTGCACAAGCTCTCCGAAATCGACCGTTCCTGCGTCAGGATCTAAGGCAACACCGCACAATGGAAACTGCGAGCTTCAGCGGATCTTTTGGCCCAATCGTGCAGTATGAAAAATGGGGAATACATCCAGTATTCCCCCGTTTTCCATACTTTCGCCTGGGTCAAAACACTGGCCGAATCTCCTTGGCCCATTATGCGGTGCTGCCCTAATCATCAAAAGCCCGCCGACTGTGGTCGGCGGGTTGTTTGTTAATTGGCGCTGTGGTGCTTTTTTTCCGGGGAAATGCCGTTGCTGGACAGCATCTCCCGGACACCGGCCATACCGGCAGAGCCGTCCAGGAGCTTTGCCCGGACAGCCAGAGAAACACAGACCTGGCTGATTGCCACAGAGATCTCCTCCTCTGACATTCCCTTGCCGCCGCGAAGCAGAAAACCGGACAGTCCATTGGTATACACCATCATGTGCCCCAGCACGCGCCTGGCATCCCCCTTGGAAATGCCGAAGGTATCGGCGATTTCATCGGTAATGGGGGGCAGAATCTCCCGAAACAGATCCAGCAGCTCCTCCAGGGAGGCCGGGCCCTCCTCCGGACCCATCAAAATCCGGTAGAGATTAGGATTCTCTCCGGCGTAGCGCATCCAGCGCATACCGAATTCCTTGAAAGCAGGAAAGTAATCCAGACTGCCCCGGAGGTAGTCCACAAACTCCCGTCTTGCCCGGTCCTTTACACTGCGCTTCAGTTCATCCATGCCGGAAAAATAGGTAAAAATGGGGGTTACGGTCATGCCCATGCTTTTCGCAACCTCCCGGGCTGCCACTGCTTCCAGGCCCTTTTCCCGGGCGAGCTGAAAGGCGGCTTCCTCAATTCTTTCTCTGGTGAATCTGGCCTTCGGCGGCATCGATCGAACATCCTTTCCGCAACAGATATAGGCTCATTATATATGATTCCGGAAAAAACGTCAAGAACAGGGCTTTATTTTACAAACCGTTTCAGGATTCTTGTCAGGACCAGGGCACAGACAATTTTGATGATGTCCGGAATGATGTAGGGAATCACGCACATTCCCAGCACCGCCGCCAGAGAGATGGCCCCCTTGGCCCTGGTATACACCACCAGGAACCAGGCCGTTCCGAAGGCGTAGCAGGCAATGAGTCCCAGTACCATGGAAAGGGGCAGCACCCATTTTCGACTTCCGGGAATGGCCTCCATAGCCCACATAATGAGGGCCGAAACCAGAAATCCCACAATGTAGCCGCCGGTCATACCCAGAAGCTTTCCCAGGCCGCCGGTCATGCCGGAAAACACCGGCAGACCCACCGCGCCCATCAGCACATACACAAGGATCGCCAGCGTACCTCTTTTGCCGCCCAACAGTCCCACGGCCAGAAACACCCCCATGGTCTGAAGGGTGAAGGGAATCTGCCCCGGAATGGAGATCCAGGCGCAGATGGCCATCAGGCAGGCAAACATGGCGGTATAGACCATGTCAAGGGTCGTCAGTTTGTTTTTCTTTTCCATTCTCTCTTTCCTCCTGTTTTTAGTCACAAATCATCCATCAGGGCAGCACCGCATAATGGGGCAAGGAGATTCGGCCAGTGTTTTGACCCAAGCGAAAGTATGAAAAACGGGGGAATGCTGGATGTATTTCCCATTTTTTCATACTGCACGATTGGGGCAAAAGATCCGCCGAAGCCCGCAGTTCCCACCTAAGCGGTGTTGCCTTAGAGCTTCACGCTGATTTCTCCGGCGGTCAGGGTTTCCCGGCTGCCGTCCTCATACTGTACCAGCAGGCCGCAGTTTTCGTCCAGATCCAGAGCCTTTGCCCGTCTGGTTCCCGCCAGGACGGTCTTTCCCAGCACCAGGCAGTTTTCCTTATAGGCCTGCGGATAGGTTTGCGGGTCGGCCAGCACCCCGGCAAAAGCATTGAGGAATGCCGCCGCCAGCCGGTTTCTGCCCTCTTCCTGGGGCGCATCAAACACAGCCCCCGCAATGGAAGCCAGCTCCTCCGGAAAGCCGCCGGAAGGACAATTGGCGTTGAAGCCCGCGCCCACCACGGCATACTCCAGTTTTCCGTCTTCCAGGGAAAAGGCCGCCTCCGTCAGAATTCCGCAGACCTTTTTCCCCTCCAGGAACACATCGTTGACCCATTTGATCCCCGCTTTTTTCCCGGCAACCTGCTGCACCGCCCGGCAGGCAGCCAGAGCCGCCATGGTGGTCAGCCTCCGGGCTTCCAGGGGGCCCCAATCCCTGCGAAGCAGAACGCTGAGGTAAACCCCCGTATCCGCGGGAGAATAGAAGCTTCTTCCCAGCCTTCCCCTGCCCTGGCTCTGGCTTCCGGCGATCAGGACGGTGCCGTCCGGTGCCCCTGCGGACGCCTGCTGCCGCAGGACCGCATTGGTTGACGTAACCTCTCCAAACACCTGCACAGACCAATTGCTGCACGGCTCCAACCGGCTCTCGATGCCGCCCCGGGTCAGGAAATCCGCCCCGGCCTCCAGGCAATAGCCTTTCCCCGGCTGGGTTTTGATGGGAAGGCCCATTTCCTTCAGGGCACCCACTGCCTTCCACACCGCCGCCCGGGAGAGCTTCAGGCTCTGGGCAAGCTCCTCTCCGGAAAGATAGGCGCCCTTGCAGGCGGTAAGCAGCGTCAGCACCCGGTCCTTTGTGGTCATGTTTTCCCCTCCGTTTCCTTGTGCATGGTAGCATGTTGGGGTATTATTGTCAACCATGTTTTTTGTTAGGTTTACGGAGAAGGCAGAAAAAAGCGCCCCGGAATTCCGGGGCGCAGCACGCACATTTTAGCAGCCGAAACCGCCAATCTGGCACAGAATCTGCCAGATATTGCAGAAAGAAAAACGCATTATCTTGGCCTCCTTGTTTTTGTTTCGTCTCTCGAGGACAAGCATATTGTAACCTAAATGTAATTCTTTTTCAAGCTGTAAATCCTGGAAACCCCATCATCCGGCGGCAGCGTCCATTCCAGGGGCATCGGAGAAGGACAGAATAAGCCCGTTGGGCAGGCAGGCAATGGGCGCGCCGCCGGAGCGGTAGCCCATGGCCATACAGATGTGGTCCGGGCAGTCCGCCTCCAGGACGGCAATCTTCCCGTCCCGGATGTTCACGACGTTTTTGCCGCCGTTGGCCCCGGTAAGGGTCAGCGTCTGATTCCTGCCCAGATCCAGCTCCATGGTCACCACGCCGTCCTGCACCACGGTGACATAGGCTTTGTGATCCTTTGCTGCCAGGAAATATACGCTGAGGCCCAGGCAGGCAATGAGCAGCAGCGCAATGGCAATGGCGAAGTATTTTGTCTTCATAGAAGCTCCTTGCGTTTCTTTTGGGTACAGTATACCAGTTTTTCCCCAGAAATGCAAATTTATCCCCGCCGGTAGCCCCGGCGGGGATGAAAATTATTCTTCGGTGCTTTCCGGCAGCTCGGGAACCTCGGGCACCTTGCGGGCCTTGGCGCCGGTGATCAGCAGCGTCACCATACCCAGACCGAAGGGCACACCCACCAGCCCTGCCAGGGAGGAGACCACGGGAATGCAGCTGACCAGGGTCCATACGGCGGTGCCGATCAGCAGCTCTGCCCAGAGCTTCGGTGCCTTCTTGAGGGCCTTCCGCCACAGCAGAGAACCGATAAAGAAGGCGATGAACATACAGGAGACTACCAGCGCGGCGATGTAGACCATCAGCAGCACGCAGGCCAGGCGCATGCCCACCCGGCTGATCATCAGAAGGATGGCGGCCAGAGGCACCCCCACCAGGGTGCCAAAGCCGATGCCGAAGGCAACGGCGTACTTGCTGAAGGGCTTGCCGGTGTAGCGGCTGTCCACGGTTTCCCACAGGGGGGTCAGCCACAGCAGCACCAGGGCCACGAGGGACAGTCCGGCAAAGAGCAGCACCTTGTCCACCACCTTGTCGCCAAAGCCGGTGCCCTTATTGGCCTCTTCCTCCATTTCCGGCGCTGCCTCTTCCACAATGGCATTGGACAGGATGGTAGCATCCGCAGTGATCTTGGCGTTGGCGGGATAGTGGAGCCTGCCGCCGATGGAGGCGTTCCCGTCAATGACAATGGTCTCAGCGGAAAGGAAGGCATCCCCCGCCACGTTGCCCCGGATGACAATGGTATCGCCTGCGGCATACACGGTGCCGCCCACATCACCGGCAAAGTCCAGGCTCTGACCGGCGGCGAACAGGTCCCGGCCCACATCGCCCTTCACGGAAAGGATCTGGCCCGCTGTGAAGGCGTCCTTTTCCACATCTCCCTCAACGGTAACGGTCCGGGCAGCAGCGGCGATGTACTCGGTGCTGCCGGTGGACAGCACATTTTCACCGGCCAGGAAGGCGATGCCGTCTACATTGGCAGAGGAGGTGACGCTGTAGCCGCTGACAAACAGGGAGCCCTGATGGTCGCCGCTTGCGTTTTCGCCGTAGAAGCCCGCCGCGCTGGCGCAAAGCGTCAGGGCGCACAGCATACAAATAACGGTGGCGAATGCAAAGATCTTTCTTTTCATCTGAATTTTCACTCCATTTCCGGCGGCGTTGCTGCCGCCCTTTCTTATGACCACAGTATACCATGGCCCGAAAGAGAAAAACAGGTGCTTTTTTGGGCTCAATGTGTGAATTTCCTTTTCTTATCACCGGTACTGCAGGTATTCGATGAATTTCTTCACCGCCAGCGAGGCGGTGTCCAGCTCCCGCAGGGCCAGGGCGGTTTCCCGGTAGGCCGGCACATCCAGCTCCTTGGCCACAATATTATAGGGCGTCCGCTTGAGGATCATTTCCGTCAGCATACTGACGCCCAGGCCGCTTTCCACCATGGCCATGATGGCGTAGTCGTCCCAGGTGGTGAAATGGACCCGGGGTTTCAGGCCGTTGCGTTCAAAAACCTCCGACACCTCCGCCTGGGCCCCCTTCTCCAACAGCATGAAGGGCTCCTGACACAGGGCCGCAATGGGCACCTTGTCATACTTGGTCAGGGGATGGTCCTGGGGCAGGATGGCCAGCAGCCGGTCTCTGCCCAGGGGGATGGTCTCAAAATCCTGCCGGGTGGGCAGCCGCAGAAATCCGCAGTCCACCCGGCCCTGGGCGATCCAGTCTTCAATTTCCGTGTAGTCCCCCAGCAGGAGCTCGTAATCGATGCCGGGGTAATCCTTCTGAAAGGCTTTGATGATATTCGGCACCCAGTGGATGGCTCCGCTGGAAAAGGTGCCAATGCGGATGATGCCGGACTGGACCCCGTGGAGGTCATCCACCTGCATCTGCAGCTTCTGATACTCGCTGCACAGGCTCTGGGCATAGGGCAGCATCCGGGAGCCGTCGGAGGTCAGACGGATCCCGGAACGGCCCCGCTCCAAAAGGGTGATATTCCACTCCTTTTCCAGATCGTGGATCATCCGGCTCACACCGGACTGGGAGTAATTGAGGGCCTCCGCCGCCCGGGTAAAGCTGCCGTATTCCACCGCCTTGAGAAAAGCCATATATTTGAGGATGTTCATATCCATGGTCCGTGTCCTCTTTTCCATGCAAAAACTGCATATCATTCATGCGAAACATTCGCTTTTCAAATGGTTAAGCCTATGATACAATCCCAACATCCAAAAAGCAAGAGAAAAGAAGAGAGGATGCGAAAAATGACCACTTCGACCATCTGTATCACCATCACCATTGTCCTGTACTTAGCCGGTATGCTTTGGATCGGCGCCCACTACGCCAAAAAGAATGCCTCCGCCTCTGACTTCTACCTGGGCGGACGGAAACTGGGCCCCCTGGTCACCGCCATGAGCGCCGAGGCCTCCGATATGTCCAGCTACCTGCTGATGGGTCTGCCCGGACTTGCCTACCTCACCGGCATGGCTGATGTGGGCTGGACCGCCATCGGTCTGGCTGCCGGCACCTATCTCAACTGGCTGTTCACCGCCCGCCGTCTGCGCCGGTATACCCAGATCACCGGGTCCTACACCCTGCCCCAGTTCTTCTCCCAGCGGTTCAAGGACAGCAAGAGCATTCTGGCCGCCATTTCCGCCCTCATTATCATTGTGTTCTTCATCCCCTACACCGCTTCCGGCTTCTCCGCCTGCGGCAAGCTGTTTTCCTCTCTGTTCGGTGTGAACTACATAACCGCCATGATCGTCTCTGCCATCGTGATTGTCGGCTACACCGCCGCCGGCGGCTTCCTGGCGGCCTCCCTCACCGATCTGGTTCAGAGCATCATCATGACCATTTCCATTTTCTTCGTTCTGATTTTTGCCACCGCCCAGGCCGGCGGGTTCGGCGCTGTTATGGAAAACGCCAAAGCCCTGCCCGGGTTCCTGTCCTTCTCCCAGACCTACACCGGTTCCGGTGCCGCGCCTTACGGCCCCCTCACCGTGATTTCCACCCTGGCCTGGGGCCTGGGCTACTTCGGTATGCCCCACATCCTGCTGCGGTTCATGGCCATTGAAGACGAAAAGAAGCTGAAGGTCTCCCGCTGGGTTGGCTCCGTATGGGTGGTCATCGCCATGGGCCTGGCAATCTTCATCGGTTTCGTGGGCAATGCCCTCAGCGCCCAGGGCGCTGTGGAAACCCTGGAGGGCTCCGCTTCCGAAACCATCATCATCCGCATCGCGGACCTGCTGTCCACCCACGGTATTCTCCCCGCCCTGATGGCCGGTCTGATCCTGGCCGGTATTCTGGCCTGCACCATGTCCACCGCCGACTCCCAGCTGCTGGCCGCCTCCTCCAGCGTGAGCCAGAACCTGCTGCAGGATACCTTCGGCTTGAAGCTGAGCCAGAAAACCAGCATGCTGGTCGCCCGGCTGACGGTTGTATTCATCGCCATTGTGGGCGTGCTCATTGCCCGGGATCCCAACAGCTCCATTTTCGGCATTGTCTCCTTTGCATGGGCCGGCTTCGGTGCAGGCTTCGGTCCCCTGGTGATTTGCGCCCTGTTCTGGAAGCGCACTACCTTCCCCGGCGCTGTGGCCGGTATGGTGTCCGGCGGTGTGTTTGTATTCATTTGGAAGTACCTGCTCAAGCCCATGGGTGGTGTTTGGGGCATCTACGAACTGCTGCCCGCATTCCTGGTGGGCCTCATTGCCATTGTGGTGGTGAGCCTGCTGACCAAGGCTCCCGGCGAAGAGATCCAGAAGGAATTTGACCTCGCCAAGAGCAGTCAGGACCTGTAAATTTGCCTCCCTTTGCCCCTGCCGGTTTTTCATTTTCCCGGCGGGGGCTTTCCCTGTTCATGGCAGAATACAGGCGGACAAGGTGGGTTCGATTCCCGTACGGGTCACCAATGTTAATAAATCCGAACTTTTTCCTGATTGGGGAAGGGTTCGGATTTATTATTTTTACGTCGCCACACAAATAGTGCGCAAAATATGAGAGGCGGCGCCGGTTGTAATGCCGGTGCCGCCTCTTTCTGCTCGAGTGCTTCTGTCTGCCTGCTTCGTTCCCCAGCGCAAAAAGGACAGCGCTGGGGAAGCAATATCTCTTTCTTCTTATAATAATTCATTCGTCAAGCATCAAATCGACAAACTGAAAGTTGTTGGGTTCTTTACATAGATGAAATATCAATTTATAAATCAAACCCGTCTTCTATCTTTTCCTGTTCGTCTATAATATTCATCCTTATCTGCATACATCAACTTATCAGCCATTGCCTTAATTTCTTCAAAATTAAGTTCTATATGTTCTGAACAAACAACTACTCCCTTAGACACACTAAGTTCAGAAATAAGATTTCCCTGGAAGTTTTCAGTTAAATAATCAAATGTCTTAACTGCATCCTGTGCTTCTTCTCTCGTTCCTCTCAGTAATGCAACAAACTCATCGCCACCTACACGATACGTCCTTCCAAGACCTGAGAATGCATTATCCATACACTTCGAAGCGCCAATAATTAACTCATCCCCTGCTTCATGACCAATATGATCATTAGCTGCTTTTAAACCGTTCAAATCCATCATAACAAGAACGTATTCTATTAAGTTATTATTTTTCTTGATTATTTCACAGTCAGCTTCAAACCCTCGTCTATTATATAAGCCTGTAAGCTCGTCCTTTATAGATGCTTCATATCTTCTGTTGTATGCATCCTTTGCCTTCTTCTCTCTCATACCAATAATAACAAATGAAGTTGCCATGATTAATACGCCTGCAATAAAGATTAAAACAATTGGAAGTATAATTTTATTTACATCCAATTTAACAGGATTATTATCTCTTATTACTATATACCAGTCAAATCCTTCCAGATACTTGGTCATATAACAGCCATTCTCCGATAACTGATAATAAAAATCATCATCTGATATATTGCCAAAATATGAATTATCCAAGTAGCCTGTTTCTATAGAACTTACATCCGTATCAACCTGTATAAGTCCATCATGATTAACCAAATATACTTTGATATTGTATTTTTCCTCGAACCTGGCAAGTATGTCTACAAGGTCATTCATATCAACTCCGACACCGCATGCTCCCAAAATGTCTCCATTCGTGTCAAAAATACCGTAATTAATAAACACCGAAAGACTCCCGTTATTATCTTCATCAGTATCAACATTAACTGTATATCTTTTCCCTGAATCCAAGTAATCCTTATACCATATATCATGGCTGTCATTTTCAACATCAAGATACCTACTTATTCCATTATATGTATAATATGCTCTTGTTTTATCCGAAACAACAAATACCATTTTATAATCAAATTCATTACCAATGGATACCAGACGATTCGTTATATCGTCTTTGACACGCTCCGCCTCTTCTCTGGTTTTCCCCTCTATGTAGGTTCTTATATCAAGATCACTGCTAATCGTCTGAGAAACAGTAATTGGCTTAATAAATTCATTCTCAATCTTTGCTGAAACCATCTGCGCAATTGTTCTGCTCTGTATTTCAGAGTTTTCCTTAGTTACCTGCTGAATCACATTCACACATGCTATGATGGAAACACTCATGCTAAGTAGCATTATGATAAACATAATAACAGCATCAAATCTGCTGTCATTAATCATATTCGTATGTTCATCCCCATTATGAGACCAATCATACATATATGCAGCAAACATTACGAATGAACCTATTCCCAGTCCTAAATTGGTTATAGAAAATCCATAAATAAAGGACTGTACAACTGTTGCAATTATTGGAATAAACGAAAACAGCATCATTGAAATGAAGCTTCGTTTTTCCAAATACTTTCTATACTTAATCGCCATACCTGCTCCTATAAATATGACGACAAGTGATATTAGTGTATATACATACCAGAAATTATTCCTGTGATAATAATTTGCCTCATCGAAATAATACATCCATGGATAAAACAAATTCACCACAACAATGAAAATATTCATGCACGAAAAGATATTGGCAATTTTAACACGATTGCCACTTACTTCAGCACCTTTTTCAACAAAAACAGAACGAACATACCTAACATAGGTATTTGCCATTGCTATGTTCATAGCAAATACCATAAGATTAGCAATTCTAGTTACTAAAATATTAAAAGGACCAAGGTTACCTCTAAAAATATATGCCAAAGTCTCTCCAAAAAACAGAACTGTAGCAATCAGAAATAATCGAACGAACATCCTCATACTCTTCTGTTTTGGATTATTTGCTTTAATTGAAACAAACATTATTAGACAGAACAAACAAAAGAACATATCCATTGTTGCCTGTGCAATTTCAAGACTTGTAATATTCATCTATT
>SAMEA3663230__coassemble_580_pt1 | contig 47738 bp, 40 predicted proteins | sample SAMEA3663230__metabat2_low_PE_017 | metagenome-assembled genome bin SAMEA3663230 (sample SAMEA3663230) | pig gut metagenome | biome: pig gut; feature: pig-associated habitat; material: faeces | place: China | collected 2013
AAATGCTTATCTTTTGGTCTTTGGTTCGGAATAGTGTAGTGCTGGCGGTCTATCTCTTGTTTTCGGTTGCTTGCTTCCTTACCGTACATGAGCATTGTTCGCAGGTATCTCGCTATTTCCCAGCATGGCGGCAGATGGCGCGGAAGGATTTGTCGCTGATGACATGCTCAATCCGGCAGGCATCCTGGGTAGCGGTTTCCTCGTCCACCCCCAGATGGATCAGCATATCCCGGATGACGATATGCCGCTCATATATCTTTTCCGCAGTCTGCCTGCCCAGTTCCGTCAGGGTCAGGTAGCCGTCCGCATCCGAAGTCAGATAGCCGCCCTGCTTCAGAAGTCCCATGCCCCGGCTGACGCTGGGCTTGGAAAATCCCATATATTCCGCAACATCGATAGAACGGACATAGGGGCTTTTCTGTGCGAGAATATAGATGGTTTCCAAATACATTTCCCCGGATTCCTGCAATACCATTGTAACACCTCATACGACTGTTTTTTCAAGCATACCACAATTCCCGGCGATTATCAAGGGCATCCCCTACGTCAAAGGGTGTTCTGATATTTTTTCAAAAGGGGATTGACAAATACAAAGAAACGCAGTATCATGGATAGCAGTTAGCAGGTGCTAATCAATTTTTAGCCCTATGGTTAGCAGTGTCTAACCATAGGGCTAATTCCGAATCGGGTGATTGAGCATGGATTTGACAAAAGCGGAAGAAGGAAAGCAGTACACCATTGCGCGGATTGAAACTGAGGACCCGGAGCTGGATTCCTTCCTGTTTTCCCTGGGGTGTTACAGCGGCGAGCCCATCACGGTGATTTCCCGCCGGCGCTTAAGCTGCACCATCGCGGTAAAGGATGGAAGATACAGCATCGACTTTTCCCTAGCGTCGGCTATCCAAATCTCATAAGACAAACACAGCGGGAAACCGCTGATTGTTTTGAATTGCAGTTAGCAATAGCTAACCAAAAGGAGGAAAACCAACATGAGAATTGCTTTTGCAGGCAATCCCAACAGTGGCAAAACCACCATGTACAACGCCCTGACCGGACGCAACGAGAAGGTGGGCAACTGGGCCGGTGTTACCGTGGACAAGAAAGAGGCGCTGATCAAAAAGACCTACGCAGGTTCTCAGGAGCTGATTGCCGTGGATTTGCCCGGCGCTTATTCCATGTCGCCCTTTACCTCGGAGGAGAGCATCACCAGCTCCTATGTCCGAAACGAGCACCCTGATGCCATCATCAACATTGTGGATGCCACCAATCTGAGCCGTTCTCTGTTTTTCACCACCCAGCTGCTGGAGCTGGGCATCCCTGTGGTTGTGGCGCTGAACAAGCATGACATCAACGAGAAAAAGCAGACCCAAATTGATGTCCGCGCCCTGTCCGAAAAGCTGGGCTGCCCGGTATTGGACACCACCTCCACCACCGGGGATGGGCTGGCAGAAGTCGTGAAGGCAGCGGCTTCCCTGAATGGTCAGGGGCAGAAAGCGCCTTATCATCAAGGGAATATCGATCTGACGGATAAGACCGCCGTTGAAGCGGCTGACCGCAAACGGTTTGCGTTTGTCAACAAGATCGTTGCCAAGGTCGAGACCCGGAAGGTTCTGACCAAGGAAAAGAACGCCCAGGACAAAATCGATGCTGTTCTGACCCATCCCATTGGCGGCCTGGTGATTTTCGCGGCAGTCATGTTCCTGGTGTTCCAGATTTCTCAGGCCTGGGTGGGCCCTTGGATCGCGGATACGCTGGTGGGCCTAATGGAAACCTTCCAGGAATGGGTCGGCGGACTCTTTGAAAACGCGGCTCCCATTTTGCAGGCGCTGCTGGTGGACGGCATCCTGGGCGGCGTCATCGCGGTCATCGGCTTCCTGCCTCTGGTGATGGTCATGTACTTCCTGATCTCCCTGTTGGAGGACTGCGGCTATATGGCTCGCGCCACGGTGGTTCTGGATCCCATCTTCAAGAAGGTGGGTCTGTCTGGCAAGTCTGTGATTCCCTTCGTGGTTGGCACCGGCTGCGCCATCCCCGGCGTGATGGCCTGCCGTACCATTCGAAATGAGCGGGAACGCCGTGCCACCGCCATGCTGACCCCCTTCATGCCCTGCGGCGCCAAGCTGCCCGTCATCGCCCTGTTCGCAGGCGCTTTCTTTGCGGATGCTTCCTGGGTTGGCACGCTCATGTACTTTGTGGGCATTGCCCTGATTCTGCTGGGCGCGCTGCTGGTCAATAAAATTACCGGCTACAAGCACCGCAAATCCTTCTTCATCATGGAACTGCCCGAATACAAGGTTCCTTCTCTGAAGCGCGCCGTCATGGATATGTGCGCCCGGGGATGGGCATTCATTGTCAAAGCCTTTACCATTATTCTGGTCTGCAACACCGTTGTGCAGATCATGCAGACCTTCACCTGGCGTTTTGAAGTTGCCGAGGCTGCCAGTGACTCCATTCTGGCCTCCGTTGCCGGTCCCTTTGCCTACCTGCTGGTGCCCATCGTGGGTGTGGTCTCCTGGCAGCTGGCTGCCGCTGCCGTTACCGGGTTCATTGCCAAGGAAAATGTGGTCGGTACGCTGGCGGTCTGCTTCGTTGGTCTTGAGAACCTGATTGATACGGAAGAACTGGCGCTTATGGAAGGCGCTGGTGCGGAGGTTGCCTCCGTGTTTGCCATCACCAAGGTCGCCGCGCTGGCATACCTGATGTTCAACCTGTACACCCCGCCCTGCTTCGCTGCTCTGGGTGCGATGCACTCCGAAATCAATGACCGGAAATGGTTCTGGGGCGGCGTGGGCCTGCAGTTTGCCACCGGCTTTACGGTCGCCTATCTTACCTATCAGATCGGTACGCTGCTCACCTCCGGCTCCTTCGGTGCCGGGTTCCTGCCGGGTCTGATTGTGGTGGCCATGATGGCTACCATCGTGATTTCTTTGGTTCGGAATGCCAACAAGCAGCTTACCGCCGAATACGCGCTGAGTGAAAGGAAGTGAGGGTATGGAAAATCTCATCATTCTCGGAGTGACCGTAGTCATTCTCACATTGTCCGGCAGGTATCTGTACCGGGCGAAGAAACGCGGCGTCAAGTGCATCGGCTGCCCCGGCGGCTGTTCCCGCAATGGGTCATGCGGCGGCTGCCAATGCGGAGCGTCGGAAGCATCCTCCTGCCGGTAATGGAAGGGCCCCCTCCCCGGAGGGAGAAATGCGCGCAACAGAATTCGGCAAAATACCGGGATTTCCTCGTTTGGAAATCCCGGTTTTTGGCATAAGAAAAGGGACTGAAGCGGCCCCTCAGGCCGATTCACAAAGGCAGCATGTTCACCGCGCCGCCTGTGCATGGGGCCTGTTGGTCTTCGTTTTCGGCAGCGTAGCGGTCAATCATGGCAAGGAAGGCGGCCTTCTTTTCCTCCGGCATCCAGGCAACGGCAAAGGAATAGAGAAAAGCAGAAATGACAGCTTTTTTCTTTGTACAATTCTTCCTTTGTGCGACAGTCCAATCTATTTTCTACAAAAGCTCCGGCAATTGCCTGCGGATCCGCCCGTGCATGGGTTCCAGGATCCGGAGCGCCTCCCCTGCCGAAAAGATATACTGACTGTTTTGCTCCAGCTGCCGGAACGGAGAGGCCGGCAGGCTTCCGCCCTTGCGGTATTCCTTCGGGGTGCAGCCGTATTGTTCCAGAAACGCCTGGTTGAAATAGCGCACATCCGAAAAACCGCTGCTGAGACTGATGTAAAGCCCCTTGCCCAAACACTTCTGGATATGGGGGCCCGGGCCGTACTCATCAAGTGCGGCACCGCCGGAATGTACTACCGCACCGCAGACTTATCCGGTGTGGGCCCCCGGCTGGAATGGAATGCGCAAGCGTGGAGCCATCAGGAGGGCATCCAGCCCTGTTTCAAGGCCGATGTCGTCCGCTCCGCCACCGGCGCGGGAGATACCAGTATCGCCGCTTTTCTCACCGGCATTCTGCGGGGAAAATCGCCGGGGGAATGCGCCGCGCTGGCCGCTGCCGAAGGCGCCTGCGCCGTAACTGCCTACGACGCGCTGGGCGGGCTGAAGCCCATTGAAGAACTGGAAGCCAGAATCGCTGCCGGATGGCAGACCATGGAATAAGGAGAAACCATGCTTGTTACAATGAAGGACATCCTGTTGGATGCGAAAAAGGGCGGCTACGGCCTCGGCTTTTTCAATGCCGTAAATGTGGAGATGGCCCGGGCCGTCATCGAAACCGCCGAAGAGCTGCGCGCTCCCGTGATGGTGGGCACCGCCGAAGTGCTGCTGCCCGCCACGCCCCTGGAGCGTGTGGCCGAATATCTGATTCCCATGGCAAGGAAGGCATCGGTGCCCGTGTGCGTCCACTATGACCACGGACTGACCTTCAACCGGTGTATGGAGGCCCTGAAGCTGGGCTTCACCTCCATCATGTACGATTGCTCCACCGAAGACTTCGAAACCAACACCGCCAAGGTGGCGGAAATGGTCCGCATCTGCCATGCCATGGGTGTGACCGTGGAAGGCGAGCTGGGCCATGTCGGCGACAACGAGGGCGCGGGCAAGCTGACCGACCCCAGCGCTTTCTTCACCGACCCTGAAGTGGCAAAGGTTTTTGCGGCTGGAACCGGAATCGATGCCCTGGCCGTAGCCGTCGGCAATGCCCACGGCGATTACAAGCTGCCCCCCAAGCTGGACTTTGACCGCATCAGCGCCATTTCCACTTCCACCGGTCTGCCGCTGGTGCTCCATGGCGGCAGCGGCCTCAGCGACCATGGCTTCCGGGAAGCCGTCAGCCGGGGCATCTGCAAGGTGAACATCTTCACCGATATAGACAAAGCCGGCAAGCGGGGCATTGAAAAGGGCCTCGCCGCCGGCGCGGGAACCATGATGGGTCTGATTCCCTATGAAATCCAGGAGATGAAGGCAGTGGTTCGGGAAAAGCTCACACTGTTCGGCTCCGTAAACCGGGCCTGAGCGGTCCGCCGCCCGGACGCTTCCCCGTCCGTGATAAACGGACTGCGAAAGTATACCGGAGGGCAGCCCGGTTCCCCGGGCCGTCCGATTCCCCTTACAGCGCTTTCCGGAGATACTCCGCAGTGATTGTCTGACCGCTGTCGGCCATCTCCCGGGGCGTTCCGGTGAAGACGATCCGACCGCCCGCGGTTCCGCCGTCAGGACCCACATCGATGATGTAGTCCGCCTGCTTCATCGCTCTTCCATAAAAAATCCTCCTTGCTTTTTTCCTTACAAGGAGGATTTTATCATCTCCCCTTAGGGGGAGAGTCAAGTGGAATTTTCGCTGTTTTTCACTTTTTTATTTTTCGGGGGAACAAGCGCTGTCACGGGTCAGGGCGTACATGACCATATCCAGAACATGGCCATCCTTGACCGCATTGCTTTTAAGAATCCCCTCCTGCCGGAAGCCTGCGACCTGTTCCTGTTTCATGTTGCAGCCTCTCTATTTCCCCAAAATGGTTTTCCTGCCGGCATCGTAGCCGTTTCCAAAAAGATGAATCGCCAGCTCCTCCGCCGACGCCGCGAAAGCGATGAGGCAAACGCCCCAGCTGTACCCAATGCCGCCGGGCCCGGAAAGCACATAGGGAAGCAGGAAGATAGCGCCGCCGGTCAGCTTATTCAGCCAGGTATGCAGCGAGGCGAACCGGTGGTATTTTGCCGCCGCGATGCCATAGGCCATCAGCCGGATCAGCAGGATGGCACCCACGGCATACCAGATTTCTCCCGGCAGCCGCCTGCACAGCACCGGAAAAAGCCGGAACAGCAGAATCCCGTAAAACAGCAGGTCCGCGACGCTGTCCAGCCGGGCCCCGAATTCGCTGGAGGTGCCCGTTTTTCTGGCCACCCAGCCGTCCAGCGCATCCGTTAGGCCAGCCAGGGTATACACCGCAAGAAACCACATGGAACCCATTGGCAAAACCAGCAGGCAGCCGGATGCCAGGATCCGCAAAGCCGTCATGCTGTCGGCAAGTGTCCATTCATGGTCCATTTCAGGTATCCCCTTTCCTTTCCAGACTTTCATGGTTCTCCATGGCTTGTATGGGTACATTATAGACGCTGCCGCCTCCTTTGCATAGGGCGGCAACGCATCCCTTTGTGATTATTTTATAGGTGAAGAGAAAATGCAACCGCATTTGGTCAGGCTTTTCCCTCCGGAAGAAGTTTTTTGCGGCTGTCAGGCTACAGAAGCTTCACCAGCTCGATTTCATCTTCGTCCACATTTCCCGTTTCTTTGAACCCCAGGGACCGATAGAGCCGAAGCCCGGGATCATTCTGTTGGTTGCAGGTCAGCGCAACCCGGTTGGATTCGCCGAAGGGCTTTGTCTCAATATATTCCAGCACCCGTTTCAGTGCTTCCTTCCCGTAGCCCTTTCCCTGCCGGGTCTCGTCGATCATCATGTGCCAAATGTCATATTCCGGAACATCATAATCGTAAATCACCATGACATAGCCAACCATCTCCTCATCCTGATAAATGCCAAAGGGCTGGCATTGGTTCCGGTAAACATATGCCTGGGCAAGGCTGCGAATGGGGTGAGAAACAAATTCCTCCTGATCCTTCCGCAGCTTCAGGCGGAACGCCTCCAGGAAATTATCCTCCGTAATACACTTCAATGTAACTGCCATTCATCCGTTCTCCCTTCAAATTTTTACGCCTGCAAGAGCCAGAAACTTCTTATCGGACTGGATTGCCTGGGTCAGGAACACACCGTCCCGAAACAAGGCATAGGTTGTGACCGGGGCGGGCACATTCCGGGCGTCCTCCCTGTTGGTAATGTGCACCACTTTCAGGGGAATATGGTGCGTCTTCGCGGCTTCCTCCACCCGGGACACCCAGTAATCGGTGAAGGGGCACTGATCCGTATAATAGAGGACAAAGCCTTTTTCCTCCACCACGGGATGCCGGGCGCATTCCCGAAACCTCGGCGGCTTCGCGGCCGGATCCAGGGGCAGATACAGCAGGGTGATGCCGCAGTCCGATGTATCCGCCGGGACAAAGCCCTTGTGGGCCAGAAATCCCGGGTCTGCCAGAAACTCCTTTTTTCTCTTCCCCGAGGACAGTATGCACAGTCCCTTCCGTCCCTGACTCCTGGCATCCCGGATACACGCCTCCAGAAGCTCATTGGAATATCCGTGCCCCTTCAGGGATCCGGAAACCCAGAGGCAATTGATATAGAGGTATCCTTCCGCTTCGATGGGCACCCAGGCATTCTCCCCGGGAATATACTCAATGAAACACTTGCCCCGTTCCTCGCTCCGGTAAAACACAAGCCCCTCCGCAAACCGCTGCTTCAGCCACTGCTTTTTCACAACACTCTGCTTATTGGACATGGCGCAGCAGATGTGCTCCCGATCAATGTTTTCGTTTGTAATGCGCAGGTAGTTCATATCCATCCCCCCACTGCAGGCGCGCCTTTCTGTATTTGATGCAGCCCCGGGCAGACACAGCCTCTTCCTTCTTCTCTTGCGGAACCGCCTCGTTTTTATTATAGCTACCGAACGGTAGGGTGTCAAGTCATTTTCCGGCTTCCTTTTCGGAAAAAGAGAGAAAAAATCTCTTTTCTTTTCTCCCTGTCGTACATCGATCCTCTTTCTTCCTTTTCTGTATTTTCGTCCCCAATCATCGTTTTCACCCGGCGGATCTCATTATGCGTTGTCTCTCAGGATAACGTCTCAGAAATTCCGCTCTTTGTGTTTTTGCGCAAAAAAGGATTGCAATTGCCCAAATCCATGCTATACTGATGTAAATAATCTCAATTGCGCCGCACAAATGATACCGGCAATCTGTATTGTTTTTCCGTTCCGGAAAAAGATCTTTCTGATTGCGTTTTAATTTGGGACAAATCATCATCACTTATCCGAATATTTCCAAAGATCATTCATACCGTGTATCCTGCAATCGGCAATGCCCATTGGGATGTGGAGGAATCAATATGAAGGCTGTAAAGAAGGATAAACGAATTCGAAGCTTTGTACTGGGCGGCATTCTGCTCGGTCTTCTCGCGGCGGGTGCCGTTGTCTGGGGCATCTACTACTGCGGCAGGATCTACCGTTCCGGCGCAACCGCCTCCGTAGACGGAACCATCCATACAGACAACCAGGGTGCACAAGCCGTGCTGCAAACCCTTTTTGACAGCGAACCCGCTTCCGTAATCTGCGGAAGCAGCGACGGCAAAACACGAATCGGATTGACCTTTGTTGGGTTGTCCGAGGAAGAAGAGGTGAACGCGGAGGTGATCCGGCTGGTGAAGGAGCACCATCTGAAAGCCACCTTCGCGCTGTCTGCCAACGATGCCGCGGAACACCCGGATACGGTGCGGGCCCTTCTGGATGCCGGCGGAGAAATCATCAGCAACGGCATTGCCGGTGAGACGGCTCTGCACCGGAGCACTCCGGAAGAGATGGTGAATTCCATGTTCAAATCCAGGGAATCCATCAGCACCGGTACGGGGCAACGGGTTTCGCTGCTCTACTGCAGCGGCACCGCGCTCACCTCCCAGGTGCTGCAGGCCGCCCGGGCCAGCGGCTACCAGGCCCTGGTGGACCCGGGTGAAGAGAACCTGCTGGACGAAACCAGTTTCCCGGATGCCGCGGATGCGGAGCTCTATGTTTCCGGCCTTCGCGGCAGCGTGGTCGTTGCCCTATCTCTTCGGGGCCCGGCGGCCTCCATCCAATATGAGCCCGCGGTGGCCATTCAAAAGCCTGCCGTGGACAAAATGCCGGACACTGCCGGATCCCAGGGCGCGGAAATCCCCCCGCTGCACACCCAGTTTCAGTGGCTGGTGGAGGCGCTGGAGGCCCATCAGCTGGAAACCGAATATGTAAGCCGGTTCCCTGCCGGGGACGGGCTGGAGGTCCTGAAGGAGCGGGCCGCTTCCTCTGGCTCCCTGACTCCGGTTTACCGCAGCGTTCTCACCTCCGAGCCCCTGGCCGGAATCGGCGTTGCCGGACTCCCTGCCCGGGAGGATCTGACCTCCGGGCTTTCCCGGCTGAAGCATCCCGTCACCTTCTTCCTGACCGGCCCGGAAACAGCCCAGCGCCAGGAGGATATCGACCGGCTCTCCGCCGCAGGCTGCTCCTTTGGCACCCTTATCCCCGCATCGGAGCTCACTAAGCTGTCCCGGGACCGGATCTTTGACCGGCTGTATGAGGCCGTCCGGGATACCTCCGCCCTGTCCGGCTATTCCCGGCTGCTGCTGATTGAGGAAGGCACCTCCGACGAAGCCGCAACAGCCCTGCGCGCCGCGGCGCGGCAGCTTGGACTGCTTACGGTGCAGCCGGACAATCCGGCAGAGCCCACCCCCGGCGCCCTTTATCTGGTTTCCGGCATGGAGGATGCCGCCGCCCTTCAGGAGCAGCGGGAGGATATGGAATGGCTGGATCTTGCCTCTGCCCTTCCCCGTTCCAAAATCACCGCTCTGCCCTCCGGCACGGTCAGCGCCCTGCGCAGTCAGAATGCCGGCGAAAAGGCCACCGTTCAGGAAATGGTTTATTCCCCGGCCCGTCAGCTTGGCCTGGCCTTCTACGGCATGAACGCCGCTGCCGGGGACATTGCCGCCTGTTTGGAAGCGAACAACGCCAGCGCCACCTTCTTTGTAACCCTCAATGAACTGGCAAGCAGTGCCGGTTCCATCGAATCCCTGCTGAAAAACGGCAATGCGCTGGGCATCTACTACCGGGCCTCCACCGATTATCCCCAAACCTTTTCCGCGGTGACAAACTACATAAGCGCCTGGAATGCCTACGCCCAGTGGCGTTATGGAGCTACTTCCAGTCTGGTTTTCCTGCGGCTGGATACCCTTGCGGACGAAACGCTGGAGGCCATTCACGCCAACGGCTGCCAGGTTGTAAAGCCCGCCCTGCAGCCCCTCAAAAACATTCCCGCGCAGACCACCCTTTCCCAGGTGCCCGCCGCGCTGGAAACCGCCGGCGCGCCGTCCTTTGCCCGGGGCTCCTTTGTCTTCTTCCGTATGGATCACTTTACCTCCGACCGGTTTGCCGCCGGGGAAAGTGTGATCGGCGAAGTACTGGACCGTTTCTTCCGGGAGGATGTGGAGAATCTTGCCTATCGTTCGGCGGAAACCGGTCTGATCGAAGACGAAAGCCGGTTCCTGATTTCCTCCCTGCAGCAAACCCTTTCCGCCCCGGACGCCTACACCATCTGCACCGAACCGCAAACCAATATTCTGGATGACAAAAACGTGCTGACCGATCTGCCGGATGACGAAGCCCGCAGCCGGTTTATCGCCCAGCGTTACATCGGAAGCGCCACCGTAACCAGTGCCCGGCAACTTCCCGGTTTCTCTTCCAAAGAAATCCAGGCGCTGGATAAGAAGGGAACCTTTACGAACGAGGCGGTGCTGTTCCTGACCTTTGACGACTGGGGCACGGAGGCATCCCTCAATCCCCTTCTGTATGTGCTGGAAAAGCAGGGGATAAAGGCCACCTTTTTCATCCGCACCAACCATGTTGACGCCAATCCAAATCTTCTGCGGGCCATTGCCCAGCAGGGTCACCAGATTGCCTGCCACACAAATGAGCACGTTGCTCTGGCCAACGATTTGAACGCGGACGGCACCCGCACCAGCTCCCTGACCGAGGAACAGGCTGCCCTGCTGCGTAAGGATCTGGTGGAATCCTATGAGACCCTCTGGAAGTACACCGGCGACCTGATCATTGACGGAAAGCCCGCCCTTTCCAGAATGTTCCGTCCGCCTACGCTGGCCGTAAGCAAGCTTGGTCTTTACCAGGTGCTGGATGTGGGCTTTGACTACAGCGTTTCCGGCGACTACTCCACCGGCGATTATGAAGCGTCCAGCTATCAGAATATGCTGGACCGTCTGACCCGGTGTTCCGTCGGCGGTGGGCGCTACATCACCATCCATAACGGCAGCGTCATTGTCATGCATATGCAGAACAGTGCCAAATACACCGCTCAGGCCCTGGACGAAATGATCCCAAAGTGGCGCTCCCAGGGGTATGATTTTGCCCGCATCGATGATTATCTCGGTGTGTAAGGAGGGACCGGCATGAAACTGTTACGCAAAAAAACTGGTTCCCGGCGGAAACCGGAACTGGAAACCATTGACGGGAATGTGCTCCTGCGTGAAAAAAAGGACCGGCGCAGCCTGCCGGATGTACCGGATCCCACCGGGCAGCGTTCCTCCTTTGACCGGCGGGGCACCCTGACCGGAATGGATGATCTGGACGCCATTGTCAAAAACCGGAAATCCGGCACCCGCTTTCAGGCCCGTTTCTCCGTGGAAATACGGTATCTGGACGCCGGCAAAAAGCGCTGCAGGCTCCAGGGCACCAGCGAGGATATTTCCAATACCGGCATTCTGATTCAGCTGGAAACAGAGGCGCAAATTGACGCGCTGCGGGAGGCAACGGATGTTTCCCTCCACTTCCGCATTCCGGCCGGAAGTATGCCGGAAGGCTACGAAATGAAGGTAAACTGCGGCGCGCGCTTCATCCGCAGCTGCACACTGGACGGCCGCTCCTGCGCCGGTTTCTGCTTCTCCGAAGATCTGGCCACCTACGCCCAACACCACAAGGACCGGTTCCTCTACCTGAGTTCCAGTCTGCTGCTGTTTTTCGTCAGCCTGCTGGTGGTGCTGATGCGCAGCGAAAGTGTGATCTATTTTAAATACAACGCGCTTCTGTATTCCTACAGCATCATCGCCGCCCTGTTTCTGCTGACCCGGTATCTCTACGGCGCGCTGTACAAACCGGTGAAAATCAATCCGGACTACCGGCCCAGTGTGACCATCGTCATCCCCTGCTTCAACGAGGAGCGCTGGATTGACCGAACCATTCTCTCCTGTATGAACCAGCATTATCCCATCGACAAGCTGGAGGTCATCGTGGTGGATGACTGCTCCACGGATCGTTCCGTGGAGGTAATCCGGAAGACCATCGAGGATCTGGCCGCCTCGGAAGATCAGCGGCTGAACATCCGCGGACGGCTGACCTATCTGGTCCAGGAGAAAAACGCAGGCAAACGGGCCGCCCTTTGCCGGGGCGTAGACGTGGCGAAGGGGGAGCTGGTGGTCTTTGTGGACTCGGATAGCTTCCTGGATCCCTACGCCATTGTGAACCTGGTGCAGCCCTTCCAGGATCCCAAAATGGGCGGTGTGGCCGGGCGAACCGATGTGGCCAACACCTACACCAATGCCCTGACCCGGATGCAGTCCGTACGGTATTACATCGCCTTCCGAATCATGAAAGCCTCGGAAGCCCTGTTTGACTCGGTTACCTGCCTGTCCGGCCCTCTGTCCTGCTACCGCCGGGAGCTTGTTCTGTCCCACAGGGAGGAATGGCTGAATCAGCGGTTCCTGGGCCACAAGGCCACTTTCGGCGACGACCGGGCCATGACCAATTTTGTTCTCAAAAATCACCGCACCTTTTACCAGGACACCGCCGTCTGTTCTACCATCGTCCCCAATAAGCAAAGGGTGTTTCTGAAGCAGCAGATGCGCTGGAAACGGTCCTGGCTGCGGGAATCCATGATGGCCGGCACCTTTATGTGGCGCAAGGAGCCCTTCGCCGCCCTCAATTTCTATATCGGACTGCTGGTGCCGATTCTGGCTCCCGTCGTTGTGGTGAACAATCTGATCATCGTCCCCTTCACCCAGCACATCTTCCCCACCACCTTCCTGATAGGTCTGACCCTCATGTCGCTGATGATGAGCTTTGCTCAGCTTTTCTTCCGGAAAAGCTCTACCTGGTACTTTGGATTCCTGTTCTGCCTTTACTACGAGGCCGTGCTGCTCTGGCAGATGCCCATTGCCTGGCTCACCTTCTGGAAATCCACCTGGGGTACCCGCATGACCCCCAGCGACATTGCCGCCCAGCGGGCGAAGAAGAAGGGAAACAGCACCGGGGATACACCGCGGGAGGACCATGCCAATGTTTAAATTCGAAACAAAGAAGGATGTCTGGAAGTTCATCCGCGCCATCCTGGAAGCCGCTCTTCTGATTGTCGTTTTGTTCTTCGCCACCCGTACGCTGACCACGTCCAAAGAATATACCCCCTATGATCCCGCGGACCCCAATGTGGTCAGCGGGGCGGATCAGGGTTTTCTTGCGGTTTCCTACTTCGGGGTTGACCGCCAGAGTACCGACACCCTGGTATCCGTCCGGCAGCTGGACGCCCAGCTGGGAGCACTGCACAGCCTGGGCTATGTAACCGTCAGCCAGGAAGATGTGGCAAACTACTACACCCGGGGCACCGCCCTGCCGGACAAGGCGCTGTTCCTTCTGTTTGAGGACGGCCGCCGGGATACGGCCATGTACGCCGAAAAGATACTGGAAAAGTACAACTACAAAGCAACCATTCTGACCTATGCCGACAAATTCCAGGAAAAGGACCCAAAATTTCTGTCCTCCAAGGATCTGAACAAGCTGCTGGAAACCGGCTACTGGGAGCTGGGCACCAACGGCTATCGGCTGTCCTACATCAATGTGTTTGACCGCTATGACCGGTTTCTGGACCAGCTGACCAGCGACGAATACTCCCAGGTCCATTCCTACCTGGGCCGGGACTACAACCACTATCTGATGGACTTCATCCGGGATGAGGACCGGCTCCCCACGGAGACCACCCGGGAGATGGAAAGCCGCATTACCCAGGATTACCGCAGTATGGAGGAAATCTATACCCAGGAGCTGGGGCAGGTTCCCGGCCTGTACTGCCTGATGCACGCCAACTCCGGCGCTTTCGGGAATACGAAGTCTGTCAGTGAGGCAAACGGGAAGAATATTCAGGCGCTGTTCCGTATGAACTTCAATCGGGACGGCTACTCTCTCAACTCCAGGACCTCCTCCATATATGATCTGACCCGCATCCAGCCCCAGGCCAGCTGGAACACCAACCATCTGCTGATGCGCCTGTGGGACGACCTGCCGGACAGCCGCAAGGAAGAAATCCTCTTTGTATCCGGCGCGCCGGATACTGCGGAAGCGGAAAGCAAAAAATGGGCGCTTCAGAAGGGCGCGGTGGAATATGAATCGGATTCCATCATCCTTACCACCCTGCCCAGAAGCGAGGGACTGCTTTGGCTGAAAGACCGGAGCGCGGAGAACGTCACCGTTGAAGCGGAGCTTCTGGGTAATCAGATCGGGGGGCAAACCCTGTTCCTGCGCGCAGACGAGGAGCGCACCTGTTACCTCGCCGTATCCCTGCAGAATAACCGGCTGATTGTTTCCGAAGCCTTCAACGGAAATACCACCGATCTGTTTTCCCTGGATCTGCACGATCTGGTGCCGGTAAAAGACCGGGTTTCCGTGGAAGAGGACTCCCGGGCCGCCCTTGCGGCGGAATTCACCACCCGGGGCCGGTTTGCCAAAAGCCCTGCCGACAGTCTGGTGTTCTATTCCGCGGCCAATGAGGCCAGGCGTCTGCCCGCGGCTTCCGTCGCGGAGGGTGCGGAAGAATACATTCCCGAAATTGAAATCAACGATCTGGGCCGCATCCGGCTGACGGTTCAGCTGGAAGGGGATACCCTCCGCTGTTTGGTGGATGGTCAGGATGTCACCGGCGCCATTTCCGTCGGTGTATCCGGCTCCGGAGGCATCGCCATCGCCTCCAATTGGGGCGGCTGGGGCTATAGCCAGCGCAATGTGGCAGACGATGTCTATGACGGCGTTTTTCATAACCTCACCATAACCGAAAACGGGGTCCGCCTGTATGACAACCGCCTGACGGGCGTAAACAGGCTGTGGCACACCCTGAAATCGGCCTGGAGTGATACCATCAACTGGTTTGTCCGAAATCTGTAACGGGAGTCTTGGGATGAAAGAAAAAGTGATCCTCTGGATTCTGGCGCTGTGCTGCCTGCTGGCGGGCTGTGCCGCCCCGAGAAGCGCCCCCGTCCCCTCTGCCCCGCCGTCTTCCCCGGAAGCACAGGAAAATCGACCCCTTACGGTGTGGAGCGTCTACTGGGACTGTCAGGAGTCTGTGACTGTGATCGGCGGGGCCGCCGACAGAATCGAAGCCGTCAGCCTGTTTGCCGCGTATTTCCGGGACGGAGCCCTGTTCCTTCCCCAGAAGACGCTGGAAACCCTTCAGGCTCTTCGCGACAGCAATGCCTGGGCGCAAAAACCGATCTATCTGTCCGTTGTCAACGACGTAACCGAGGGTGAAACAACCATCCAGAAGGACACCGGAATCCTCCAAAGCGTCCTGTCCCCCCAACAGGCGGAGTCTCACGCCCGGGCGCTGATCTCAATGGCCAGGGAAAACGGATTTGACGGAATCGAGATCGACTACGAAAAAATCCGAAAGGACCGGAGCCTGTGGCAGCTGTTCCTTGCCTTTGAAGAAATCCTTCTCCCTCTGGCGGAGGAAGCGGGTCTGGGCCTGCGGATCGTTCTGGAACCGGGTATTCCCGCGGAAGCCCTTCCTTTCCCCCAGGGAGCCGCCTATGTGGTCATGTGCTACAACCTCCATGGCATCGGAACGGAACCCGGCCCCAAGGCCGACCTTGCCTTCCTGCGGGCGCTTTACGACCGCTTTGCAGGACTGCCCAACCTCTCCTTTGCCCTGGCCAACGGCGGTTTTGACTGGGAGGAAGCCTCCGGAAAAGCCGTTTCCCTGACGGAGAAAGACGCTGCCGCCCTGGCGGAAGCCCATCAAGTTCTTCCCCGGAGGGATGCTGCCAGCGGCGCTCTGTCATTTTCCTATACACAGGACAGCACCCGGCATACGGTCTGGTACGCGGACAGCGAGACCCTGGCCCTTTGGGCAGCGGAGCTGGATGCCTGTGCGGGCAAAACCGTTCCCATCAGCATTTGGCGTGTAGACTGACGCCTGCCGAACAGCAGGGCAAATATGGCCGCCCCCCGCTTTTCATCGGAAAGGCAGGGGGCGGCTTTGCTCTGTCATACCCTTTACATTTCTTCAAAAGGAGGATATAATGGCCCAAGAAAGACGGAGGATGTCCAATGACTAAACGATTTCTTATGTTGGCCGGGTTGCTGCTTGCGCTGCTCCTACCTGTAAGCGGCGCGGCAGAGCAGGCAAGTACGGCGGACCTTGTGATTGCGGCCCAGGGCTTTCCCTATATCGGGAGTCTTTTTGACGGCGATACCGTCCACGGTCCCCTGTCCGGGGATCACGCCAGCGTTACCCTGACCCTGCCGGAGGGTTTTCGCTATGCCTATCTGATCTTTGACACGGAGTACGGTGAATTCCTGGTCACCGATGAGGAAACCGGCCAGACCCTGCCTGCCGGTCAGGAGAATTTTCTTCACTGTCTGGTGGATCTCAAAACGCTTTTCGGAGAAAACCCCAAAACCGTCACCTTTCAGTTTGAAAACGGGCCGGTACCGCTGCTGGAGCTCACCCTTTTCCCGGATGAACCTCTGCCCGATTGGGTGCAGCGGTGGGAGCCCCCGGTGGACAACGGGGCGGACCTGGTTCTGTTTTCCACCCATGCCGATGACGAGCAGCTGTTTTTTGCCGGCATCCTCCCCTACTATGCGGGGCAGCGGCACTATCGGGTCCAGGTGGTATACCTGACCAACCATCGGAACTGGGCCGGTGATCCCAACATCCGCTGTCACGAGGCGCTGGACGGGCTCTGGGCCGTGGGGGTTCGGCATTACCCCGTGTTCGGCTCCTTCGCGGATTACTACTCCCGCAGGAAGGTGGACGCGGAAACCCAGTTCGCGCAAAACGGCGTTTCCCGGGAGGAGCTTCTGGGCTATGTTGTGGAGCAGATCCGCAGATTCCGGCCTCTGGTTGCGGTGGGCCACGATCTGAACGGCGAATATGGGCACGGCGCCCATATGCTGTATGCCGAGCTTCTGACCCAGGCAGCCGAAGCAGCCGCGGACGAAACCTGTTATGTCCCCTCCTCCGCCCGGTACGGAACCTGGCAGATTCCGAAGGTTTATCTGCACCTGTACGAAAACAACCCCATCGTTATGGACTGGGACAAACCGCTGAGCCACTTCGGCGGTCTCACCGCCTATCAGGTTACCAAGCAGCGGGGCTTTGCTGCCCACGCAAGCCAGCAGTGGGGCTTTGCCTGGTATATGACCGGCATAGACCGGGCCGCGGACATTCCGGAATACAGCCCCTGCCAGTACGGCCTCTGGTCCAGCATTGTGGGCCCGGATGTGGAAAAGAACGACTTTTTTGAGTGCCTGATCCCCTATGGCCAGCAGGAAGAACTGGCACGGCAGGCGGAAATCCAGGCCAGGCTGGATGCCCTTGCCCTCCGGGAGCGAATTGACCGCATGAAACGCGCCTCCGTTGAAAAGCGGCTGGAAGCGCTGGAAAAGGCACCACCTATTCCGGCGGAAACTGCCCCCCAGCCATACTGGATTGCCCTGTTTGTCCCCCTTCTGTTGGTCGCCGGAACCGTATGGCTTTCTCTGCGGAAAAAGCCGTAACAGCCAAAAAATATGAAATTTCTCTTGACAATACTGGGGTACTGTGCTATTATATCTAGGCGTTGAGCAAACGTATGCGCCGGTAGCTCAGTTGGATAGAGTGACTGACTACGAATCAGTAGGTCGGGGGTTCGAGTCCCTTCCGGCGTACCAGAAAAGGGAAACACCATCCGGTGTTTCCCTTTTCTGATTTCCATAGGGACTCGAACAATTGAATTCAACTGCCCGGCGGGCAGTTGATCGCCGACGGCTGGACGGCGGCGACACCATAATGTAACGAGTCCCTTCCGGCGTACCACATTTCCCGTCTAACTTTGATAGAGTTAGACGGGAATTTTTTTATATCCAAAAGAAGCCTATTTTATGTATTTTTACACGAAACAAGAACATTCACAGAAATAGGTCTTTTCAAAATGTGTATTTCTTTAAGACTGCTCCTATTCAGCCGTGTAACTGATAGCCGTTTCCGTGTAACGAATCGGGGTCTCCGTGTAACTAATAGACCTCTCCGTGTAGCGAATAGGGTCTGAGTGTAACTAATAGGCAGGCGTGTAACGAGTAAGCATTAAATCCATAAATCTAGCTTGTTACATCAATCCGCTATTACTATTGAAATAATGGGGGATAATCGATATAATGATAGTGTTGTTATTACCGCGCATTTATCCTCAATTGCATGGAGTTGATTATAATGAGTATCCTGAAGAGCGTTGTTGAGCTTGTTGCTGGAGATGCGCTCATCCAAGCAGCAGAAGGTGCGAAGAACGTCGTAGAAAAGGCTAGTGATAAAGCAGAACAGAAGTCGCAAAAAAGAATAGCAGCTTTTTTATCCAAGAATCCTACCCATGCTCACTTGTTTCTGCATCAGCAATGGTACACTTGGAAAGAGTCGTACCAAATATTTGATGCCCAGCAGCAAGTGAAGTACATTGTTAAGGGCGAACTGTTATCACAAAAGCACCATTTACATATCTATGACGCAAGTGGTAGACAGCGGTTAGGAACAATTAAGGAAAAGCTAATATCCCTTCGTTCTCCACTTTCTATGGAGCCTCATCCAATGGATTTTGTCATTGAAGTTGGTGGAACAAAACTAGGAAAGGTAAAATCAAAGTGGGCTTTTGGAAAAAGCAAGTTTGAAGTAACTTTTAATGATTGGCAGATCGAAGGCGACTTTTGGGGCAAAGGATTTAAGGTTATATCCGGAAATGATCTTGTGATGGAAGTCTCGAGAGAGTACGCATATAAAGGCGATATGTACTTTATGGACATTACTGATCCTAAAAATGAGTTTATGTGCCTCCTTGTAATGCTGGCACTTGACGCAGCAAGTATGTCGAAAAAGGATGAAACAAAGAGAACCGCCCGCAAGAAACGATTGTTGTGATTATAGTAAGATTATTTATTGTTTACCGGAGGGAAAATAATGGCAAATCCCTTTGGAAAGATTATGGCAGTAGCCAAACAAAAGGCAGATGAGCAACGGTGGCGCGAGGAACGCCTGAAACAGCTTGAAGAGGCAGAAAAACGTCCCGGCTTCCATTTCCCTAATCCCCTTCAGTCGATGAAAGGCAAAAAGGAAATGAACGATCTGAGAAAAGCGATTGCAGCATACAAGGAGAATCAACGCAGAAACCGGATACTGATAGGTATTGGGTGCTTTCTGCTAGTAATGTTCATATTTATTGGCATAATGATAGCAATCGAAAATGCTGCAGAAAATGAATCCTCTACGGATACCGGTATGTACCCAGAAATACCCATAAGTAGTGAGACCGAAGATACCGTCGGGGACATAACAGACGACGATACCACAGAAGGTAGCACAGTAGAAAGTACCGCCAGAATCGATAGCGCATCAGAACCCACTACAAACACAACAACCAGCACGGAAAACACAGAGACTATGGCCGCCTGGGATGGTCTTGTGTTGGAGGTTTCCGATTTAAGCGTGAAAACGCTGACAGACTATGCCCATACCGATACTGAAGTAATTTTCCTCGGTAACGATGAAGGTGTAACAATAACGATCTCGACATCCGTTGTTGATATGACTACAGATGATCTTGTAATTATCTACGATGATTCCTTGTTGAGTGTGAAAGTTTCTGAGCCTGTCAGAAGTGGAAGCCGAACAGTAATTGAATTATATGTTACCGGAAAAACAAGCTGCGAAACGGAAATGGCAATTTGCACCACCTATGATGTGGAAATGCAGGGGGATGAAGCGACCGGTTACTTGCTGGATATTCGAAAACTAAACGCTACCGAAGGCAGGGTCGTTTATGTGACAAGCTCCGGTGATAAATACCACTTCAGTGAAAGTTGTGCTGGCGGTTATTCCACAAAGACAACCTACCGCGATGCAAAGGTGTATGAATACGATCCCTGTGGTAAATGTGCAGACTAGACTGCACCACACCTATAGCAAATGCACCCCGGGGGAGTGATATGCACCCCACCCGGAGATGGATGCACCCTACCCAGTTTTCGGGTTGCACCCCATTTGCACTCCGGGGGAAGCAAAAATGCACCCCACCTTAAAGTGAGATGCACCCCATTTATGGAACTCTAGTAAACCTGTTCGTTATTCCCAGAAAAGGGGCTGTCTCACTAACGCAGTGAGGCAGCCCCTTTCAAGGCTTATTCTGGAACAGTGAACTAGGCTCCGGGCGAACCGCTTGTCGCAGTGCCCTTTTATACGTTCAGTTTCGCCCACCACGGGCCATTTGTCAGTACTCCCGCCGCCACGGCTGCTTTCAGTTCCGTCACATCCATGTTCATCGTTATGGAATAGCCGGTGGGCGCCATTTTGGAAAAATAGGAAAACATTTGGCCCCGGGGCCAGCTGCGCAAATCGATGGGTGTAAAATTCATACCGCATCCCTCCTTACGGGCAGAATACCACACAAGGAGCTCCCGGAAAACCTACGCTCTGTAGAATGGGAGGGGGCGTCTCTTTTTATTCCGCCTGCCGGATCCCCACAATCCGGAAAAACGGCACTTCCCTACCGTCGGTGAGTATCAGGCCCCCTTCGTAGAGATCCAGCTTTTTAACATTCCCTTCTATTTCCTGAAAAGCGCCGCCTTCCTTTCGTCCGTCCTCCTGGTATATGGTCAGAAGCACTCTGGGCTGGCAGGACAGGTTCTGCGCAATCATATTCAGCTCCCGGTTCAGGGCTTCCTGGCTCTCCTCCGTGAGAAAAACCGGGCCCTGGGTCAGGCGGGCCGTCTCCTGAATCACCGCATCGTAGCCCGTCAGGGCCGCAAAGGGCGCAAACTGGGCAGCCCGGTCCTCCACACTCATTCTGGCCCGCTTCCCAGGCTGGGGCCAGGGCGTATTCAGAATATCCTCATACCGATGGTTCACGGTGTTTCCCTCCTATGCCTTGTGGCCGCCGATCTGGCCGTTGCGCTGCCGGGCGGTGGCGCCCTCTTCCAGATTCATGCCCCGGAAAATGGCATTCTTTCCGAATCGTTCCTTGATTTTCAGCATGGCTTCCAGCCGCTGCTGTTCTCGCTCCAGCGCTTCCTGCCGGGCTTCTATCTCAGACGGTTCGGAAAACAGATCCATCTGCTCCATGCTTTCCCGCTCCCGGGCCGCGCTCTCCCGGCTGAAAAGCTCCGCCGACAGCGTCAGCCGCCGCTGGAGCAGGGCCCGGTCCGCGATGCGATCAAAAAGCTCCATAAACGCCGCCGTAATCAGCCTGGAAGAGGCGCATTTGCATTCCAGATCAATGGTTCCATGGGCGCTCTTGGGCACCTGGCGGCCATACCGGTCCGTATCCACCGCCCCGGTATAGCCCGCATTTTTCAGGCTTTCCCGGTCATAGCCCAGGGTCAGGGTCAGCTTTTTGGTAACCAGGCCCTTGGATACCAGGTCCATGGCCATCTGGTCCGCCATTTCCCGCACCACCAGCCGGGCTTTTTCGAAGGAATAGGGCTCTGACAGTACCTGACCGGAGCTGACAGACCGGGAGCTGGGCCGGTAGGCCTTGATCTGGGCAATGGTGCAGGGCTCATAGCCCCAGGCGTGATCGATGAGCAGCTCCGCGTTCACACCGAACAGCTGATAGAGGCTGTCGCAGCCATAGGGCCCCGGCTGGAGGGAAAGCCGGGCAAGCTCTCCCATGGTGGAAATGCCCCGGTGGGCCAGCTTTTTTGCGATTCCCGGGCCCACCCGCCAGAAATCCGTCAGGGGCTTGTGATCCCACAGCTCCCGGCGATAGCGCATTTCGTCCAGGTACGCCACCCGCACCCCGTCCTTGTCCGGGGGGATGTGCTTGGCCACAATGTCCATTGCCACCTTGCACAGGTACAGGTTGGTTCCCACCCCTGCCGTGGCGGTAATGCCTGTGGAATTGATGATTTCCAGAATCAGCTTTTTTGCCAGGCCTCTGGCATCCATATGGTAGAGCTTCAGGTAGGCGGTTGCATCGATAAACACCTCGTCGATGGAGTAAACGTGAATGTCCTCCGGCGCCACATACTTGAGATAAATCTGGTAAATGAAGCTGCTGTACTCCATATAGTGGGCCATTCTGGGCGGGGCCACGATATAATCCAGCTTCTTTTCCGGGTGGCGTTTCAGCTCCACATCGTCACAGGAGCTGCCATTAAAGGTTTTTCCCGGCGCCCGCTGCTGCCGCAGCGCATTGACCTCACTCATCCGTTGGACCACTTCAAAGAGTCTGGCCCGGCCGGATATGCCGTAGGCCTTCAGAGAAGGTGTCACCGCCAGGCAGATGGTTTTTTCGGTCCGGCTGGCATCCGCCACCACCAGATTGGTGGTCAGCGGGTCCAGCTCCCGCTCCACGCACTCCACCGAGGCATAAAAGGATTTGAGATCAATGGCGATATACTGCCTGTCCATAGCCGGCAGCACCTCCTTCCCGAATGGTTTTCTTCCATTATTATAGAACATTTGTTTCTGTTTTGTCAAGGAAAAACCGCCCGGGCTCCGAAGCGCCCGGGCGGCAAAATTGGTATCTTCCGGATCAGAAGAGGATTACTTCAGCAGATCCTCGTTGATGTTCCAGCAGACGTAGTAGGTTCCGATCTGACCGGCAACCTTGAACTCGGTGGGATACTCGGTCTTCAGGGTGGCGATCTCGTTGGTGGGAACGTCGTCGATCAGCAGCCAGTCACCGTTCTTGAAGTTGGTGAGCATGTTGTTGGCATCGTCGGACAGGTAGAACTTGATCTCCTTCATGGTGACGTTCTCGGCGTCATAGTACCCCTCGTTCTTGGTCAGGGTGATGACGGAGTTGTGATCCCAGCCGGTCATCTTGTAAGCGCCGTTGGAAACGAAGGTGGAAGCGTCGGTGCACCAGCCCTCGTTGGCAACCACATCCTCGCGGACGGGGAAGTAGGAGGGGAAGGCCAGCAGCTCATTCCAGTAGGCAATGGCGTTGTTCAGAGTGACAACCAGGGTCTTGTCATCGGTGGCTTCCACGGCCAGATCGTTGGGATAGCCCTTGATGCACTCCAGCATATAGCCGTAGTCAGCGCCCAGCTCCTCGGAGGCAGCCCGCTTCCAGGCGAAGGCGAAGTCGGCGGCGGTCAGGTCCTGACCGTCGGACCACTTCAGGCCATCCCGCAGGGTGTAGGTGTAGGTCACGGTGCCGTCCTCGTTCACAACACCCTCGGGAAGCTCGGTGGCACAGTCAGCAGTGATGACCAGCTTGCCGGTCTCGTCCTGATCCCACTTGGCCAGGCCCGCGAACAGGTGGCTGTCCAGGGTTGCGCCATCCACGGCGGAGTTCAGAGCGGGATCCAGCACGTCAGGCTCGGAAGCGATGCAGACGCTGATGGAATCGGTATTGCCGTCCACGTCAGCCTTGTAGAAGTACTTGTAGCCCAGGGGGTTGCTGAAGAAACCGTTGACGGAATCATCCAGCATGAACAGGTCGGTGTAGAAGTACAGGGGCACCAGGCAGCCGGTATCCATCAGCATATCCTCGGCCAGGTGCATCATAGCGTAGCGGTTCTCCACATCGGTGCACTTCTTGATTTCGCCAATCAGTACATCGTAGGTCTCGGCCCAGGTGCCGTTGTCCACCTTGATGTCCAGGCCGTAGGGGGTCAGGTCCAGGCTGTAGATGGCCAGGTCCTTCTTGGCGCCCTTGCCGTACTGCACATCGTTGTTGCCGGAGGCAGTGGTCCACATATCCAGGAAGGTGATGGGATCGTTGTAATCAGCCAGCCAGCCGTTACGGGCAACGGAGAAGTCGCCGTTCTTACGGGTGTTCAGGAAGGTGTTCCACTCCTGGTTCTCCAGGTTCATGGTGATGCCCACGGAAGCCAGAGTAGCGGACAGGTACTCACCGATGGCCTTGTGGGCGTCAGAGGTGTTGTACAGGTAGGTCAGAGTGGGGAAGTTGGTGAACTGACCGGTGGTCTCGTCGTAATCGTAGTACTTGCTCAGGATTTCGATGGCCTGGGAGAAGTTGTCCTCGTAGGCATCCTCGGACACATCGTAGTAGCCGACAAAACCGTCGTTGTGGCCGGCGTTCTTGTAGAACTCGGAGCCGTCAGCATCGGTCATACCCATGGCAACGAAGGAGGAAGCGGGAAGCTGACCGCCCTGGGCGATCTCGTTGACGATGTAGTTCCGGTCGAACAGCAGGCTGATGGCTCTGCGGATTTCCGCCTCAGCCAGAGCCTTTTCTTCGGCGGTCATTTCGGCGGGTGCTTCGGTAGCGGCCTCGGTAGAAGCAGCAGTGGTGGCAGCGGGAGCGTCCGTCTTGGCGCCGCAAGCAACCATGCCCAGAACCATAACAGCAGCCAGAAGCAGTGCAATGAGTTTCTTCATTTTTCATTTTCCTTTCTCAATGATGAAATATATCTTCAAACCCCGATTGGGATCTGAATACAAAGGAATGCTACTTGGCTCCCCCAGAGGGGGAGCTGGCACGGCGTTAGCCGTGCCTGAGAGGGCCCTCTCCGCCCCCTTCGGGGGCATCTCTCCCACAGGGAGAGGCAAGGGGTATTGGTCGGAACAAGGTTTACCCGATCTCGTTCAGCCGGTGGCAGGCCACATAATGGCCGGACTGGACTTCCTTGAACTCCGGCATGGACGCGGCGCACTCCTCGCTTGCATAGGGGCAGCGGGTGCGGAAGGGGCAGCCGGAGGGCGCGTTCAGCGGGCTGGGAATGTCGCCGGACAGCACAATACGCTTGTTCTCTCTTGCGGCCTTGGGGTCAGGCAGAGGAACGGCGGACATCAGGCACTTGGTATAGGGGTGCAGGGGATGATCATAGATCTCCCTGGCATCTGCCAGCTCCACCATTTTACCAAGGTACATGACGGCGATTCTGTCGGAAATGTGACGCACAACCAGAAGATCGTGGGCAATGAACAGATAAGTAAGGCCCATCTGATCCTGCAATTCATCAAACATATTGATGACCTGTGCCTGGATAGAAACGTCCAGAGCGGAAACAGGCTCGTCACAGACAACGAACTGGGGATTCATGGCCATGGCCCGGGCAATGCCGATGCGCTGACGCTGGCCGCCGGAGAACTCATGGGCATACCGGTTGGCATGCTCGGAGTTCAGGCCCACCTTGCTCATCAGCTCCAGCACCCGTTCTTCCCGCTCCTTCTTGTTGGCGTACATTTTGTGCACGTCCAGGGGCTCGGCAATGATGTCGGCCACGGTCATACGGGGGTTCAGCGAGGAATAGGGATCCTGGAACACCATTGCGCTCTTCTTCCGGTACTCCAGAATGTCCTTCTTTGATTCAATTTTATTGCCTTCAAAGAAGATCTCACCGGCGGTGGGCTTATACAGGTGCAGCAGGGTACGGCCCACGGTGGTCTTGCCGCAGCCGGATTCGCCTACAAGGCCCAGGGTTTCGCCCCGGCGGATGGAGAAGGAGACATCGTCCACAGCCTTCAGAGGCTTGGTGGTAAAGGCGCCGGTGGCAATATTGAAATACTCTTTCAGATGCTTGACTTCTACAAGGGTATCAGCCATTGGGTTCGCCCTCCTTTTCCATTTCTTCCTTTACGTTCATCCAGCAGGCAGCCTGGTGGAAGTCGTTGATCTGCAGGCGCTCTGCCCGCTGGCGCAGACAGATCTTCATGGCGTTGTCGCAGCGGGGCGCGAAGGGACAGCCCGCGGGCATATTCAGCAGATCAATGGGGGTGCCGGAAATGGGATGCAGCTTCTCGCCGTCGTTTCCGATGGTGGGAATGGAGCGCATCAGGCCCTTGGTATACTCGTGCTTGGGGTTGTAGAAGATTTCATCGGCGGTGCCCTGCTCACAGATGGAGCCGGCGTACATAACGATGACCTCGTCGCACATTTGGGCAACAACGCCCAGGTCATGGGTAATCATAATGATGGCCATGCCCAGCTCCTTCTGGAGAGACTGCATCAGCTCCAGAATCTGGGCCTGGATGGTCACGTCCAGAGCGGTGGTGGGCTCATCGGCAATGAGAATGTCAGGCTCGCAGGCCAGGGCCATAGCGATCATGACTCTCTGGCGCATACCGCCGGAGAACTCGAAGGGATACTGCTTCATCCGCTTCTCGGGTTCGTTCACGTTGACCAGCCGCAGCATTTCCACCGCCCGGTCATAAGCCTCCCGCTTATTGCGGTCCGTGTGCAGCAGGATGGCTTCCATCAGCTGATGGCCGATGGTATAGGTGGGATTCAGAGAGGTCATGGGGTCCTGGAAGATGATGGAAATCTTGTTGCCCCGGACATTCTTCATTTCCTTTTCGGAAATACCCACCAGCTCCTTGCCGTCCACCTTGATGGAGCCGGAGACGATCTTGCCGGTCTTTTCCAGAATCTGCATAATGGAGTAAGCGGTAACGGACTTGCCGGAGCCGGACTCCCCCACAATGCCCAGGACCTTGCCCCGGTCCAGATTAAAGGAGACGCCGTTGACGGCCTTGACTTCACCCACGGGGGTAAAAAAAGAGGTATGCAAATCGTTTACTTCAAGCAATGCCATTTTTTACGGATCTCCTTTCTTCAGCGCTTCAGCTTGGGGTCAAAGGCATCCCGCAGGCCGTCGCCAAACAGATTCAGAGAGAGAACGATCAGGGAAATGGCAATGGCAGGAATCACCAGACGGTAGGGATAGGTGCTGACGCCGTTGAGGGCATCGGAAGCAAGGCTGCCCAGAGAAGGCATGGGGGCGTTGACACCCAGGCCCAGGAAGGACAGATAGCTCTCGGTAAAGATGGCGCTGGGAATCTGCAGAGCGGTGGAGATGATGACCACGCTGATGCAGTTGGGGAGCAAGTGCTTGCGGATGATCCAGCTGCCCTTGGCGCCGGTAGCCCGGGCTGCCAGAACATACTCCTGCTCCCGGAGGCTGAGGATCTGGCCCCGGATCAGCCGGGACATGGACACCCAGTACAGCAGGGCAAACACCAGGAACAGAGAGATGATGTTGGAGCCCAGCTTCGCCAGGACGGTGCCGTCAATGGCGGGTCCCAGGACCTGCTTCATGACGGTGGCCAGCAGAATGACCATCAGCATATCGGGCAGCGAATAGATGATGTCCACAATCCGCATGATGATGAGGTCCACTTTTCCGCCGCAGTAACCGGCTATGGAGCCCACCGTCATACCGATGATCAGCACAATGATACTGGCAAAGAAGCCAACGGCCAGGGAAATCCGGGTGCCGTAGACCACACGGATAAAGTAGTCCCGTCCGGAGGAATCGGTGCCGAAGACATGGGGGAAGACCTTCTCCCCATTCTCAATTTTCTTAAGCTCGGTCTTGCCGTATTCAAAGGGCGCCAGATTGTTGTAGGACTTGTCCACGGGCTTGCCGGGACGGATGCCCAGCATGGCATCGTACTTGTAGGGCCAGAAGAAGGGAATGACAATAGATGCCAGGGTAATCAGAATGATGATAATCAGGCTGGCAAAGGCAATGTGGTTTTTGACCAGGCGCTTCATACCGTCCTTAAAGAAGGTGGTGGAGGGGCGCATCTGGACCATATATTCCTTTTCCGCGTCGGTTGCGGGGATAAAGTCGTCCACATTCACATGGAGACTGAAGGGGTTCTTTTTCATATCCATGATTGAATTACAGTCTCCTTATTCCAGATTAATCCGGGGATCCACCACCGTGTAGAGAATGTCGCTGACCAGATTCATAACCACAATCAGGATGGCCAGCACGATGGTGGTGCCCATGATGAGGGGGTAGTCACGGCCGGTAATGGAGCTGACAAAGGCACGGCCGATGCCGGGCACGGCGAAGATCTGTTCCACCACCAGAGAGCCGGTGACAATGTAGGCAAGCATGGGTCCAAAGTAGGTAATAACAGGGATCAGGGAGTTCTTCAGTGCGTGGCCGAAGATAATCTTCACAGGGGCAACGCCCTTGGCCTTGGCGGTACGGATATAGTCCTGGCCCAGCACGTCCAGCATGGAGGAACGGGTCAGACGGGTAATGTAGGCCATGGGATACAGCGCCAGGGTGATGATGGGCAGAATCAGGCCCTTCACCGTCTCGCCGTTGGCCGGGACAATGCCCAGCTTAACCGAGAAGGTCAGCAGCAGCAGCGTGCCCATAATAAAGGAGGGCATGGACACAAACGCGGTGGTAATGACCATGATGATCTTATCCAGAACGGAATTCCGGGTCAGGGCGGCCACACAGCCCAGCACGATGCCGCAGCCCAGGGCGGCAAAAGCGGCAATGAGGCCCAGCTTAATGGAGGTCTTCATCCCGTCAGCAATCACATCGATGACCATACGGCCCCGAAGCTTGATGGACGGACCGAAGTCAAACTTCGTCACAATGTCTTTGAGATAGGTAATATACTGCTCCATCAGAGGCTTATCCAGGCCATACTTGGCCTCCAATGCCTTCTGGGTAGCTTCAGAAACGGCCTTTTCACTGAGGAACGGGCCACCGGGGACAGCGCGCATCACAAAGAAGGTCACGGTAATGACAACCCAGACCGTCAGCAGCGCCAGGAGAATACGCTTGAGAATATACAAAAGCGTTTTGGTGTTCATCCAGCTCTTCCTTTCAATTGCTTGTTAAATTGCACTAATTCCGCACAATATTTATGTGTTGAATTATATCAAATTTCAAATTTCTTTTCAATTGTATTTTGCTCCAAACAACCCCCGGGATTTCTACCCCTTTTCGTGATTTTCACATATCTTTAAACAAAAAAATACAGTTATACAGAATATTTCCGGAAACGTACAGGTTTCCGCCTGCAAAGGACGCTTCCCTGTTTGTCTCCACCCGGGCAGCCAATCCGACAACTTGCACAAATCCTGTTTTTCCCCTAATCTTTCTCCTCTTCCCTGTTTTCAGGCCCTGTTTTTTTCCCGCCGTGCGCCAAAAATCCCCGCTTCCGGATCCGGAAGCGGGGATTGACTGTATTAACCCTCTACGGCCATATCTTCGCCCAAGTCCATGCCTTCCATACCGAAGTCATCTTCCGCGGATGCTTCTTCGGTTTCTTCCTCCGTCTCCGGAGCAGGAATGAACTCGCTCATATAAACCTCTTCGGGCAGGCCCGCAAGATAGGCGGGCAGATTGATAATCACGCCGTCCATGTTCTGAGGCAGCGCCAGGGTGTAGGTGGCTTCCGTGGTGTCGCCGCCCTTTTCCTGGGTGATCTTCAGGGTCATGGTGAAGTTCTTGCCGATGCAGGTGGACATACCCCGCTCTTTGTCATAGAGCTTGGCCACCCGCTCGCCCTTGACGTAAACCTCCGTCTTGTAGGCGGGCTTGTACTCGGTGCCGTTCACTTCGATCTTCTTGGCATCCAGGTAGACGGTGTGTCCCCGACCGATGATGGTCATCCACCAGCCAATGGCAACCAGAATTAGCACGGCAACCACACGAATAATCATCATACGTTTCTTATTCATTGCTTATGCCTCCTCTTCTGCAGCCTGTTCAGCGGCAAGCTGTGCACCGGCAGCGCTCTTGGCCTTCCGCTTCTTGGCCTCGTAGGCAACCAACGCAATGGTGATGACCAGGTAGGAGACGAACACGCGGAAGTATTCGCCGATCATGGAGTCACCGGTGATGGCAGCGCCGGTCTTGGGTGCCACAATAAACATGGTGTGGAACAGGATAACACCCAGGAATACATTGCCGATGCTGGCCTTTTCCACGCTGGCGCCGCCAACCAGAAGGGCTGCAATACAGAACATACCGATCTGGGAATGGGCCGTATAGGTGGGGAAGTTGCCCACGTTCTGCAGGTAGATGATCATGCCGAAGCCGGCGAAAATGGTGGAAATCACCATGGCAATGATACGGGTGCGGTCTACATTGATACCGGCGTCCTTTGCCACTTCCATATCCTGGCCCACGGCCCGCATGTCCTGACCAAGCTTGGTCTTGCGGAACCACACAATGAACAGACAAGCCAGGGCAATGAGGATCAAGGTAAAGACGGGAATCTTCACGCCGCCAATGGAGACGGGAATCAGATTATCCAGGCTCTGACGCATATTCAGAAGGCTGACGGTGTTGCGGATGCCGTAGCCTCTGGGGAGCTTAATAGAGGAATGCTTAATGGGAATAATGGAGCCCATCATATACAGCACCACCAGCTGGTAAACGCCGGTCATGACATAGGCGATGAAGTAGCTGGTAATCATCTCCCGGCCCTTGGCCTTATTCAGGACCTTGCCGATGAACACGCCCAGGAGCACGGAAATGGGAATGGAAATGATCGCCGCCAGGATAAGACCGGGAATGCCCCAGATCTGCCAGTCAGCCACGAAAATCAGGCCGATCTGACCTGCCATAGCGCCCAGGGTCATGCCGAAGTTCAGGCCCATGCCAGCCATAATGGGAATGAGAAGGCTCAGAATCAGGAACGCGTTTCTGCCCAGACGGGTCATAATCTCATTGAGCAGGTAGCTTGCGGAGAACCCGGAGGTAGGAATGCAGTAGGCGCAGATCAGGATGAACATAATGGGCACGGTATTGTTGCCCAGGAATGTTTTCGCCTTCTGGCCCAAGGTCTTTTCGCCCAGACGGGGGGCATTGTTTTTCTTTGCCATGATTATTTGCCTCCTTCCGTCTTCCGGGTCAGTGCGTAGACGATCATACCGTTGGACACCACGATACGGATAACCTCACTCATGTCCATCTGAACCATGCTGTTCATTACGGTAGGCGTCATGGTCACCAGGCCCTGATACAGGAATGTACCGATAATTACATTGGCAATGGAGGCCTTATTGACGGATGCGCCGCCAATCAGGATGGCAGCCACGGCGGGCATTGCCATATTGAAGGGGGCCATGTACATCTGCACGAAGCCGAAGCCCTGCTGATAAACCAGAATGCCCACGGCGCCCAGCCAGGTGGAAAGGACAACGGAGAGCATACGCATCTTATCGATGTTGATGCCCGCAGCCTTGGCAAAGGCGGGGTTGGAGCCCACGGCGGTCATTGCCGTGCCGGTTTTGGTATGCAGGAATGCCCACATCAGGAAGGCAAGGACTGCAAAGAAGAGCAGGCTTCCGGTGGGAATCACCAGATTGATGCCAAATTTATTCAGGTCAATTGCCAGAAAGTTTGCCAGGACCTTATCATAGAAGCCCTCCAGGGAGATGGTGGTTCTCAGGCCCTTACCGGCAAAGCCCCAAACCATGGTAGGGCTCTTGTAGGGCAGCAGTAGCCACATCATGCACATGAAGGACACGGCAGAGAAGCCAACATAGGTGGCAACCATCATTTCGCCGCCCTTGATCCGGTTCAGCAGCCACCCGTAGGCAGTGCCCAGGATGATTGCAAAGGGAGTCGCCAGCACCATTGCCATGAAAAAGCTCATAGCGCCGGTGAAGCCCAGCTCAATGGACAGGGTGGCGCCCAGCAGGCCGGAGATAATTGCCAGAGGCAGACCCATATTCAGGCCGCAGCCGGAATGAATCATGGGCACCATTGCCAGTACCATCACCGCGTTCCAGCTGAAGCGGTTAAATACGTTTGTGAACTGTGTCCACAGATTTACCCCCGCAAAGGGGCACAGAACAAACATCAGCAGCAAAAAGCCCGTGATGATCATTCTGGGGACGCCATAGCTTTCCGCAGCGCGGCGAAGCAGGCCCTTTTTCTTAGTTGTTTCCATGTTTCGCCCTCCTTATTTCACCTGGCTGACCATCAGCGCGCCGAAGGCCTCGCTGGATTCCGTAGCAGGCAGGATACCGGCAATCCGTCCGCCGGAGACGATGGCGATGCGGTCGCAGGTGGAGCGCAGCTCCTCCAGCTCGGAGGAGATCATCACCACGGTAACGCCGCTTTCCCGATTGAACTTTTTCAGTGCATCCAGAACCAGGGCCTTGGCGCCAACGTCAATGCCTCGGGTGGGCTCGGAAACAAAGAGGAACTTGGGCTCCAATGCAAAGGCCTTGGCAAGGCACACCTTCTGCTGGTTGCCGCCGGAAAGCTCCTTTGCCTTCTGCTTGGAGCTGGTGCACTTGATTTTCAGTTCCTCAATATACCGGTCGGTGACCTCACGGATGGCTTTTTCATCACGCCACTTGACAAGACCGCCCAGGAGATTTTTCAGAAACTTGTTCTGGATCTGCATGGCGGGGAAGGCCACGTTCCACTCCAGGGTCTCGTCCAGAAGCAGGCCCACACCCCGCCGGTCTTCGGACACGAAGGCCAGCTGCTCATCCAGGCACTTCCGGGGATTGTTCAGGGGGATGGGCTTGCCATCAAACTCCACGGTGCCGCCGGCCTCATACAGGCCCATCACACCATTGGGAATGCCCAGCTTGCCCTGGCCTGCCAGGCCGCCGATGCCCAGAATCTCGCCTTCCTTCACATCCAGGCTGACATTGCGGACAATCTCACCGGGCATATCCACCCAAAGCTTGCGGATGGAGAGGATGGTCTTGGCATCGGAATGATCCTGCACATCCTGCTGAACGGAAACATCCACCTTGCGGCCCACCATGGCCTTGGTGATGCTGTCTACATTGGTTTCGGCTGCGGGGACATCCTCAACCACGTGACCGTCCCGCATGATAACCACCTTGTCGCACACGGACAGGATCTCGTGGAGGCGGTGGGTAATAAAGATGACGGAAATGCCCCGCTTGGACATACTGCGGATGGAATCCAGCAGCGCATCCGCTTCCTTCTCCGTCAGCACGGCGGTGGGCTCATCCAGGATCAGCAGCTTCAGCTGATCCTTGCTCAGCTCTCGTGCAATTTCGGTAAACTGCTTATGACCGACAGGCATATCGCTGATGCGCATGTCGGCATCGATGTGGACACCCATCTTCTCGATGGCGGCATCCGCACACTTATCCATTTCTTTATAGTCCAGGGTGTTCAGCCGGGGGCCGAACACTTCGGACAGAACATTCTTCTTTTGGGGCTCACGGTTGAGCAGAATATTTTCCGTGGCAGTAAAGCCGGGAATCAGAGAGAATTCCTGATGCACCATGCCGATACCGGCTTCCAGTGCATCGAAGGGGGTGGAGAAATTGACCTTTTCTCCATTGAGCAGCACATCGCCGCCATAACCACCGGTTTCCCGAATCACATCCATACCGAAGAGGATCTTCATCAGAGTAGACTTACCGGCGCCGTTTTCACCGACCAGGCCCAGGACCTCGCCGGCTTCCAGAGTAAAATTGATGTCTTCCAGAACCTGATTTCCGAAGAAATCCTTCTTGATGTTTCGCATCTCCAGCAACGGAGCAGTTTTCTTTTCCATAAGCAGTTCCTTACCTGTAAAAACAGGGGAGAGAGTTTCCCCTCTCCCCTATTTCGTATTTTGTTTGATCTTGCAGCCGTTACTTCAGAGTGAAGTACTTCTCAGGAACCTCAACAGAGGTGGAGCCCATGAAGTGACCGGGATTACCCATGATGTAGGTATCCTGATAGACCAGGAACACATTGTCCATCTTCACGCCGGTGTCGGCATTGGTGTAGTTGGAGCCGTTCCACTCGGCCTTGGGGGAGAATACCTGGTAAGCCTTGGCAATATCATCGATGTCGCACAGCTCGCTCTCGCCCTGGATAACGTTCTTTGCATGCTCAGCCAGACCGGCGGAGACGGTGTAGCCGTAGGAGTAAGCCCAGGTGCCGAAGCGGTCAGCGCCGCCCTTTTCGTTGATGGCAGCCTCAACCTTGGCCAGGATCTTCTCAAAGTCGCCGGCCTCTTCGGTCAGATCCAGGCCCAGAGCGCCGGGATAGCCCATCAGAGGAGAGGGCAGGTCAGCCTCGATGAAGTATCCGCCGTACTCCAGCAGCTGCTTCAGCAGGGGCTCGGTGTGTGCATCGTTGGTGCAGAAGTAAGCAGCCTTCGTGCCGTACTTCTCAACCCACTCAGGAACCTTCTCCAGGATGTAAGCCTGAGCACCGGCAACGCCGACGTCAGAGGTGGGATCGGGAGCGGTTTCCAGAACGAACTTCATGCCGAACTCTTCGCAGGCAGCCTTCATGATGGCAACACGGCGGGACATGGTCTCATAAGCCATGTGGCGGGGGAAGGAGATGTGCACGAAGGTGTCACAACCCAGCTCGTGAGCGGTACGGATGATCAGGTAGCCACGGGCAACGAAGTCGTTGTTGGTGGTCAGGTCAGCAGCGGAACCGATCTCGGGCAGGTCCTCGTGGGACTCACCGGCGATGCAGATGATGTCGGGGCGGCGCTCCTTGATCTGGCGGAAAGCTTCGGTGGTGCCGGGCACAGCCTGGTTGACCACGATGGCCTTCATCTCGGGATCATCGGACAGGTTCACAATGGTCTGAATGGTGGTTTCCAGCTCTTCGGTGAAGTTGTCGGGGTAGATTGCCAGGGTGACATTCTCTTCGCCGTACATAGCCTGGAAGGCCTCAGCACCGCGGCGGTCGTCCTCGGACTGAGAAACGGAACCGGTCACGATACCGATGTGGAAGGGGTTGCCGTCTGCGTCCAGCAGGGCGTTGCCGTTATCAGCGGCAGGAGCCTCGGTGGCAGTGGTGTCAGCAGCGGGAGCTGCGGTGGCGGCAGTGGTGGCGGCGGGGGTGTTGCTGCTGCCGCAGGCTACCAGGGCGAAAGCCATAGCCAGGACCAGCAGAACGCTCATCAGCTTTTTCATTTTTGAACCTCCATCTTTTCCTTAAAAAGATTTCATCCCTTTTTCAAGGGATGTTCATACTATAGTCAATAACGCACCCATTGTCAACCTTAAATTGCAACAAATTGCGTATAAATTCAAATTTTTCCCCGTATTTGTCAGTTTCCACAAAACGATACAGGAGTATTTCCCGTTTTTTGTGTAATAATTGTCCGGCTCTTTTTTTGCCCCAAATGATCGTTTCCCTGCAAACAGGAATCCGCCGCAGGGAAACATCCTATGCCCTTTTTTCCGTATCCGTTCCCGGATGTTTTGCATAAATGCCTCCCCGGACCGCAAAATCCAGGGAGGTTCCGTCCAGTATTTAAATATTATACGGAAATATACTGTATATTCCCATTCCGTTTTGCAGGATTTACTGCCATTTGTCGCAGAGCGCCTGGATCTGGTCCGCGAAGCGGGCCGTATCCTTGTTGCTTCTGCCCCGGAAGCCCTCCACAATGGCAGCCAGCCGTGCCAAAGCCGCCGTCAGCTTGGCATAAACGCTGTTCTTTCTGGCCGCGGCAGGAGACAGCGTCCTGCGGACCACCGGAATTCCGGCGCTTTCATAGGCATACCGGCCCGCCGCCGCATCGAATACGGAGCCGGAGAAGGGAGCGGAGGCGTGGATCCCCAGCCGGCTCTGAACCAGTCCCGCGAAAAGGGCGCAGACTTCGTCCTCGCCGTGGTTTACAAAGACGTGCCTGGGCTTTTCGGCAAAGTGACCCAGCCAATTGAGCAGCTCCGCCTGGTCCGCGTGGCCGCTCTTACCCGGCATGCTGAGGATGCGGGCATTGACCGCCACGGTTTCATTGAATAGCTTTACTTCCTTCACGCCCTCCAGAAGACTTCTGCCCAGGGTTCCCGCCGCCTGATAGCCCACAAACAGCACCGCGGCGTTTTCCCGCCACAGATTGTGCTTCAGATGATGCCGGATACGGCCCGCCTCACACATGCCGCTGGCTGACAGGATTACCTTGGGCGCAGGGTCCGTGTTGATGGCCTTGGATTCCTCGCTGGTCACCGCCAGCCGGAGCCCCGGGAACATCAGGGGATTGATGCCCTGCTTTGCCAGCTCCAGGGTCTTTTCATCCAAACAGCCGTCGGCACACTGGAGAAAGACACCGGTGGCTTCAATTGCCAGGGGGCTGTCCACGTACACCGGAAAATCCATCCGGGCAAGATTCTTCTGCTTGATCTCCCTCAGCAGATAGAGCATCTCCTGGGTCCTGCCCACCGCGAAGGCCGGAATTACCAGATTGCCGCCGCGCCCCAGGGTGGTGCGGATACATTCCGCCAGAAACCCTTCCGGATCCGGGCAGCTTTCATGGAGCCGATCGCCGTAGGTGGACTCGATGACCGCATAGTCCGCATCCTCTATATAATCCTTCTGCCGCAGAATGGGCAGGTCCACATTCCCCAGATCTCCGCTGAAAACCACCTTTCGGGTGACCCCGTTCTCCGTAAGCCACAGCTCTATGGAGGCCGAGCCCAGAAGGTGCCCCGCATTGACAAACCGCACCTCCGCGCCCTCCGCTATCCGGAGCCGCTCCTGCATCCGGCAGGGGCGGAACCGCTTCAGGCAGTCCTGGGCATCCGTCAGGTCGTAGATGGGCGGTTCCGCCTCCAGACCGGCCCGGGCCGCTTTCCGGGCTTTCCACTGGGCCTCCTGCATCTGGATATGGGCACAGTCCATCAGCATAATGGCACTGAGGTTCGCGGTTTCCTCCGTCGCGTAGATGCTGCCCCGGAACCCGTTCTTGGTCAGCAGCGGCAAAAGCCCCGAATGGTCAATATGGGCATGGGTCAGCAGCACATAGTCCAGCTTCGCAGGGCTCACGGGCAGACTCTGATTTTCAAAGCAGTCCTTGCCCTGCTCCATCCCGCAGTCCACCAGGCCCACGATGCCGCAGCACTCCACCATGGTGCAGGAGCCTGTCACCTCATGGGTCGCGCCCAGAAATGTTAGCTTCATGGCATTCCCCTCCTTATTCATACTATAGCACCTTTCCTCTTTGCCGGCCAGGGAAAAATTGGGACTGGGAATTCCGGACAATCTGTGATACAATGCCTATGAAGCGGCATCCATATCCGAAAAATGTTTACATTTGGCATATTATCCGTTCATTTTCTTCTGATAAAAAGGTTTGGGAAGGCCATTAAAACAGAACGGTTTGGGAATACTTCCCCTGTATGGCTTTGCCGCCGCACAGCAACCCAATTGGAAAGGAAACAACACATGAAAAAGACCATCAGCCTGATCCTCTGCGCCGCCATGTGCGCAGCCCTCTTCGCCGGCTGCGGCAAGCAGAATGCCGCCCCCGGTACCGCCGGGACCACCGAAACCACCGAAGCGCCCGCTCCTCAGTACGCCAGCTCCCTGGAGCTGCTGGACGCGGTCTGGAACGCTTTCCCCGAGGATGCCCGTTTTCCCGCCGGCGGCGGTGACGAGGCCCACGATACCAACGGCCCCGGTGCCTTTGACGTAAAGGCTTACGGCGAAACCTTCCAGTATCTGATTCTTCTGGATGACAGTCTTATGGACAAGCTCACCGGCGATGCCGCCACCCTGATGCACATGATGAACACCAACACCTTCTGCTCTGCCGCCATGCAGCTGCAGGAGGGCGAGGATCCCGCCGCCTTTGCTGAAAGCTACAAGACCATCGTCCAGTCCAACCACTGGATGTGCGGCTTCCCCGATACCGTTGTGGTGCTGAATCTGGGCAGCTTCGTCCTCACTGCCTACGGCAAGAACGATCCCATTCAGAACTTCAAAGACATTGCCGTTTCTCTGGGTGCCCAGCTGCTGGTGGAGGCGCCTGCCGAAAGCTGACCCTCTGGCCTTCCCCGTTTCGGGGAAGGCTTTCCCGCGTTTTGAACTACTACAGAAAGGACCAAAGCCATGATCTTTTCCAGTATTCCTTTTCTATATTATTTTCTTCCCTGCGTCCTGCTTGCTTTCTATCTGATGCCGAAGGCGGGCAGAAACGGGGTCCTGCTGCTGTTCAGCCTTCTGTTCTATGCCTGGGGCGAGCCCCGGTATCTTGTGGTCATGCTGGCCGCCACGGTCCTCGGTTATGGCTTCGGCCTTGCCATGGAGCGGTTCCCAAAGGCCAAAAAGGGGCTTTTGATTGCCTCCGTTGCTTCCAGCCTGAGTTTTCTCCTCTGCTTTAAGTACGCGGATTTTTTCCTGGAAAACCTGGGCGCCCTCACCGGCCGGCCCATTGCTCTTCTGAAGCTGTCTCTGCCTGTGGGCATCAGCTTCTACACCTTTCAGATTCTCAGCTACACCATTGACGTATACCGGGGGCAGGCAGCCGCCCAGAAGAACCTCATCGACCTTGCCTGCTACGTCACCTTTTTCCCCCAGCTCATCGCGGGGCCCATTGTCCGGTATACCGACATTGCCCGGCAGCTCCGCTGCCGCGATTATTCCCTCACCCAATTCCGGGAGGGCACCCGGCGGTTTCTCATCGGACTGGGCAAAAAAGTGCTGCTTGCCAATCTTCTGGGGGAAATCTGCGCCGCCTGGCGTCAGACCACCGACGCCAGCGTGCTCTTCGCCTGGCTCTATGCCGTCAGCTTCACCCTGCACATCTATTTTGATTTCTCCGGCTACAGTGATATGGCCATTGGCCTGGGGCGGCTCTTTGGCTTCCGGTTTCCGGAGAACTTTCAGTATCCCTATATTTCCCGCAGCATTACGGAATTCTGGCGCCGGTGGCACATCTCCCTGGGCACCTGGTTCCGGGACTATGTCTACATCCCTCTGGGCGGCAACCGGAAGGGAAAGCCCCGGCAGTTCCTGAACATTTTCATTGTGTGGATGCTCACCGGCTTCTGGCATGGGGCTGCCTGGAACTTCCTCTTCTGGGGCCTTTGGTTCGCGGTTCTGCTGATCATCGAAAAAACCTTTCTTCTGCGGCACCTGGAAAAGAGCCGGGTGCTTGGAAGATTCTATGTGCTGCTTGCCGTCATCTTCAGCTTTGTGCTCTTTGACGCTTCCGGCCTTTCCGCCGCTCTGGTCTGCATCACGCAGCTGCTGGGGCTGGGCGGACTTCCCCTTTCCTCCCCGCAGGCGGCATATCTTCTCGGGAGCAATGCCCTGCTGCTGACTGCCGCCATGGTCGGCGCCACTCCGGCTCCGAAAATCGCCGCCCAGGCCATTGCCCGGCGCTGGCCCAGGGTCTCTGCCCTGCTGGAGCCGGTGATGCTGGTGCTCCTGCTGCTGCTGTGCACCGCCTTTCTGGTGGACGGGTCCTATAATCCCTTCCTCTATTTCCGTTTCTGATGGAGGCCGCCATGGAACAAACCAAAAACAGACTGTTTCTCCTGGTTCCCCTGTGCTTCGCGGTGCTGACTCTGAGCTGCTGGCTCCGAAGCCCCAAAAGCGAATCCCTGGCCGAGCGGCGGAAGCTGGCGCAAATGCCCGCTTTTTCCGTAAATGCGATGGAAAGCGGCCGGTTTTCCGCGGATTTTGAACGCTACAGTCAGGATCAGTTTCCCCTGCGGGAAACCTTCCGCACCATGAAAGCTCTGTTTTCCACCAGGGTCCTGGGCCGGAAGGACAACAACAGCATTTATGCTTCAAACGGATACTATGCCCAGCTGGAATATCCGGAAAAACCGGAATCCGCCGATTACGCGGCGGAAAAATTCACCCAGGTGTACAATCGGTATCTGAACGACGGCAATCGGGTCTATCTGTCCGTGATCCCTGACAAAGGGTATTATCTGGACGGCATTCCCAAAATGGATTACGATGCCTTTGTAGCCAGGCTCCGGGAAGGCACCCCCTTTGCCGCGTATATTGACCTGTTTTCCACTCTGTCTCTGGACTGCTACTACCGCACCGATACCCACTGGCGGCAGGAAATGCTGAAACCCGCTGCCGAAGCGCTGGCCTCCGGAATGGGCAAAACCTTACGGGAAACCTACAGCGTACAGTCAGCCGCCGGGGACTTCCTTGGTGTATACGCAGGCCAGTCCGCCCTGCCCATGGAAAAAGAGGCCCTGTCCTATGTTACCTCCCCGGCCATCCGGAGCGCCCAGGTGGTGGACGGAGAAAACGGGAAGGAGATGGACGTATATGATTTTGAAGCCCTGACAGGCCGGGACCCCTATGAATTCTATCTATCCGGCTCCCTGTCCCTTATTACCATGACCAATCCCAACGCGGAAACGGAAGACCGGCTGATCCTGTTCCGGGATTCCTTCGGCAGCAGCATTGCCCCCTATTTTCTGGAATGCTACAAGGAAGTGACCCTGGTGGACATCCGCTATCTTCCCGTCAGCCGTTTGGGAAAGGTTCTGGATTTCGAAAACGCCGACGTGCTGTTCCTTTACAGCACACTGGTTCTGAACAACAGCGAAACGATCAAGTAAGCATTCCCCGGAACCGGGGACCGGGCAGGCGTTCTGTGTGAATTTGCACGAAAACCTTCTGTACGAAACCGGAACTTTTGTAGCCGGAAAAGCAGAAAAAGATTGCAATGGATTGCGGATTGTGGTATATTTCTTTGTTGAGAGTTGATTTATTTCAGAAAGAGTAAGGAGCAAATTTATGGCATCTCAGGACAAAATCAGAAATATTGCCATCATCGCCCACGTTGACCACGGCAAGACCACCCTGGTTGACGAAATGCTGAAGCAGGGCGGCATCTATCGGGAAAATCAGGCCACCGTAGAGCGGGTTATGGACTCCGGCGACCTGGAGCGGGAACGCGGCATTACCATTCTGGCCAAGAACACTTCCGTACACTATAAGGATTATAAAATCAACATTGTGGATACCCCGGGCCACGCCGACTTCGGCGGCGAGGTGGAGCGAATCCTCAAAATGGTCAACGGCGTTATCCTGCTGGTGGACGCCGCGGAAGGCCCCATGCCTCAGACCCGCTTCGTGCTACAGAAGGCGCTGGAGCTGGGCCACAAGGTCATCGTGGCCGTAAACAAGGTGGATAAGCCCGATGCCCGTATCCACGAGGTCATGGACGAGGTCCTGGAGCTGCTGCTGGATCTGGACGCCACCGACGAGCAGTTCAATTCCCCCACCATCTTCTGCTCCGGCCGTCAGGGCACCGCCTCCTACGGTCCCGACGAAATGGGCACCGACCTGACCCCCCTGTTTGAGACCATTGTCAATTACATCGATCCCCCCACGGGCGATGAAAACGGTCCCCTGCAGCTGCTGGTCTCCTCCATTGACTACAACGAATACGTGGGCCGTATTGCCGTGGGCCGCATCGAGCGGGGCACCATCAAGGTGAATCAGGAGGTTACCATCTGCGACTTCCATGACCCCGAGGTAAAGACCAAGGGCAAGGTGGTTGCCCTGTACACCTTTGACGGTCTGGGCAAGGCCCCTGTACAGACCGCCAGCGCCGGTGAAATCGTGGCTCTGTCCGGCATGGCAGACATCACCATCGGCCGGACCCTCTGCGACCCCGCCGCGGTGGAGCCTCTGCCCTTTGTGAAGATCTCCGATCCCACCATTGAAATGACCTTCGCCGTCAACGATTCTCCCTTCGCCGGCAAGGAAGGAAAATATGTCACCTCCCGGAACCTGCGGGACCGCCTGGAAAAAGAACTGCTGAAGGATGTATCCCTCCACGTTACCGAGCAGGGCACCGATGCCTTCAATGTGGCGGGCCGGGGCGAGATGCACCTTTCCATTCTGATGGAGACCATGCGCCGGGAAGGCTATGAGTTCTCCGTTTCCACCCCCCGGGTGCTGACCCGTGAAATTGACGGCAAGCTCTGCGAGCCCATCGAACGGATGGTGGCCGATGTGCCCGAAGAAAGCATGGGCGCCGTTATTGAAAAAATGGGCAAGCGCAAGGGTGACCTTTTGGGCATGACCCCCGTAGGCAGCCGCTACCGTCTGGAATTCCTGGTTCCTTCCCGGGGCCTCTTCGGCTACCGGAACGAATTCCTGACCGACACCCGGGGCGAGGGCATCATGTCCTCCGTACTGGACTCCTACGCCCCCATGAAGGGTGAGATTGAGCGCCGCCAGGTAGGCTCCCTGATCGCCTTTGAATCCGGCGAAGCCTGCTCCTACGGCCTCTTCAACGCCCAGGAACGGGGCAGTCTGTTCATCGGCCCGGGCACGCCGGTGTACGCCGGTATGGTGGTAGGCATTTGCAGCCGGAACGAGGATATGACCGTCAATGTCTGCAAGAAAAAGCAGCTGACCAATATGCGCGCCGCCGGTTCCGATGAAGCCCTGCGGCTGACCAGCCCCCTGATCTTCTCCCTGGAGCAGTGCCTGGAGTTCCTGGCAGATGACGAACTGCTGGAATGCACCCCCAAGAGCCTGCGGATCCGCAAGCGGGAGCTGGACCACGCCCTGCGTATGCGCAACCTGATGAAAAAGCGCGCACAGGAATAATTTGATATTTCCTTAGGAGTATGGTATGATTTTGTCATACCATACTTTTTTGTCAGGAGGTGGTCCCTCTGAAAAAGATTTTTGCCTGTGCTGCCTGTGTCATGCTTCTTTGTATTTTCCTTCCTCTGTCTGCCGCGGCCAATGGAGAGACCCAGGCCGCCGGGGAGGAAATATTCACCCTAAGCTTCGTCGGCGACCTGACCCTGGGAACCGATCCCCATATTTCCGGCGGCCCCAACAGCTTCCCTTCCATGATCGGTACGGACTACGGCTACCCCCTTCAAAACGTGGCGGAATACTTTCTGGAGGACGACCTGACCCTGGGCAATTTTGAAGGCGTTCTGCGTTCCGGAGGCTATATCGCCAAGGAAAACGGCTTTTCCTTCAAGGGGGATCCGGCCTATACCGCCATCCTGACCCAGGGCGGTGTGGATGTGGTGAGCCTTGCCAACAACCACAGCCGGGATTACGGCCAGCGGGGGCTGGAAAATACCTACTCTCTTCTGGAGGAAGCCGGGGTTCCCGGGATCCTTCAGAACGAATATCGGGTGGTGGAAACAGGAAGCGGGCTGAAGGTCGGCGTGCTTGCCCTGCTGTTTCAGGCAAAGCCAAAAACCGTTGCTGCTGCCGTGGAGGCCATGCGCCGGGAGGATGCCGAGCTGATCGTTGCCCTGATCCACTGGGGCGTGGAACGGTCCTACCACCCCTCCCGGACCCAGGAGCAGCTGGGAAAGGCGCTGATTGATGCCGGAGTCCATATTGTCTGCGGCAGTCATCCCCATGTGCTGCAAAAAATTGAGGAATACGGGGACGGCGTCATTTACTACAGTCTGGCCAATTTCTGCTTCGGCGGCAACCGCTACCCCAGCGATATGGACACCGCCATTATCCAGCAGCAGGTTATCCGCCGGACCGACGGCACCGTTTCTCTGGGGGAACGCACCATCATTCCCGCCTGCGTCAGCAGCCAGACGCCGATGAACGATTTTCAGCCCACCCCCTACCCGGAGGGCTCTGAAAGCTACAACCGGGTTCTGACCAAGCTGGAGGGCGGCTTTTCCGGGAACCCGAAGCAGCAGTCCTATCCCTGGTAAAAGCGGCCTCCCAGAAGCCGGAAAGGCCGGCTCTTTCGCCATATCAGCAATTTCCACGCCGGTTTGCCAACCGGCCCGGAAGGATCATATTTGCCGGTGTATCGCGCTGCGCGATACACCGGCAAATTGGTAGTGATGCTCCTACTTTCTCGATTCGTCGTAACTGATGGGACCTTCGTAGACCAGCAGCTGGGTCACGCCGTTGTCATCCAGGTAAATATCCCGGTAGTCATAGGTGGACTGGTCGTCATGGTAGCTCCGGACGGTGACACGCCACATATTGGTCCCGTCATCATGGGCAACGTCCAGACTCAGATCGTTCCCCAGCTTGGGGCATTCCTTTAGCGCCCGGCGGGCGGCGTCCACGGGATTCGTGATGGAAACCATGTCGTTGTTCACAAAGCCACTGTCCCGGTGGTTGAATTCATCGCTCATGTACTTTGCCTTGGCATCCTTCCAGGAGAAGCTGGAAACGTACAGATTTTGAATGCTGGACTGGATTTTGGCATCGATTTCCCCGGCGGTGTCGGGGTAGATTTCGATACAGTAGCTCCGGGGCTTCTCGTCATAGGTAGGCAGGTATTCCATGTACACCAGATTCCCGTTCCCGTCAAAACGGTAGGTCAGCTGGGCAGTAGCCTTATCAAAATCCAGGCCAACCACATTCCATGTGGTAACAAAGCGCACTATTTCATCACTGACCACGCCAACACCCTCGGGGAAGGAGATCTGGTGGTTGGTCCGCTCGAAGAAGAGAATATTGAAATCGTCGGCAAAGCGGTTATTCTTCATGCTGGCGGACAGATTTTTCACACCCAGCCCCAGCACCTTGCTGGTGAGTACCTCCGGGTTTTCCCGGACATCGCCGTAGGCAACGCCGTTGTAGTTGATCCAGGTATCGGTACGGGGCGTATAGCCCTCATCCTTCCTATACCAATTGGTGACGCGCAGGAAATTCTCCCCATCCAGCCACTGCTCCACTTCGGAGTCCGCTCCCGAAACAGATTTCCAGTGCAGGCTTTTCCGGTTTTTCAGGGCTTCCAGAGCGGTAAAGCACCGCTCCACCGCCGCGGCGGCTTCCGGGGAATTGGTATCCACCACGGAGTAGATTTCAAATTCGGAGTAGAAGTCGTGGGTCTTGGAATAACGGGGAGCTTCGTCCCGGCAGGTAACGGTTTTCCCCATGCGGTAGGTGCCGGTGGGGAGCTTTCCGTAAATGGGCGTCCAGTCGATGTAGCCGTAGGTAGAGGTTCCCTTGGCCACGCCTTGGGCACTGTCGCTCCACTGGGGCTGGTTCACCGGGGGCACCACTTCCCATTCGTTGCCCACCTTCCGTTCCAGCCAGTATGCCTCGGTGGTGGACAATACGCCCCGGCCGGTTTCGCTCTGGCTGTAGTAAACATCGGAGCCGGAATCAGACAGCCGGTCATCATCCACCCGGAAGTTGAAGCCCCAGGCGTCAAATTCCGCCTGTTGGGTTAGTTCCTCCTCAGATACCGATCCCTCAGTAATGTCGGCAATTGCCTCGTCAAAATAGTTTTTCGCAGTTTTATCGGCAATCCAGCCTTCGGTGTCCAGAGTGACCTTTGTGGTTTTGATATTGGGAGCGTTCTGAACGTCAATGAAGTACAGCTTTCCCCCGGTATCCAGGAAATAGCTGTGGGTCGCCGTCTCCACTGTACCGGAGTCCGTGTTCCACGCGGTAGTGAAGCGAATGGTCCGCCAATTGTCTTCCGTGGTATCGCTGAGCAGAATGGCACCCTCCAAATCCCAGCGGAAAGGATCGAGATATGCCTCAAACTGACCATCCGCTGTCTCGGTTTCCACCCAGCTTCCAGCCTGATAGGCATAGTGTTTGCCGTTGTATTCCATCCGCCCGCTGATCGGGTCAGGGCTGGAGGTTGGCGTGTACTGCCACAGGGTATCGTCACCCGACCAGGACAGACAGGCCTGCCACTGGGGATATTCATTGCTGCCGGTAAGGCCCAGCACACAATCCTTCTGATTCAGCAGGCGGTTCCACACGTTATAGCATGTTTCAAGGGAGGTCTGCTCCTGGTCGTCCGTTGCCTGGGCCGGGCTGTCCGGTTCTCTGGCCGGATTCGTCACCAAACACACCGCCACAAACGCAATGGCGATGACGCCCAGCAGGCTCACCCAGAAGCCGGGGCGGCGGTAGTTCAGCACCATCTTAATCCGATCCTTCACGCTGACCTCCCCGAAGGCTACCGGGCAAGCGGCAAAATGGGCACGATTGGTGGAGCAGCTCAAGAGGGCTGCCGAATAGCTCTTGCGTTCCTCCAAATCCATGAACCGCACTACCCGCTGGTCACAGGCCAGCTCCATGTCCTTGCACAGCAGGATATAGGCAATCCATACCAGGGGATTAAACCAGTGCAGTGCCAGGGCCAGGAACCCGATCATCTTAATCCAGTGATCCCCCTTTTCCAGATGGGTGCGCTCGTGGGCCAGGACGTACTTGCGTACCGTGGGGCTTAAGCCCATGGGGATGTAGATTTTCGGACGAACAAAGCCCAGGATAAAGGCTGTTTCGATGCGGTCACACTCCCAGCCGCCGGGAATCTTCACCGCTTCCCGCACCTTGTATTTGAGCCTCAGATAGGCGAAAACGGTGTAAAACCCAAAGCAGGCAGCAACCCCCAGCCACACATAGGAAATGGCTCCCTTCCAGTTCAGGGTGGGCTGTGGCCGCTCCACGGTGGGATTTGTTGTGGGTATGAAGCTGATGGGGTTTTCCGGCGCCGGGGGAAGCTGGGTTTCCTGGTGCTGTTCCGCTGACTCCGGGAGGGTTTCCCAGGGAGCCGATTCCTCAGCGGCCATGGTCTGCGGTGTCTGCCACTGCTGCACCTGAGAGACTTCCGGCATGGGCTGCAAGCTCAGACTGCTCTGAATTTCAAAGGGCATCAGCAGCCGCAGGCCCGCCAGCAGCCACAGAAAACAGATAAACTTTCGGGGTGTCTTCTTTAGCGCCAGCCGCAGCAGGATCACCGCCGCAATTACAACGCTGCCATGAAAGCTGGCGGTCAAGATATTTGAAAACAGGGATTCCATGCGAATTCCTCCTTTTGTCTGTTGATAGGGACCGAACCCGGGCAATGCCCTATGGCGTAACGATCCTAGCGCCGCCGGGCACGCATGATCCGCGGCGATTCGCCCCTTACTCCTGGTAGCTGTCAATGAACTGCCGCAGCTGCTCCACTTCCTCCCTGCTCAGGCGCTTGCTTTTGGAAAAAGCGGCGATAAAGGCAGGCATGGACCCCTCAAAGGTCTCCTCCACCATTTCGTTGAGCCGGGAGGACTGTACCTGCTCCTTGGTGACCAGGGTGGATACCACCGCGTTTTCGTTCTTCACAATCCCCCGCTCGGACAGTCTGCGGATAACGGTATAGGTCGTTGCCTTGGACCAGCCCAGCTGCTCCTTGCACAGGCTCACCAGCCTGGTGGAATTTACCGGCTCGTGCTCCCACAGCAGCAGGCAGAAGCGGTATTCACTTTCAAAAATCCTGGGTGTTTCCATGGTGCTCCTCCTTATCCGTTCCCAAATTTCTTGATCACGTCTTCCCCATTGCAGGTCATGTTTTCTCCACCATAAATCCGGAAGATCGGGGCTTCATTCCATTCATCTCCCAGGTTTTCAAAGGTGTTGCCGTCCACACAGACATCCTGGCACTGGGAGAACTCCACACCGCCTACGCTGCAATCGTGGATATGATTGTTGATTACCTGCATATTGCGGCTGTTGGTGCCGATTACGCCCAGGGTGCCGCAGCCGTAAAGGTCGCAGTCCTCCACCAAAATGTCCTGTGAGTTTACATAATGCAGGACGCCACCCATGCAGGATCCGGGCTCCCGGGTGTGGCCAACGGTGATATGGGTTACATAGATATTGGCGCAGTTTTCAAAGGTGACTACATCGGCGTATCTGGGCACGCAGGAAAGGGTCTGATCGGTCCGCACCTCACCGCCGCCCCGGACAGTCATATTGCATACATTCTGAATGACCAGCTCCGGACCATCGAAGGGATCGTCCCAGCGATAGTAGTCGCCGCCAGAGCTTCCATAGTTTGCCGCGGTGCTGAAATCGATGAGCCGGGCATCCACAATGATCTCCGTGTCCGGCCCGATGGCACTGAGGAATTCGTCCGCAGTAGACACATGGACGGTTTTCTGGTTTTCTGTGATGACGCTTTCGGCAACACCCGCAGCTTCCTCCGGCACCGTAACGGCATCCACAATTTTCGCGGGTGCCTGGGTTTCCGTAGGGACCGTTTCCGGCTGGGTGGCCTCCTGCGTCGTTTCCGGGGTGCGCTCCGTGGGTGTCGGAGCCGCGGCGGGCTTTCCGCCGCAGCCGGCAAGCAGCAGCACAATCAGAAGGATACTGAATAGACGTTTCATGGAAATGCTTCCTTTCTGCAGCAATCAGGTTTAACGCGTTAGACTTTATGCGCAAAGTTTAACACATTAAACCTCGCTTGTCAAGAGGGATAAGAATTTCTTAACGCGGGATAGCAATCATGATTTGGAATGAATGCTTTGAAAAACACGGAATGATACACGCGTATTTCAAAGTAATCTTTCAAAATACCCCCGAAGGGGATTCCCCAACTGTCCATGATCAACCGAGCTTATTCTCCCTTTTCATCCTGAAGGCCCGGTGCGGATTGCTCCGCACCGGGTCTGAGCTTGTCGAAAAACCCCTTCGGGCTTTTCCGCCAGTTTTTTGCAGTCTGCTG
>SAMEA3663230__coassemble_582_pt1 | contig 45055 bp, 46 predicted proteins | sample SAMEA3663230__metabat2_low_PE_017 | metagenome-assembled genome bin SAMEA3663230 (sample SAMEA3663230) | pig gut metagenome | biome: pig gut; feature: pig-associated habitat; material: faeces | place: China | collected 2013
TGCCGGTCGCAGCCAAACACATCGAAACCTCTGTCCAGCAGTCGAAGCGCAACGGCCTTGCCAATGCCGCTGCTGGTGCCGGTTATCAAAACGTATTTGCCCATTTGTCTTTCTCTCCGTTTTCTGTCTGTGTGATACTTTGCTTTTACCTATTATAGCACAGGAATTCCAAAAAGCCACTGTTAATATCCGTTCATAGGCTCCTCCTTTCAGCCGCCTTTCGGATCATCAACGGTTGAAGAAATCCTGTACATATGATTCAATTGTCCCAGTTGGGTTTGCATTCTGAAAAAGGAGACGGTAATATGCGGGAAGACATTACAATCAGACCGGAAACCCCCAAAGACTACAAGGACATCGTATCCATGGTGCTTCGTTCCTTTCAGGAGGGAACCGATTATTCGGACGGCACCGACATTGTGGCCCTGATCGAAGAAATCAGAATGTCCAAATACTACAGCCCCACCCTGTCTTTTGTGGCGGAGCGCAGTGGGCAGATCGTCGGTCACTTTATGTTCTCCAGATTTCCCCTGTCCAAAACCGCTGATGGCGGGCACGGGAAGGCGGATGAAATTGTAATGCTGGCGCCGGTCAGTGTTCACGCGGATTTTCTGCATCAGCACATCGGCGTTACCATGCTGACCCTGGGAATCGAGAAGGTCAGAAAAGCCGGATTCAAGGGAATTACCGTAGAGGGAGACTTCCGCTTTTACAACCGGGTCGGGTTTAAAACCTCTTCCGAATACGGCATCTACCCCACAAGCGGCATTCCGATGGGCGAACCAAGGTGTATGATGTGTCAGGAAACGCATCCGGGCTCCCTCAAGGGAATCGGCGGATACATCGTCTACGATATGTATTACAATGCCTGATCTCTTACAAAAGAACAAGGGGCTGTCTCACAGCGTTTTGTGGGACAGCCCCATGTTCTTTTGTAATGGCACCAGCGGCCAATCCTCCGTCAGCTGTACACCGCACCTGAAATGATTTGGTTCCTCACCATGATCGTTCTTGTGATATGCGATGATAGGATGCCCATTTTCTGACGGGGCTTATCGCCGGTTGTTGAGTACGGCATAGGCAAAAGTATCCTTCCACTTGGGCAAACCGTTTTCATCCTTTTGGAAATGGATATTTCCGATCACCTTCCCGGTCTTTTTCAGCACAATGGCATAGAAAGTATCGGATTCTATCCGATAGAGAAGATGCTCCCTTCTGTCTTTTCCACAATTTGCGAGAGAACATCAATTTATTTCTCAAACGGTAGATCAGGGTCTGGCGAAACATCAGTCAGTCCCATCTCTCTTGCTTGTGCAATCCAACCCGCAACCCCCCTGCTTCCATTGCTCAGATACATCTTTAACCGCTTGGATTTCTCGAAGCAGTCTATCACGGTATTTTCGAAGTTTCTCTAATTCTTGCCTTGCAGCCAATACTTTGGGGGTAACAGCCCCGAGCGCATAAGGAAAGATATTGATTAACCGCTGGCGGTGTTCCATAGTGTCTGTTTTAGGCAAATGTTAGCAGATGTTAGCATTTCGCCTTTTGAGAAGGAAAAAATCTTTACCGTCTGTTAGCAATAATACAGTCTCTTCCAGTTTCATATTCAAAATATCAAAACAGCCGAAAATCTCTACGATTTCGGCTGTTTTCTTGTAATTGGCACCCCAGAGAGGACTCTAACCTCCGACCTGCCGCTTAGGAGGCGGCCGCTCTATACAGCTGAGCTACTGGGGCATATTTTCTATGTGCACTACCGGGATATTTTACTCAGAATAGTTGTGCTTGTCAAGAAAAATCGTCACATTTTTCATTGGGAATGGAATATACTGTCCAATAGTCTTTTTGAAAGGAGCTTTAAAAATGCTTTCCCTCCATATGGAGCCGGGAGATCTGGATGACATGATCTTCGACGAATATGACGGCGGACCCAGTGATCGGTGACGCTTGTAAAGGGGCTGTGGTTCTGCCGCAGCCCCTTTTCCCTAGGGCAGCACCGCATAACGGGGCAAGGAGATTCGGCGAGAGATTTTGGCACAAGCGAAAGCATGAAAAACGGGGGAATACTGGATGTATTTCCCATTTTTCAAACTGCACGATTGGGGCAAAAGATCCGCCGAAACCCGCAGTTCCCATTGTGCGGTGTTGCCCTAGATCAGAAGTCCCAAAAAAGCCGACAGAACAATCACCTTCGGCACAGTCCATTTTCCTTTTGTCAGCAGGAAAAAGGCAATCAATCCCACCGCTGCGGCTTTCATTGACACGGTGCCTGCCACCAGGTAGTTTGTCCTGCTCAGTGAGATCATCACCGCGATAATAATGCCCAGCGCGGCAGGCCGGACTCCAACCATAATCGTCTTCAGAATTCTGCTGTCCTTAAACTTCTGAAAAAATACAGCTGCAACCGCACAGATGGTAAAGGTGGGCATCAGAACTCCCAGAACGGAAATCATGGAACCCAGGATCCCTGCCACACGCATTCCTGCAAAGGTGGCGCAGTTCAGACCAATGGGGCCGGGGGTCATTTCCGCTATTGCCACAATATCCGACACCTCGGAAGCAGTCATCCAGCCATGGCTCACCATCTCATCATTGATCAGCGGTACCATGGACATACCGCCAAAGCTGGTATACCCGATCTGGCAGAAACTCCAGAACAGTTGAAGTATTGTCTCAATCATGCTTCCGCCTCCCGGGATCTGCCCATAAGCAGACCGGCACCCACACCCAGCAGGATAACCAGCACACAGTTGATGCCAAAGACCGCGTTGAGAATACACCCGCCGATGCATATGACATAACAGAATTTCTCCGGAAACGCGCCATCCCGCAGCTTCAGGGCCGCGGCAAGGATAATGGGCACCACAGCCGCACGAACACCCGTAAGCATTTTGGCAACCCAAACCGTATCCTTGAACGCGGTATAGCAAAACGTCAGCACCGACAGAATCAGCATGGGAGGCAATACCATACCCACCACCGCCAGAACGCCGCCCAGGGCCCCTGCCTGACGATAGCCAAACAGGAAGGCCACATTTCCGATCATGGTCCCGGGGAGGCTCCTGCCCACGCTGACAATGTCCAGCAGTTCTTCAGTGGTCAGTTCCTTTTTCCTGTCTACATAATCCTTTTGCATCTGGGCCACAATGCTCCAGCCGCCGCCAAAGGTGAACCAGCTGATGCGAAAAAATAGGAAAAGATCTCCCTGACCTTTTTCAGTTTCTCTTTTCTCATGAAAATAATCCTTTGCTGTTAGAATTGGATTCAGTAATGCACCACGTTATCTGCGCTGCGGATTGCCTGCAAAACCGGCGCTGCCGCCTCGGAGCGGAAATAATCCAGTGTTGTCTGGGGCACCAGGTCTTTGAGACTCTCCCAATCCCCCGCCTTCAGGGCGGACCGAACGGCAGACGCGCTGATTGCATTTCCCTTGCTTTCTTTTCTGGGAATTACCTGACAGGCAATCCCGTAATCCGGCAGCGCCTGTGCCATAATCGAATTGTAGATTCCCGTGACCTGACTGACGGGCTCCTCTCCCACATACCGAACCGATACACCGATTGTCTGGGCGATCCGCCCGAAAACAGCCAGGTCCAGCTCGGCATGGCCCCGGATCACTTCCGCTTCCTCTTTCAGAAAGTAGCTGGGAAATGTGGCGCTGCTGATCATGTAGGGGCCGGAGTCATGGAGCACAACATTGGAAATATGCCGTGTGCCCAGCCGTACCAGCTCTTTGCGCACGGAGAAGGGCACCAGGCTGGCCTCTTCGCTGAGGACGAACAGGTGGAGAGTATCGCACCGGCCAGCCGCAGTCTCCACCAGGTACTGATGTCCCAGGGTAAAGGGATTGGCGTTCATCACGATGGCCGCGGACAGCCCCGGACGAGCCGACTTTTCCAACGCTTTCAGATACCCCGAAAACCCGTTTCTTCGGTTTTCCATGAATGCCAGCTTTCCATTCACACGGGCGATCTCATAAAAGCCCAGACTTTCAAAAAATCTGGCTGTTTGAATCTTGGTATACAGGAACAGATGGCTGTTCCCCCGGGCGAGCTGTACTTCCATCAGGTGGGAAATGATCTGATTCAGCAATCCCTCCCCCTGGTGTTCCGAGCTTACAGCAAAACAGCGCAGGGTCTGTCCGAAGCAGCTGCCGGTTGCGATCACTTCCCCGTTTTCATCCGTCATGGCGGCGACATAATCAAGGTTTGCGTCCCGGGTGATGCCCTCCCGGAGCAGTAGCCTGTCAACCTGGGAAAGGGTGGATTGATCCCAGGCGGGAACGGAAGAAATGGTGTATTCAGACATACAGCTCCTCCTTCAGGAAATGCAGAAAAAGTGTGATGGCCAGCAGATCCGCACAGCCGCCGGGTGAGAGATTCTTCTCAACAAAAGAAGCATTCAGTGCATCCAGCGTCTCTTCATCCGGGAAGGGCGTTTGTTCCAAAAGCAGGCCAATCTTCCGGGCCGTTTCCTCTTGCAGGTCTATTCCGCCCCGGCTTATCATATTGGTATCCGCGGTATGGGCTATCAGCGCCAGCAGCGCCCCGCAGGCGGCATCGTTGAGGCTCAGGCCTTGGGCAAGACCCGCTTCCAGCTTTGGAAGGCCAATGTGCAGCACCTCCGGAAAACCGGCTGCCGCCTGTCCCCGGACTCCGGTGATTCCATAACGTAGATACATCCGCTGGCCCACTGTTTCCACCGGGCCAGGCTGCAAAGCTCCCAGATCATCCCGAAGAAGTTTTTTTGTCATACGGGCACACTCGGAAAGCACCGATTCCGCCCTTTTCCAATCTTCCCGGTCCAGCCGCCCCAAGGCGCCGCAGAGAATGCCCAGGGAAAAAATCGCGCCCTTGTGGGTATTTACGTTCCCGGTTACCCCTCGCATTTTCCCCTCAGCAAGCTTTCCGGGAAAGCGGAGCCTTTGAAACGTGTCCTCCGGAGCATCCGCCCGTGTCTCAAACCCGATACGGAAACAGGTCTCAAAGTACGGTCCCAGGACAAGCGTACTGCGCTGGAAAGTAAAGAAATCCATATCCCGGTGGCTGCCGTTGTTCGCCCGGTCCACAAGTCCGGGCTTGGGCGTTACCGCCACCTCATAGAGCAGGGCCTGCTGGGCGAGTCTGGAAACAAAGCCCATGTCCTCTTCCAAAACTGCCTGCTCCAAAATACGGTTTGTTTTTTCCTGAAGCTCCAAAACGGAATGGGTCCGGCTTCTGGCACAAACCTGGGCAACCGCTCCGCAAAGGAGGCACCTTCTGGGTTCCCCACGCTGAAGCTTTTCCCCGGAAGGAGCCAAAACATCCATATCAAAAAGCCGGCCCAAGGGGGTTACGTTTTCTAAGCTTTCTGTAAGCGCCTTGAGCGCTGCCGCGTCACGATCCACCACCAGAATCGCTTCACAGCCGGTATGCTCCCGGATGATCTCTTTGTGCAGGCATCGGGCTCCTTCTACCGCAAGGAGCTGCTCCAGATTCCGCAGTCCGATCTGAAACCCCTGGCGGATCAGCGGCGTATCTTTAACCGGTCCGGCAATATTCATGGTAAAGGAAATCAGGGGAAGTCTGTAATCACAAAGCAGCGCCTGCTGCCGAAGCGCACGGCGTTCCCGGGCATCCAGCATTTCTGGCAGGGAAACGATCATGGAAATCAGCTCCTTAGATATTTGGAAATAGTATACAATACTTCATACCATTTGTGAAGTTACAGATGTTGATCCACGAATACCCCAAGGCATCCAGGGATCCGCATCCGTTCTGTTCAAAAACTGCCTCCCGGATCAGGAGGCAGTTTTTGAGATTCCATATACACAATCGGTCAATCCCACAGGTGCCTCCCGGCTTGAGCTCCCGAGCAGACTTCTGATTCCGGGCAGGCAGAGGGATTGAACCCTCAATCCATGCGCTCTGCCCACCCGGATGGGCCGAAAGGAATCAAAGGAAGCTTACAGAGGCAAAATGCCCAGAATCACGGCAAAGGCCATGCAGAGGATGGAGAAGCCCCAGACGTATAAGAAGGAAGCTTTCAGATGATCCTTGATGTCCACATCCGCAAGACCGGTGCCCAGCAGCGTAGCAGGAACCATGGGGCTGATGAAGGTTGCGCAGTTCCGGCAGACAACCATAGCCACAGCAATGGGCAGCGCCTCGACACCGAAGCTCTGACCGATGGCAATGATCACGGGCAGCATGCCGAAGAAATAGGAGTCGGTATCAAAGGCCAGGGCCAGAGGCACAGACAGAAGACCAATAACCAGGGGCAGGTGCTGACCGATGGCAGCGGGCAGACCGGCCTCAATGATACCGGCCAGGCAGCGAACAACACTGGGCAGATCCACTTCCATGACCTTGGCACCGGCAGCCACCAGCTGACCGTCCTTCATGACAAAAGAGGTGGTCAGAACACCCATCAGAACGGCAGCGCCCATCAGCGTAGAGCACATCATCAGAGCGGGACCGGCATGCAAGTTGATGATCTTCTTGTGCATCTTGGCAGAAGCACCGTAGTTGACAAACAGAGCAACGGAAACACCCAGCATAAAGGGCACATAAGAGGGGAACTCATCCCAGATCAGCAGCGCGATCACGGCAATGGTCAATAGCAGGTTGAAGACAAACAGCTTGGGACGGGCCAGCTCCTGTTCCTCCAAAGACTTGCTCTCGGACAGATCCAGGGTCATGCCCTCAGGCAGGCCCGCACCGCGCTTCTTCTCCCGGAAACCGGTCCAGACAGCGACGCACAGCGCCAGAAGAATGCCGAAAATCTGGATGGGAATGATGGTGGTCCACAGGGCGCTGGCCTCAATGCCCAGCACCGTGGCAGCACGCATGGTGGGGCCGGCCCAGGGCATCAGGTTCAGAACACCCATAGCCAGAACAGCGCAGCGCAGCAGGCTGGTGGGACGCATATTCATCTTCTTGTAAATGGGCAGCATAGCAGGCACCACAATGCAGAAGGTGGAAGCGCCGCCGCCGTCCAGATGTCCAATCAGGGCAATGACACAGGTCATCACGCACACGCCCACAACATTGTTTCCAATGAGCTTCATGAGCTTGCCAATGATTACATCAAACATACCGGCATCGGTCATGATGCCGAAATACAGCACGGAAAATACGAACAGGGCTGCGGTAGGCGCGGTGGAATTAAAACCGGCCTTGATCATAGCGGTCAGGTTGGAGAAGTTGATTCTTCCGCCCAGGACCAGCACAAGACCCAGAATCGCGGGGAAGATGATGAAAGCAATAGCGGGCTGCGTCTTGCTCTTAAAGAGTGTGACAACGATTGCGACAATCGTCAGAAGGCCCAGCAGGCCAACAATGGTATCACTCATTCTGAATATTCCTTTCTTTTTTCGTTTCTATTTCTTCTGATACACCGGGATTCTAAGGCAGCACCGCATAATGGGGCAAGGAGATTCGGCCAGTGTTTTGGCACAAGCGAAAGTATGAAAAACGCGGGAATACTGGATGTATTTCCCATTTTTCATACTGCACGATTGGGGCAAAAGATCCGCCGAAGCCCGCAGTTCCCATTGTGCAGTGTTGCCCTAATACAAAAGGGGGCAAATCCCCTGAATGCCGATTCTTACAGGGAAAGGGGCTTGATTTTGCGGACAACATCCAGAATGGTTCCGTCACGGGCTTCCAGAACGGCAACCACCTTGTCCTCCCACTCCAAATCGTCAGGGATACCCACCAGAGAGTAGGCCTTGTCCTTCAGGCGCTCAATGGAGACGTGGGGAATCCCCGCCTTGTCCAGGCATTCGATGAGGTCGGGCCGCAGGGGATTGACGGCAATGCCGTAATCGGTAACCAGCACATCCACGCAGTCGCCGGGGGTGGTGACCGTGACCACCTTCTCGCAAACGGTTGCCATTCTGCCTCGGGTCAGGGGGGTTACGATGATGCAGACCTTGCTTCCTGCGGCAGTGTCCGGATGACCGCCGGGGGCGCCGCGAAGAACACCGTCGGAGCCGGTAAGCACGTTGACATTAAAGCCGGTGTCGATTTCCAGGGCAGCCAGCACCACAAAGTCCAGCTTGTTGACAAAAGCGCCCTTATTGGCGGGGTTTGCGTACTGAGAAGCAGACATCTCAAAGTGTCCTGGGGTCTGGTTGATGGAGTTCACGCCGTCCAGATCAAAGTCCTGAACGTCGATCACCTTGGAAACCTTGCCCTTCTTGAGGAGCTCCACCATGGGGCCGCAGATTCCGCCGATGGCCCAACCCATTTTGATGTTCCGCTCATCCATGTACTTCTCCAGGAACAGGTTGGCGGCAAGGGAGGGGCCGCCTACACCGGTCTGGAAAGAGAAACCGTCTTTGAAGTAGGGCGTGGAAGCAATAACCTTGGCCACATTCTCCGCCATCATCAGATCCCGGGGATTCTGGCTGATGCGGGCCGCGGCGGAGGCAATCTTCTTGGGATTGCCGATGGAGTCCACCACCACAACCGCATCCACATCAATGGCTTCCACGGACGCGGGCATATTGGGGAAATCCACCAGGCAGTCGGTGACAACGACCACATGGTCCGCATATCTGGCATCGGTCATGGCATAGCCAAGGGAGCCGCAGTTGGACTTTCCGCCGATGCCACGGCAGTTGCCCACACAGTCAGAGGTGGGCGCCGCCACAAAGGCAATGTCAATGTGAACCTCTCCCGCCTCAATGGCACGGGGACGTCCGCCATGGCTGCGGATGATGGCCGGGGTCTTCAGCTTTCCCGCGGAAACCACCTCACCCATCCGGCCGCGAATACCGGAGGTTTGGATGCCGATGACTTTCCCCTCTTCAATGTAATCCGCGATCGGGTCGTGGGCACTGCCCAGAGATGTAGCCGCAATGGTCAAATCCTTAAGGCCAAGCTCTTCAATGGCAGCCTTCATGACCATGTTGACCACATAGTCGCCGTCCCGGAGGTGGTGGTGAAAGGAGAAGGTCATGCCGTCTTTGGCGCCGCACTGTTTCAGTGCCTCCACCAGGGACTCCACAATTTTGGACTCCTGGGGCTTTTCATACCGGCGGGTTCTGGGAGATGCCTTCTGAATGTACTTGCCATCCATGTAATTCTTGCCCTGGTATACTTCCTTCCCGTCTACCAGCAGCGCCTCGGGAATGTCTCTGCCTACCGCGTTTCTCATACCAGATCCCCCTCATACATACCACAGGCCTTTGCCAGCCGCAGAGTACGCTCCGCGCCGGGAATAAAGGCAATGTCGATCATCTTGCCGTTAACCGTGAACACACCAACACCGGCAGCGGACTGTTCCCTGTAAGCTCTTACGATGGCTTCCGCCTGCTTGACTTCCTTCCCGGTGGGTGCGAATACCTCGTGAACCAGACGGATCTGTTTGGGGTTGATGAGGCTCTTGCCGTCAAAGCCCATAGCCTTATTCTGCAGGACCTCAGCCCTGAAGCCTTCCTCGTTGTCCAGGTCGGTGAACACGGTGTCAAAACACTGGATGCCGGCGGCTCTGGCAGCCAGAAGCATCTGTCCCCGGGCGGCCAGCATATCCACACCGTCGGGCTGGAAGGTGGTCTGCATACATTTCCGGAAGTCACCGCCGGAAATGGCAACGCCGAACATCCGGTCGGAAGCGGAGCAGATTTCATATGCGTTCAGGATGCCCTTGGGGCTTTCCAGGGCAGCCATCAGAAGGGTCCGGCCAACTTCTACGCCGAATTCTTTTTCAGCTGCTTCCACAGCAGCTTCCACCACCTGTACATCCTTGGCGCTTTCACACTTGGCGATCCGGATACCGTCGGCACCTCCGGCAACGCAAACCCGGATATCCTCCTGCCAGTGGGGTGTATCCAAACCGTTGATCCGGACAATGACTTCCGTGCTGCCGTAGTCAATGGTGGTCAAGGCATGGTATAGGCTGAATCGCGCGGAATCCTTCTGATTCTCCGCCACCGCGTCTTCCAGGTCCAGCATAATGGAGTCGCATCCATAGATGTAGGCATCCTTGATAAGGCCGGGCTTCTGGGCGTTCATGAACATCATGGTTCTGCGCAGGCGGAACCGTTCCGGTTTGGGTCTTCGGATCATCTCACCGCACCTCCCCAGGGAATATTGGCACCGGAAGCATCGCAGGACCGATACACGGCGCACTCAACACGAGCCTTGATGGTGCAGTCCAGAGCACCCTTATCGACAACGGTAATCCGTACATTGTTTACCTGAAGCCGATCCAGTGTTTCCATCACGGTCGCCTTAATCTGACGGCCATACTGATTCATTACACTGCTGGAAAGCTCCAACTCGATGCCGCCGTCACCGGGCTCCACGGTAACCATGGCATCACTGGATTCCAAAGTGCCGGCTGCGGCGGATTTCAGAATTTCCATATTGACCCTCCCGTTTTTCTTTATTTGATGACAATAAGATAGCACAGCTAACATATAATTACAAATACTTATATTTTTATTAGATTATAAATAACAACGAATGGATACGAACATTTTCTTGACTTCCATAAAAATACTTTTATAATCAATATTGGAAAGAAACGATAAATCCTGTGAAATATGCTATAAAAATGTGGTGAAAAATATATGAATATGAAGCAAGCTCTCTATTTTAAGACAATTGCAAAATATGGAACCATCACCGCCGCGGCAAAACAGCTGTATATCAGCCAGCCCTCCCTCAGTCAGACCCTCCGACAGATCGAAGATGAGGTCGGAACACCACTGTTTGACCGCAGCACCTCCCCTTTCCATCTGACCTACGCCGGTGAACGTTACCTCAAGGCAGTGGAAGCCATGCTGGAAATCGACGCACGGTTAAAGGCGGAGATTGAAAGCATCCGCCATGAGGATGGAGGCCGCCTCCGTCTGGGCATCAGTGTCACAAGAGCCATGCAGGTTCTGCCGGATGTGATTCCCATTTTCTCAAAGGAATATCCCAACGTAACGCTGGAACTGACGGAAACCGCATCCGCAAACCTGGAGGGCCTGCTGCAAAAGGGAGAGGTTGACCTTGCCCTGGCCGCCACAGAGCCCAGCGAAGTAAACATTACCTATGAGTTGATTGAAAAAGAATCCATCGGTATTCTTGCAGGCCGTGACAGTTGGATTGCCGGCCGCATTCCCACCGGGACTCCCATCACTCTGAAGGATGTAGAGCGGGAGAGCTTTGTCTCTCTGGATACCTCTCATTCCTCCCGAATCGTTCAGGACCGTCTGTTCCGTCGCTACAGCTTCCATCCCAGAATCCTGCTGGAAACCAGTTCCCTGGAAGTTGCCCGGCGGGTGGCCCTGAAAAGCGGTGCCTGCATGATATTGCCGGATGTATATGCCGACAGCTTTGTCTTCGCGGCAGGCGGCGGCTTCTACCCGCTTGCGGATTACGACAATCATCGGCATTTCTACGCCTGTTATCGAAACGGCGAAAATGTGAAAAAATACGTTCGGGATTTCATTGCCATCGCATCGGCCGTACTGGCCCGCAGTTCCGAAAAACGAAATCATCCAAATTAAAAGAACCGCCCCGATGCCGGGGCGGTTCCGCGTTATTCTATTGGAATCAAAAGCATTTGATTGGCTTCGGGCTCATCCTCCAGGGCATTGGCACTGCGGATGGCATCCACAGCAGAGCCGTTTTCTTTGGCCAGCTCCCAGAGGCTTTTTCCCCCGGGCCGGCACAAAACCAGAGACGGGCGGTCCGGACTGGGCTCCCGAATTTCTCCAAGCTCCAAATCCGTCACCATGGGAATGCCCTCCGAGCCGAAGGCGGTAATCTGGCACCGCACTTCACCGCCAATGCCCATACCGCCGGACCCCGGCTCCAGCTGGGGCTGTCCCGGAAGGAATCCGGTGATACGCACCTGAGTGCTCTCCCCCGCCTTCATGGGCTTGCTTCCCTCCCAATGAAAGGTTTTCCCCTCCAGGCCGGAATCCTCTTTGTACAGAATCTGTACCGTTCCCTGTGCCACAAGGGTTCCTCCGGAATCCCGGTCGTAGACAGGTACATCGCTCCAAAGACTGGTTTGAATACTGCTCAAAACGTCTTCAGGTAGGTCCGTTCTGCCTGTAAGACTCTCCCAGTGCTTATCAAGGATCGAATTGAGCTCCAGCCGGTCCACGGTGGGCTTTACCTGCCGCAGATTGCTGTAGGCATCCGCCGCCGTATCCACCATGGTCAAGTCAGTTACGGCATACTGGGCGGTAAGGCCCAGTTTCATTTGCTTGAGCCCCTCCGGATCCTCCTCCAGCTCCAGATTGGTCACGCACAGCAGGATGTCCGCTTCCGCGTCATTGCCGAAGCTCTTGTCCAGTTCCGCAAACTGGGAAAACGGAAACACAAAGCTTTTGCTTTCCAGCATTCCGTCTTCTGCCGCAAAGAGAACAGTGAGCTCTGCCGCGCCGCGGAAGGCGATCTTATTACCCACCACCTTTTGCTCATTCACATAGGGGCGCACAGCCGCGGAACAGATTCTCCAATCACTCATGTCCTCTCCCGAGGACGAAAGGGTGTCTTCCAGGGCAAATGCCTTTTCCCCAGCCTGGGCATAGAGCTTCAGCGGAAAGCTTCTGCGCAGAACGTATACGTCCCCCGGTATGTCCTGGGGATACAGGACATTGGTTTCACCGGGAACCAATGCCTGGGCGCATACGGATAATCCGCCCCGGACCATTAGCTTTCTGGGCGAAATGGTTCTGGCATCCAGAAACCGGATCCCCATTGTGAGATTCAGCTTTCCTTCCGGACTGTCCTCCGGGATACCCCACTTGGTCTGGAAGGGCATCCAGGCATCCAGAATCTCCGGAGTATCGTTTCCTTCCGGACAGTACAGGATCCAGAGCATCACACCTCCGTTGAATCCCACCGTATCCCCGCGCCACTCCTTGCCGCGCAGAATCGGCTGCCCCCATACACCGAGGATCCTGTCCGCATCCGGCATTCCGTCCGGAATTCTTACTTCCTGGGCCTGTTCCAGCTGCCGAGAATCCATCAGCACCGGATCCAGGTAAGAAACAGCCGTACTCTTCATATCCATTGCGTTACCTCCCGATCTTGTGATCACGCTGAAAGTTGCGTGTATCTCTGTCCCGCGTTTTCCCCGGTTGTCACTGTCTATGATATGCGTCCGGCCGCTTCAACAGAACGTTAACGCTGCCGCAGAATGCACCAGCCCAGGGTGATCAGCATCAGTCCTGACAACACACACAGAAACGCCGAAGCAATCCACTGCCCCAACAGCAAGCCCAGACCCAATGCAATCATACAGCCCCCGCGCATCCGATTCTTCCGACACACAGAAAACACCCCCTGCACACGCTATGCAGGGGGTGTTCATAATATTCTGTATGCGCTGTTATCGAATCCGAGACGCTTTAGCCGCCCAGGTAGGCCTTTCGAACCTCATCAGACTTGGCAAGCTCGGCACCGGTGCCGCTGAGGGTGATGGAACCCGTTTCCAGAACATAGGCCCGATCCGCGATCTGCAGAGCCTTTCGGGCATTCTGCTCCACCAAAAGGATTGTGGTGCCTGCACTGTGGAGTTCTTTGATGATGTCAAACACCTGATCCACCAGAATGGGGGCCAGGCCCATGGAGGGCTCGTCCAGCATCATCAGCTTCGGCTTGCTCATCAAGGCACGGGAGATGGCCAGCATCTGCTGCTCACCGCCGGAGAGCGTACCTGCGATCTGCTTGCGGCGCTCCTTCAACCGCGGAAAGCGCTGGAACATCTGGTCAATGGAATCGTCAATTTCTTTTCTGGGACGGCTGTAGCCACCCATTTCCAGATTTTCACGAACCGTCATGTGCTGGAAAATCCGGCGTCCTTCCGGACAGAGGGCCATTCCCAGCGGAAGAATCGAATTAGCGGGCAGTCCGGAAATCACTTTCCCGTCAAAGGTCACGCTGCCGCTCTTGGGCTTCAGAAGCCCGGCAATGGTGTTCAGCGTTGTGGATTTTCCCGCGCCGTTGGCGCCGATCAGGGTTACAACCTCGCCTTCGTTTACATGGAAGGAAATATCCTTGATGGCATGAATGGATCCGTAAAACACATTCAGATTCTCAACCTGAAGAAGGCACTTATTCTCACTCATTTTTCGTCCTCCTTCTGACGGCCCAGATAAGCCTCAATGACTTCCGGGTTCTGCTGGATTTCATCCGCCGTACCCTTGGCAATAACCTTGCCGAAGTTCAGAACACAAATGCCCTCACAGATGCCCATAACCAGGTTCATATCGTGCTCGATGAGCAGCACCGCAATATTGAACTGGTCACGGATCCTTATGATGTTATCCATAAGCTCTTCCGTTTCCTTGGGGTTCATACCCGCGGCAGGCTCATCCAGCAGCAAGAGTCTGGGGTTTGTGGCAAGGGCGCGGACAATTTCCAAACGGCGTTGGGCACCGTAAGGAAGGCTTCCGGCCTTTTCCTCAGCCAGATTCTCCATATGGAAGATGGACAGAAGCTCCATGGCTTTTTCGTGCTGCCGGCGCTCCCCGGACCAGTAAGAGGGCAACCGAAGAATACCGGAGAACATATTGTAGGAAATCTGGTTATGAAGGCCAATGCGCACATTGTCTTCAACGCTCATCTGATTGAACAGACGGATATTCTGGAAGGTTCTTGCCAGGCCCAGCTTGTTCGCCTGGACGGTATTCATACCGGCCGTGTCGATTCCGTTGACCATCACGGTGCCGCTGGTAGGCTGATACACCTTCGTAAGCAGATTGAAAACAGTGGTTTTTCCTGCGCCGTTGGGGCCGATCAGTCCCGCAATCTCCGTTTCGCCGATGGTCAGGTTAAAATCGTCTACCGCTCGGAGGCCGCCGAAATCGATTCCCAGATGGCTGCATTCCAGCACAGGGCGCTTGCCCACGTCCCGCTCGGGAACAATAGAACGGGAGGGAAACGGAACCATTTTCGTGTTGGATTTGCGCTTCACATTCTCACTCATAGAGCCTCGCCCTCCTTCTTACCAGATTTCTCTCTGCCTTTTGTCCGCAGGGAAGAAAAGAAATTCTTAATCGCAACGCTATTGGTCAGCAGCATAACCGCAATCAGAACCACCGCGTATACAAGCATACGGTAATCCGAGAATGCCCGCAGCTCCTCGGGCAGTACATAAAGTACAGTCGCCGCGATGATGGAGCCGGTAATGTTGCCGATTCCGCCGAGAACCACATACACAAGAATCAGTATGGAGGCATTGAAGGAGAAATTGGAGGGCGCAAGGGTGGAATAGTTCTGACCAAAGAGCGCACCGCCCATGCCCGCCAGAGCTGCGGAGGTTACAAAGGCCATCATACGGTACTTGGTAACATCCAGACCGCAGGCCTCCGCGGCAATTTTGTTATCCCGGATGGCCATAATGGCACGGCCGGACCGGGACCGGACCAGATTCAGCACCACAAACAGCGTAAACAGCACCAGAAGGAAGCCGGCAGTAAAGGTTGCAATCCGGCTGACACCTGTTGCACCTGAGGGGCCGCGGAACAGGAGCTTACCGGGAAGATCCGGATGATTGAAGGAGAAACGCAGGGCTTTCCCATCAATGGAGATATACACACAGTTCAGAATATTCCGGATAATCTCGCCAAAGGCCAGGGTTACGATTGCCAGGTAGTCACCCTGGAGTCTCAGCACCGGCACACCTATCAGCACACCCATGATACCGGCCATAATACCGCCGGAAACAATCGCCATCAGCAGCTGCACAACTTCCGGCGCGCCGAAGGCCTCACGGAAATAAGCGGCCATTACAATTCCCGTAAATGCGCCCACAGACATGAAACCGGCATGGCCCAGGCTCAGCTCTCCGGAAATACCGACGGTCAGATTCAGAGAAACCGCCATCACAATATACACACAGACAGGAATCAGCAGGGCCTTTGTCGTACGGGGCATGGCACCGGTTTTGATCATGGACTGACAGACAATAAAGGCCGCAATCACAAGCAAATAGGGTAAGAACCGACGAAGATACTTTGAAACAGTTGTCTTTTTCATACCGGCCACCTCACACCTTTTCCTGAATCTTCTTGCCCAGCAGACCGGTGGGTTTCACCAGCAGGACCAGAATCAGAACAGCAAAAACGAAAGCGTCGCCCAATTCGGAGGAAACGTAGGCTCTGCCCAGAATTTCAATAACACCAAGCAGGATGCCGCCCAGCATGGCGCCAGGGATGGAACCGATGCCTCCGAAAACCGCGGCGGTAAACGCCTTAATGCCGGGCATCGCGCCGGTGGTCGGCTTCAGTGTGGGATAGGCAGAACACATCAGCACACCGGCAATCGCCGCAAGGGCGGAGCCGATGGCAAAGGTAACGGAAATCGTCAGATCCACATTTACGCCCATCAGCTGAGCAGCCCCCTTATCCTCGGAAACACAGCGCATGGCGCGGCCCATCTTGCTGCGGCCCACAAACAGAGACAGGGCCAACATCACAACCACAGACGCGGCGATGGTGACCAGAGATACATAGGAGATTTTCAGTTCGCCGCCCATAAGGGAGATATTACCCGCGGGAATCACGGTCTGGAAGCTCTTGGGGTTTGCTCCCCAGATAATCTGAGCCAGATTCTGCAGGAAGTAGCTCATACCGATGGCAGTAATCAGCACGGAAAGGGAGGTTGCCTGACGCAGGGGCTTATAGGCCAGCCGTTCGATGAGGATGCCCAGCAGGGTACACACCACCATGGATGCCAGAATGCCCAAAAAGGGGGAAAAGCCCAGATTATACAGGCAGCAGAAGCAGATATAGGCGCCCACCATGATAATATCACCATGGGCAAAATTCAGCATCTTGGCAATACCGTACACCATCGTATAACCCAGCGCAATAATGGCATACACGCTGCCCAGGCTGATCCCGCTGATCAGATTGGACAAGAACATTGTCATAAATGTATCCTTCTTTCTTCTTTCAGTGTTATCCGAGGTGACAAGCCCCGGTCACTCCCCGTGGGGGTGACCATGGCTTGTCATCCCGGGAGCGGTATGGAACCGGGCGGATCCTTTTTCCGGAAGATTGGGATCCGCCCGGTTATTTCGTTGGAACGGAGTCAGCGAATCAGTCAGCCATTAGCCAACGGAAGCATAAGCGCCGTCCTTGATGATGTAAGCGGTTGCGACCTTGCTCACGCAGCCGTCAGCAGTCCATACCATGCCCGCGCCGGTCAGGCCGGTGTAGGTATAGGTCTGCATCCAGGGGATCATAGCCTCGCAGATATCCTGAGCAGAAGTCTCAGCGGTGAAGCCCAGATCCTGGCAGGCGGCGTAGAAGATGTACATGGCGTCGTAAGCGTCGGCAGCAAACTGGTTGGGGGTATCGCCGTACTTGGCCTTGTAGGTGGAAACGAAACCGGAGGTCAGAGCATCGGACTTATTGGCATCGAAGGGGGTCAGCATGTAGGAGCCCTCAGCCAGAGCGGTGTTGAAGCCTTCCACAGCCAGCAGGCCGTCCATGCCGTCCACGCCGAAGAACTTGAAGCCGTAACCAGCGGCATCAGCCTGCTGCATAATGGCAACGATGGGGGTGTAGTAGATGGGCAGGAAGACCAGATCGGCACCTGCGTTGGCAGCGTCCTGCAGCTGGACAGAGAAGTCGGCATTGCTGTCATCGGAGAAGGTGGTGTCGGAAACGACCTCCAGGCCGATTTCCTTCGCCTTTGCCATGAAGGACTGGTAGATGCTGGTGGAGTAATCCTGAGCGTTGTTCCAGATCACAGCGATCTTCTCACCCACGCCCAGGCTCTTGATGGTCTGAGCAGCGGAAGCGCCCTGGTTGGGGTCGGTGAAGCAAACCTGGTAAACATTGTCCTTGCCTTCGTTTACAACGGGGTTGGAAGCGGAGGGAGTCAGAACGAACACCCGCTCGTCCTTGGCAACGTCGGCGACAGCGGCGCAGGCACCGGAAGTAGTGGTTCCCAGCAGAACCTGCATACCCTTTTCCATCTCAACGTTGTAGGCGTTGACAGACATGGTGGGATCACCCTGGTCATCCTCGCTCAGCAGCTCGAACTGCAGGCCACCCTTGGCGTTGATCTCATCAATTGCGACCTGGATGCCGTTGGCAACAGCATTGCCGTACTGTGCGTAGTCACCGGTCAGGGGGCCGATGGCGCCAACCTTAATGGCACCTGCAGCAGCAGCGGCGGGGGCATCCGTCTGAGCGGCTTCCGTAGCCTTGGGGGCCTCGGTAGCGGCAGGGGCACTGTTGGAAGCACAGCCGGCGAACATTCCCAGAACCATGACGGCTGCCATAACAAGCGCAAAAACCTTTTTCATTTTCAAATCTCCTTTTCTTGCTTTACTTACTATAAAAAATCGGCTGCCAATCCGGCAACCGCTTCTTCATACAAACCTGAATCCCCGGTCGCTTTATTACAACATATTCGTCGGCAGCAGGCTCTCACGGCATACCAATACAACCCGCAGCCCGGCCAGAATGCGAATGGGGTTCATCCGAACAGAAGCCTCGGATACGTATCTGCCGCAGGTAACATTCCGATGAAACATATCCAAAACCTCCTTGTTGAATGTGAGGCTATTGTATCTCAGAGGAGGACATTTGTCAACAAGGTAAACACTACATATAATAGTTAATAATTCCTTAATTTTTTGTGCAGAACATACAAGCATCTGATTTTCCGTTTTCTATTCTCCTTCCGACAAAAGATTTTGGTACCTCCCTATGATAAAAGGACGCTGCCGGAGTCTTTCCGGGAAAGAATCCGGCAGCGCTCTTATTATTCCGCGTCCAAAACCGCTTTGCATTCCTGAAGCACCGAACTGAGCACCGGCACACAGGCGGCACTGCCATAGCCGCCGTTTTCAACAACGACAATGAAAGCCAGCGGATACGCATCATCCAGTACAAAGCCGGAGAACATGGCGTTTGATTTTTGCCCGCCTCCAAGCTGACTGGTGCCGGACTTGGCGCAGACGGAAAGTCCGGGAAAATGGCCGTCTCCATAGATAATCTGCACATTATTGCGGAGAAAGGACTGAAGCTTTTCCGCAGTGGTTTTGCTCATGATCCGGTCTGTCTGCCGTCCCCTGGCCTCGTAAAGCACCTCTTCTCCCCTGGAGACCGAACGCACAAGGAAAGGCTCCACTCCCCTGCCGCCATTCGCGATGGTGCCCATAAAGGTCATAAACCGGGCAGGGTTAATTAGGTCCGAATGCTGGCCGATGCAGCTCCAGGCAAAAGAGGCGCCGCCTGTATCGGAAATATCGTAGTGTCCGGAAGCGCTGGTCACTCCGTCAAAGGATACGCTTTCGGTAATTCCAAATTTCTGCACATACTTTTCCATATTCTTCTTGCCTACCAGCTTGGCAATCTGTGCAAAACTGCAATTGCAGGAGTGGGCAAGCGCGCCTTTGAGATCCAGGGTACCGTGGGCAGTCTCGCAGGTAACAGCCTCCGTACCATACTCATAAGCGCCGTCACAGGTAAAGGTCCTGCTTTCAATATCGGGAACGCACTCCAGGGCCGCCGCCGTTGTCACCACCTTAAAAATGGATCCGGGCACATAGCTGGACTGCAAAAAACGGTTTAGATAGACTCCTTCGTACTTTCCGGAGGTATCCGCCTCCACATCCGGCACATGATCCGGGTCATAGGTGGGGGAAGTAACCGCGCAGAGGATCTCCCCCGTCCGATAATTGTAAATGCCAACGGTGCCCTTTCTGCCGTTCAGCGCCCGCAGGGCCGCATTCTGTACTCTGGCAGACAGGGACAGGTGTGCCACACCACTGCCGCCGGCAAAATCATACAGTCCGTTCACCTTGTCGTAGCCGGACATCAGGGCCGCATAGCTGCCCACCGCGCCGGCCTGAATCCGGCCCTGCCGGTCTCCAAGCCAGTGCATGGTAGAGGCTCTTGTCTCCGCATTGTCGGAATAGCTGCGGTTATTTTCCACATCCAGCAGCACCACATCCTCCCGGTCAACCACGGTGCCGTTGCCCAGATTGCTGCCCTTAAACACATGGGGCGAACCGGGGGCAACCACCCAGGCATCGGCCTTTACGGCATATTCCATCACAAAGAAGCCCATCCCCCCCAGAAGCAGGAAGATAAACAGGCACATCAGCCAGCTTCTTTTGGTTACTCTGTTCATACGTTTCTCCTATTTGGAAAATCTCACTGCAAAGCTTGCATTCTGCCGGGTATCCGCCGCTTTGACAAAGGCCAGCAGGCACCAGGCACCGATCATGCTGGTTCCGCCATTGGAAATAAAGGGAAAGGTCACACCGGTAAAGGGCAGCACATCCACCGTACCCAAACAATTGAGGGATGCCTGGATCAGCAGAATGCCTGCCGCCGTACAGCCGCCGATACAATAGAAACTGCTGCGGGAAATACGGGATGTCCGAATGGCAAAAAATCCCAGAGCCGCTACGGCAAACACAGCCATCAACGCCAGTATCAAGCCCCACTCCTCGGAAATGGTGGCAAACACAATGTCCGAGTCCGCCGCGAACACCTTTTGCAGGAAGCCTTTCCCCGGACCCAGACCGAACAGGCCTCCGGAGGCAATACACATAATGGCCTGTGTCTGCTGATAGCCGGAGGTAAAGGGATTGTCCCACACATGGCGCCAGGACGCAAACCGGTTCAGCGCGTGAGGCGCAATCCGCAGAGCCAGCACACCGGCAAAGCCCAGCGCCGTGCAGGCAAGTCCAATGGTGCCAACGCTGCCGGAACGCAGATAGGCAATGATCAGGAACGCGCAGAAGAAAATCATGGCGGTTCCAAAGTCATTCATCAGTGCCAGAAGGCCGCAGATTACAATGGAGTAAGCAATAAACAAAATGAGATTCCGTTTGTTCATGATCCGGTCCATGGTGGATGCACCGGCATAGACGAAGCAGACCTTACTGAGCTCCGAAGGCTGCAAAGAAAGGCCGCCAATCACCAGCCAGTTCTTGGCACCGTAGTACTCCTTGCCGAAAAGCAATGTGACAACCAGGAACCCCACGCCCGCCAGCACCGCAAGATAACGGAACCGCTTTGCGCGTTCCAGATCCCGCAGAGACCAGCCAATCAGCAAAAACATTCCGACGCCCATCAACATAGCAGCGGACTGCTTCAGCATCTCCCCCGGCTTAACGGTGGCAAGGGCCGCGACTCCCAGCGTACACAGAAAGAAGGCGATGGTTTCCACCTCAAAGGAACTGCGGCGTATCACCGTATAGAACAGGAACAGCGCCCACTGACACAGAAATACCACACCAAAGCCCAAAAGATAAGCCGGATATTCCTCAATCTCACCGGAAAGCAGAAAACCCACCAGCATCAGCGCCTGCATCAGAGTCAGCAGCATCAGCCCCAAAAGGCTGCTCCAGCCGCTGGAGCCTCTGGTCCGCAGCTGGCTTTGCAGCTGCTCCTGCCGTTTGGTAATCGGGGTCAGCTCCATATCCACACCGCCAATGGAAATCACATCTCCGCTGTGCAGCGCACAGATACTGACCCGTTCTCCATTGACCCAGGTTCCGGTTTTGGAACTGGCATCGGAAATGGTCCAGCTTCCGTCATCGTACCGGGTAAGCACCGCATGGTTCCTCGATACCGTTGACAGCGCCACTGTAATGTCGCTGCTTTTGCTTCTGCCGATGACATTTTCCCAATGGGTAACCGCTACCTGACTGCCATCGGTAAACTTCAGCCAGGCCCAGATCTCCGGTTCCCGCCGAAAGGATAGCAGCGGCCGGGCGCAGTGCAGCAGAAGCAAAGCCGCCAGTGCCGGAACCAGATACCGGGCTGCCGCTGTAAAAACATCGGCGTACAGCGTTCTGGACTGGGCAATCATATCAAGAATTGTCTGTAAATCCGTCATTTGTTTCCTCCTTCCCGATCCGGAAGATGGATATCATGTATGTACCACGATTTATATATGGTATCAAATAAAGTAATTATAGTAGGCGCGCAGCAGCGCGATTTCTCTGGTGTATCCATCCAGTTCGTTGGGTGTTTCCAGAATCATAGGCTTTCCCAAAAGCTTGGGATGACGCACAATCCGGGCAAAGGTTTCTTTTCCCAGGTAGCCCTCCCCAATCTTCTCGTGGCGGTCCTTGTGGCTGCGGATGGGATTCTTTGTATCGTTCAGATGCAAAGCCTTTAGCCGGTTCAAGCCGATTACCCGGTCAAATTCCTCGAGAACACCATCCAGGTCATTTTTAATATCATACCCCGCGTCATACACATGGCAGGTATCCAGGCAGACCCCCAGATCGTCTCTTCCCACCGCATCCAGAATTGCCCGGAGTTCTTCAAAGCTGGACCCAACTTCGCTTCCCTTTCCCGCCATGGTCTCCAACAGAACCGTTACGGGATAATTCGGCTCCATGGCCCGGCGGAGTGCCTGAGCGATCTGCTCAATTCCCTGCTCCGTTCCCTGCCCCACATGGCTGCCGGGATGGAAGTTATAGAAGTTTCCGGGAAGCGCCGCCATGCGCCGCAGATCATCCGCCAGTATTTCCTCGGCAAACGCCCGGTCCTCGGGTTTGGCCGTACACAGATTCATTGTATAGGCGCCATGGGCAACCACCGGTCCGAAATGCCCCAGCCGCAGCATCTGAACCGCCGCGTTGGTGTCGGTAAGATCCTCCTTCTTGGAACGGCTGCCCCGGGGATTCCGCGTAAAAAAAGCAAAGGTGTCTGCGTCCATAGACATGGCCTGACGGACCATGGTGCAATATCCTCTGGAAGCGGATAAGTGGCAACCGAAATACATAAGTTTCTCCTCCTGATCGGATTTAGAATGTTTTGACGTATTCTATCATATTTCCGATAAAAAATCAAATAATGCTTTCCCCTCACCCGATTCTGTGGTATCATTTACCTGAAATACTATGGAAGCGGGGTGCTTTTCCTTGCCGAAATCCGATAATCAGAAACTGAAGATTTTATACATTCTGGACTACCTTCAAAAAAACTCCCACCAGGAACACCCGGTGAGAGCTGGAGAGCTGATCGCCATGCTGGAAAAGCACGGCATTCTCTGCGACAGAAAAACCATTTATTCGGACATTGCCGCTCTGCAGGACTATGGCATTGACATTATCTCCACCACAGGAAAAAACGGCGGTTACTATGTGGGCCAGCGGGTTTTTGAGCTTCCGGAGCTGAAACTCCTGATCGATGCCGTCCAATCCAGCCGGTTCCTGACCGAACGGAAATCCCGGGAACTGATCGAGAAGCTGTGCACGCTGTGCAATGAAGAGGATGCCCGGCTCATGCGGCGGGACGTGGTGGTCTCCGGACGGGTCAAAAGCATGAACGAATCCATTTACTACAGCGTAGATGCCATTCAGGAAGCCATTTCCCGGAACAAACAGATCACCTTTCGCTATTTCAACTGGGGCCTTGACGGCAAGCGGGAATACCGGGAGAAAGACTATTCCGCCAGCCCCTACGGTCTGTGCCAGGAAGGGGAAAACTGCTATCTGCTGGCCCTGTCTCCCCGTCACGGCATCACAAGCTACCGGGTGGACCGAATGACCGACATCGCGCTTCTGGATGAACCCCGGGTTCCCTGCCCGGAGCTCACCGGAAAGGCACTGACAGACTATTGCGCCAAACGCTTTCAGATGTTTGCCGGTGACAGCGTAGCGGTAAAAATGCGTTTTCACAAGGACCTGACCAACGTGGTCATGGATCGGTTCGGAAAAAGCACCATGCTGATCCCTGACGGAGAGGATCACTTCGTTTTCACAGTCAATGTAGCCGAATCTCAAATGTTTCTCAGCTGGGTCATCGGTTTCGGTTCCCAGGCGGAAATCCTTTACCCGGAACGGGTCCGCAAGGCCTGCGAAGACCTGTGCCGTCAGGTTTTGGCGATTTATCAGGACAAAGCAAAGGACTGAAACACCTGGCTCCAGACCACCTGGGAGGTTTCTTCCGCATCCTCCGGGCGCAGGACCGACAGGCAGTAGTGATAGTTTCCGTCATCCAGAATAACAGCCCTTCCCAATTGCTCTCCCCTTTCCCCGGCAGTAGCCCAGACAAACTCATAGCGTTTCAGATCATCCTGCCGGGTTTCCAGCACCGTCAGTTCGTCCTTTCCCCTGCCGCAGAGCTGCCGCAGCGTCCCATCCAGATCACCTGACTCCATCGTTTCCAGCATGATTTCATAGTCATCCGCGATATAGATGCGCCCTGCGTCACTTTCCAAAACGCCTGCGGCGGTATCCTCCGGCAGATCCACCAGAATCTGCCGTGGTACGGCCATTGCCGGAACGTCCCACACATCCCCAAGGGTCTCCATGGTTTCTTCTCCGGCACAGCCGGCCATCAGTGCCGTGAAAAGCAAGCAGAAAAACAGCTTTTTCACACATATCCCTCCTGAAAGGTTTCGAATTCATGAAAGAACTTCTCTCCATCTACCTGCTGATAATCAATGCAATTGCCTTCTGTCTTATGCTGATTGACAAATACAAAGCCAGGAAAAATCTCTGGCGCATCCCGGAAGCGACGCTCATCTCCACGGCTCTTCTGGGCGGCAGCATCGGCGCCCTGATCGGAATGTATACGGTACGCCATAAAACCAGGCACATCAAATTTACCGTTGGCATTCCCCTGATTCTTCTTGCGCAGATTGCTTTGGCACAATTTTTGCTTCTCAAATAACGAATCGGCAGCAAAGAACATCCTTTGCTGCCGATTCGTTATTCCGTTTCCGCATCCTCCAGGGCCATTTCCTTCAGGAGCTTCTGGTCCTGCTTTGAGGTAAGATCCAGCTTTTCATACATATCCGGTCTGCGTGCTTTCGTGCGGCGTAGGGATTGTTTCCGCCGCCACTGGTTCACCTTCTCATGGTTTCCGGAGAGCAGAATCTCCGGCACCGCCCGGTCATGCCACACCGCGGGGCGGCTGTACTGGGGGTATTCCAGCAGGCCTGAAAAGTGACTTTCGTCCTCAAAACACTCCGGGTCTGCCAGAACCCCGGGAACCATCCGGCACACGGCGTCCGTAACAGCCATGGCCGCAATCTCGCCGCCGGTGAGGACAAAATCCCCCAATGAGATTTCCTCGTCCACACACTCGTCGATAAACCGCTGATCAATTCCCTCATAATGACCGCAGACAAGGATCAGGTTTTCCAGCTTGCTCAGGCGGATGGCATCCGCCTGCTTGAACGTATGGCCGCAGGGAGACAGATAAATGGTATGCACGGGACCTCCTGCCTCGTCGCACACAGATTCCCAGCAGCGGTAGATGGGATCCGCCTGCATAATGGCGCCACGGCCACCCCCATAGGGATAATCATCCACCTGGTTCTGCTTGTTGGAGGTGTAATCCCGAATTTGGTGGGCCTCTATGCGGATAAACCCCCGCTCCTGGGCCCGGCCCAGAATGCTTTCGGACAGCACGTCTCCCAAGGTATCAGGGAACAGGGTCAGAATATCAATCCGCATCGGTTTCCATTCCCTCCAGCAGCACCACCTGCATTTCATTCTTTTCCATGTCCGTGGAAAGAATGAACGCTTTGACCGCAGGGATCATATAGGTTTTCTCCCCTTCCACCACATAGACCTGATTGCCGGGATAGTCCAGCACCTGGGTCAGCTCTCCAATCTGTTTTCCCTGGCTGTATACCCGCATACCCGTCAGCTCCGCGGCAAAAATCACATCGTCACCGACATCCTCCCGATAGATCTCAACCGTTTTTCCACGCAGCGCCTGGGCTTTTTCCATGGTATCCACCCCTTCCAGGCGCATGAGATTGCAGGTATTCTGTACCCGGCAGGACAGAATCACATAGTCCTGTTTGCCGATGCGGCACCGGGAAAACCCGCACATATCCTCGGGGCTGTCCAGCCATGTGAGCATTTTTACTTCCCCCCGGATACCGTGGGTATTCACAATTTCGCCCGCTTCGATAAATGGCAGTCTCATCCGGTTCTCCTTTATCAGATCCACCACTGGGGCGTCAGTTCCCCCAAGGTAACAATCGTCCCGTTCTCGTAATCCAGCATGATCTGGATATCCCGGTACTGGCCGGGGTTCAGCTGAACCATCAGCTCCCGGCAGGCCCCGCAGGGCGCACCGGTTTTTCCATTGGGCATAACAGCAAGCACCTTTGAAATCCGATGCTCCCCGTTTGTCAGCATATTGAATATGGCATTGCGCTCGGCACAGATGCCCAGGGTACTGGCGGTATCCACGCAGACTCCGGTGTAAATCCTTCCGCTTTCGGAAAGAATCGCCGCGGCCACACCGCCTGCCTCCACATAGTCCGAAATGATCCGATTCTTCTGCACAGCTGTTGCCGCGTCATACATGGTTTTCCAGATTGCTTCCATCATACTCCTCCGTAAAAAACGAAAATGCGTGACGAAATCGCCACGCATAGCCGTTTAATCCACAATTTCAACGGTGACCTTTTCGCCAGTGCGCTGGGCAACCGTCTTGATAATGGTACGGATCTCTTTGGCGATCCGCCCCTGGCGTCCGATAACCTTGCCCATATCGCCTTCGGCTACATGGAGCTCCAAAACCTTGCCTTCCTCGTCAGAGGTTTCCACAACGGTAACGGAATCCGGATCATCAACCAGGTTCTTTGCCATATACAGCAAAAGTTCCTTCATTTTGCCACTCCTTCAAAAGGGCTTACAGAACACCAGCGTTCTTCAGCAGGCCCCGAACGGTATCGGTGGGCTGTGCACCGTTCTTGATCCAAGTCTGAGCCTTCTCAACGTCAACGGTAACGGTGGCGGGAGCGGTCAGAGGGTTGTAGGTGCCGATCTCTTCGATGCAGCGGCCGTCACGGGGGGAACGGGAATCGGCAACAACAATACGGTAGTAAGGAGCCTTCTTCGCACCCATTCTTCTCAGTCTGATCTTAACCATGAAAGTTTCACCTCCATAAAATAACAGGATGATATATCGCAAAGCATATTGCTTTTGGCGAACAAAAGAATTTACATTCCGGGGAAACGCATTCCGCCGAAGCCCCGCATCCGTCTGAGCTTCTTGGCAGCCCCGGGGGAATTAAACTGCTTCATAAGCTTGCGCATCTGCTCAAAGGATTTCAGGAGTTTGTTCACATCCTCCACCCGCAGGCCGCAGCCCGCAGCAATCCTCTTTTTGCGGCTGGCCCCGATGATACTGGGGTTTTCCCGCTCCTTGGGGGTCATGGAAAGGATGATGGCCTCGGTATGCGCCATGGCCTTCGGATCCAGTTTGAGATCCTTGAGGCCCGCACCCCCAGGCATCTGTGCCAGAAGGTCTTCAATGGAGCCCATAGAGCGGAGCTGTACCATCTGGTCGTAAAAATCCTGGAGGGTAAAACGGTTGGTTTTCAGCTTTTCCTCCAGCTTTGCGGCCTGTTTGGCATCGTATGCCTTTTCAGCCTTTTCAATAAGGCTCAGCACATCACCCATGCCCAGGATCCGGCTTGCCATCCGATCAGGGTGGAAAACCTCAATATCCTCCAGCTTTTCGCCCATACCGGCAAACTTGATGGGCTTTCCGGTGACGGCCCGCACGGACAGAGCCGCGCCGCCCCGGGCGTCGCCATCCAGCTTGGACAGCATAACGGAATCAATGTCCAGCCACTCGTTAAAGCTCTGAGCGGCATTCACCGCGTCCTGGCCGGTCATGGCGTCCACCACCAGCATGATTTCATTGGGCTTTACGGTGGCTTTGATCTTTTTCAGCTCTTCCATAAGGGCCTCGTCCACATGCAGACGGCCGGCGGTGTCCAGAAACACCATATCATAGCCCCTCTGCCGGGCGTGGAGCACCGCCTCTTTCGCGGTAACCACCGGGTCCTGGTTGCCCTTTTCAAACACCGGAATACCCAGTTTTTCACCGCAGACCTTCAGCTGCTGAATTGCCGCGGGGCGGTATACATCGCAAGCCACCAGCAAAGGATTTCTGCCCTGCCGCTTCATGAGGCCGGCCAACTTGCTGCCGTTGGTGGTTTTACCGGCGCCCTGCAGGCCAACCAGCATAACCACGGTAGGACCGTTGGGATTGATATTCAAATGCTTGGTCTCCGCGCCCATGAGCTTGCACAGCTCTTCGTTGACGATCTTGACAATCATCTGGGCAGGAGTCAGAGACTCCAGAACATCCGTGCCGACACAGCGCTCCGTAACGGACTTGGTGAAATCCTTTACCACCTTATAGCTGACATCGGCTTCCAAAAGCGCCATACGGATTTCCCGCATAGCCTCCTTCACATCCGCTTCCTTCAGGCGGCCTTTGCCGCGAAGCTTTTTGAAGGTGGAAGAAATTTTTTCAGTCAAGCCTTCAAATGCCATACATTACTCCTCAAGCTCCCGGACCGCGGAAAGAATCCTCTGGGCCAGGGCAACAATCCGGGAATCGGGATGCTCCGAAAGAGACCTTGCCGCCTCTTCAATGCCACGGGCAGCAGCACGCACTTTTTCATCCCGCCGGACAAATCCGGTTTTTTCTTCCATATTTCGCAGAAGGGCCTCTGCCCGGCTGAGATTATCATATACGCCCTGCCGGCTGATGCCCAACTCCTGTGCAATCTCTCCCAGGGACAGGTCCTGATTGTAGCGCATATCCACACAGGCACGCTGTTTTTCTGTAAGCAATTCGCCGTAATAATCGAACAACAGCGTCATTTCCAGTGCTTCCATGGCACACCCTCTCCGTGTCAAGGTTTTCTCCTTGACAGCTTGTTCATTCTACATGATATGTATCCGTTTGTCAAGTATTTTTCCTTGACAGAGAAGATTATTTTTCAATCCGGTACCAGCGGGACAATTCCTTTGTCTTTATAAAACCGGTTTTCTCATAAAGCGCAATGGCTCGACGGTTCTCGGATGCCACTTCCAGCCGCAGCGGAACACCGGGGCAAACCGAGCAGAGAGAATGCAGAACCAGTTTCCCCGTCCCGGGTTTCACAGCCGCAATAGCCTCTATTGTATCCTCCCGGAGCCAGCCGATTCCCAGGAGCTCTCCCCTGCGGTGTATAAAATACGCCCCGCCCTTGAGGATCTCCTGTTCATCCCTGGCCTCCTGCGTGGCCGCGTTGTGCACACAGGCAAAGGCCTTGTTGTAGATTTCCCGCCACCGGGCAACGGTATTGTCCGTCACCGGAAACAGGTTTTGAATACACTCTTCCTGAATATTGGGAATGCCCCGCATTTCCAGCATGGCGGTATGCAAGGGATACCCTTCCACCACCGGGTGACCGGAAGCGTAGACTTTTTCCGCTCCGCAGGCCCGGCAAAAGTCCGCGCACTCCCGAAGCAGTGCCTCCGGGCTCTGGGTGTCCCGGAGCATGATGTAGGCTTCTGACCGGTAGGGAATCTCCTTCAGGGTCAGGCTGGCAACTCCATTTTCCGTTGTAAACAGGGGAAAATCCTTCATGTAAGCAGTTCCTTTCAAAGCAATGTTGAAAAAAGCAGGAAATGTGGTATACTATAAAAAACAAACAAAGAGAAGGTTTCAATATGTCAGCAAACTATCACACCCATACGCCCCGGTGCAATCACGCCGTGGGTTCGGAACGGGAATACGTTCAGAAAGCACTGGAAGCCGGTTTGACCATACTGGGCTTTTCCGATCACACACCCTATTTGTTCCCGGGAGATTACTACTCCACCTTTCGGATGCACCCCCAGGAATTGTCCGGTTATGTCACGGCTGTGGAAAGCCTGAAAACGGAATTCGCGGGTTCACTGGAGATTCACATCGGTCTGGAAGCGGAATTTTATCCCGCCTACTTCCCCAAAACCCTGGATTTTCTCCGGGAAGCAGGTGTTGAATACCTGCTCCTGGGTCAGCATTTTATCGGCAACGAACCCTATGGCAGCTACAGCGGACGGGAAACCACCGACGAATCCATTCTGGAAGGCTATTGCCGCCAGGTCATTGCCGCCATGGATACCGGTGCATTTACCTACATCGCCCACCCGGACATCATCCATTTTGTCGGACCCCAGACGATTTACCGGAAGTGGATGGGAACCCTGGTTCGGGAAGCAAAGGATCACCGAATTCCTCTGGAGCTGAATCTGCTGGGGCTGCGGGAAAACCGCAACTACCCCAATCCCCTGTTTTTGGAATTGGTGGCGGAAGAGAATCTTCCCATGGTTCTGGGCTACGATGCCCATCAGCCGGACCATCTGACAAACAAAGACCAGCTGGTCCGGGCCGAAGCTCTGCTGAATCCCTTTGGCATCCGTCTAATGCCCACGGTGGAACTCAAGCACATATAAGGAAACAGCCATCGGTTTTCACCGATGGCTGAATGTTTACTTGCCTTCCTTTTCGGCCTTCTTGGCAGCCTTGGCCTTTGCCTTGGCTTCCTGAACCTTCTTGGCCTCAGCCTTCGCGTTCTCGGCAGCGGTCTCATTGGTGGACATGGCCCACTTGGCAATCTCAATGCGGACCTGGTCAGCGCCGGTTTCAATGACCAGCTTGTCTTCCTTCACGTTGACAACAGTGCCGACAATACCGCCGATGGTGGTGATCTTATCGCCGTTCTTCACGGAGGAACGCATCTGCTCCGCTTCTTTCTTCCGCTTGTTTTCAGGACGGATGAGCATGAAGTAGAACACAGCCAGCATCAGAACCAGGGTGATCAGCATGCTGGACATTCCGGTCGTACCGGTAGCAGTCAAAAGTGTAAGCATGGAAAGGAACTCCTTTATATGTGATGGAAAACATTATAGCATTCCAGGCACAAAAGCGCAAGATAAAAATCCAAACATTTTACCAGGTTGTGTCTGTTGCATCGGGATAGTGAAATACCTCCTGCAGCTTGGCGTAATAGGGCGTTGGATCCCCGTTTTCCTCATAGCGCCAGGGGGTGCCATATTCATTGCCCTCATACTGGGTCAGGCACTGCGGATGAACTTCCCGGAATCGGGCAAGCTCCTCCTCAGAAGCCCTGGGCTTCACATACACAAAACACTCCAGAGGAAGATCATCCAGAGGCGACAGGTCTTCCACATGGGTGTAGCTGATGTTCAGCCGTTTCAAACTCTCACAGCCGGAAAGCGGGGAAAGATCCGTTAACAGGCCGCAATTGGACAGCTCCAGAAATTCCAGTTCCTTACAGTTTTCAAAGGGTGTCAGGTCCCTGATGATGGAGCCGGATACAATTATGGCCTTCAGCTTGGGCATATTGGCCACCCAACTCCAATCGGAAAGAATTTCATTGTGGCCGAAATCAATATACTCCACATCCTCGCAGTATTTTAACTGCCTGACCGTACTGTTGGTCACGTTGTAGACATAGCGAAGAACCGTCCGGTCCGTCAGGCAGCTCCCTGCCTTGGCAAAATAGATGCGCCAGACGATCTTTGTCTGATCCCGGTAGTCATCCCGGAGCTGGGCCAGGACTTCATCGCTCAAATAGCAGTGCTCCAGCAGCAGATACTTGCAGCCTTTCATGATGTCCAGTGCCTGCCGCAGTTCCTGTTCCTTGCTGTCACCGATCTTTTTGCTGTGGAACTCCACCCGTTCGTCCGTTGTGGAAATACGCTGGCCGAACAGATCAAAGGTATAGTCCAGCATCAGCTCCGGTGCCGCTTCCTGAAGGGTGTGCACCTCTTCCACTGTGAGCGCGGAATTTCCTTCTTCATCGCTCAATTTGACGGTTTGCAAATTGGGCAGCAGAGGCAGCGCCGCGGCCACTTCTTCCACATCCTCCGAGGTCATGGCAGACAGATCCGCCTCAATGGTCTCAAAAGAAATCTCCTGATCCAACAACGCTACCGTATAGCCCAGGGAAAGCTCCGGATAGGCCAGCTGCAGTTCCTTCAGCTGTTGGAATGTCAACTTCATCCTCGGCAGATTCAATTCCCTGAGGTAGGGGAAAAACCTGAGATTTTTCAGCAGCAGATCATAATCAAAGCTTTCCAGGGCCAGGGTCTGCGCATCCGCTTTTGGCTGGGACTCGCCCAAATTCACGGTGTAAATTACTTCCACCTGAGGATGGGTTTTTGCGTAGTCCGCGATCTGGGCATAGCAGGTGCTGCCGGAGAGATCCGCCTTCTTCAGATTGGGGTAATCCTCCAGCTGATGGATGGTCTGCTCCGTTACCACAAGGGTGATTTCCTCCACATCCGGCGCCGAGCTTTCCGTCCGACCCGGTTCCCCGGTTTTCCCGCAGGCAGCGAACAGCATCACGCATATCAGAAGAAGCAGCCGGATACAGCGTTCTTTTTTCATTTCCGTTTCCTCCCCTTCCACATATCCGAGGGATTATACCATAGTTCAGCCCGGAAAACAAGGCATCTACTTCTATTCTGTCCCCCATCCTCTTTTTCATTCCGGAGAATGAAAAAGTGCTTGACAAACCACGAGGGATTCGCCTTATAATAATAACATAGAACGAAGCAGGAGGTTTCCCCCATGGAAAAAGCAAAAGTGTATTTTACCCGGAATATCACCCCGGAAAACGTAGTCCGGCTGTATTCCCTTTTGGGCAAGCAGCTTCCCGGCAAGGTAGCCGTAAAGGTTCACTCCGGCGAGAAGGGCAACCAGAATTTTCTGCGTCCCGAGTTTATGAAGCCCATGATTGACGCTGTAAATGGCACGGTTGTGGAGTGCAACACCGCCTATGGAGGTGCCCGGAACACCTCCGAAAAGCACCGCAAGCTGATTGCCTACCACGGCTGGAATCACTACTTTGACGTAGACCTGATGGATGCGGAGGGCCCCGACCTGGAGCTGGCAATCCCTGATGGTAGAAAAATCCGAAAAAACCTGGTCGGCAAAACCCTTGCTGATTACGACTCCATGCTGGTGCTGTCCCACTTTAAGGGGCATCCCATGGGCGGCTTCGGCGGCGCTTTGAAGCAGCTCTCCATTGGCTGTGCTTCCACCGCGGGCAAGGCCTACATCCACTCCGCTGGCAAAACCACGGACCAGTATATTCTCTGGGACAATGTGGCTGCCCAGGATGATTTCCTGGAGAGCATGGCCGATTCCGCCAGCAGTGTGGTGAACTACTTTAAGGGCAACATGGCCTTTGTCAACATCATGTGCAATATAAGCGTTGACTGCGACTGCTGCGCCGTTGCGGAGGACCCCTGCATGAAGGACATCGGAATTCTGTCCTCCCTGGACCCGGTGGCCCTGGACCAGGCCTGTGTTGACCTTGTAAAGCAATCCGATGATCCCGGCAGGGACCATCTGCTGGAGCGGATAAACACCCGCCACGGCACCCACACCATTGACTGCGCAGCCGCTCTTGGCGTAGGCAGCAAGGATTATGAACTAATCTTCGTAGACTGATTCACCGCGTTTTCCCCGGAAGCAGTGCTTCCGGGGATTTTTAACTTGTTTAAGCTTTGTTTAAGCTTTTTATGGGTTGTTGCATCGGGTATTATCTCATGCTATACTGTCAGAAAAGGAGGAATGCCGGATGTTTGGTATTATTCTGGAGTATTTTTTCAGCGGAATCTGCGCCATTGCGCTTTTGCTGATTCTGTGCCTTATTTTCGGTAAGCGGCTATCCGGGAAGGAGCGGGGCTGCCTTATGCTTTACGTGCTGTACCTCAGCGCCATGTTCAACGTAGTCGGTCTTCCCGGCATTCCCTATGTGGGTTGGGATCCCACCGTCAATCTGATTCCCTTTTCTGAACTCGGGGAACCCCGTTACCTCTGGCTTTCCGGGATGAACACCCTGATGCTGGTGCCTCTGGGCTTTCTGCTGCCCCAGATCTGGGGGCGGTTCCGGAGCTTCTGGGATGCAGCCCTTGCCGGCTTCTGCACCTCCCTGTCCATAGAGCTGCTGCAGCTGTTTTCCTTCCGCGCCACGGATGTGGACGACCTGATCTTCAATACCCTGGGGGCCTGTATTGGCTTTCTGCTGGCAAGGCTCCTCACAGGAAAACACTGGCGCGTCACCGCCCAGAGTGGAAGGAAGGATCTTCTGTCCTTCCTCAGCGTCCATGGGATTGTGTTTTTCTTCCACTTTTTCCTGCGATTTTCCGCTGTCATGCTGGTTTACAGGCTGACAGATTGAATACACCCTGCCGCGATTTTATCAACGCGGCAGGGTGCTTGTTTTGGGATAGGGGGCTTTATCGAATTGACAATTGACAATTATGGTATCCCTTCGGGATTCATCAAACAATTATGATTTAGTTATCCAAACAATTCCCTTTTTCTTAAAAATTACAGAATTTTTTCATTTGTCCCCGAAGGGGATTCCTTCATTGTCAATTGTCAATTATCAATTGTCAATTAACATAATCCTTCCTTATCCGCTGTGCAATCTCCTCGCCCATCCTGGAGCAGCCCACCTTTACGCAGTCTGTTGCAGACAGAATATCCGCTGTACGGAAGCCTGCATCCAATGTATCGGATACCGCCCGTTCTATGGCATCCGCTTCCTTTTCCATATCAAAGCTGTAGCGCAGCATCATCCCTGCCGCCAGAATGGTACCGATGGGGTTGGCTGCATCCTGCCCCGCAATGTCCGGCGCGGAGCCGTGAATGGGCTCGTACAGTCCTCTGGTGGTGGCGCCCAGGCTGGAGGACGGGATGGTGCCTATGGAGCCGGTGATCATGGAGGCTTCATCGGACAGAATGTCGCCGAACATATTTTCCGTGACAATTACATCGAACTGACTGGGGTCCTTCACGATCTGCATGGCGCAGTTGTCCACCAGCATATCCGAGAGCTGTACATCGGGATAGTCTGCCGCCAGCTCATGCATGACTTTTTTCCACAGGCGGCTGGAATCCAGCACATTGCTCTTTTCCACGGAGCAGAGCTTCCCTGCCCGCTTCCGGGCAGTCTCAAAGCCAATGCGGCCGATACGGCGGATCTCCTCCTCGCTGTAGGTCAGAATATCTTCCGCAACCGCCTGGCCGCCCTCCTGCCGGGTGGTATGGGAGCCAAAGTAGATGCCGCCGGTGAGCTCCCGGACAATAATGAAATCAATGCCCTTTTCCACCAGTTCCGGCTTCAGCGGCGATGCGCTTGCCAGCTGGGGCCAGATCTTTGCCGGACGGTTGTTGCTGTAAACCTCCATGGCCGCTCTCAGCCGCAGCAGTCCCTTTTCCGGCCGCATAGGGCCGGGAACATCGTTCCACTTGGGGCCGCCTACCGCGCCAAGAAGCACACTGTCGGAAGCCAGGCACTTCTGAAGCTCTTCCTGGGGCAGCGGATCTCCCCATTTGTCAATGGCATTTCCGCCCATGTCTACATCCGTATAGGAAAAGCTGTGACCGTAAACCTTTGCCACCTGATCCAGCACCTTCACCGCCTGGGCGATGATTTCCGGACCGATGCCGTCGCCGCGGATGAGGGCAATCTTCTTCTCCATGGATCAGCCCTCCTTCAGGGATGCCAGCAGGCCTCCCGCCCGGATGATGTTCTGAATAAACTCCGGGAAGGGTTCCGCCTGGTACTGCTTTCCGGTGGTTTCATCGGTGATGATACCGGTATCAAAGTTCACATCCACCCGGTCGCCGGGCTGAATCTCCTCTGCCGCCTGCTCGCACTCCAGAATGGGCAAACCAATGTTGATGGCATTGCGGTAAAAGATCCGGGCAAAGCTCTTGGCAATTACACAGCCTGTGCCGCAGGTCTTGATCGCCAGAGGCGCATGCTCCCGGGAGGAGCCGCAGCCGAAGTTCCAGCCGCCCACCATAATATCACCCGGGCGTACCCTGGAAACAAAGGATGTATCCATATCCTCCATACAGTGTTTGGCCAGCTCCTGGGCATTGGGGGTGTTCAAGTACCGGGCGGGGATGATCACGTCCGTATCCACATTATCCGGGTATTTGAAAACGGTTCCCTGTGTCTGCATCTTACATATCCTCCTTGCGAGCGGTAATATAGCCGGTCAGCGCGCTTGCGGCGGCAGTGGCGGGGCTTGCAAGGTAGATTTCGCTCTTTACATGGCCCATACGGCCCACGAAATTCCGGTTGGTTGTGGCAACACACCGTTCTCCCTCCGCCAGGATGCCCATGTAGCCCCCCAGACAGGGGCCGCAGGTAGGTGTGGAAACCACCGCACCGGCATCCACAAAGGCGGTGGTGTAGCCTCTGACGATGCACTCCCGGTAAATTGCCATGGTGGCGGGTATGATGATGCAGCGCACACCAGGCGCAACGGTATGATCCTTTAAGATCCGATAGGCCGTTTCCATATCCTCCATCCGGCCGTTGGTGCAGCTGCCGATGACCACCTGATCAATTTTAATGGAACCCAGCTCCGCTGCCGGATGGGTGTTCTCCGGCAGATGGGGGCAGGCCACCGTGGGCACAATGGAAGACAGATCGATTTCGATGGTCTTCTCGTAGACGGCATCCTCGTCAGCGGAATAGATCGCAGGCTCCCGCTCACTGCGGCCCTTGAGGTAGGCAAGGGTCACCTGGTCCACAGGAAAGATTCCGTTCTTGGCACCGGCCTCAATGGCCATATTGCAGATGCACAGCCGGTCATCCATACTCAGAGACGCCACACCTTGTCCGGTAAACTCCATGCTTTTGTAAAGAGCTCCGTCCACCCCGATTCTGCCGATGATGGTCAGAATCACATCCTTGCCGCTGACATTCGGTCTGAGACTTCCCGTCAAACGGAAACGAATGGCGGAGGGGACCTTAAACCAGGCTTTTCCGGTTGCCATACCCGCTGCCATATCCGTACTGCCCACGCCGGTGGAGAACGCGCCCAAGGCGCCATAGGTGCAGGTGTGGCTGTCGGCACCGATGATGCAGTCACCGGCAGTCACCACGCCCTGTTCCGGCAGCAGCGCATGCTCAATGCCCATTTTGCCCACATCGTAGAAGTGGCTGACGCAGTGGGTACAGGCAAACTCCCGGCAGGTCTTGCTCTGCTGGGCAGCCTTAATATCCTTGTTTGGAACAAAGTGATCCAGAACGATTACCACTTTCTCCGGATCATATACCCCATCAAAACCGGCCTTTTGAAACTCGTTCACAGCCACAGGGGTGGTAATATCATTGCCCAGTACAATGTTCAGGTCCGCCTGAATCAACTGTCCCGGAGTAACCTCAGGAAGTCCCGCGTGAGCCGCCAGGATTTTTTGTGTCATTGTCATTGCCATAGCTGTTTGCTCCTTACTCGGTAATGGAATTATTGAAGGCGCTCAAAAGCGCGTAGATACTTGCCCGGGTAATATCCGTATCACTGCCCGCGCCCCAGTGCATTCTGCCGCCGGCATCTTCAATGCCCACATAAGAAACTGCGGTAGATCCGGAATTCTTCTGCTGAAGGCTGTGTTCGGTATACACTTTCAGAGTATAGTGCACGCCTGTGTAGGCCTTCAGCGCGTTGCTGACGGCATCCAGGCTGCCGTTGCCGGATCCATGGACCTGCGCCGCGATTCCATCCTTGACAAAGACCGCATCACAGCCGGCTCCTCCCGCCATGGGTTCAATTTTCACATTGCGCAGCCAGATGGGGGCCTGGATATTCAGGTAGCTCAGCCGGAACACCCGCAGCACATCCTCCGCTTTCAGCTCCCGGTGCTCATGATCGGAAATATCCTTGCAGAGGTAACCGAAGTGCTCCCGCATTTTGGCCGGCAGCACATAGCCATGGGCATGCTCCATGAGGTAACTGATGCCGCCCTTGCCGCTCTGGGAATTGACCCGGATCACATCGGCATCGTAGGTGCGGCTGATGTCTCTTGGATCGATGGGGATATAGGGCACCGTCCAACGGTGCAGCTGCTTCTCCTCCCGCCATTTCATGCCCTTGGCAATGGCATCCTGATGGCTGCCGGAGAATGCCGCAAACACCAGAGCACCGGCGTAAGGTGTCCGCTCATAAACGTGCATCCGGGTGCAGCGCTCGTACACCTCCACAATGGCCGGCAGATTGGAAAAGTCCAGCCCGGGATTTACCCCGTGGGAATACATGTTCATGGCCAGGGTCACAATATCCACATTGCCGGTCCGCTCGCCATTGCCAAAGAGGGTGCCTTCCACCCGATCGGCCCCGGCCAGCAGCGCCAGCTCTGTATCGGCTACGCCGGTGCCACGGTCGTTGTGGGGATGCAGGGAAAGGGTCACATAGGGGCGGAACTTCAGATTCTCGCTGATGTACTCTACCTGGCTGGCGTAAATATGGGGCAGGCTCATTTCCACCGTTACCGGAAGATTGATGATCACATTGTTGGTTTCACTGGGTTCCAGCACGTCCAATACCGCGTTGCATACCTCCAGCGCATATTCCGGCTCGGTTCCGGTGAAGCTTTCGGGAGAATACTCAAAACGGAAATTGCCCTCATATTCCTCTGCCAGACGCTTGACGAGCTTTGCCCCTTCCACTGCGATTTCCTTGATCTCCTCCTTGCTCTTTCGGAACACCTGCTCCCGCTGGGCAACACTGGTGGAATTGTAGAAATGAATGATGGCGCTGGGGGCACCCTTGCAGGCTTCAAAGGTCTTGCGGATAATATGCTCCCGGCACTGGGTCAGTACCTGCACCGTCACATCCTTCGGAATCATATTTCCCTCGATCAGGGTCCGCAGGAAGGTATACTCCGTTTCCGAGGCCGCCGGGAAGCCCACCTCGATTTCTTTAAATCCAACCTTCAGCAGCAGCCGGTAGAAGTCCAGCTTCTCTTCCAGGCTCATGGGAATCACCAGGCTCTGATTGCCGTCCCGCAGGTCCACACTGCACCATGCGGGGGCCTGTTCGATATGATCCCGGTGCACCCACTTGTAATGGGCTCCGGGGGCGGGATAATAACCTGCTGCGTACTTTGTTGCGTCCATGTCCTTTTTCTCCTCTTCTGGATAAAATGAATTGGATGTTCTGAGGTGACAGAAACAGAAAAAGCCCTGTCTCTTCCACAAGAAAGAGACAGGGCAGAAACGCCTTGCGGTACCACTCTTTTTGCCGATAACACGGCCACCTCACCGCAGTCCAACAACTGCGTTTCGCTGTAACGGGCGTCCCCCGTCCTGCTTACTGGAAGCAACTGCTCCGTTCCGCAAGGCCGCTCCGAGGCCAGTATACGCTCCCACCATCCCTTGGCTCGCACCATCCGCCAATTCTCTGAGTCCGGTATGGAAGCGCTTTTTCCTCATCCGCGCGTTTGTCATGTTGGTGGGATTATAACACCGGCGAAAGGAATTGTCAAGCATTTTGTCGTTGTTGGAAGAATGGTTGTCCACAATCGGCGGTCGCGTCCCCTTGGGTGCAGCGCTTTAACTAAATAAAGTGCTGCACAAAGGCCATTCTTTTGTATCAGCCTACAAAGCTTTATTTTCTTTCAAAAAAGTCTTTACAACTTTAGCGAATTAAAGTATAATGCAGTCAGAAAACAAACAGCCCACTACCAAAAAAGGAGATAGTATTATGAAAAAGATGATCGCTCTTGTACTTAGCCTCGTTGCCGTTCTGGCCCTCTTCGCAGGATGCTCCAAGAAAGATGCCAACTCTGATCTGGCTTACGTTCAGAAGAAAGGCACTCTGATTGTGGGCATCACCGACTACGCCCCCATGGATTACCAGGATGATAGCGGAAACTGGACCGGTTTTGATGCTGAGTTTGCCCAGGCCGTTGCCGCCAAGCTGGGTGTCAATTGCGAGTTCATTGAAATTGACTGGGACAATAAGTTCTTTGAACTGGAATCCAAGGCCATCGACTGCATCTGGAACGGCATGACCATCACCGATGAAGTCAAGCTGAACACCAGCGTTTCCAATCCCTATGTGAAGAACGCACAGGTCGTGGTCATGGACAAAGCCAAGGCTGGCGCCTACACCTCTGCCGATGCCATTAAGGGACTGACCTTCGCCGTGGAAGCCGGTTCCGCCGGTGCCGCCGAGCTGGATGCCCTGGGCATCACCGATTACACCGCAGTGCAGGCACAGTCCAATGCTCTGATGGAAGTTGCCGCCGGCACCTGTGACGCCTGCGTCATCGACATCACCATGGCAAACGCCATGACTGGTGAAGGCACCGGCTACCCCGACCTGACCACTGCCCTGGAGCTGAGCAGCGAGGAGTACGGCATTGGCTTCCGGAAGGACTCTGACCTGACCGCCAAGGTCAACGAGATCATGAAGGGCCTGATGTCCGACGGCACGCTGGATGCTCTGGCCGCCAAGTACGAGCTGTCCCTTGTGAAGTAAGCCCATGGCACAGTTTGTACCCGTCACCCTGGCCCTTCTGAAGGGCTTTGGGGAGACCCTGAACATCTTCCTGCTGACCCTGGTGTTCTCCATCCCCCTGGGGCTGCTGGTTGCCTTCGGGACCATGAGTAAATTCTCCCCCCTGCGTATGCTCATGAAGAGCATCGTCTGGATCATCCGGGGCTCGCCCCTGATGCTGCAGCTCATCATCGTCTTCTATGGCCCGGGACTCCTTTTTGGACTCCCGGCCATGGGCCGCTTTACAGCCGTCATTCTGGCGTTCACCATCAATTATGCCTGCTATTTCAGCGAGATTTATCGGGGCGGCATTGAGAGCATTCCTGTTGGACAGTATGAAGCCGGTCAGGTTCTGGGTCTGACTAAAAATCAGATCTTTTTCAAGATCATTCTGATGCAGGTAGTCAAGCGCATCATTCCTTCTATGGGCAATGAGATCATCACTCTGGTCAAGGATACTTCCCTGGCCCGGGTCATTGCGGTGTACGAGATCATGTGGGTGGGCCAGGCCTTTATCAAATCTGACGGCCTCATCTGGCCCATGTTCTACACCGGCGCGTTCTACCTGGTCTTCTCCGGTCTGCTGACTCTGCTCTTCCAGCGGATCGAACACAAACTGGATTATTACAGAGGTTAAGCCATGGCACTGCTTGAAGTGAACAACATCAAAAAGAGCTTCGAAAGCACGGAGGTTTTGCGGGACATCAGCTTTTCCCTGGAGCGCGGACAGGTGCTGACCATCATCGGTTCCTCCGGCAGCGGAAAGACCACCCTGCTTCGCTGTCTGAACTTCCTGGAAAATCCCGACAGCGGCACCATTTCCGTCGATGGGGTTTCCCTGCTTCGCCGCAGTGAAGAAGAAATTCGAAAGAACCGGCTGCACTTTGGTCTGGTATTCCAGAATTTTCAACTGTTTCCCCAATATTCCGTGCTGCAAAACATCACCCTGGCTCCTACACTGATGAAAGCAGGCACCCCAGAGGAAATTCGCCAGAAGGCCATGGGACTTCTGGACCAGGTGGGGCTGCTGCAAAAGGCGGATGCCTATCCCTGCCAGCTTTCCGGCGGACAGCAGCAGCGTGTGGCCATAGCCCGGGCCATGGCACTGACACCGGACATTCTGTGTTTTGATGAGCCCACCAGTGCTCTGGATCCGGAACTCACCGGAGAAGTACTGCGGGTTATCCGCAATCTCAAGCAAAAGAATTACACCATGATCATCGTCACCCACGACATGGCCTTTGCCAAAAGCATTTCGGATGTGGTGATTTACATGGCAGACGGTGTAATTGAAGAAACCGGAACACCCGCCCAGGTTTTTGACGCCCCAAAGAGTGAACGCGCCCGCAATTTCCTGAAGGGTATGCAGGAAGAGCCATAAGGAGGCAGGTATTTTGGAAAAACAGGAAAAAATCAACGCATTGTACGAAACCATTGTGTCTCTGGAATCCGTAGATTCCTGCCGGGATCTGTTTGAAGACCTGTGCACCCAGAAGGAGCTGGAGAAAATGGCGGAACGGATTTACGCCGCGAAGTTGCTGCTGCAGGGCAAAACCTACAATCAGGTTATCGCGGAAGCGGATATATCTTCCGCCACCTTAAGCAGAGTTTCCAGATGTGTACAATACGGGAATGGGTATTCCAAACTTTTAAAATAAGACAAATGCCGTCATTGCAAATGTGCAGCTTCGCACCATCGCAATGACGGCATTTTTCCTTTTTCAGCGTTGGACACATGGGAGTTCTTAAAAATCAATAATGTCCAGCAGATTCAACCCCAGCTTGACAAACAGCAGCGCCAGCACCAGGAACATGACAATGCGGATTTTTCCGCCGCCGCGAATTGAACCGCAGCGGCATTATTATGTTTCCGCTTTGCGGAAGAAGCAGGACACCAGCACCATTGGCATTGCACAGACAACGCCATAAAAATACCGGTATTCGCCGGAAAGCGGCGCTGCCACCAATAGGGTCAGTATGATCATTGTCGGGAGCACACCTGTAAACAGAGCCTTTCTGTCTTTTCTCACCCAGGCACCGTACATTGCAAAGAGCAAGCACCAGCAATAGAGACCCATACTGGAAATTGGACGGAGCAATCTGGAAGAAAATACCGGAACGACCCGCAGATACAGCTCCCGAATCAAATTGCAGTGTACCACCGGTGTAATGCCAAAGTCATTTTTCATCGTCAGCGCAGGTGCCGTTTCCGCATTGTACCATTGCCAATAGGAGCTGCCGCTGTTCCAAAATCCCGCTGTCTGATCCACCCACGCCCGAATGTAGGAGCCGGGATGCTGCATACCCAGGGAAACATATAGCTTCAGATAATCCAATTTATGTTCAACCAAGTATTGCTGGTTGTTCCGTTGCCGCACCAGGTCTTTCAGAGGGTCAGACAGCCATCCAAGATACTGTTTTTTCACCTGATCCACATCTACAATTTGCTCCAAGAGTGCTCTCTGCTCCGGATCCAGATTGGCTTCTTCCGCCAACGTTCTGCCAATTTGCTGCACAGGGATGGAAAGGGATTCAATTGGGTCCGGCTGTTTTACATTCAACCCTTTCAGCACCGGATATTTCAGGACAAAGCCAATACACAGCGCCGCTGCCAAAAATGCCAGCATCCTTTTCTCTTTCCTGAAAAACAACAGAAGCAAAACCAAGCTTGACGCCATGGCAATAAAGCCATTGCTGCGCATCAGACAGACACCAACACATGAAAGGAAGCAAATGATACGATCTGCGTGTCTGTGCTTTCCCACTTCCTTCATAAGCCGGTAGATGCTGACAACAAACAGTGTGACCATACCGGCAAATGGAGTATCCTTCCACACTGTAAAGCTGTAGGTGATGTGGGTCGGCATCACCATATACCACACCAAAGTGACAATTGTAGCGGTTTTACTGCCCGTCAGCTGATGAATCGAATATGCCGTATAAGCAAAACACGCGGACATAAACACCACGGATAATATACTGTATACGGCCACCCCCGCATTGATAGAGCCGAACAATTTATCCCCCAGGGCCAGGCACAACCGAATCAGCTGAGTATGGTAAAAGGGATGATGATTGGTATAAACACCGCTGAAAATTTGAGTAATTTGCGTAAGCGTGTCATTCACATACAGTCCCGGATAAAACACAAGAAACAGGAAAAGCAGATATTCCCCGCACAGAACGCCCCAAAACAGAAAGAACGTCCACTCAGGGATTTGCGAATCCGTTTTCTTTACTTGCCCCATCGGCTCCTGCATTTTCCGGGAAATCATCTGAAAAATCTGATAAAACAGATAATAACCGCCGTAAAAAGCCAAAGCCAAAGAACACAGTTGGCAGAGTAAAAGATACATCCCGCTGCCGCCAACCGGAAACAAAGAATAGTTTGCAAGGAGTACCGCGGCCGATAAAAAGGCTGAAAGAATTCCTGCCGGTATCCTATTCTCTTTGCGATCTGCAAAAGGAGATTTCAACCAAAAATATTGACTGCTCAAAAATCCCGCCAATCCAATCAGCAGGTAGGGTTCAAAGTACGCGCCTGAATTTGACATTGACGCACACCAGTAAAACCCCGCCGCCATACCGAAGACCGTTTTTATCATACGCTTATCCATACTTCCACCGCCAATTAAAAATCAATGATTCCAAGAAGATTCAGTCCCAGCTTGACAAACAGCAGTCCCAGAACCAGAAACATGACAATGCGGATTTTTCCGCCGCCGCCACGGATGGCAAACCGGGCCCCCAGATAGTTTCCCAGCATGGAAGAAACCATTGCCGGAATGCCGATGGCAAACAGAATGTCCCCATCCAGGAAATAGATCACCATAGACGCCACGTTGGAAGCAAGATTGGCGATCTTAGCGCAGCCGGAGGATTTCACCAGGGTATACCCAAGGCCCAGGGAAAACCCGATTGCCAGGAAGGTGCCGGTACCCGGTCCCACCAGACCATCGTACAGGCCCACCAGAAGGCCTACCCCCAGGGAAATCAGGACAGTGGCATAGGTTCCCTTATCCGGCTTTTCCTCCACCCCGAAGTTCCGGGACAGTACCAGAATCACCGCAACCACAGGAAGCGTTCCCACCACAATCCCCTGCAGAACATCCTCCCGGAGGTATACCGCCAGGGAGGTTCCAACGCTGGAGCCTGCCAGCGATCCCAGGGCTGCCGGAATGGCACAGAGCCAGTTAATATTGCCGGAACGGGCATAGCGCCAGGAAGCAAGGGCTGTCCCAAAGCCGTTGGCAAACTTGTTGGTTCCCGCCGCGATTTTCATGGGAACCCCCGCAAGCAGGTAGGCGGGAATGGAAATCACTCCGCCGCCTCCGGCAACGGAATCCACAAAGCCCGCCACAAATACCAGCGGACAGACAATCAAAAAGGTCCAAACGGTGATGTGCATGGTCATTCTCTCTTTTCTTCTCTTTGTCTTTCTATTATACCGCCGTTTTCCGGTACTTTCCACTGTGAAATCTACCGAAAGCCGGATCAGAAACCGGTTTTCCCCATTGCGATTTTCCCAAGGCAGCGGTATAATGGGGGCAACAATTGCAGGAGGTTTTACATATGCAGTACCGCAGTGACCGCTACGGCAATCCCATTTCCGTTTTGGGCTATGGCTGTATGCGTTTTACACAGACCGCCGGAAAAATCGATATAGACAAAGCCGAACAGGAAATCATGGAAGCCTTCCACGCTGGCGTAAACTATTATGACACCGCCTATGTTTATCCCGGAAGCGAAGCCGCACTGGGTCAGATTCTCGCCCGGAACCACATCCGGGATCAGGTAAACATTGCCACCAAGCTTCCCCATTACCTGATCAGGAAACCGGACAGCATGGAGACCTACTTTGCGGAGGAGCTGCGGCGGCTGCAAACCGATCATGTGGACTACTACCTGATGCATATGCTCACGGATACCAAGACCTGGGAGCGGCTGGGGGAGCTGGGGATTCTCCCCTGGCTGGAAGAAAAGAAAAAAA
>SAMEA3663230__coassemble_583_pt1 | contig 43423 bp, 32 predicted proteins | sample SAMEA3663230__metabat2_low_PE_017 | metagenome-assembled genome bin SAMEA3663230 (sample SAMEA3663230) | pig gut metagenome | biome: pig gut; feature: pig-associated habitat; material: faeces | place: China | collected 2013
GCCAAAATCCGCCCGAACCAAGATGTTTCCCACATACAGGCGCCCCCCTGGTCTGTGCCGGACGCTTCGATCTGGACGGCGGAACGGGAGAAAGAAAACCGGGCCTGTGCCCGGAAAGGGACGAGGTCATCGACGGCAAAGAGCTGGCAAAACGCATCTTTACCTGGGACCATGTGGACTCCGCCGCCTGGGACAAGCTGTATGCGCGCAGGCTGTTTGAGGGCATCCGCTATCCCGAGGGGATGATCTGTGAGGACGTGCCTGTCACCTACCGTCTGGCTCTCCGGGCCGGCCGGGCTGCCATGGTCCCAAAGCCCCTGTACAACTACTATCACCGCCCCGGCTCCATCACCACCGCCGCGGTTTCCGAAAAGAGCTTTCATTTCAGCCGCCACGCGGAAATCGTCTGCCGGGACATCGCCCAGACCTGCCCGGAGCTTCTGCCCCAGGCAAGGAGCCTGCTTGTCTGGTCCCTTGCCCATCCCATGATGCTCTGCCAGCAGGCAGGTGTCACCGGTACCCTGAAGGAGCCCTACCGCCGGTGCCGCAGGCTCCTGGGCAGACAGGTTCCCTTCTTCCTGGGCAGTTCCCTGATCTCCAAAAAGCAAAAGCTGCAGTATCTGCTGCTGGTTCTGGGGCTCTTTGGCCCTGTTTGGCGGCTGCACTGCCTGACAGATAGGAACAAGCAATGAAACAACGAAACCGCGTTACCTTCTTTAACATCCTCAGCACCTGCCTGCTCTATGGCATTTCCATTTTCACCGCCCCCCTCTTTTCCCGGCTGCTGGGCACCGGGGGGTATGGAAATCTGGCAAACTACAATGTATGGGTCAGCGTGCTGGCCATTGCCGCCACCCTGCAAACCCAGGGCACCCTGGTAAACGCCAGGGTGGAATATCCGGAGGAGGAGCAGATCAAATACCAGTCCAGTGTGATGAGCCTGTCTTTTCTGGTTTTTCTTGTGGTCTGCCTGGTGGTGGCCCTCTTCCTGGACCCCATCAGCAAGGGGCTGCATTTCTCCCGGTTTTTCATCGCCCTGGTTTTGTTCCAGGCCATCGGCACCTACGGCGTCAACTTTATGAACACCAAGCTGACCTACGAGCTGAAGGCCGGACGGAACATGGTGCTCTCCGTATTCACGGCGCTGAGCACCCTGGCCCTTTCCCTGGTACTTGTGCTGGCCCTGCCCAGGGAAATCAACTACTATGGGCGGATCATCGCCATTGCGGCGGTCTATGGCATCCTGGGTCTGAGCCTGTGCGGCTATATCTTCTTCAAGGGCAGAACCTTCTTCTGCGCCAAATACTGGCGGTTCTGCATTCCCCTGGCCATTCCCTATGTGTTCTACAACCTGGCGGACCTTCTGCTGGGCCACAGCGATGTGGTCATGCTGCGGCAGCTCTCCGGGGATACCGTCAGCGGCATCTACTCCATGGCTTTCCAGTTCGGCACCATCCTGTTTACCATTTTCGGTGCCCTGAACAACACCTGGGTTCCCTTCTACTTTGAGGACACCAAGCATGGCCGCCAGGACGCGGTGATGAACCAGTCCCGGAATTTCCTGGAGGTTTACACCGTGCTCTCCACCGGGTTTATCCTGCTGGGCACGGAGGTGTACCATCTGTTTGCCAGACAGGATTTCTGGGGCTCCACCCGGCTGATCCCCCTGTTTATCGCCAGCCACTACCTGAATTTCCTGTGCACCTTCCCCATTAACTACGAATACTACCACAAGAAGGTTCAGATGGTCGCCTTTGCCACCATCTCCTCCTCCCTCATAAACATCGGCCTTAACTACCTGTTGATCTTGCGAATCGGTATGCCCGGCGCGGCGCTGGCCACTGTGGTCAGCCACAGCATCCAGTTTGCCATCCACTATGTATACACCCGATACATTCTGGGAAAAGACCGCTACCCCTTCGGCATTTCCCTGTGGGGGCCCTACTGCGCCTGCTTTGTAGGCGTCATGGTTCTGGTTTACCTGACTCCCAAGGCCTGGCTTGTCCGCTGGGGTCTGGGGGCCTGTATCGGACTCTGGGAGCTTCTTCGCATCCGCAAGCGGAAGGTTCTCATTTAACCTTAAGGAGGCGGTTCCCTTTGGCGAAAAAAATACTCTTTGTGGCAACGGTGGTGAAAACCCACATTCTGGAATTTCATATTCCCTATCTCAAAATGATGCAGGAGCTGGGCTGGGAAACCGCCGTGGCCGGAAAAAATGATTTTGAGCCGGATGAGGAGCCCTTCATTCCCTACTGTGACCACTATTATCCCATGGATTTCGGCCGGACCCCTGTGGCGAAATGCAACCTGGGCGCCTATCGGGCTCTAAAAAAGCAGATTGACGCAGGAAACTATGACATCATCCACTGCCATACTCCCGTGGCCGCCTTCCTCACCCGGTTTGCCGCCCTGGACGCCCGGAAGCGTGGCACCAAGGTCATCTACACCGCCCACGGCTACCACTTTTTCAAGGGCGCTCCCCTGAAAAACTGGCTGCTGTTCTTCCCCGCCGAGTGGATTACCTCTTTCTTTACCGATCTGCTCATCAACATCAACCGGGAGGACTTTGCCTTTTCCCAAAAGCACATGCACCCCAAGCGTCTGGAATACGTCAAAGGCGTAGGGGTTCCTCTGGAGCGGTTCCGGGACTGCACCGGCAGCCGCAGTGCCGTCCGGGCAAGCCTGGGCCTGCGGGAGGATGATTTTGTACTCCTGTCCGTTGCGGAGCTGACCAAAAACAAGAATCACAACATGATGCTTCAGGCCATGAAGCTGCTGGAGGATCCCCACATCCACCTGGTCTGCGCCGGCCGGGGCACGGAGATGGAGCACTGTCTGGCGCTGCAAAGGGAACTGGGGCTTACGGACCGGGTCCATTTCCTGGGCTATCGGAGGGATGTGCCCATGCTGTACGGCGCCGCTGACGCCTTCCTCTTTGTCTCCTTCCGGGAGGGCCTTTCCCTTTCCCTGATGGAAGCCATGAGCAGCGGTCTGCCTTCCATCGTCAGCCCCATCCGGGGCAATGTGGACCTGATTACCGACGGGAAAGAGGGCATCTACACCCAGCTGACCCCCCAGGCCATCGCCCAGGCCATCCGCCGGGTATCCGGCGATCCCGCCCTGCGGGAGCAACTGGGCACCGCCGCCAGAGAAAAGGTGCGGCAGTTCAGCCTGGATGCCGTCGCCGCCCGGATGAAGGAGCTGTACCTTTCCCTATAGACTATATCAGAAGCCATGGGTCCCCCACCGGACCCGTGGCTTTTTTCGCGGAAAAGCCACGGGACCGTGAGAAAAAACCTCTTGACAAACCCGTTTAAATTGTGTACAATCTAATTGAAGATAATTCAATTGCGTATAAGGAGGGATTCCCATGAACCCCGTGGACATCGCCGTCATCGGCACCGGGCCGGGGGGCGTATCGGCAGCCATCACCGGAAAAATCCGGGGCAAGTCCATTCTGCTCTTCGGCTCCCGCCGCCTCAGCGAAAAAATGCAGAAGGCCCACCAAATCCTCAACTATCCCGGTCTTCCCGCTGTCAGCGGCAGCGAAATGGCCGATACCATGCTGAACCAGCTGGACAGCTTGGATATTCCCATTCTCGAAAAGCAGGTTTCCGCCGTCTACGCCATGCCCGGCTTCTTTGCCATCCAGACGGCAGAGGAGCTGTTTGATGCCAAAACCGTCATTCTGGCCGCCGGTGTGGTCACCGGAAAGCCCCTTCCCGGTGAAGACCGGTTTCTGGGCCGGGGCGTCAGCTACTGCGCCACCTGCGACGGTATGTTCTACCGGGGCAAAACCGTGGCCGTGCTGGGCTACTCCCGGCATTCCTGCCAGGAGGCGGACTTTCTGGCCGGCATATGCGGCAAGGTCCTCTACTTCCCCCAGCTGCCCCATGACATAGCCGTGGGCCCGGGTGTTTCCGTCCTGCCGGAAAAGGTCACCGCCATCACGGGAGACAGTACCGCCTCCAGTGTCCGCACCGCCCAGGGCACCCAATACGATGTGGACGGTGTATTCGTCCTGCGGGACGCGGTGGCCCCGGACAAACTGGTTCCGGGCATCCGGATGGAGGGGAACCACGTTTCCGTGGACCTTCAGATGCGCACCAACCTGCCGGGGCTTTTCGCCTGCGGCGACATTACCGGAACCCCCTATCAGTATATCAAAGCTGCCGGTCAGGGCAATGTGGCCGCCCTCAGCGCAGTCAGCTTCCTGGCCGCTCAAAAATGAAAGGAGAACAAACCATGATTCAAAAAATTACCAACAACGACCTGTCCGATGCCCTGAAGCAGTCCACCGCCGTGCTGGATTTTTCCGCCAAATGGTGCGGCCCCTGCAAAATGCTGGCTCCCGTCCTGGAAAACGTGGCCGATGCCATGCAGGGCAGCGCTTCCTTCTACAGCATCGATGTGGATGAAAACATGGACCTGGCCATGCAGTACCGCGTTTCCAGCATTCCCTGTATCGTCATCCTGAAAAACGGCAAGGAAGTGGCTCGGGACGTAGGCTTCCAGCCCCAGCCCGGTCTTCAGGCCTTCGTTGAACAGCATCTGTAATGCCCTCAGAATTGCCGAAGCTGGAAAACCAGCTGTGCTTTCCCCTTTATGTCTGCGCCAAGGAGATGGTGCGCAGGTATAAGCCCCTTCTGGATGAGCTGGACCTGACCTACACGCAGTACATCACCATGATGGTGCTGTGGCAGCAGTCTCCCATGGGTGTCAAGGCTCTGGGGGAGCACCTGTATCTCGATTCCGGCACGCTGACCCCGGTGCTGAAAAAGCTGGAGCAGAAAGGGTATCTCACCCGTCACCGCAGTGAGGAGGACGAGCGAAACCTTCTGGTCTGCCTGACTCCGGAGGGGGCAGCCCTGACGGAGCGGGCAAAGGAAATCCCCCGGCAGATGTGCGCCTGTCTGGCCCTGCCGGAGGAGGACATCCGGCTCCTGAAAACCGCGCTGGATAAGCTGATGGCCGCCTTTTCCCTGCCCCAGGGGGAATAAATATCAGAAAACAGGTATGCAAAGGCGTACCTGTTTTTTGTGTCCGGGGGCACTTGGGTGTATATTTGTCTATTTCTCCACCGGGCGTATATTTTTCTTGATTTTTAGATAAGACTATGCTATAATTTGGACAATTCGTGCGGTGCGTAACGTCTCATTTGGCTGTCACAATGCCGCATATATATGAGGAGTGACGCACTATGTGTGGAATTGTTGGTTTTACCGGCCATCAGGCGGCTGCCCCCATCCTGCTGGAGGGGCTGTCCCGTTTGGAATATCGGGGCTACGACTCCGCCGGTCTGGCCGTTCGGAACGGAACCAATCCGGTACAGGTGGTGAAAGCCAAGGGCCGGCTGAAAGCGCTGTCGGAAAAGACCGACAACGGTCTGGCGCTGCCGGGCACCTGCGGCATCGGCCACACCCGCTGGGCCACCCACGGCGAACCCAGCGAGAACAATGCCCACCCCCATTGCTCCGATGACGGCAATGTGGTGGCCGTTCACAACGGCATTATTGAAAACTATCAGGAGCTGCGGGAAAAGCTGACCCGGAAGGGCTACAGCTTCTACTCCTCCACCGATACGGAGGTGGCCGTCAAGCTCATTGACTACTACTACAAAAAGTACGCCCACACCCCTGTGGACGCCATCAACCATGCCATGGTCCGCATCCGGGGCTCCTATGCCCTGGCGGTGCTCTTTAAGGATTACCCCGGGGAGGTCTATGCCGCCCGGAAGGACAGCCCCATGATCATTGGCGTTTCCGGCGGAGAGAGCTACCTGGCCTCCGATGTGCCCGCCATTTTGAAATACACCCGCAGTGTTTACTACATCGGCAACATGGAAATCGCCCGGCTGACCCCCGACGGCGTTACCTTCTACAACCTGGACGGCGACGAAATCACCAAGGATCTGGTGGAAATCAAATGGAATGCCGAGGCCGCCGAAAAGGCCGGCTTTGAGCACTTTATGATGAAGGAAATCCATGAGCAGCCCAAGGCTGTGAAGGATACTCTGAACTCCGTGCTGAAGGACGGAAAAATCGATCTGTCCCAGACCGGCCTTACCTCCCAGGAAATGCAGGCCTGGCAGCAGGTTTACATTGTGGGCTGCGGCTCTGCCTACCATGTGGGTGTCACCGCCCAGTATGTGCTAGAGGATCTGGTGCGGATCCCCGTCCGGGTGGAGCTTGCCTCCGAGTTCCGCTACCGCAGGCCCCTGCTGACGGAAAACACCCTGGTGGTGATCATCAGCCAGTCCGGCGAAACCGCCGACAGTCTGGCCGCCCTGCGGGAGGCCAGGGAGTACGGTGCCAAAACCCTGGCCATCGTCAATGTGGTGGGCTCCACCATTGCCCGGGAAGCGGACCATGTGTTCTATACTCTGGCAGGACCGGAGATTGCCGTGGCCACCACCAAGGCCTACAGCACCCAGCTGATGGCGGTATACACCCTGGCCATTGCCATGGCGGAGGCCCGGGGCACTCTGACGGAAGAAGAAATCGGCGGCCTGCTGGGGGAACTGGAGCTTCTGCCGGAGAAAATCGAAAAGCTGTTGGAAAACAAGGAGCGCATCCAGTGGTTTGCCTCCAAGCAGGTGGGCGCAAAGGACATTTTCTTCATCGGCCGGGGCATTGACTATGCCATCTCCCTGGAAGGAAGCCTGAAGATGAAGGAGATCAGCTACATCCACAGCGAAGCCTACGCCGCCGGTGAGCTGAAGCACGGAACCATCAGCCTCATTGAGCCCAACACCCTGGTGGTGGGCCTTCTGAGCCAAAAGGCACTGTACGAGAAGACCCTGAGCAATCTGCTGGAATGCAAGAGCCGGGGCGCGTACCTGATGGCCCTGACCAGCAATGGCAATTTCAGCATCGAAGACAGCGCCGACTTCGTCATCTATATTCCCAAAACCGATCCCCACTTTACGGCCAGCCTGGCGGTGATCCCACTGCAGCTGCTTGGCTACTATGTCAGTGTCGCCAAGGGTCTGGACGTGGACAAGCCCAGAAATCTTGCCAAAAGCGTAACCGTAGAATAAATACCCGATATACAGCGCGGCAGCCACAGCAGATTTCCTCTGCTGCGGCTGCCGTATTTCTCTCATGATGTGATCCTATGATCCCCCATTTGCCGGGCAGACCGCAAAGGGGCGTTTATGCTTCCACCCTCGGAAGGGCTCTGCCTGTGGAAAAATACACCGCAAACAGCACAAAAAGCATCAGATTGTGGCCGATCATGCAGCCCCAGGCGGAGACCAGCCCCAGCCCCAGAAGCCGGGTGCAGACAAAGGTTCCCAGAATGCGGATGCCCCACATACCGGTGATATTGAACACAAAGGGGGCTTCCGTTCTGCCCGTGCCCTGCATCAGGCCCTCCAGAACGATGGGAACGCCGTAGAAGGGCTCCGAAACCGCCACCATCCGCAAAACCGTAATCCCCAGCCCCGTGACCTGAGGATCCCGGGTAAACAGCCCCACCAGCTGGGGCGCAAAGAGAAACAGCAATCCGCCGGAGAGCACCATGAGCCCGATTTCCAGGGGCAGGAAGGTGCCGGCCAGACTGTGGAGCCGCTTTTCGTCCCGGGCCCCCAAAGCATTCCCCGCCAGGGTCGCGGCGGCGGTCTGCATCCCCCAGCCGGGGATATAGAACAGGGACTCCACCGTATTGGCGATGGTATGGGCAGCGGCGGACACATCTCCCAGGGCGTTGATCATGGATGCAAAAAACACATAGCCCAGCGAAGTGCCGAACCGCTGGAACATGTTGGGGATCGCCACCCGGAAGCAGGGCTTCAGCACCTGAAGATCCGGAGCGAACCGAGCGCCCCTGGGGGAAACGGACCGATGGTTCCAGAGCCGGAGCAGCATGGCAATGCCGCCATAGGTGTAGGCCAGGGCACTGGCCGCCGCGGCGCCGTTGATGCCCCAGCCCGCCCCCCAGACAGGAAGGGATACGCCGAAAAGCAGAATCCTTCTGCTGGGGTAGATCAGCAGGAGGTTCAGGAGCACATTGATGGCGTTGACCTGGAGGCCCACCCGCATGGGGGTTCGGGTATCCCCCACCGCCCGCAGCACCGTGCCAAAGAGGATGCTCATGGTGCGAAACAGCATGGGGGCGTATAGGATGCGAAAATACATACCCGCCGCCTCCCGGATCTTCGGGGCCACCTGCATCCACCTGACAATGGAATCGCTGAGACCGGTGGTCAGAAGCGTTAGCCCGATGCCTACCACCAGCGCGGTCATGACGGACTGGGCAGCGGCCCCTTTGGCCTTTTCCTCCTCCCCTGCCCCAAAGGCCTGGGAGATGTAGGCCAGAAAGCCCACGCCGATGGCGGAAACGGTGCTGCCCACCAGCCAGGATACGGTGCCGGTGGCACCCACCGCGGCGGTGGCCTGGGTGCCCAGAGAGCCCACCATGGCGGTATCGATGTACTGCACCGCTGTCTGCATCAGCTCTTCCAGCATGGTGGGCCAGGCCAGGGCAAAAATCACGCCTAGAAGCCGGGCGTCCGGTTTTCTTTTTTTCATGGTGCCTCCGGTATTGCTTGGAAAAATCCTCCCGCCCTCGCAGGCGGGAGGTCGTTGTTTATCTTGCCCGGGTTGTGATTTCGTTTTTGACCTTGGCAATGAAGTCCTCCAGCTTCATAACGCTGGTTTCGTCGGTATCCCGGTTCCGGACGGAAATGGTGCCCTCCTCGGCCTCCTTGGCGCCCAGAATCAGCATATAGGGCGCCCGGTCCACCTGACGGGCCTCCCGGATCTTGTAGCCGATCTTCTCGTTGCGCTCGTCCAGCTGGGTGCGGATGTTGGCGTCCTCCAGCGCCTGGTTCACCGTTCTGGCGTAGTCCAGAGTCTTTTCGGAAACGGGCAGCACCTTGACCTGCAGAGGCGCCAGCCATACGGGGAACTTGCCCTTGGTTTCCTCAATCATGTAGGCCATGAAGCGGTCCAGGGAGCCCAGAATGGCCCGGTGCAGCACCACGGGGGTCTGATCCTTGTTGTCGGAATCCACGTATTTGAGGTCAAACTTGGCGGGCAGGCAGAAGTCCAGCTGGCAGGTAGACAGGGTGTATTCTGCGCCCACGGCGGGCTTGACGTTCACGTCCAGCTTGGGGCCGTAGAAGGCAGCCTCGCCGATCTCCTCGGTGAAGTCGATGCCCAGCTCGGTGAGCACTTCCCGGAGGGCAGACTCCGCCTTGTCCCACATGGCATCGTCGGGATGGTACTTGACCTTATCCTCCGGATCCCGCAGGGACAGCACACAGCGGTAATCGGTGATGCCGAAATCCTTGTAAACATCCGCGATCAGGTTGACCACCTTGGCCACCTCGTCCTTGATCTGGTCGGGGGTGACAAACAGGTGGGCGTCATTCTGGCAGAAGTGACGGCCACGCTCGATGCCCTTCAGGGTGCCGCTGGACTCATAACGGAAGTCGTGGGCAATTTCGCCAATGCGGATGGGCAGCTCCCGGTAGGAGTGGGGACGGTTTGCGTAGATCATCATGTGGTGGGGGCAGTTCATGGGCCGCAGAACAAAGCTCTCGCCGTCCATCTCCATGGCGGGGAACATATTGTCCTTATAGTGTGCCCAGTGACCGCTGGTCTGGTACAGGGCCACGGTGCCCACGCAGGGGGTCATCACGTGCTGATAGCCCAGCTTGCGCTCTTTTTCCTTGATATAGTTTTCCAACTCCTGCCAGACCGTGTAGCCTCTGGGCAGGAACATGGGCAGGCCCCGGCCCACCAGCTCGTCGGTCATGAACAGGCCCATTTCCTTGCCGATCTTCCGGTGGTCTCTGGCCTTGGCCTCCTCCTGCTGCTTGACGTACTCTTCCAGCTCCTCGCTGGAGGCGAAGGCAACGCCGTTGATCCGGGTGAGCATCTTGTTGTTGGCGTCGTTCTTCCAGTAGGCGCCGGACTGCTGGGTGATCTTAAAGGCCTTCAGGCCCTTGGTGTAGGTCATGTGGGGGCCGACACACATATCAATATAGTCGCCCTGCTGGTAGAAGCTGATGACGGCATCCTCGGGCAGGTCGCCGATGTGCTCCTCCTTATACTTGGCGTGACGCTCCTGCATCAGCTTGATGGCCTCGTCTCTGGGCAGGATGAAGGGCTTGATGGGCAGGTTTGCCTTGACAATCTTCTTCATCTCCTTTTCGATTTCCAGGAGATCCTCGTCGGTGAGCTTTCTGTCGCCGAAGTCCACATCGTAGTAGAAGCCCTTTTCGGTGGCGGGGCCGTAGGCAAAGTCCGCATCAGGATACAGATGCTGGATGGCCTGGGCCATGATGTGGGCGGCGGTGTGGCGCAGAACGTGCTGCTGCTCTTCCGCGGGGCATTCGGCAACGGTGCCGTCTTTGTAGATGATTTTCATAGTATCGCTCCTTTTTGAGTGTAGGGACGCAAAAAAGCACCCCTGGATTTCCAAGGGTGCTTTGAGAAAGCACGGTTCCACCTTGACTTTTCACTCGCAGCCCACTGTCGCGGGGATACACGGCCCGCTTGCGCCCAAAAGGACTTTCTCACGGGCGGCTCAGAAGCGGTCTCCTCCGGGTCCCGACGGCAGGCTTTCAGCACAGGGCCTGTCTCTCTGGGAAGGGAATCGCACGGATTCGGTCTTCATCAACGCATCTTTCTGAAGTATAGCACCTTTCTTCTCAAAGTGCAACCATTTTTTATAAAAAGTATCTGCCGGGCGGTCGGGGACGCCCGCGCCTGCTTTTCGCGGCATACATCATAAGATCATTGAGAGGCAGAGAAATACCATTTTTCATCCCGAAGGGATCCCATAATTGTCAATTGTTCATTGTCAATTGTCCATTGACAAAATTACTTTCCCGTGGAGCCGAAGCCGCCAGTGCCCCGGAGAGTTTCGTCCAGGCTTTCCCCTTCCACATAGCAGGGCCGCAGGATGGGGGTCACCACCAGCTGGGCCACCCGGTCCCCGTGGCGAACGGTTCGGGTTTCTCCGCCGTGGTTGTGCAGGGCGATCAGAAACTCCCCACGGTAGTCGCTGTCGATGACGCCCACCTTATTGGCAGGGGCCAAATCCTGCTTGCAGGCCATGCCGCTGCGGGCATAGATTAACCCCACATAGCCCCTGGGCAGAGCCATGGCAAGTCCCGTGGGGATGAACACGGTCTGCCCCGGTCTGATTTCCACAGCTTCATCCAGGCAGGCATACAGGTCTGCCCCGGCGGCTTCTTCCGAGCCGAAGGCGGGCATCACTGCCCCCGGGCGGAGTTTTTTCACGGTAACCGTTTCCATTCCTTCATCCCCTTTCCCTGATTCTGCCAGTCCTGCCAGAGAACGATTTCCCCAAGCCTTCTGGTGGCGGGCACATCGATGATGCGCTGATTTTCGGAGCCCCGGAACCGGAGGGACAGATTCTTTTTCTCCTCCACAAAGGGGCCGTCCACCAACACATCCAGATAGCTCAGGTATTCCTCCGTAACGGGCCAATCTCCCAGGGTGCCGGAGGCGATTTTTTCATACAGGTAGCCGGAAAAGGCCCAGATGCTTTTTTCCGGATAGGCTGCCTTAACCCTGCGCAGAAGCTCCACAATGGGCCCCTGATTCTGGGGCTCAAAGGGTTCGCCGCCCAAAAGGGTCAGCCCCTTGATATAGTCGGGCTTCAAAAGCGCCAGCAGCTCACCAATGGTCTCCTCCGTAAAGGGCTGGCCGTAGTCAAAATCCCAGGCCACCTCATTGAAGCAGCCCTTGCAGTGGTGGGTGCAGCCGGAGACAAACAGGCTGACCCGGACACCGGGACCGTTGGCAATGTCACAGTTTTTGATGACTGCGTAGTTCATAACGCACTTCCTTATTTCTTTACTTCATCCGTATCGGGGAAGGCGCTGCGGTATTCCTCCCACAGCTCCATATGGTCTTTCTTCCGCAGGCCCCGGATCACCAGCCGGCGGACGGTATCGTAGATGACGGCAAACAGCGGCACGCAGATGATCATACCCACGATGCCCCACAGGCCGCCGAAGAGAATAATGGCAAACATGACCCAGAAGCCGGAAAGGCCCGTCCGGTTGCCCAGAATTTTGGGGCCAATGACGTTGCCGTCCAGCTGCTGCAGCACCAGCACGAAAATCACAAACCACAGCGCCTTCATGGGGCTTTCAATGAGGATCAGCAGGGTTGCGGGCACGGCGCCGATGACCGGGCCGAAGAAGGGAATGATATTGGTCACACCCACCAGAACCGACACCAGCAGGGCGTTGGGAATCCGCAGGGCAGAGCAGCCCACATAGCACAGCACGCCCACAATGGCGGAATCCATGATCTTGCCGTCGATGAAGCCGCCGAACATCCGGTCCACAAACTTTGCCTCTTCCAGGATCAGCTCTGCCCAACGGTCGGGGAAGGTGCTGCGCACAATGAGCACCGCCTGCCGGCCGAACCGTTTCCGGCCGTGGAGCACATAGATGGCCACGATGAGGCCAATGAGGATGTTGTACAGGAACTTCATCACCCGCACCACGCTGGTGCCCACGCCGCTGACAATGTTGGACACCTGGGGAATGACGTTTTCCCGGACCCAGGTATCAATGTCCTTGAAATAGTTCTGGTAGTTTTCATTGAAGAAGCTCACCAGATGCTCGTCCTCTCCGAAGGTGCTGCCGGCCCAGCCGATGAGCTGCTCCATTTTGCCGGGTAGGCTGTTCCACAGGGTCACGACGCTGTTCACCAGCTGGGGCAGCACCATGGTCAGCAGGGCATATACCACCAGAATGCCGATGACCATACTGGAAAACACCGCCGCCGCGTTGGCAAAGCGCTTGAGCTTTTTCGTAAAGTGCATCTGGAAGAAGCCTTCCAGGGCGTTGCACAGGGGCCGCAGCAGATAAGCCATCACGCCGCCGTAAATAAAGGGGGCCAGGATGGCGCTGAGCTCCCCCAGCAGCTTTCCCACACCCTGAAGCCGGTACAGCAGGAAGAACAGCAGAATACTCAGGCTGATGGCACCGAATCCGGCCATCATACCATAGAAATACCGCTGCTTTCGGGGATCAATCATTTGCATCAACTCGTTTCTTGGTCTTTTCGTTTAGTATATCAGCCCAAAGGGAGGGATAAATGAATAAATTATGAACATTTGATTTCCCCGTAGCCGTTCCCTTTCCGGTTTCAGGGGATTGTTTACAAAAACTTCTCACCCACCTTCTCCGCCGCTCTTGCCAAAGATATGGATTTGGGGTAAAATAGTACAAATCCTACACAAGGAGTGGTTTTATGTACTACTATTACGGGTTCGACTGGACCTATGTGGTGCTGGTGCTGCCCTGCATTCTTCTGTCCCTCTGGGCCAGCGCCAATGTAAACAGCACCTTCAAGCGCTATTCCGGACAATACTCCCGCCGGGGGCTCACCGGCGCTCAGGCGGCGGAGCGGGTGCTCCGGTCCAACGGCGTTACCAATGTACGCATTGAACGGGTCAGCGGGAATCTCACCGATCACTTCGATCCCCGGAGCAACGTGATCCGTCTTTCCGACAATGTCTACGGCAACACCTCCACCGCCGCCATCGGCGTTGCCTGCCACGAAGCGGGCCACGCGGTGCAGTACGCCCAGGACTACGCCCCCATCCGCATCCGCTCGGCGGTAATCCCCGCCACCAACCTGGGCAGCAAGCTGGCTATGCCCCTGATTCTTCTGGGACTGCTGATCGGTTTCAAGGGGGATCTTTCCTACTTCCTGGTTTATCTGGGCATCGGCTGCTTCGGCCTCAGTCTGGTATTCCAGCTGGTGACCCTGCCGGTGGAGTTTGACGCCAGCCGCCGGGCCATGGCCGCCATTGCCCAGTCGGAGCTGCTGACGGAGGAGGAGCAGCGGGGGGCCAGAAAGACCCTGTCCGCCGCCGCCCTGACCTATGTGGCCGCCACCGCCGTGGCCCTTTCCCAGCTGCTGCGGCTTCTGATTCTCTTCGGCGGACGGAGGAAAAACGACTGATCCGTTCCGGCTCCACGGCTTGACTTTCCGTCCCAATTCTCTTATAATGCAACCCGTGTGAAGAATTTACGGAAAAGAGTGAGTTTTGTGGAAGAACTGATCAATATGTATATGGAAATGGGCGTATCTCCCGGTGTTTACGCCTACGGGCAGAAGGCTCTGGAGGCCCTCCGGGATCGTTTTGCCGCCATTGACGCCATCGCCGAATACAACCAGGCCAAGGTGCTCTGCGCCATGCAGCGCAACCGGGTTTCCGCCGCCTGCTTCGCCGCCACCACCGGCTACGGCTACGACGATTTGGGCCGGGACACCCTGGAAAAGGTCTATGCCGATGTCTTCCACACGGAAGCGGCCCTGGTCCGGCCCCAGATCACCTGCGGCACCCATGCCCTGACGGTGGCCCTCAGCGCCAACCTTCTGCCCGGTGACGAGCTATTGTCCCCGGTAGGGCTGCCCTACGACACCCTGCAGGAGGTCATCGGCATCCGGGAAAGCCCCTGCTCTCTGGCAGAGTACGGGGTTACCTACCGGCAGGTGGATCTGCTCCCCGGCGGCGAATTTGACTACGATGGAATTCGTGCCGCCATCAACGAAAAAACCAAGCTCATTACCATTCAGCGCTCCAAGGGCTACGCCACCCGGCCCACCTTCTCCGTGGCCCAAATCGGCAAGCTGATTGCCTTCTGCAAGTCCTGCAAGCCCGATGTGAAGGTCATGGTGGACAACTGCTACGGCGAATTTGTGGAAACCATGGAGCCCTCCGATGTGGGGGCGGATATGGTGGTGGGCTCCCTGATCAAGAATCCCGGCGGCGGTCTGGCCCCCATCGGCGGCTACATCTGCGGCACCCGGGAATGCGTGGCCCGGTGCGCCTACCGGCTGTCTGCCCCCGGTCTGGGTCAGGAGGTCGGCGCCAACCTGGGGCTTATGACCAGTTTGTTCCAGGGCTTCTTCCTGGCGCCCACGGTGGTTGCCGGTGCGGAAAAGGGCGCCATCTTCGCCGCCAGCCTCTATGAGCCCCTGGGCTATCGCTGCGTGCCCGGTGCCGGGGAAACCCGCCACGACATCATCCAGGCGGTGGAGCTGGGCAGTGAAAAAGCCATGATTGCCTTCTGCAAGGGCATCCAGGCTGCCGCTCCCGTGGATTCCTTCGCCGCTCCCCTGCCCTGGGATATGCCGGGCTACGACGACCAGGTGATTATGGCCGCCGGCGCCTTCATTCAGGGCTCTTCCATTGAGCTGTCGGCAGACGGCCCCATCCGGGAGCCCTATGCCGTCTACTTCCAGGGCGGACTCACCTGGTATCATGCCAAGCTGGGCATCCTGATGAGCCTGCAGGAGCTGGTAAACGCCGGGCTGGTAACGCTGTAACAGAAACAGAGGACCTGCCGCAAACGCCGCGGCAGGTCCTTTTTCACAAAAACGTAACCGGGGCCGCTGCGCCAATGCAGCGGCCCCGGATGTTTTATTGGGTATCCAGAACGATTCTGCCCTCCTCCATCCGGGCAGAAACCCCATGGATGGGGCTTTCGAAGGAATCGATAATGGCCTCGCTGATGGGATCCTCCAGCTCCTTTTCGATGGTCCGGCGCAGATTCCGGGCACCGTAGGTGACGGAGAAGGCTTTGTCCACCAGGTAATCCCGGACCTCCTGGGTCCAGGCAAATTCCAGCTCCCGAAGGGCAAGGCTCTGCCGGAGCTCGCCCAGCATAATGTCGGCAATACCCCCGAAATTCTCCCTGGTCAGGTGGTGGAAGGTAATGATCTCGTCCACCCGGTTCAGGAATTCCGGCCGCAGGAAGCCCCGGAGCGCTGCCATGGTCTTTTCGGTAACCTGGTCCGTATCCGTCCGGCCGAAGCCCATTCCCGCCACACCGCCGTCGGAGCCCGCGTTGGTGGTCATCACAATCACAGTGTTTTCAAAGCTCACCAGCCGGCCCTGGGCATCGGTGATGCGGCCGTCGTCCAGCACCTGCAAAAGAATGTTCAGCACATCCGGGTGGGCCTTTTCGATTTCGTCAAAGAGGACCACGCTGTAGGGCTTCCGGCGGATGGTTTCCGTCAGCTGGCCCGCCTCGTCATAGCCCACATAGCCGGGAGGAGAGCCAATGAGCTTTGCAACCGCGTGCTTTTCCATATACTCGGACATATCCACCCGGACCAGAGAATCCACGCTGTCGAAGAGGTCATTTGCCAAGGTTTTCACCAGCTCCGTCTTGCCCACGCCGGTGGGACCGGCAAAGATGAAGGATACCGGTCTTCTCTTGGGGCTGATGCCCACCCGGCCCCGGCGGATGGCCCGGGCCACAGCCTGTACCGCGTGATCCTGCCCCACAATGTGCTCTTTCAGCCGGTCTTCCATACCCTTGAGCTGTTTGTATTCCTGGGCCTTGATCTTGGAGGCGGGGATCTTGGTCCACAGCTCGATGATCCGGGCCAGATTGTCCATGGTCACGGCGGGGGCGGGCAATTTGTCCAGCTCCTCGATTTCCCCGGCCAGCTGGCACAGCTTGCTGCGCAGGGTGGCAATGCGCTCAAAATCCGTATGCTCCGTATCCTCGTTCAGTACCCGCAGCTCCAGCTCGTAATCGTCCCGCTCTTTTTTGAGCTCTGCCAGACGGGAAATTTCCTTGCAGTGCAGGTTCACATCGGAGCAGGCCTCGTCCAGCAGGTCAATGGCCTTGTCCGGCAGGAACCGGTCGGTGATGTACCGCTCGGAGAGCAGCACACACTGCCTGGCAATCTCCGGGGAGATGGTGACCCCGTGGAAGGCGGCATAGGTCTTGGCAATGCCCTGAAGAATCTGGGTGGATTCCTCGATGGTAGGCTCGCTGACCGTCACCGGCTGGAACCGGCGCTCCAGAGCCGCGTCTTTTTCAATGTATTTGCGGTACTCCTTGAAGGTGGTGGCGCCGATGACCTGAATCTCTCCCCGGGACAGGGGCGGCTTCAGGATATTGGCCGCGTTCATGCTGCCCTCCGCATCCCCGGCGCCCACCAGATTATGGACCTCGTCAATCACCAGAATGATGTTGCCGCACTCCTTGATTTCACTGATCAGGCTCTTCATCCGGCTTTCGAACTGGCCCCGGAACTGGGTTCCGGCCACCAACGCAGTCAGGTCCAGCAGGAACACCTCTTTGTTCCGCAGCTTATAGGGCACCTCCCCGGCGGCAATCCGCTGGGCCAGGCCCTCGGCAATGGCGGTTTTGCCCACGCCGGGCTCACCCACCAGGCAGGGGTTGTTCTTCTGGCGGCGGTTCAGGATCTGGATCACCCGCTCGGTTTCCACATCCCGGCCGATGACCTTGTCCAGTGTCCCCGCCCGGGCCCGGGAGGTCAGATCCATGCAGTAGTTATCCAGGAACTTGTGCTTGCTCTTTTTGGGCTTTTTGGTTTCCTTTTCCTGCTCCTTCTTCTCCTCGCCGGTCTGTCTGGGCGGGCCGCCGAACAGCTGATTCATCAGGGGGAAGGTGGCGGTCCGGCTGTCCATATCATCCTCGTCGCCTTCGGAATCGTCCCGCTGACCGAACATGGAGCTCATTTCGTCCGAGATCATGTCCAGATCCTCGTTGCTCAGGCCCATCTGCTTCACCGCCTGGTCGATCTGGGGAATGCCCAGACTCCGGGCGCATTTCAGGCAGTAGCCTTCATTCAGGGTCACGCCGTTTTCGATCTTGCTGATGAAGATCACGGCCACATTTTTCTTGCATTTGGTACACATTTTGGGCTGCATCGCCAATCACTCCTTACAAAAGCGGCTCTGTCCGCCGCCTCCGGTTCCCATGGGCAGGGAAATCCAGCTTGATTATCAGGAAGTATATCACAGTTTCCCCGAAAAAGGAAAAACAAATTATTAAGAATACCGCCCACTGCGTCTGCAATGGGCGGTTGAAGGATTCACACTGATTCTCTTTTGAAAGTGGGCAATCGCTAGCAAGAGGCCACTTTCATCAGAGAATCATAATGAGCCGGGAATCTGTGAGTTTTCTTCCCAAAAATCACAGATTCGGCAACGCGATCAAGCGATGCCGTTTCAATGGAAAGTCTTCTTTCAATTGAAACATAGTATCAGATTTTCTCAGCCACGAAATCGTCTACCAGAGCCAGAGCGTTGTCCACCTTGATGGGATCCTTGCCGCCGCCCATGGCGCTGTCGGGCTTGCCGCCGCCGGAGCCGCCGCAGGCGCTGCACACCAGCTTCACCAGCTCGCCTGCCTTGATGCCCCTTTGAACCGCTTCCTTGCCGCAGACAGCCAGGAAGGTGGGTTTCTCCCCGTTGATGGAGGCCAGCACGGCAACCACCCTGGGATCCTTGTCCCGGAGCATATCGCCCATCTGGCGCAGCTTATTCGCGTCGGCCTTGGGCACCACCGCGGTCATGACTTTCAGGCCGCCCACCTCATGGGCGCCGAACAGGTAGCGGTCCACCTCACCGGCGGATTCCTTGGCCCGGTACTGCTCAATGGCCCGGCGGAGCTCCCGGATTTCATCCATGTGGGCCTGAACCTTGCTCAGCAGCTCCAGGGGCTTGACCTTCAGCTTGCCGGCGGTTTCACTCAGCATGGCCCGGTTGGCCTCCAGCTTTGCAAGGCAGGCCTTGCCGGTATAGGCCTCAATCCGGCGGACACCGGAGGCAACGCTGCCCTCGCTCTCAATCTCAAAGGGGCCGACCTTGGCGGTATTGTCCAGATGGGTGCCGCCGCAGAACTCCACGGAGTAGCCGCCCATGTTGACAACCCGGACCACATCGCCGTACTTCTCACTGAACAGGGCCGTTGCGCCCAGCTTTTTGGCTTCCTCAATGGGCATCTCCCGGGTGACAATGGGGTAGCCCTCCAGAATGGCGTTCTGCACAATGGAATTGACCTTTGCCAGCTCCTCGGGGGTTACGGCGGAGTAGTGGGTAAAGTCAAAACGCAGATAGTCCGGCTCCACCAGAGAGCCTGCCTGGTGCACATGATCACCCAGTACGCTCACCAGAGCCTTCTGCAGCAGGTGGGTGGCGGAGTGGGCACGCATCACGGCCTTCCGGCGGTCCACATCGATGGAGGCGCAGACCAGGTCATCCACATGGATGGCCCCCCGGTTCAGCTTGCCGTAGTGCAGGTACTTGCCGCCCTTGTCCTTCTGGACGTTGGTCACTTCAAAGCGGCTTTCGCCCAGCAGAATCACGCCGTGGTCCGCCACCTGGCCGCCCATTTCTGCATAGAAGGGGGTCTTGTCCAGCACCAGGATGCCGCTTTCGCCGCCGGAGATGGCGCCGGAGACCTCCTCGCCCACGCAGATGGCCAGAACCTTTGCCTCACAATTGATGCAGTCATAGCCAACGAACTGGGTGGGGGTGTTGTCCAGGCCCAGATCGATGCCGGCCCAGGCCAGATCGCCCAGGGCCTTCCGGGCCTCACGGGCCCGGACCTTCTGCTCCTGCATCAGCTTCCGGAAGCCCTCCTGATCCAGGGTCATATCCTCGTCGGCCACCATTTCCAGCGTCAGGTCGATGGGGAAGCCGTAGGTATCGTAGAGCTTAAAGGCATCGGCGCCGGAGAACTCGGTTTCGCCCTTGGCCTTGTGCTCGGCAAGCATATCAGCAAAGATCTTCATGCCGCCGTCAATGGTGCGGGCGAAGTTTTCCTCCTCCACCTTCACCACCTTGGTGATGTAGGCGGCCCGCTCCCGCAGATAGGTGTAGTGGTTCTCGTTCTCGTGGACCACAGTCTCCACCACCTGATAGAGGAAGGGATTGTTCACACCCAGGAGCTTGCCGTGGCGGGCAGCCCGGCGCAGCAGTCTTCTGAGCACATAGCCACGGCCCTCGTTGCTGGGCAGCACGCCGTCGGCAATCATAAAGGTGGAGGCCCGGATGTGGTCGGTGATGACCCGCAGAGAAACGTCCATCTTCACGCTCTGGCCGTAGCTTGCGCCGGTGAGCTCGGTAACCTTGTTGGTGATGTTCATAACGGTGTCCACATCGAACAGGCTGTCCACGTCCTGGCACACAACGGCCAGACGCTCCAGGCCCATGCCGGTGTCGATGTTCTTCTGGGACAGCTCGGTATAGTTGCCCTCCCCGTCGTTGTTGAACTGGGAGAACACGTTGTTCCACACTTCCATATAGCGGTCGCAGTCGCAGCCCACGGTGCAGTCGGGCTTGCCGCAGCCGTACTTTTCGCCCCGGTCATAGTAAATCTCGCTGCAGGGACCGCAGGGGCCGGAGCCATGCTCCCAGAAGTTGTCCTCCTTGCCGAAACGGAAGATCCGGTCGGCGGGGATGCCCACCTCCTTGTTCCAGATGTCGAAGGCCTCGTCATCGTTTTCATAGATAGAGGGATACAGCCGGTTCTTGTCCAGGCCCACCACCTCGGTCAGGAACTCCCAGCTCCAGTGGATGGCTTCCCGCTTGAAGTAGTCGCCAAAGCTGAAGTTGCCCAGCATCTCAAAATAGGTGCCGTGACGGGCGGTTTTGCCGATGTTTTCAATGTCGCCGGTACGGATGCACTTCTGGCAGGTACAGACCCGGTGGCGGGGGGGCTCCACTTCCCCGGTGAAGTAGGGCTTCATAGGGGCCATGCCGGAGTTGATCAGCAGCAGAGAAGCATCGTTCTGAGGGATCAGGGAAAAGCTGGGCAGCCGGAGATGGCCCTTGCTTTCAAAGAAAGACAGGAACATTTCCCGCAGTTCGTTTACGCCGTAAGGCTTCTGACTCATGGTTTTCTTACCTCCAAAAATCTGATTGCAAAAAAGAAACCCCGCCCCTACTGCTAGGGGCGGGGATCATCTACCCGCGGTACCACCCTAATTATCCCCGGAGGGGACATCTTGGACGCTCTGTAACGGGAGCTCCCGATCCGGTCATCCCGGATGACGCAGGAAGTGGCATACAGTGGGCAACCGAAGGGCTTTCACCATTCCCCTTCTCGCTAAAGGAAGCGGTCACTGCTTGGTTTCCGCATTGTCTTTGCATATTCCCGAGTATTCTAATCGTTTTCCGGGGATTTGTCAAGTAGCCCAGGGAAAAATATGGGGAAGATGAGAGAAATCCCTTGGTGGCTCAGTTGACAATTGACAATTGACAGTTGACAATTGAGGAATCCCCTCCGGGGATAAATTTTTTCATATGATAAAACGAGAAGTTTTCTGTGTATTTCGTTAACCAATTTATTTCTATCATCCCGAAGGGATACCATAATTGTCAATTGTTCATTGTCAATTGTCCATTTCCTAAATCCGTTCCCTCAGCCAGGCCAGCATTTTTTCCCGGCCCTCCTCCGTCAGAGCGAAGGTCTCCTCCCCTTCCATGGTGCTCTTTTCATAGCAGAAGGGGCCGTGCCAGTAGGTCACATGGATGGTACTGGCCTCATAGTCCACCTCCTTGGGGGTGGCCATCACCACATTCGGCACCGCCCGGAACCGGAAGGCCCCCACGGAACCGGTGAAAATGTTGTTCATGGCAAAGGTGTGCAGGGTGGGCAGAAAGGGAACCTCTTCCTTTTTCGCTTCTTCCATGGCTTATTCCTCCATCAGAGATTCCATCTCGTCCAGCAGCTCGCCGAACAGGGCCAGGGCATCGTTCACCGGCTCCGGCCCGGTCATGTCCACGCCCGCGCCCTTCAGCAGCGCAATGGGACTCCTGGAGCAGCCACCGGAGAGGAAGCCCAGATAGTCCTCCACCGCCGGTGCCCCCTCCTTCAGAATCCGGCGGGACAGGGCAATGGCCGCCGCGTAGCCCGTGGCGTACTGGAACACATAGTAGTTGTAGTAGAAATGGGGGATGCGGACCCACTCGGAGGCAATATAGTCATCCACCACCATGTCCGGCCCATAATAGAATTTTGCCAGCCGGGCGTATTCCCCGTTCAGCACCTCCGCCGTCAGGGTCTGGCCGCTGTCCACCATGGCGCCGATGTTCTTTTCAAACTCGGCAAACATGACCTGGCGGTAAATGGTGCCCTTGAACTGGTCCAGGAAATAGTTGATGAGGCTGGCCCGCTCCTTCTTATCCCGGGTACGCTTCAGAAGATACTCCATCAGCAGGGCCTCATTGCAGGTGGAGGCCACCTCCGCAACGAAGATCACATAGTCCGAATCAATGGGATTCTGGTGCCGGTTGGAAAGATAGGAATGCAGGGCGTGGCCCATTTCGTGGGCCAGGGTAAAGAGACTGTCCAGGGAGCCGGTATAGTTCAGCAGCACATAGGGATGGACCTTGGTGCCCGCGGAGTAGGCGCCGCTGCGCTTGCCCCGGTTCTCGTATACGTCGATCCAGCGGTTTTCAAAGCCCTCCCGCAGAATCTTCCGGTATTCCTCCCCCAGGGGATGCAGAGCATCGTAAACCGTCTGCTTGGCATCGGCGAAGGGAATGTTCTTCCGCACCTCCGGCACAAGGGGGGTGTACACATCGTAGAAGTGGAGCTTCTCCACCCCCAGCAGCTTTTTGCGCAGGGATACATAGCGGTGCATTTTGTCTACATTCCGGTGGACTGCCTCAATCAGATTGTCGTACACCGACAGGGGCACATTGGTGCCGTCCAGAGCCGCCTCCCGGGCAGAACCGTATTTCCGGGCGGAGGCATAGAATTTCTGCTGCTTGTTCTGGGCATCCAGCAGGGCCGCCGCGGTATTTTGGAACTGGCCCAGGGTGGTGTAAAGGTTTTGATAGGCGCTTTTCCGCAGGGTCCGGTCGCCGCTCTCTTCCAGGGTGATAAAGGTGCTCTGGCTCAGGGCATGGGCGTTCCCCTCCCCGTCCACCGCGTCGGGATACCGCAGGTCCGCGTTCAAAAGGCTTCCGTAAATGCTGTCCGGGGCGCCGGCCATTTCCGACGCCGCTGCCAGAAGCCGCTCTTCCGGGGCGGAAAGGGTGTGTTCCTTTCTCCGGCGCTGGTCCGTCAGATACCGGCGGAACCGCTCCAGCCGGGGGCAGTCCCGGTAAAACCCATCCAGCGTCTCCTCCGAAAGGGCCATGATCTCCGGGGTTGCGAAGCTGAAGGCCGCCCCCAGGGCCGCAGCCGCGCTGAAATACCGGCCGCTGAGGCCCTGATAGAAGGAATTGCGGGTGTCCTGATCGGCAGCCCGCATGGCATAGTTGCCCAGGGCCTCCAGAGCGGTATCCGTCTCCTCCAAAAGGGCCAGAAAGGCGCAGAGGGTCTGGCCGGACTCTCCCAGGCGGCCCGCAAAGCCCTGGATGGTTTCCTCTTTTCCCATCACCCGGTCCAGCGCCTGCTGCCAGGCATCGTCCGAGGGGAACAGGTCTTCCAGCGCCCAGGTATCCTCTCTGGGAATATCCCGGCGCTCACGAATGGCATTTGAATCCGACATGACAAACCTCCAAAAATGTTTCTTACCGGGTATTATACCACGAATTGCACAAATTTCCAGCATGGGCGGAAAGTTTTCTCTGCATTGTATTTTTATGCACACTGTGCTATAGTAGCCCTGGGTGAAGCATATGAAAAAACAACTTTCCGGTATCCTGATTTTGATGGGTACCACCATTATCTGGGGGTCTGCCTTTATCGCCCAAAGCGTGGGCATGGACAAAATCGGCCCCTTTACCTTCCAGGCCATCCGCTGTCTCCTGGCGGTGCTGTTCCTGTTCCCCGCATCGGCCCTGTTTTCCGGGGGAGCCGGCTTTTGGAAGGGCTGGAAAAATCCCGTCCTGTGGAAATCGGGGCTGATCTGCGGTCTGGCTCTGTTCGTGGCCTCCAGCCTGCAGCAGATCGGTCTTGTGTATACGGATGCAGGAAAAGCTGGATTCTTAACCGCTATGTATATTGTTTTTGTGCCTTTTCTGGGTTCATTTGTGGGCCGGAAGCCGGGCCGCAACGCTCTTTTGAGCCTTCCCGTTGCCGTGGTTGGCCTGTATCTGCTCAGCTGTACCGGCGCCAGCGGCATCAACAAGGGAGACGTTCTGCTGCTGGGCTGCGCCGTGGCCTTCTCCGTGCAGATCCTGCTCATTGACCGGCACTGCGGCGCTCTGGACGGCCTGCGGCTCAACTGCGTGCAGGCATTGGTAGTGGCCATTCTCTCGGTGCCCTGCGCCCTTTTGACGGAAACCATCGAGCCAGCTGCCATTGCCCAGTGCTGGCTGCCCCTGGGTTACGCGGGTGTTCTTTCCATGGGTGTTGCCTATTCTTTGCAGATTGTGGGCCAGAAGCGGGTGGCTCCCACCGCCGCCGCTCTGGTGATGAGTCTGGAAAGCGTATTCGCGGCCCTCTTCGGCTGGCTCCTGCTCCACGAGACCATGACCGTTTTCGAAAAACTGGGATGCGTGCTGGTGTTCGGGGCGGTGATTCTGTCCCAGCTGCCGGAAAAGAAAAAGCTGCCGGCCCATCCCTTGTCTGACTGAGTCCGCCGAAGGATGGTTTCCCGGGTGGTTTCTCTTGCGCTTCCATACCCAGGGAAAAGCCCAAAGGGTTTGGATAACCAAAGAAACTGCCCCATTCAGGAAGAACCCCACAAAAGAAATCTGTCATTGCGAACGCGCCGTGATCGCAATGACAGTTTTCTTTTTGTAATTTGGGCGAAAGGCTTTCCCGGCGAGACAGTCCCCCCTGTTAGGGTTCGTCCGGGAACAGGTTCCGGATGGCAGCGCGGGCAGCTTCCTGCTCGGCCCGCTTTTTGCTGCGGCCCTCGCCCTGGCCCACCATGCCGCCGTTGAGAGACACCGCCACGGTAAAATGCTTATCGTGGTCGGGGCCGCTCTCACCGGTCAGGGTGTAGCTCAGCACCTGGTTCTTTTTCTGCTGAACCAGCTCCTGGAGCTTGGTCTTGTAGTCTGTGTTGTGCATCTGGCTCACCGGCACCTCCACCAGAATGAAGGTTCTGATGAATTTCTGGGCCGCTTCGATGCCGCCGTCCAGGAAACAGGCGGCAATCACAGACTCCACTGCATCGGCCAGGATGGAATCCCGGCTGCGGCCGCCTCCCTGCTCTTCCCCATGGCCCAGCATCAGGTGGTCTCCCAGGTGGATCCGGGCGGCGACGGACGCCAGGGTTTTCTCGCAGACCATGTCCGCCCGCATCCGGGTCAGCTCGCCCTCGGGGCGGTCCGGGAAGTTCCGGTACAGGTATTCCGCAACCAGCATTCCCAGAATGCTGTCTCCCAGAAACTCCAGCCGCTCGTTGCTGAGCAGGCTGTTGTGCCAGCGCTCGTTGGCGAAGGAGGAGTGGGTCAGCGCGTTCTGAAGCAGGGAAATATTATGAAACCGATAGCCAATGGCCTCTTCCAAATCCTTAATCATGGACTGTTTGCTCCTTATATGCCGCCAGTTTTCCCAGGGCCTGCTGCAGCTCCGGGGTTACGTCATGCTCCACGGCGTCCATGGCCTGCTTTACCGCGTTGCGGAAGGCCAGCGCGTCGGAAGAGCCGTGGGCCTTGATCACCGGCTTTGTGATACCCAGCAGTTGGGTCCCGCCGATCTCGTGGTAGTCCAGCAGCTTCATCATGCTCTTGACACCGGAGGAGCAAAGCAGATACCCCAGCTTGGAAAATAGGTTCCTCTTGAACACCTTTTTCATCAGGCTGCCCATAAACATGGCCGTGCCCTCAATGGATTTGAGCAGCACATTGCCGGAGAAGCCGTCGCATACCACCACGTCCACGGCGCCCAAGGGCACATCCCGGGCCTCCACGTTGCCCACAAAGTTCAGCAGCCCCTTTTCACCGGCATCCGCCAGCAGGGCGTAGGCATCCCGCTGAAGCTGGGTGCCCTTGCTGTCCTCGGTGCCGATGTTGAGCAGACCCACCCTGGGATTGGCAACCCCCAGGCGTTTCTTTGCATAGGCAGCGCCCACCAGGCCGAATTGCAGGAGAAATTCCGGTGTGCACTCGGCATTGGCGCCGCAGTCCACGATGATGGTATTGCCGCCGGCCTTATTGGGGATGGCCGGGCCCATGGAGGCTCTGCGGATTCCCTTGACCCGCTTGACGATGAGGGTAGCGCCGGTGAGCAGCGCGCCGGTGGAGCCGGCGGAGACAAAGGCATCGCCCTGCCCCTGGGCCAGCAGCCGCAGGCCGATGACCATGGAGGAATTCTTCCTCTTGTGGATCACCGTACCCGGATCGTCGTGCATATCCACCACGTCCTCTGCCCCGGCAATTTCCATGCCCTCGGGCAGATCGTTGAGGCCGTGCTTCTGCATAACGGAGAGTATTTCCTCGCTGCGGCCCACCAGAGTGATCTGGGCTCCAAAGTCCTTGTTTGCCGCGATGGCGCCCAGTACGGGGGCTTCGGGAGCCAGATCGCCGCCCATTGCGTCCAGGATGATCTTCATATCTCTATCCTCTCTTTCACAGTCCGTTCGCCAGAAGCCGGTCAACCTCCTCAAGCGCCCGCCGGGAGATGGCCAGATTCTTTTCGCTCTTTTTCCGGACCCGGTATTCCAATGGGGAAATGATGCTGAAATTGATGTTCATGGGCTGGAACGACTCGATGCTTCCGTCACTGATGTACCGTCCCAGGGCACCGATGGCGGTGGTTTTGGGAAAATCCGGGATTTCCTTTCCCTGGACCTTTGCCGCCATGGCCACGGCGGCCAGGAAACCGGAGGCAGTGGACTCCACATAGCCCTCCACACCGGTCATCTGTCCGGCAAAGGCCACCAGGGGATTCCGCCGGTCGGCATAATACCGGTCCAGAAGCCTGGGGCTTTGCAGGAAGGTGTTCTGGTGCATCACACCGTAACGGACGAATTCCGCGTTCCGCAGGGCCGGAATCATGGAAAAGACCCGTTTCTGCTCCCCGAATTTCAGATGGGTCTGAAAGCCCACCAGATTGTAAACGCTCTTGGCCGCGTTGTCCTGCCGCAGCTGCAGAACCGCGTAGGGCTCCGCTCCGGTTTTGGGGTCCGTCAGGCCCACGGGCTTCATGGGACCGTAGCGCAGGGTGTCCGGTCCCCGGCGGGCCATGACCTCCACCGGCATACAGCCTTCAAACACCCGCTTGTCCTCAAACCCGTGAACCTCCGCCTCCTCCGCGGAGATCAGTTCCTTTATAAAAGCTTCGTACTGCTGCTTGTCCATGGCACAGTTTACATAATCAGGAGTGCCCCGATCATATCGGCTCTGCCACCAGGCAAGCTCCATATCCACGGATTCCGCCGTCACCAGCGGAGCGGCCGCATCGAAGAAATGCAGGTATTCGGCACCGAAGTATTCCCCGATGGCTTTGGAAAGGGGATCCGAGGTCAGCGGGCCTGTGGCAATGATCACCGGCCCCTCCGGCACCTGGGTCACCTCCTGGTTGACTACGGTAATCAGGGGGTTGCCGCGGATTCTCTCCGTCACCAGCCGGGAAAAGCCCTTTCGGTCCACGGCCAGGCAGCCGCCTGCCTCCACCCGGGTGGCTTCCGCGCAGTCCAGAATCAGGCTGCCGCAGCGGCGCAGCTCCTCTTTTAGGAGGCCCACCGCGTTTTCCAGCCGGTCGCCCCGGAGGGAATTGGAGCACACCAGCTCGGCAAAATCCGTGCTGTGGTGGGCAGGGCTCATCTTGTGGGGCTTCATCTCATAGAGCATTACGGAAATGCCCCGCCTGGCCAACTGCCAGGCGGCCTCCGAACCGGCAAGGCCGGCTCCGATTACTTTCACTTCCATGGCATTACTCCTTCGTCTTTTTTACCCCGGTCTTCTTTGCGGCCGGCTTCTTTCCGGAAGCCGTCTTTCCCGATGCGGCCTTTTTGGCCGGCTTTTCTTCCTTCTCTTCCGCTTCCCCGGGGGCAGACGCCTGGTCCGTTTTCTTCTTATAGTAGCCCCGCTGGTCTTCCGGCAGAAAGCGGGAGCACTGTTCGTTGATGCAGAAGGGCTTCATTCTGCCCTTGCCGGACTTTTTGAACATGGTCTGGCCGCACTCCGGGCAGTCCTCTGCCGTGGGCACATCCCAGGTCATAAAGCCGCAGTCGGTGCCCTTTTCACAGGCATAGAAGGCATAGCCCTTCTTGCTCTTGCGCTTGAGCAGCCCGCTGCCGCATTTGGGACAGCGGCCGGGCATCCGCTCCACCAGAGGCTTGGCGTTCTTGCACTCCGGGAAGCCGGGACAGGCCAGGAATTTACCGAACCGGCCCATTTTGATGACCATTTTCCGGCCGCAGAGCTCACAGATTTCATCGGTCTCTTCCTCGGGCACCTTCAGCCGGACACCCTCCAGAGCGGTTTCCGCGTCCTTCAGTTCCTTCTCAAAGTCCTGGTAGAAATCCGCCAGCAGGGCCTTCCAGTTCTGCTGGCCTGCCTCCACCGCATCCAGACGGTTTTCCATGGCGGCGGTAAAGCCCACATCCACAATGTCCCGGAACCGTTCCTTCATCAGACCCGTAACGATTTCACCCAGGGCAGTGGGGGCCAGGCGTTTGTCCTGCTTGACCACATACTCCCGGTCCTCGATGGTGGAGACGGTGGTGGCATAGGTGGAAGGACGGCCAACGCCCTTTTCTTCCATGGCCTTTACCAGAGTGGCCTCAGTATACCGGGCAGGAGGCTGGGTGAAATGCTGCTGCTTATCCGGATTCCGGGGCAGCACCTCTTCCCCCACGGTCAGGTCCGGCAGCGGAGAGCCCATGGCCTCCCCTTCCTCATCCCTGCCCTCCTCATATACGGCAATAAAGCCGGGGAAGCGGAGGCTCTGGTGGGTGGAGCGGAAGGTGTGCCCCGCACAGCCGGTATCGATGGATACGGTATCATACAGGGCATTTGCCATCTGGCTTGCCAGAAACCGGCTCCAGATCAGCTTATAGAGCCGGTACTGGTCCGGCGTCAGGCTGCCGCGAACCCGCTCGGGATCCAGCTCCACATGGGTAGGCCGGATGGCCTCGTGGGCATCCTGGGCGGAATCCTTGGTCTTATATACATGGAAGGAGCCGTAATAATACTCCTTGCCGTAGCGCTGGGCGATAAAGCGGGCGGCGGAGGCCATGGCCTCGTCGCTGAGGCGCTGGGAATCGGTACGCATATAGGTAATGAGGCCCAGGGTGCCTTCGCCCTCCACATCCACGCCTTCATAGAGCTGCTGGGCCACCATCATGGTCTTTCTGGGGGTCATGTTCAGCTTGCGGGATGCCTCCTGCTGCAGGGTGGAGGTGGTAAAGGGAGGCGCGGCAGACCGCTTTTTCTCCGCTTTTTTCACATTGGTGACGGTAAAGGGCTTGCCGGAAATGTCATTGATCACCGCCTGGGCCATCTCTTCGGTTTCCAGCTCCCGCTTCTTTTCCTCACCGTAATAATGGGCCACAAAGGAGCCGGGGCGGCCGATCCGGTCCAACGTCACGTCCAGCGTCCAGTACTCCTTGGGCTGGAAGGCACGGATCTCCTCCTCCCGGTCCACCACCATCCGGGTGGCCACGCTCTGCACCCGTCCGGCGGACAGGCCCCGGCGGACCTTTTTCCAAAGCAGGGGGGACAGCTCATAGCCCACGATCCGGTCCAGAATCCGTCTCGCCTGCTGGGCATCCACCAGATCGTAGTCAATATCCCGGGGATTGCGGATGGAATCCTGCACCACCTTCTGGGTGATCTCGTGGAAGGTGACCCGGTGGGCCTTGCTGTCCGGCAGGTTCAGCAGCTCCTTCAGGTGCCAGGAAATGGCCTCTCCCTCCCGGTCAGGGTCCGTTGCCAGATAGACCGTATCCGCCTCTTTGGCGGCGGCCTTCAGTTCCTTAATGAGGGACTCTTTGCCCCGAACAGGCAAATATTCCGGGGCGAAATCATGCTCCAGATCCACGCCCATTCTGCTTTTCGGCAGATCCCGCAGATGGCCCATGCTGGCTTTCACCACATAATCGGGCCCCAGGTATTTGCCGATGGTTTTTGCTTTGGAAGGCGACTCAACGATCACCAAATTGTTGGCTTTTGCCATGAAAAATCTCCGTTTCCTGGAATGGAAATCCCATTCCGTATATTTGATGCGGCCGGTTACCGCTTCCGCGCCACCCGATTGCCGGGCAGGCGGCAGACTTTCCCTTTCAGCTCCAGCATGGTCAGGATGCTCAGCACCTTGCCCGCACCCAGGCCCGCGGAGGCAATTACCTGATCCACAAGGCAGTTCTCCTCAATGGCGCCGTAAACCTGCTGCTCTTCCGGGGATAAGGAACCAGCGGTTTCTTTTAGGTCACTATACGGCCCGGACACTGCTTTGTCAATGGTTTTGTCATCGGTTTTCCGGAAAACAGGGCCATTTTCCTGGTCTGTTCCGGATTTTGGGGGCTGGGATTTGGGCATTTCCGCTTTCGGCCCCCGGGTTCTGGGAAGTTTGCCCGGATACATGCCTTCGTATTCCATCAGCACATCCTCGCCGGTGCTGACGGCAATGGCCCCGTCCCGCAGGAGCCGGTTGCTGCCCACAAAGCCGGGCATATCCACGTTTCCGGGAATGACAAACACATCCCGGCCCTGGTCCAGGGCCATCCGGGCGGTGAGCAGGGCGCCGCTCTTTTCCGGCGCTTCCACAACCACCACACCGCAGCTCAAGCCGCTGATGATCCGGTTTCTCCTGGGAAAGTTCCAAGCATGAGGCGGCGTCCCAGGGGCGTACTCCGTAAGAATACACCCCTGGCACTCCGTCTGAAGAAACAGCTCCCGATTGCTTTTGGGATACACCACATCCGCGCCGCAGCCCAGCACGCCCACGGCGGCAACGCCCTGGTTAAGCGCCCCCATCATGGCCGCGCCATCGATGCCTTTGGCCAGGCCGGACACCACCAGCGCACCCCGGTCCGCCAAAGCGGCACCCATACGCTGCGCCATCTGCAGGCCGTAAACCGAGGGCTTCCGGGTACCGACCACACCTATGGAGGCCAGCGCATCCACTTCCGGCAGCGTTCCCTTATAATAGAGAAGCAGTGGCGCGTCGTAGATTCCCCGGAGCCGCCGGGGATACCGGTGGTCCTTCATGGTAAGCACATGGATATTCAGCCGGGCGCAGTCCTCCAGAATCTTTTCTCCGTCCTCCAGCTCCCGGCTCTTCAGGGCTTCCAGCGCCTGCCTGGTCATGCCGGGAACCTGCCGCAGCTCCTCTTCGGAGGCAAAATACACATCCTGCGGATCCGAAAACTGCCGCATCAGGGCGCACTTGACCCCATCGGACACATTGGGCCGGTTTGCAAGCCACAGCCAATACAGCAGCATTTTTCTTCCTCCTATACCTTTCCCATCTGCCACATCACCGTGGCGGCGGCAATGGCGGCGTTCAGCGATTCACAGTGATCATTCATGGGAATGATCAGGCAGTGCCCGGCGCTTTCCAGGATCTCCCGGCGGACGCCCTGACCTTCACTGCCGATGACCACCGCCATCGCGGCCACATCCGCTTTCCGGATGTCCTCCGCCCGTTGATTCAGGGCCGTCACCGCCACAGGGATCCCGGCCCGGGCGCAGCTTTCCTTCGCCGTCTGCCAGTCCGTTACCGTAACCGGCGCGCGGAACACCGCGCCCATGCTGGAGCGCACCACCTTATGGCTGAAGGGATCCGCGCAGCCCTCCAGAAGGGCAACGGGAACATTCCAGGCATCCGCGGTCCGCAGAATGGTTCCCAGATTCCCCGGGTCCTGAATGCCGTCCAGCAGCAGCATTCCCTTTTCCGGCCGGAATTCCCGTTTCTCCGGCAGCCTGCACAGGAACACCGCCCCCTGGGGGCTCTCCATGGGAGAAATGGCCTCCATAACCTCCCGGCTCACCCGAACAACCCGGCAGCTTTCCGGCACCCGGGCTTCCGTTCCGTCCGACAGAAAAACCGTGTGAAGTCCCGGGCAATGCCGCACCGCCTCTTCCAGGAGCTTGGTGCCGTCGGAGACGAACAGTCCCAGCCTTTCCCGCTCCCGTTTGGAGGTCAGCAGCTTCTTCACCTGCTGGACCAGGGGGTTCCTTCTGGAAGTGATCCGCTCCTCCATCACAGCCTCTGCACCTTTTCCAGGGCAACGTTGTCGCCCAGCATCACCAGGGTATCTCCCTCCCCCACGGCATAGTCGGCAGTGGGAGAAACATTGGTTTTGCCTCCGTTTTCCACGGCAATGATGGTCACGCCCAGCTTTGCCCGGACGTTCAGCTCCCGCAGGCTCTTTCCGATCCAGCTCTTGGGGGCCGGAACATCCAAGATGCCAAAGTCCTCGGAAAGCTCAATGTAGTCCAGCACATTGTGGCTGTTGAGGGTCCGGGCCAGCCGCTGGGCATACTCCTGCTCCGGGATCACCACCCGGTCCACCCCCAGCTTTTCCAGCACCTTCCGGTGGGTCTCATCGTGGGCCTTGCAGACGATGTAGGGAACGCCCAGTTCCTTCAGGTTCATGGTGATCAGCACGGAAGCGGCCAGGTTGTCCCCGATGGCGATGACCGCGCAGTCCAGGTTCCGGACCCCCAGGGCCCGCAGAACCTCTTTGTCCTGGGCATCGCCCACAACCGCGTGGGTCACATCGTTGGCGATCTGCTGAACATAGTCGCCCTTCACATCCAGGGCCAGAACCTCCGCCCCCAGCTTGCACAGCTGACGGGCCAGAGCAGAGCCGAACCGGCCCAATCCGATAACCGCGTAGGATTTCATATCGTTCCTCCTTAACCGATCAAAAGGCTGGTCTGGGCATAGCGGAACCGCTCGTTGGCCCGGTTACCTGCCAGGAAGCCCAGGCTGATGGTCAGAATGCCCACCCGTCCAAAGTACATATAAAGGATAATCAGAATCTGCGCCGGTACGCTGAGGGCACCGGTAGTGCCTGCGGTGAGACCCACCGTCGCCAGCGCGGATATGGCCTCAAACAGGGCGTTGGTAAAGGTCACGGAGCTGGTGGCGCAGATAAACACCGCGCCAAAAACCGCAAGCAGCACCATGCCGGCGGCAATGGTCATGGCATCCAGCACCTGGCTGTCCGGGATGGTTCGCCGGAAGGCGCAAACCGTACTCCTGCCCCGGAGCCTGGCCCGGATAAACAGCAGCAGCACCACAAAGGTGACGGTTTTCAGGCCGCCGGCAGTGGAGCCGGAGGAGCCGCCGATGAGCATAAACACCATGGACACGGCCTTTCCGCCTTCCGTAAGGACCCCCTGATCAATTGCCGCGAACCCCGCGGTGCGCAGCGTAATAGACTGGAACAGGCCGTTCACCAGCTTGCCGCCAATGCCCATGCCCCCAAGGGTCTGGGGATTGTTCCATTCCAGCAGGCAGGTAAGGACCCAGCCGGAGAGGAGAAGCCCCCCGGTGGTTACCAGCACCAGCTTGGTATACACCGTCATGTGTTTGAAGGGCTTTCGGCTTGCCAGCTCCTCCCACACCAGGAAGCCCAGACCGCCGATGACCACCAGGGCGCCCAGGGTCAGCAGCACCACAGGGTCATCCTGGAACACCACCAGACTGGCGCCGGGTTCCAGAAAGCCGAATACATCAAAACCCGCGTTGCAGAAGGCGCTGACGGAGTGGAATACCCCCAACCACAGTGCCTTGGGAAAGCCAAAGCGGGGGATAAAGTACAGGGTAAGGATGGCCGCTCCGATCCCCTCCACCGTCAGGCTGCCGAAGATCACGGTTTTCTGAAGCCGCACCACGCCCTCCATATCGTTGAGGCTCAGGGCCTGGGCCATGACCATCCGCTGCTTCAGGCCAATGCGCCTGCGCAGCAGGAAGACGAAAAGGGTGGCCATGGACATAAAGCCCAGGCCGCCGACCTCGATGAGACACAGCAGCACCCCCTGGCCGAAGCCGCTCCACTGGGTATAGGTATCAAAGGGAGTCAGGCCGGTTACACAGGTGGCGGAGGTGGCGGTAAACAGGGCCCGCAGCAGATCGCAGCCCTCCCCGGACCGGGTGGAAACCGGCAGGGTCAGCAGAATGGTCCCCAGAAGGATCAAAATGCCGAAGGTGGTGGCAATGACCTTGGTGGGGCTCAGGGGCTTGCCCCGGTTTTTCATTGTCCAGGCGATGAAGCGGTTTTTCAGTGACATGGTGGATTGCCTTTCTCCGGATGCTCCCTTCCGGAAGCCATAGGTTCTCATTTTACAGATAAACTACATTATAACAAGGATTTTCCCTTTTGCAAGGAAAACGTTTCCACCGCAGCCGCGGCAAAACGGGAAAGCCCCAAGGGCAACACCGCATAATGGGGCAAGGAGATTCGGCGAGAGTTTTTGACACAAGCGAAAGTATGAAAAATGCGGGAATACTGAATGTATTTCCCATTTTTCATACTGCACGATTGGGGCAAAAGATCCGCCGAAGCCCGCAGCTCCCATTGTGCGGTGTTGCCCTAGAACCCCCGGAGCCCTTACAGGCCGTTGCCCCGCAGCTCCACAATCTGGTCCCGCAGAACCGCGGCATATTCGTACTCCATCATCCTGGCCGCTTCCTTCATCTGCTTTTCCAGACGGGCAATTTCCTTTTCCTTCTCCGCCTTGGTCATCTTCACCCCGTTGCGGCCCTTGCGCTCGGCGGTGGGAGAGGAAATCTCAATCAGATCCCGGACGGACTTGATCACCGTCCTGGGCACAATGCCGTGGGCCTCATTGTAGGCGTTCTGAATCTCCCGGCGGCGGGCAGTTTCGTCCATGGCTGTGCGCATGGACGGCGTTACCGTGTCGGCGTACATAATGACCTTGCCGTCGGCATTTCGGGCCGCCCGGCCCATGGTCTGGATCAGGCTGGTCTCACTGCGCAGGAACCCCTCCTTATCCGCATCCAGGATGGCCACCAGGCTGACCTCCGGCAGGTCAAGGCCCTCCCGCAGCAGGTTGATGCCCACCAGAACATCGAATTTGGCCAGACGCAGATCCCGGATAATCTCCATCCGCTCCATGGCCCCCACATCCGAATGCATATAGCGCACCTTGATACCGGCTTTTTGCAGATAAACCGTCAGATCCTCCGCCATTTTCTTGGTCAGCGTGGTTACCAGCACCCGCTCCTGGCGGGCAGTCCGCTGATTGATTTCCCCGATCAGGTCATCAATCTGCCCCTCTATGGGCCGGACCTCCACAATGGGGTCCAGCAGTCCCGTAGGCCGGATCACCTGCTCCACAATCTGGCCGGACCGGGTTTTCTCATACTCGCCGGGGGTGGCGGAGACGTAGATGACCTGGTTGATCTTCCGGTCGAATTCCTCGAAGTTCAGGGGCCGGTTGTCGTAGGCCGAAGGCAGCCGGAAGCCGTAGTTCACCAGCGCGTCCTTCCGGCTCCGGTCTCCGGCGTACATGGCCCGGCACTGGGGCAGGGTCACATGGCTCTCGTCCACAAACATCAGGTAATCCTCCGGGAAATAATCCAAAAGGGTGGTGGGCGGTGTGCCCGGTTCCCTTCCCTGGATCACCCGGGAATAGTTCTCGATGCCGCTGCAAAAGCCGATTTCCGTCAGCATTTCCAGATCGTAGTTCACCCGCTGGGCAATCCGCTGGGCTTCGATCAGCTTGTTTTCCGCCCGGAAGGCCTCCACCTGCCGGTCGCATTCCTTCTGGATTTCCAGCATAGCCCGCTGGAGCTTCTCCTTGCTTGCCACATAATGGCTGGCGGGATAGATGGCCACATGCTCCACATACCGCTCAACCAACCCGGATACCGCATTGATTTCACTGATGCGGTCAACCTCGTCTCCAAAAAACTCCACACGGAAGGCCCGGCCGTAGGAGTAGGCCGGATAGATTTCCAGGGTATCGCCCCGGACCCGGAACTTATTCCGGGAGAAATCCAGGTCGTTGCGCTCATAGCGGATTTCCGTCAGCTTTTTGAGGACCTCATCCATGGGCTTCTCCATGCCCACCCGCAGGGAAATGACCATGTTCTTATAGTCGATGGGGTCACCCAGGCCGTACAGGCAGCTGACAGAAGCCACAATGATCACATCCCGCCGCTCCGAAAGGGACGCGGTGGCAGAGTGGCGCAGCCGGTCAATTTCCTCGTTGACGGAGGAGTCCTTCTCGATATAGGTATCCGTATGGGCGATATAGGCCTCCGGCTGGTAGTAATCGTAGTAGGAAATAAAGTACTCCACCACGTTATTGGGGAAAAACTCCCGGAATTCCGAGCAGAGCTGGGCCGCCAGGGTTTTGTTGTGGGCCAGCACCAGCGTGGGCCGGTTGACCTTCGCAATGACCTGGGCCATGGTATAGGTCTTGCCGGAACCGGTAACGCCCAGAAGGGTCTGCTCCCGCAGGCCCCATTCCACCCCGTTTGCCAGGGCCTCAATGGCCTCCGGCTGGTCGCCGGAAGGCTGATATTCCGAAATCAGTTCAAAATGATCCATTTGGTTCTCCTTTACAGAAGCAGACATTCCCGAAACCGCTCATCCGACATGGCGATGGAGACATAGTCGTCGTCGGCAATGACAATGTGGTCGGCCAGCACAATATCCACCGCCTGCAGCGCCTGGGCTATCCGGCGGGTGGTCTGGATATCCTCCGGCGAGGGCACCGCCAGGCCGCTGGGGTGATTGTGAGCCAGCACCACGGTGGAGGCGTTGACGCCGATGGCCGTTTCCACGATTTTCCGTATGGAGATTCCCGTGGAATTGGTACCGCCCTGGCCCACCTCTTTGCAGCAGAGCACCTTGCACTTGGCATCCAGGCACAGCAGAAACACCGTTTCCAGCTTCCGGCCGAAGAAACGGGGCATCAGATAAGCCGCGCAGTTTTCCAGGGTCGGCAGCACCGTGGCGTTTCTGGACCGGTCCACCAGATAGAACCTTCCCATCTGGGGGATCATGGTCAGAAACAGTGCCGTCTTCTCCCCTACGCCGGGGACCTTGCACAGGTCTTCCACCCCGGCCTCCAGCACCTGGGAAATACTGCCGAAGTGGGAAAGCAGTTCATGGGCTATGGGGTTGGTATCCCCCCGGGGGATCACATAAAAAAGCAGCAGCTCCAATGCCTGCACATCGGAGAAATGGTCCAGTCCCTCCTCCCGGAAGCGCTTTCGGACCCTGTCTCTGTGGCCCTCGTGCATAACCGCACTCCCCCTTCTCAAAAGTGGGCCTTGCTATTTTCCCGCAAGGCCGCTAAAATAGAGTCGAACGCTGTCAAAACCCGCCGGGAAAGATTTCGAAGGTTTTGCGCAAACTACAATCAGCCTGCTCCCGCGGGTCACCTTCGTCAGGAGGATTGCCATGGACAATCACCCCACAAGTTCACATTTGCTGGATCTCATCTCCGCTCCCTGCTTCTGCGTCAGCGATGGCCGCATTCTTGCCTGCAATGCCGGAGCCAAAGGGCTCCTGCTTCAGCCCGGTATGCCCATTGAAGGGCTTCTCCATACCGGCAGGGAGGAATACGCCGCCTTTTCCGGCGGCAGCCTGTACCTGACCCTGAATCTGGAGGGCAGCATTTTCGGCGCCACCGTGGAGCGGAAGGACCAGGCGGACTATTTTCTGATGGATGAGCCTGCCCAGACCGGGGAGCTGCGGGCCCTTGCCCTGGCCGCCCGGGATCTGCGGGCTCCCATGGCCGGTATCCTGGCCACGGCGGAGGAGCTGTCCCTCCAGGCGAAGGACTCGGAAAGCGCCCGGCACCAGCTGGGTCTTATGAACCGCAGCCTTGCCCAGATGCTGCGCATCATCGGCAATATGTCCAGCGCCGGGAGCGCCCTGAATCATCCGGAATTTCTGGAAATCACCGGCCTGTTTCGTGAGATTTTTGAAAAAGCCTCGTCTCTGGTTGCCCAGTGCGGGCTGGTGCTGACTTATGAGGAGCCGGATACGGCCATCTATACCCTGGCCGACCCCCAGGAGCTGGAGCGTGCCGCGCTGAACCTGATCTCCAACGCCGCGAAGTTCACCCCAAAGGGCGGCGTCATCCGGGTCAGCCTGACCCGGCAGGGCCGGATGCTCCGGCTGACGGTGGAGGACCGGGGCACCGGCATCCCGGAGGAAAACCGGGGCACCCTGTTCCGGCGGTATCTGCGCAGCCCCTCTATTGAGGACATTCGCCAGGGAATCGGTCTGGGGATGGTGCTGGTCCGCGCGGCAGCCGCCCACCACGGAGGCACGGTTCTGGTGGATTGCCCGCCCCAGGGCGGAACACGGGTGTGCATGACCCTTTCCATCCGCCAGGACATTCCCAGCGGCCTGCGTTCCCCCATCCTGCGGGTGGATTACGCCGGAGAACGGGACCACGCTCTCGTTGAGCTTTCCGATGTGCTGCCGGCACAATGCTATGAAACATTCTGACCGCTCCCTGCCAAGCGCAGGGAGTATTTTATTATTCCATACGGAAAAGGAAGGACTCCTTCTTCACCAGTGCCATACCGCTGCCTTCGTCTCCCAGAAGGAGCAGGCTGTCCCCCGGCTTCAGAGAAAAGAGCTCCATTGCTTTTTCCGGCAGCGTGACGGTGCCCTTGGGGCCGATCTCCAATTCACCGAAAAAGTGCTTCCCTCTGGGAGGGATGGGCAGCACCTCCCGTTCGGAGGCATAACGCACCAGATCATCCAGGGATACATCGTAGAAGGCCGCCAGCGCAACGCAGTTTTCCACATCCGGAACGGACTCTCCCGTTTCCCACTTGGAAAGGGCCTGCCGGGAAACGCCAATCGCCCCGGCCACCTGCTCCTGGGTCAGTTTTCTGCGCTTGCGCAGCGCCAGCAAGTTGTCGCTAAGCATACCATTGCCCTCCTTTTCCCCCATTATACCGGGATCTGGAATGGAATGCAACCGGGGATCCCGTTTCCTTACGCCTCTTCCAGATACTTTCTGAGATACTGTCCCGTGTAGCTGTCCGCAACCTTTGCCACCTCTTCCGGGGTACCGGCTGCAATCACGGTTCCGCCGCCGTCGCCCCCCTCCGGGCCCAGGTCGATGATATGGTCCGCGGTTTTGATCACATCCAGATTGTGTTCGATGACCAGCACCGTATTTCCTCCGTCCACCAGCCGGTTCAGTACCTCAATGAGCCGGTGCACGTCCGCGGAATGGAGGCCCGTGGTGGGCTCGTCCAAAATATAAATGGTGCGGCCCGTGGCGGTGCGGCTCAGCTCCGTTGCCAGCTTGACCCGCTGGGCTTCGCCGCCGGACAGGGTGGTGCTGGCCTGGCCCAGCTTGATATAGCCCAGGCCCACCTCCACCAGCATCTGTACCTTTTTGCGGATCTTCGGCAGATTGGCAAAGAAGTCCACCGCTTCCTCACAGGTCATATCCAGCACCTGGGCGATGTTCTTCCCCTTATAGAGCACCTCCAGGGTCTCCCGGTTGTACCTGGCGCCGTGGCAGACCTCACAGGGCACATACACATCCGCCAGGAAGTGCATCTCGATTTTTACCAGGCCGTCGCCGGAGCAGGCTTCGCACCGTCCGCCTTTCACGTTAAAGCTGAACCGGCCGGGTCCGTAGCCCCGGATCCTGGCATCGGCAGTGGAGGCGAACAGATCCCGGATGTCGTTGAACAGCCCCGTATAGGTTGCCGGGTTGGATCTGGGGGTGCGGCCGATGGGACTCTGGTCGATGTCGATGACCTTGTCAAGAAATTCCAGCCCCTCCACGCAGCGGCAGGCTCCCGGGCGGCACCGGGCATGGTTCAGCCTGGCAAGCAGCGTCTTATTGAGCACCTCGTTCACCAGGCTGGACTTGCCGGAACCGGACACGCCGGTAACGGCGGTGAGGGTGCCCAGGGGGATCTCCGCATCCACATTTTTCAGGTTGTTTTCCGTTGCCCCCCGGACCGCCAGAATGCTGCCGTTGCCGGCGCGGCGGGTCCTGGGCACCGGGATTTTCTTTTTTCCGGAGAGGTACTGTCCCGTAAGGGATTCCGGGCAGTCCAGCACATCCTGCAGGGAACCTGCCACCACAATTTCCCCGCCGTGGCTGCCGGCCCCTGGCCCCACATCCACAATGTAGTCCGCGGCCCGCATGGTATCCTCATCATGCTCCACCACGATCAGGGTGTTGCCGATGTCCCGCAGGTGCTTCAGTGTGGCCAGGAGCTTATCATTGTCCCGCTGGTGCAGACCGATGGAGGGCTCGTCCAGAATATACAGCACCCCCATCAGGGAAGAGCCGATCTGGGTTGCCAGCCGGATACGCTGGCTTTCGCCGCCGGACAGGGTCCCGGCCCCCCGGGACAGGGTCAGATAGCCCAGGCCCACGTCTGTCAGGAACCGCAGCCGGGAGGTGATTTCCCGGATGATTCCCTGGGCCACCACCGCCATATTGCCCTCCAGGCGGAGGTTTTCCATGAATTCCAGCTCCTGGGTGATGCTCATACGGCAAAACTGCATAATGTTGAGTCCCCCAACGGTTACCGCCAGGGCCAGCTCGCTGAGCCGGTCCCCATGGCATCTGGGGCAGGGGGCCGTTGCCATGCACTCCTCCAGCTCCTTCCGTACGGAATCGGACTGGGTCTCCCGGAACCGTCGGGAGATGTTGTTGAGGATCCCCTCAAAGGGCTGCTCCAACACGCCCATGCCGTTGCCCCGGTTATAGGTCATCCGCAGCTTTTCGCTGCCGGTGCCATAGAGGATCACATGCATGGCTTCCTTCGACAAATCCTTCACGGGATCCGTGAGAGAAAAATGGTATTTCTGGGACAGGGCTTCAAAATACATCCGAAAAATGGAATCCGTCCGGGCGCTCTGCCAGCCGGAAGCCTGGATGGCCCCGTCAAAAATGGATTTGTTCTTGTCCGGAATGACCAGATCCGCATCGGCGATCAGCTGAAAGCCCAGGCCGGTGCAGTCCGGGCAGGCGCCGCTGGGATTGTTGAAGGAGAACATCCGGGGCTCCAGCTCGGAAAGGCTGATGCCGCAGTCCTCGCAGGCGTAGTTCTGGGAAAAGCTCAGCTCCCGGTCCTCCCTGGGCAGCTGAATGGTCACCAAGCCGCCGGAATGGCTGCAGGCGGTTTCAATGGAGTCCGTCAGCCGGCGGCGCAGGCCTTCTTTCAGCACCAGCCGGTCCACCACCAGCTCAATGGTATGCTTTTTGTTCTTCTCCAGCTTGATCTCTTCCGTCAGGTCGTAAAGAATTCCGTCGGCTCTCACCCGGGCAAAGCCCTGCTTCCGGGCATCCTCAAACACCTTGACGTGCTCGCCCTTTTTGCCCCTTACAACCGGAGACAGCACCACAAACCGGGTGCCCTCTCCCAGGGCCTCCACCCGGTCCACAATCTGGTCAATGGTCTGGCGACGGATTTCCTTTCCGCACCTGGGGCAGTGGGGAATGCCCACCCGGGCCCATAAAAGACGCAGATAATCATAGATTTCCGTCACCGTGCCCACGGTGGACCGGGGGCTTTTGGAGGTGGTCTTCTGGTCGATGGAGATGGCGGGAGACAGGCCCTCAATGGCGTCAACATCCGGTTTATCCATCTGGCCCAAAAACTGCCGGGCATAGGAGCTGAGGCTCTCCACATACCGGCGCTGGCCCTCGGCGTAAATGGTATCGAAGGCCAGGCTGGATTTTCCGGAACCGCTGAGCCCCGTAAATACCACCATTTTATCTCTGGGGATGGTCACATTCACATTTTTCAGGTTGTTTTCCCGGGCGCCCCGGATAATGATCTGATCGTTCATAGCTTACCTCTCTGGTAGAAACCGACTTTTTTCGTACACACTATTATACCACAGAACAACATCCGTTACAAGAACTATTTTCAAACGAAATTTCGCTTACCTCTTTCCCCACACCCCGTCAAGCATCTTGTTTTTTCTCCGTCCTTCCGTTATAATACCCATATTGATTCTGCGTTCAGCGTAAGGAGATACCATGAAACACAACACCACGCTTTCTCATGCCGGCTTCCTTCGGCAGCCACTGCCGGAGTATGCCTGCACGTGTATGCTGAGCACCCTGGCCTTTGGTCTGCTGGCCCACGGATTCGCTTTGTTTACAAAGCTCGCCATAGGGGATGAAGCCTTTCTTCTGTTTACCGTAGGCGCCACAACCGGATCCGGCAGGTGGTTCCTGGGCCTGCTGGGCAGCGCCGTTCAATTCTTCTTCGGCTCTCCCAACTTCAGCCTTCCCCTTTGGGGCGGTCTGCTGACACTGGTTTTCACCGGTCTTTGCAGCTGTGTGCTGGTATCCTGGCTGGGACTGGTCAAAAAGCGGAGCTGGATTCTTGTCAGCGGGATTCTCACCGTTTTCCCGGTGATGTCCGGTCTGTTTTTTTACTGCTTTACCGCCCCCTACTATATGTTGGGCTTGTTGCTGGTTCTGCTGGGCGGACGGCTTCTGTGCACCCGGCGGCACGCAGGTGCCTTTCTGGGCAGCGTTTGCCTGGTATGCCTTGGCCTGAGCATCTACCAGGCGTTTCTGCCCTTGTTTCTCAGCCTGCTGCTGGTGTTTTTCCTGAAAGAACGCTTTCAGGAACCGCGCGGAACACTTCCCGGGCTTTTGAAAGACATCAGCTGGTATTGCCTGGGCTGTCTTTTCATCGCGGCTTTCTATCTGCTGAGTGTACGTCTGTCCATCCGTCTGTCCGGAACGGAATTGACGGATTACAAGGGTATCTCCAGTATGGGCTCGGCCAGCATTCCGGAATATCTGCACCGAATCAAGCTGGCAATTTACCTGTTCTTTTTCCCTGCCCGGGCGGATCGGTACGCCTTTCTCTTTCCCTATCGGCTTCTGCCCTGCTACTGGCTCACGCTGATCGGAATCGGGCTGCTGAGTCTGGCGCCAATCCTCCGGCTTTTCCGTCAATCGCCCATCACCGGCATCGCGGGACTTCTGGCGCTTGCCTTTTTCCCGCTGGCAGTCAATTTTATCTATCTGCTCTGCGCCCAGGCGGATGTTTACAATCTGATGCTCTTTGGGCTGATGGCTCCCTTTTTTCTGCTGGTTTGCCTGACGGACTGGGCGCTTCCTGCCGGGAACGGAAAAACCACCCTGGTTCTCCGGAAGGCGGCGGTGGTGCTTCTGGCGGTTTTCTGTCTGTTCTGTATCCGAACGGACAACGCCGTGTATGCCAGAGGCCATTATATGCAGGAGCGGGCAAAATCTTATTTCACAACCATGATCGCGCAAATCAAAAGCACCCCGGGCTATACCGGAGCCACTCCCGTTGCCTTTGTGGGTGACATCTATTCCTACACGGATCCCACCTTCCGGGGTATTGCGGGCTTCGGAGCCCTCAGTATGGCCCCCCTTCCCTATGATTCTTCTCCCTTCAGCATCGGGCACTCCTGGAAGGATTTCCTGAATCTATGGTGCGGCTTCTCCCCGCCCTTTGCCAACCCGGAAGCGTTTGAATCCCTTCCCGAGGTACAGGCCATGCCCGCCTACCCGGACAGCGGCTCGATCCGGATGGTAGACGGAGTGGTCGTGGTGAAACTTTTGGGCGATTAACGGATGGGTTTGGTACTCCTTTTGGCATAGAATAACACCCCATTCCTTAGTACAAGTATTATACCATACTTGTCTAACAAATGGGGTGCAGTTCAAAATCGTGCCGGTTTTGTCTCAGGCAACACCGCACAATGGAAACTGCGAGCTTCAGCGGATCTTTTGTCCCAATCGTGCAGTATGAAAAATGGGGCTGTAAAATAACAGTCTGCGAAAAACGGAGGATTCCAGGCAAGGGATCCTC
>SAMEA3663230__coassemble_585_pt1 | contig 42258 bp, 37 predicted proteins | sample SAMEA3663230__metabat2_low_PE_017 | metagenome-assembled genome bin SAMEA3663230 (sample SAMEA3663230) | pig gut metagenome | biome: pig gut; feature: pig-associated habitat; material: faeces | place: China | collected 2013
CATAGCCATCATGGGCTGCTCCACACCGTAGCAGTAGAGCTTGGGGTCGGTGATCTGGAAGTAAACAACGGTATCAATCTGCATAGTAACGTTGTCCTTGGTGATCACGGGCTGGGGCGGATAGTCCAGAACCTGCTCCTTCAGGCTGACCTTCCGGGCAATGCGGTCAATAAAGGGAACCTTGAAGTGCATACCCACACTCCACACGCTATGGAAGGCGCCCAGGCGTTCGATGACGTAAGCCCGGGACTGCTGGACAACGGCGATATTGGAGATGATCAGCAAAATCGCCAGAACGATCAGAACGATGACAACAAACATGGTTTTTCCTCCTTAAAAAAATTACACTTTTTCGGGAACGGATGCGGGGCTCACAATGAGCTTGACGCCCTCAATCCGCTCAATCCGGACGATAGAGCCTGCCGGCAGCTCCGAATCATCGGCACTGCGGGCGCTCCAGGTCATACCATTTACTTTTACCCGGCCCTGGGAACGAAGGTTGCAGATGTCTTCCGTTACCGGGCACTCTTTTCCAACCAGGGAATCTGCATTGGTCTTCTGAATCTTGGGGTTCAGATACTTCCGGACCGCGGGCCGGAGCAGTGCCAGCAGCACCACCGCCACGATCAGGAAAAGAAAGATCTGAATGATCAGTGACGCGCCCAGCAGCGCGGCAATGGCCGCGGCGACTGCCCCGACGGCAAACCAGACGGAAACCAGGGCCACACTGGCACCCTCGATCATCAGAAACACGACCAGCAATCCCAGCCAGAGGTAAGCATATAGATTCATTTCCTTTCCTCCTCCGTGTTTCTTGCTTACGGCATTATCATATCAGGAAGCATCACAATCGTCAATTCCTTCCGGAACAAAATAACAGGGATTATTTTTGTTGAAAAAGTGAAATAGGCCAATGGTTCCCCATGTTTCATAGAATTCCCGTTTCTATTCCGTCTACTTGTTATGTTACCCTCTCCGATTTCGATTCTTTCTTCCCTTTTGTTACCATTTTCCTTTCTTCCGTACCTCACGAAGCCCGCTTCCGGTATTGTTCACAATAATACTCCACAGGTCTTTTACATCCTGTGGAGTATTTTTTTCGTTTTCCCGGGAGCGCCTGTGCATAACCAACTGTTTCATTCTCTTTTTATGCACCTGATTGCAGGATTTTCATGCTCAATTTTCGTTTCTCCACCGGTTTTTTTGTTTTTCCACAAAAATTATCCACAACTGTGGATACAGTTGTGGATAATTTTACTATTTGATATACTTTTTAACTGTTTTGTTACTTGCTGAGATAGGCATCAATGGCAGCAGCGCCCTTCTTGCCGGCACCCATCGCCAGAATCACGGTTGCGGCGCCGGTAACGGCATCGCCGCCGGCGAACACGCCCTCGCGGGTGGTCATCTCGTTCTCGTTGACAATCAGGCAGCCCTTGCGGTTGGTATCCAGGCCGGGAGTGGTAGAGCGGATCAGGGGGTTGGGGCTGGTGCCCAGAGCCATGATCACGGTATCCACGTCCAGCACGAACTCGCTGCCGGGCACCTCCACAGGACGGCGGCGGCCGGAGGCATCGGGCTCACCCAGCTCCATGCGGATGCACTTGATGCCGCAGACCCGGCCATCCGCATCGCCCAGGATTTCCACAGGGTTGCACAGGGTCTTGAACTCGATGCCCTCTTCCTTGGCGTGGTGCTGCTCTTCCTTACGGGCGGGCATTTCCGCCTCGCCCCGACGGTAGACGATGTACACGTGCTCGGCACCCAGACGCATGGCGCAGCGGGCGCCGTCCATGGCCACGTTGCCGCCGCCCACCACGGCCACAGCCTTGGACTGGATGATGGGGGTATCGGAATTGGGATCGTAGGCCTTCATCAGGTTGGTACGGGTCAGGTACTCGTTGGCGGACAGCACGCCCTTTAAGGACTCGCCGGGGATGTTCATGAACATGGGCAGGCCCGCGCCGGAGCCCACAAACACAGCCTGGAAGCCCATCTCGAACAGCTCGTCGATGGTCAGCACCCGGCCGATGACCATGTTGGTCATGACCTTCACGCCCTGGGCCTCCAGCTTTTTCACCTCGTTGGCCACGATGGCCTTGGGAAGACGGAACTCGGGAATGCCGTAGACCAGCACGCCGCCGGCGGTGTGCAGGGCCTCGAAAATGCTCACATCGTAGCCCTTCTTGGCCAGGTCGCTGGCAGCGGTGAGGCCGGCAGGTCCAGAACCCACCACGGCCACCTTCTTGCCGTTGGGCTCTGCCTTCTCGGGCATGGCGTTGATGTTCTCCCGATACCAGTCGGCAACGAACCGCTCCAGGCGGCCGATGGCAACGGGCTCACCCTTGATGCCCCGGACGCACTTGCTCTCGCACTGGGTCTCCTGGGGGCAGACCCGGCCGGACAGAGCGGGCAGGGCATTGGTGGAGGTGATGATTTCGTAAGCGGCCTTGAAGTCACCCTCGGCCACCTTCTTGATGAATTCAGGGATTCTTACGTTGACGGGGCAGCCTTCCACACACTTGGGGTTCTTGCAGTTCAGGCATCTTCCTGCCTCTTCCTTGGCCATCTCTTCGGTATAGCCCAGGGCAACCTCTTTAAAGTTCCGGGCGCGGACCTTGGGATCCTGCTCCGGCATGGGGGTCTTGGTCAGAGTCATATTTGCCATTTCGATCTCCTCCTTACTTGATGAGGGCCTTGCCCATGGCTTCCATCCGGCAGACGTGATCCTTGGCAACCTCTGCCTCACGCTCCCGATAGATGCCGTTGCGGCTCATGAGCTCCGCGTAATCCACCTTGTGGCCGTCGAACTCGGGGCCGTCCACGCAGGCAAACTTGGTTTCGCCGCCCACGGTAACCCGGCAGCCGCCGCACATACCGGTGCCGTCCACCATGATGGGGTTCAGGGAAACCACGGTGTGCACGCCGAAGGGCTCGGTGGTCTTGCTGACAAACTTCATCATGGGCACCGGTCCGATGGCCAGAACCTCATCGTACTGCACGCCGCTCTCCAGAAGCGCCTGCAGCTTTACGGTGCCGAAGCCCTTTTCGCCGTAGGAGCCGTCGTCGGTCATCAGGTACAGATTGTCGGAGCAGGCACGGAACTCCTCCTCCAGAATCACAATGTCCTTGGTACGGAAGCCGATGATGACATCCACAATGGCGCCGGCCTCCTTGAAGCCCCTGGCAGCAGGCAGGGCGATGGCGCAGCCCACGCCGCCGCCAACCACGCAGACCCGCTTCTTTCCTTCCACATCGGTGGGCCTACCCAGGGGGCCGACGAAATCCTGGATGTAGTCGCCCTCGTTCAACGCGCCCAGGGCCTTGGTGGAGAAGCCAACCTTCTGGAAGATGATGCTGACGGTTCCCTTCTCCCGGTCGCAGCCGGCAATGGTCAGAGGAACACGCTCGCTCAGCTCGTCAACACGGAAGATGATGAACTGACCGGCCTTTGCCTTCTTCGCAATAAAGGGAGCCTCAATGTCCATCATGGTGACGGCATCGTTCAGCTCTTTTTTTCGAACGATCTTATACATAACGCAACCATCCTTTAATAGATTATCCATTACATTTGAGAGGGACAGGCTTTTTCGGCCCATTCGATCTCATTGTACTCATTATATGTTCATTTGGTTCATTTGTCAAAGCAAATCTTCATTTTTTGGCAATTCTTACTATTTTTTAGGCCGCCCTGTGAAGGGCGGCCCAGTTGCTGTTTACTTCTGTTTCAGCAGATCCCGGATCTCGGTGAGCAGCAGCTCTTCCTTGGTGGGCTGGGGTTCCGCGGGGGCCTCGGCGGCCGCGGCTTCCTCTTCCTTCTTCTTCCCGGCCTCGCTGAGCTTGTTAAGGCCCTTTACCAGGAAAAACACCACCAGCGCCAGAATCAGGAAGTTGATGACTGCGGAGATGAAGTTGCCGTAGTTCAGGGTGTTGAGAATCACGTTGCCGTTTTCGTCCAGCTTTTCGGCGAAGAGCCGGGGCAGGGTCAGCTTCATTTCGGAAAAGTCCACACCGCCGATAAAGATGGACACGATGGGCATGATCACGTCATCGGTCAGGCTCTTGGTAATGCCGGAGAAGGCGGCGCCGATGATGGTACCAACGGCCAGTGCCATGGCATTTCCCTTGATGGCAAATGCGGTGAACTCATCCCACCAGGAAGGTTTTTTAATTTTGCTCATTGTTGCTCCTCCTTTTAACTTTTTGTTTTACTTCTTCTCAATGACTTCCAGGCCGCCCAGGTACTTTCGCAGCACTTCGGGCACCACCACGGAACCGTCAGCTCTCTGATTCTGCTCCACCATGGCCGGGAAAATCCGGGAGGTGGCCAGACCGGAGCCGTTCAGGGTATGCATGAACTCGATCTTTCCGTCGGGACGGCGGAACCGCATATTTCCCCGGCGGGCCTGATAATCTCTGGCGTTGGAAACGGAGGAAACCTCCTTGTAGCCGTTCATGGAGGGAATCTGGATCTCAATATCGTAGGTCCGGGCCATGGAGGCAGAGCAGTCACCGGCAGCCAGCTTCACGGTGCGGAAGTGGAAGCCCAGGCCCTTCACCAGGTTTTCCGCCTTGTGGACCAACTCCTCAAAGGCCGCATCGGAATCCTCGGGACGGGTAAACTGGAACATTTCCACCTTATTGAACTGATGTCCCCGAACCATGCCCCGCTCGTCGGCACGGTGAGAACCGGCTTCCCGGCGGAAGCAGGGCGTGTAGGCAAAGAATTTCTTGGGCAGATCCGCTTCGGTCAGAATCTCATCCCGGTAGACAGAGGCCAGGGCAGCCTCGGCAGTGGGCAGCATATAGTGGATACGGTCATCGGTGGGGTTGGCGATCTTGTAGACCTCGTCCGCGAATTTGGGGAACTGGCCCGCGGTTTCGCCGCACTGGTACTCCAGCATATGGGGCGGCAGGATGAACTCATAGCCGTCGGCAATGTGGCAGTCGATGAAGTAGTTCAGCAGTGCCCACTCCAGTCTGGCGCCCAGGCCGGTGTACATCCAGTTGCCCGTACCGGCCAGCTTGACGCCACGCTCGTAGTCAATGAGTCCCAGATCCTGGCACAGATCCACATGGTGCTTGGGGGTGAAGTCAAACTTGTGGGGCTCGCCGAAATACTTCAGGGGCTGGTTGTTCTCCTTTCCCCCGGGAAGCAGGTCCGGATCCGGCAGGTTGGGCAGGCTCAGCATGGCGGTACGGTATTCTGCCTGGACTTCATCCAGCTTCTTGGCGTCCTCGGCCATCTGGGCCTTCAGCTGTGCCATCTCGGCAAGGATGGGGGCTACGTCCTTTCCTGCCTTCTTCAGCGCGGGAATTTCCTTGGAAACCTTGTTTTGCTGTGCCTTCAGGCTTTCGGTGGCTGCGATCAGCTTCCGGCGCTGCTCATCCAGCTCCAGAATTCGGTCTACGGTTGCGTCGCAGTCCACTTCCTTTGCCTTGAAACCGGCCTTGACCGCTTCGGGGTTTTCCTTAATACGTTTGATGTCGATCATGTTTCTTACCTCTTTTTTATTTTTGCAGTTTCATCAGGGCATCCAGCAGAATCTGCAGATCCTCCTGACCGTAGAACTCCAGTTCAAAATGGCCTTTGCGTTTGCCGTTGACGATTTTTACGCCTCGACCCAGGTGCTTGCTGAGATTCTTTTCGCATTCGGCCACGTAATCCACTTCCATTGTGACCGGGGGGCTCTTCACCGGCTCCTTTGTCATGTTCTTGCACAGCAGTTCGGCCTGTCGGACGGACAGTCCCAGGGCGATGATCTTCTGGGCGGCCTCCAGCTGTTTCTTTTCGTTCTTCAGCTGCAAAACCGCTCTGGCATGCCCTGCCGTCAGCTGGCCCTCCCGCAGCTTGTCCAATACCGGTTGGCTCAGACCCAGCAGCCGCAAAGCGTTGGCCACAGCGGGCCTGGATTTTCCCACCCGGGCCGCCGCCTCTTCCTGGGTCATGCCGTATTCCCGGATCAGGGCATCGTAGCCCATGGCTTCTTCCACCGGGTTCAGGTCGGACCGCTGGAGATTCTCGATGAGGGCCAGCTCCATGGCCTTCTTGTCATCGGCTTCCATCACCACCACCGGCACCTCTGTTTTTTCCGCCAGACGGGATGCCCGCCAGCGCCGTTCACCGGCGATGATCTGATAGTAACCGTTGGGCATTTCCCGAACGGTCAGGGGCTGAATGATGCCGTGGGTCCGAATGGATTCCGCCAGCTCTTCCAGCTCTTCCGGGTCAAAATCCCGCCGGGGCTGATCCGGATTGGGCTCAATTTTGTGCAGCGGCAGGGTTTTCAGGCCGCTCTGCACAGCCGGTTCCTCCGTAAAGTCTCCCAGCAGCGCCCCCAGGCCCTTACCCAGGCCCTTTTGTGATGCCATAGTATGCCTCCTTCGTCGGCAATTGGCAATTGACAATTGACAGTTGAGAATTGACAGTTCTGATTGCCATTACACCGTGTCATTGCGAGGCAGTGCGCACACTGCCGTGGCAATCCCCCAGTTTTTATATACTGGTGAACAACCCACCGTTCTTTTTCATATCCCCGAAGGGGATTCCATCATTGTCAATTGTCAATGATCCATTGTCAATTGTTCTACAGTTTCTTTACAACTTCCTCGGCCATTTCCTTATAGGCAGCGCTGCCCCGGCTGAACTTGTCGTAGGCCATTACCGGCAGGCCGTGGCTGGGCGCCTCCGCCAGGCGCACATTTCTGGGCACCACGGTTGTCAGAACCTTCCCCGGGAAGTGCCGCCGCACCTCCTGCGCCACCTGGGCGGAGAAGTTGGTTCTTCCGTCATACATGGTCAGCACCACGCAGAAGATCTCCAGGGCCGTGTTCAGCCTTCTTTTGACGGTCCGCAGGGTTGCCATCAGGTCACTGAGACCTTCCAGTGCGTAGTATTCGCATTGCACAGGAACCATAATGCCGTCCGCCGCGCAGAGGGCATTGAGGGTCAGCAGCTCCAGGGAGGGCGGGCAGTCTACAAAGATCACATCGTATTGGTCCTTCACCGGTTCCAGTGCCCCTTTCAACTGGTGCTCCCGGTCAGAAGCGCCGATCAGCTCGACGCCGGCACCGGCCAGATCCGCCGAGGAGGGCAGCACATCCCCAAATCTGGTACTGACGATGGCGCTTTCCGCAGGAATGCCGTTGATGGTCACGTCATAGCTGGAGTATTTGATTTTTCGCTTGTCCACACCCATACCGGATGTGGCATTTGCCTGTGGGTCAAAGTCGCAGAGCAGCACCTTTTTCCCAAGGTCGTGGAGGGCCGCCGTCAGGTTTACGGCGGTGGTGGTTTTCCCCACGCCGCCTTTCTGGTTGACGATGGCGATTATTTTGCCCATTTCTTGCTCCTCTCATTCTTTTTGCAGTCCGTTTCCGGCTGCGGTTCTATTGTTTCATGTGAAACAGGGCTTTCTAACCGGCTGTCCATGCCGGATATGTTTCACGTGAAACATTATTCCGTCGGCAGCGGATCCGTGGGGGATGTGGTGCCGACCGTGGAATAGTTCTGGCCCAAAGCGGGCTTCTGCCGCCTGAACATCAGAAAAACGCAGGCAGAAGTCAAAAGCAGCACCAGTACAAAAAGTACAGTGGAAAGAATCCGGCTTTTGCGGAGCTGGCTTTTGGTTTGCTCCAGCTTTTCTTCCGTGGAAAGGCCGCGCTTTTTTACAGAGGATCTGCGGGCAGACTCCCCTCTGCGGGGAAGCACCAGAACCGCGTCAACGGGCAGGGGCTGTTTTTCCATCTCCCTCAGGCAGTCGGGACAGAAAGATTGTCCTTCCTCCACCTGAACGCCGCATTTCAGGCAATTCACGCCCTTCACCCCCCAAACAAGAATGTTGCACCTATTCTACAACAGAATGAATCATTCGTAAAGAGGGGGAAGAAAAAAAGTGTGCGAAGAAAATCCTGCAGTTGATCAACAAAAGTTTCTTTTGTGAATTGACAATTGAGGAATCCCATCTTGGGATAAAAAAATCATTGTGAAACAGAATGTTTTTTATATATTTACCGGACTTCCTAACCAATTTATTTGAATTCATCCCGAAAGGATGCCATAACTGTCAATCGTCAACTGAGCTGAATCCTCCATTCCCCCATTAGGGCAGCACCGCACAATGGGAACTGCGAGCTTCAGCGGATCTTTTGGCCCAATCGTGCAGTATGAAAAATGGGGAATACATCCAGTATTCCCCCGTTTTCCATACTTTCGCCTGGGTCAAAACACTGGCCGAATCTCCTTGCCCCATTATGCGGTGCTGCCTTAGAAAAATTCACACATACTGTCATAAAATTACTATTGACAATCATGTGATTATATGTTATAGTCTTGTTATCACAAAGAAAGGGGTGATTCTCATGCAGTGGATCTTACCCGGCACCGTTTTACAATCCGATACGTGCCAGGCAGACAAGGCTTCCGAAACCTTCGCCGCCATGTTCCTGGCAGGCGATCTGCAGTTGGGTCAGGTTTGTGCCGTCACCGGGCTGGAGCCCTACATCATCCAGAACTGGGTCCGGCGGGGCTACCTCTCCCCTCCCGTCAACAAAAAATACAGCCTCAACCAGCTCTGCCGAATTCTGAACATCAACCTGCTGCGGGGCTGTTTCCCACTGGAAACCATCTGTACTCTGCTGAGTTATGTCAACGGAAGACTGGACGAGGAGAGCGATGATCTGATTGACGACAATGCCCTGTATGGCATCTTCGTAAAGCTGGCCGCTTCCGTAAAGAATCAGCGCTTCGATCTGGAAACCGCCATTGCCCAGTCTCTGGAAAATCTGCCGGAACGGATGCCCGGCGCCAATGAACGCATCCAAAAAGCCCTGAAAGCCATGCTGCTGGCCTGGGTCAGCGGAGAACTCAGGGCTCAAGCCGCCGCATTGACGGACGAAATGGAAAGGATGGAACATTAAATGGAAGAAAACGGCACCTACCGCTGGTCCGCGCCCAAACCCAAAAAGCAGCCGGACCTGAAAAAAATCAAGCGCACCGCCCTGCTCACGATTCTCTTCGCGGTTATTTTTGTCTTCGGTCTTACCTGCTACTACACCGTGGACGATAAGCAGCAGGCGGTGGTCACAACCTTCGGCAAGGTCACGGACATCACCGATGCCGGTGTCCACCTGAAGCTGCCCTTTGGCATCCAGCAGGTGGAAAAGGTGGATGTAAACGTGTACCAGAAGATCACCCTGGGCTACAACCCCGTTGGCAGCGGCTACACCGTGGACGATCGGGAGAGCGCCATGATCACCGGCGACTACAACATTGTCAACGTGGATTTCTTCGTGGAGTACAAGATTTCCGACCCGGTGCAGTACCTCTACTCCTCCAACGATCCGGAGAGCATTCTGCGCAATCTGGTTCAAAGCCAGGTGCGCAACGTGGTGGGCTCCTCCACCGTGGATTCGGTGCTGACGGACGGCAAGGAAAACATCCAGATGCAGGTCCGCAATCTGGTAACCGACATTCTGAATCAATATGACATTGGCCTTTCCCTGGTGGATGTGAAGATTCAGGACGCGGAACCCCCCACCCAGGAGGTCATCGAGGCCTTTAAGAATGTGGAAACCGCCAAGCAGCAGGCCGAAACCGTGATCAACGACGCGAAGGCCTACAAAAATGCCCAGCTCCCCCAGGCCCAGGCCAAAGCGGACAAGCTGATTCAGAACGCCCAGTATCTGAAGGAAAAGCGCATCAACGAGGCCACCGAACAGGTCGCCATGTTCAACGCCATGTATCAGGAATACGCCCTCAACCCCCAGGTCACCAAATCCCGGATGTATTATGAGGCCATCTCCCAGATCATGCCGGGGGTAAAGCTCTATATCAATACAAGCGGCAGCAGTGATGTGCAGATGCTGCTGCCCCTGGAAGACCTGGTTTCCGAAGGAGGAACCGCAAAATGAAAAAAAGAAATCTCTTTCTGATCGTACTGATTTTGCTGGCCGTTCTGGTCATTTCGGGCAGCTTCTTCACCGTCCGGGAGGATGAATACGCCTGCACCGTCCGGTTTTCCAAAATCATCTCCACCACGGGAGAAGCCGGTCTTCACTTCAAGGTGCCCTTTGTGGACAGCGTCAAGTATTTCACCAAGGCCACCCAGCTCTACGATATTCCCCCTTCCGAGGTGCTGACCTCCGACAAGCAGAACATGACCGTGGACTGCTACATTCTCTGGTCCATTGACGATCCCAAGCTCTTCTACCAGCGGCTGGGCACCACCGGAAATGCCGAGCAGCGGCTGGACGCCCTGACCTACAACGAGCTGAAAACCGTCATGGGCACCCTGGCCCAGGCGGACATTGTGAATATGGAGGACGGTGCCAAGCGGAATGACATCTACAATTCCATTGCCACCGATGTGGACAATCTGGCCCGTACCTACGGCATCCGGGTGGAGGACGTAAAGATCAAGCAGTTTGATCTGCCGGAATCCAACCTGAACGCCGTATACAACCGGATGATTTCCGAACGGAACCAGATTGCCGAAAAGTACACCGCCGACGGCAACTATGAAGCCTCCATCATTCGAAACGACGTGGATAAGCAGGTAAACATTCTGGTGTCCAACGCCAAGGCAGAGGCCGCCAAGCTGGAAGCCGAGGGCGAAGGCGAATATATGCGGATGCTGGCGGAAGCCTATCAGACCAAGGATCAGCAGGAGTTCTACGAGTTCACCCGGGCGCTGGATGCCCTGAAGGAAAGCCTCACCGGTGAGGAAAAGACCGTGATCCTGGACAAGGATTCCAAGCTGGGTCAGATCCTCATGGGGAATCACTAAACAAAAATATTTCATGTAAAACAACGAAAAGATGGCTGCCAGTCTGGCAGCCATCTTTTTTTGGTCAGCGGTAAGATGATTTGCATAAGAAGGCTTTATCGGATTAAGGATTGCGCCGCAGTGCGCCTTGCCTCTCCCTATGGGAGAGGTGCCCCCGCAGGGGGCGGAGAGGGCCCTCTCAGTCACGGCAGATGCCGTGCCAGCTCCCCCAAGGGGGGAGCCAAGTACAGCCTTCCGAATTCGCCTGACGTTCCCGAAAAAGGAAACGCACCACTGCCGGGCGGTCGGGGACGACCGCCCCTACGGAAAGTAAGGCCCTTTGTTTTATTATTTAAAGGAATGAAATTCATCCCGAAGGGATACCATAATTATCAATTGTTCATTGTCAATTGTCAATTGAGCTAACTCCTTCTTTAGTTCTGCATCCTTATCTGTTGCTCCGTAATCGGCTGGTAGGCAATCAGCTCGCACCCATCCAGGTTCTCGTGGTGCATATCCACGGCGGTGATCTGGTGGTTGTCATAGGTGGTATAATAGTAGATGCCCTTGCTTACATTGCAGCAGCAGGAATACAGGGTGATTTCAAACTCCCCTTCTCCCAGCTTGCACAGGCCCCGCTGCTGATCCACGCTGCCCAGGATGTGGAAAAACTGGCTGACGGAGGACAGTTCATCGGAACCGGACAGGGAATTGAGCTTGGTAAAGGCCACTCTTACAAACCGGGACTGACTGCTGAGGTCACCGGGCAGACCCATGCCGCCCATGCCCCGGCTGTAGGCGTTGAGCTCGGTGCCAAAGGTGTTCTCCGGGGTGCCGATGCCCAAGGCGCGGTAGTTGTTCAGCTGGAACATCTGGTACGGGAAGGGCGGATTGTTGGTGAGCACCCCCACAGGATTGTCATAGATGTGAAGACCCTCGGCTGTGATTTCCAGGGTGATGCAGTCGTTGGCATCTGCCACAATCCAGTGCAGCTGGGCCAGGGGCAGACTGGGCAGGAAGGGAATGTCCACCAGATTGAGGTTTTGCAGCTTTTCCCTTACCTGGGAGACATTTTCGCAGGTTCCCAGAAGCCAGGGAATCAGCTCATATTGGGCGATGTTGTCCTTTCCTTCCGCTTCCGGGAAAAAGGCGCAGTTGCCCACAAAGTTGAGCCCGCACATCCCCAGACCCTTTTCATTGAAGGCCTCATAGTAGAGGGGGGTATTCTCCATCATGGCCCCCATGCCGATGAGGGCATAATGGCGGGTCAGGGGTTCTCCGCACTTCAGGCGGATGGGATAATTGCGGGGGGTAATCAGGATTCTGTCCCCGTAGGAACGCTCATAGTCCAGGGTTCTGCCCATGTAGAAGTCCTTGGTTTTGTAGGTGGCGGCAGTGCACATAGGAAACTTCCTTTCTGTATTAGAATGATAAAATTGACAATTGATAATTGGCAATTGAAAATGAAGGAATCCCCTTCGGGGATAAATGAAAAAATTTGATAAGTCGAAAGAAAGGTTGGATTCTATTTTGTTCTAAGGCAGCACCGCATAATGGGGCAAGGAGATTCGGCGAGAGATTTTGACCCGAGCGAAAGTATGGAAAATGCGGGAATACTGGATGTATTTCCCATTTTTCATACTGCACGATTGGGGCAAAAGATCCGCCGAAGCCCGCAGTTCCCATTGTGCGGTGTTGCCCTAATCAAAAATATTTAAATTCATCCCGAAGGGATACCACAATTGTCAACTGTCAATTGTCAATTGTCAATTCGATAAAGCCCTTATCCCTGATGAAACCGAATCACGAGGATTCTTTCTTTTAGTATACCCTCCAAAAAGAAACACAAACGAAACAAAAAGCAAAAATCCCCGCCAAAAGGCAGGGATTTTCTATTTTCCCAGTCTCTTTTCCAGGGTATAGGCATTGAGAGAGGTCAGATGCACCTGGGTCATGCCATACTCCGCCGTGAGCACAAAGGATTTGGGCAGATCGTCACAGGGCACCACCTGGCCCAGGGCCTCGGCGTTGTCCAGAAAATCCCGGGTGCGCCTGGAGGTGGTGGTATTGTCCAGGTCAAAAATGCCCACAATGCTGCTGTCCCGGACCGACATATCGTTGCCGATGGATAGATACATGAGAGACCTCCTAAAAGTCTTCTCCTGGGAGAAGGTGGCTCGCCGTTAGGCGAGACGGATGTGGGGCGAGAAAGGGTAACGTACTTCATCCGATAGAATAATAGCAGACTCCCACCCCAAAAAAACACTTTGAAGACTATTGAACCTTCGTTTTCTCCGGTAAGTGAGCGAGAATATCTTCACACACACCACGGAAGTTTCGATTCACATCACAGTTTGCATATCTCAAAATGGTGTATCCGCTGTTCGAGAGAAACAAATCCCGACTCCGGTCTTCCGCAACGCCGGTCGTCTCGAAGTGTTGGGAGCCGTCCAGTTCAATAATCAGCTTTGCTTTATCACAGTAGAAATCAACGATGTATTGCCCAATGGTTTTCTGCCTGTGAAAAGAAATATTGAGAAGCTTTAAGAAATCATACCAGAGATGACGCTCCTCTTTTGTCATCTCCTTACGTAGCTTTCGGGATTATGCAGTCAAACGAGGGTTGCTGGAATAGGACATAAGAACCTCCTTAGCCTTCTTAGGAAAAAGATGAGAAATCGAGCCGGGTACCGCCCCACATCCGCCCCAGTCTGCGGACTGGGGCACCTTCTCCCAGGAGAAGGCTATCCTTTCTTCCGTTTCTTCCACTCCCCCACTGCCATTTCGTCGCAGCGGTTGTTTTTTGGATTCTCGGCGTGCCCTTTTACCCAGTGATAGTGGACCTCATGCCGCTGGGTAAGCGCCAGCAACTCTTCCCACAGATCCGGGTTCAGGGCCGGCTTTTTGTCGCTTTTGATCCAGCCCTTTTTCTTCCAGCCCCAGGCCCAGCCCTTTTCCAGAGCGTCGATTACATACTTGGAGTCGGAGTACAGCTCCACAATGCAGGGCTCTTTCAATGCTTTCAGCCCTTCAATCACTGCCGTCAGCTCCATCCGGTTGTTGGTGGTCCGGTTTTCTCCCCCGGACAGCTCCTTTTCAATGCCCTGGTAGCTGAGAATGGCCCCCCAACCCCCGGGTCCGGGGTTGCCGGAGCAAGCCCCGTCCGTATAGAGGGTTACGGTTTTCATTCCTGGTTCTCCCGGACTTCTTCGGATTCTTCCTGCTCCACCCGTTCGATGGACACCACCTTGTTGCCCTCGTCGATGCGCATAACGATGACGCCCTGCACATCCCGCTTGTAGACATTGATGGAGGAGGCGGGAATCCGGATGATGACGCCGCCGTTTTCAATCAGCATCACATCGTCCTTGTCGCCCACCACCCGGCATCCGGCAATCAGCCCGGTCTTGGGGGTGATGTTGTAGTTCTTCAGGCCCTTGCCGCCCCGGCTCTGGGGAATCTTTTCCCCGTCGGGACCGGTGCGCAGGTACTCAGGCAGGTTGGTGCGCTTGCCGTAGCCGTTTTCGGTGACGGTGAGCAAGGTCTTCCCCTCTTCCGCCTTTTCGGCGCCTACCACATAGTCCTCTTCATTCAGGCTGATGCCCCGAACGCCGCCGGCATCTCTGCCCGTGCAGCGAACATCGGTTTCGTTGAAGCAGATGGCCATGCCCTGGGCGGTGGCCAGAATGATGTTGTCGCTGCCGTTGGTGCGGATCACGTTGATGAGATGATCGTCCTCCTCCAGGGTCAGTGCCCGGATGCCGCCCTTCCGGTTGGTCTTCAGGGCCACAAAGGGCAACCGCTTGACCACACCCTTCCGGGTTGCCATCAGCAGATATTCATGGTCGTTGAATTCTCTGGTCACCACCATGGCGGTAACGGTCTCTCCCGGTTCCAGAGGCAGCACATTGACAATGGCGGTGCCTCTTGCCGTCCGACCGGCCTCGGGAATCTGGTAACCCTTCCGGTGATGGACCCTGCCGGAATCGGTGAAGAACAGAATGTGATCATGGGTGGAGGCAATGTTCAGGGACTTTACATAATCCTCTTCCTTCAGATTCTGGGCATTCACGCCCCGGCCGCCCCGGCTCTGGGTCCGGTAGGTGTCCACAGGCATCCGCTTGATATAGCCCTGATTGGAGAGGGTAAAGGCGCAGGTCTCTTCCTCAATCAGGTCCTCGATGTCAATTTCGTCCTCGATGTCCTGAATGACGGTTTTCCGCTCATCTCCGAATTTGTCCCGAATGGCAATCAGCTCTTCCCGCAGAACGGCCCGGAGCTTGCTTTCGTCGGCCAGAAGTTCCTGATAGTAGGCGATTTTTTCTTCCAGCTCCTTGTATTCCGCTTCCAGCTTTTCCCGGTTCAGACCCTGCAGGGCAATGAGCCGCATATCGCAGATGGCCTGGGCCTGGACATCATCCAGAGAAAACCTTTCCATCAGGTTCTGCTTGGCATTGTCGTAGGAGGAGCGGATGATGCGGATGACCTCGTCAATGTTGTCCTGGGCAATGAGCAGACCTTCCAACAGGTGGGCCCGTTCCTGGGCCTTGCGCAGATCGTACTGGGTCCGGCGGGTCAGCACTTCTTCCTGATACTTCAGGTATTCGTCCAGAATCTGGCGCAGGGAAAGAATTCTGGGCTGCTTCTGATCGTCCACCAGAGCCAGCATGATGATGGAAAAGTTGCTTTGCAGGGCGGTCTGCTTGAAAAGGTTATTGAGCACCACCTGGGGATTGGCGTCCTTTTTCAGCTCAATGACCATCCGCATACCGTTCCGGTCGGTTTCGTCCCGCAGGTCGGAGATGCCCTCCAGCCGCTTATCCTTCACCTGGTCGGCAATGGTTTTGATGAGCTGCCGCTTGTTCACCTGATAGGGCAGCTCGGTAACAATGATCCGGGTGCGGTCCTTGCCGAACTCTTCAAATTCGGTCTTGGCCCGCACCACCACCTTGCCCCGGCCGGTGGCGTAGGCCGCCCGGATGCCGCTGCGGCCCATGATGATGCCGCCGGTGGGAAAATCCGGACCTGTGATGCAGTCCATCAGGTTTACCAGGCTCACCTCCGGGTCATCCAGCACGGCAACGCAGGCATTGATGACCTCCGTCAGGTTGTGGGGCGGGATGTTGGTGGCCATACCCACGGCGATGCCGGAGGAGCCGTTGACCAGCAGATTGGGGAACCGGCTGGGCAGCACCCGGGGTTCTTTCCGGCTTTCATCGAAGTTGGGATCCCAGTTCACCGTATCCTTGTCGATGTCCCGGAGCATTTCGTTGGAAATTTTGGAAAGCCTTGCCTCGGTATACCGGTAGGCCGCGGGGGGATCGCCGTCCACGGAACCGAAGTTGCCGTGGCCGTCTACCAGCAGGTAGCGCATGGAAAAATCCTGGGCAAGTCTGACCATGGCATCGTAAACGGAAGCGTCGCCATGGGGGTGGTACTTACCCAGCACGTCACCCACGCAGGTGGCGCTCTTCTTAAAGGGCTTGTCAGAGGTCAGGCCGCTTTCGTACATGGTGTACAGAATCCGGCGGTGTACGGGTTTCAGACCGTCCCGCACGTCCGGCAGGGCACGGCCCACAATGACGCTCATGGCGTACTCAATATAGGACCGCTCCATCTCCTCCACCAGATGGGATTCGGTAATCACCTGGTCGGGAAACGCAATGTCCTCGGGTTTATAAGAACGGTTATGTGCCATAAAGCACCTCCATATATCTTTCCGCGGAAAAGATAATTGACAATTGTTGTGTCGCTTCGCGATATATTATTATTTTTCCCGCAAAAAAGCAAATTCGTTAAGGATAGAGAAATTGTCAATTGTCAACTGTCAATTGTCAATTATATATCAATATTCACGGCATACCGGGCATTTCGCTCAATCCAGTCCTTCCGGGGCTCCACCTGTTCGCCCATGAGCACGGTGAAGATCTCATCGGCCCGGGCAGCATCGTCCAGGGTGATCCGGCGAAGACTGCGCTTTTCGGGATCCATGGTGGTCTCCCACAGCTCATGGGGATCCATTTCACCAAGGCCCTTGTACCGGGCAATGTCCACCTTGGCGTTGGGATTGTCCGAGCGCATTTCGGCGGATACCCGATCCCGCTGTTCATCGGAATAGGCAACCCGGGTGGTCTTGCCCCTTGTCAGCTTGTAAAGAGGCGGCACGGCGGAATAGACATAGCCGTTTTCAATCATGGGCCGCATATAGCGGAAGAAGAAGGTCAGCAGCAGCGTGCGGATATGGGCGCCGTCCACGTCCGCATCGGCCATGATGATGACCTTGTGATAGCGCAGCTTCTCGATGTCAAATTCCTCGCCGATGCCCGCGCCCAATGCCACAATCAGGGGGTAGAGCTTGTCATTGCCGTAGATCTTGTCGGCCCGGGCCTTTTCCACATTCAGCATTTTGCCCCACATGGCGAGAATCGCCTGGAACCGGGAGTCTCTGCCCTGAATGGCAGAGCCGGCAGCGGAGTCACCCTCCACGATGTAGATTTCGCAGAGGCTGGGGTCCCGCTCGTTGCAGTCCTGGAGCTTGTCCGGCATCTGACCGGATTCCAAACCGGTTTTCCGGCGGATGGATTCTCTGGCCTTCCGGGCAGCCTCCCGGGCCCGGTTTGCCATCATGGCCTTTTCCAGAATGGCCTTGGCAATCTGGGGGTGCTCCTCAAAGAAGGTGGTCAGCTGGTCATTTACCACCTGGTCAACCAGGGTACGGATATAGGCGTTGCCCAGCTTTGCCTTGGTCTGGCCCTCAAACTGGGCATCCGTCAGCTTGACGGAGATGATGGCGGTGATGCCCTCCCGGCAGTCTTCGCCGGAAACCTTGTCGTCACCCTTGATGATGCCGCTTTTCACCCCGTAGGCATTGAGCACTCTGGTCAAAGCGGTCTTAAAGCCGGTTTCATGCATGCCGCCCTCCGGAGTACGGACATCGTTGGCAAAGGACAGCATCAGTTCGTTGTAGCCGTCGTTGTACTGCACGGCGATTTCCGCGCTGGCGTCTCCCTTGGAGCCCGCCATGTAGATCACATCGTCGCAGAGAGGCGTCTTGTTCCGGTTGGCCCAACGGGCAAACTCCCGGATGCCGCCCTCAAAGCACATGGTATCGGTCTTCTTTTCGTCGCCGCGGCCATCGGCGATGGTGATGGACAGCCCCGCGTTCAGGAAGGCCTCCTCCCGCATCCGCTCGTGGAGAATCTCGTAGTCGTAGACCAGGGAATCGAACATCTCCGGGTCGGGCTGGAAGGTAACCTCGGTGCCGGTATGGTCGGTCTTGCCCACGATGGTCATTTCCTGGGTGATGTGGCCCCGGGAAAACTTCATTTCATAGATTTGTCCGTTTTTGTGGACCCGGACCCGCAGCCATTCCGACAGGGCGTTGACAACGGAGGCGCCCACACCGTGCAGACCGCCGGAAACCTTATAGCCGCCGCCGCCGAATTTGCCGCCGGCGTGGAGCACCGTGTAAACCACCTCCAGAGCGGGCCGGCCGGTCTGGGGCTGAATGTCCACGGGAATACCCCGGCCGTCATCGGTGACGGTGATGGAATCCCCGGGATTGATGGTTACGGTGATGTGCTTGCAGTAGCCTGCCAGGGCTTCATCAATGGCGTTGTCTACGATTTCGTAGACCAGATGATGAAGACCGGAAGAAGACGTAGAGCCAATATACATACCCGGGCGCTTGCGGACCGCTTCCAGTCCTTCCAGCACCTGAATCTGCTCCGCGCCGTATTCCTGTGTTACTTTTGTCTCGTCAGACATCGTTGTCCTCCTATATGATTGATCTTGCGCCGGTTTTTCAAAGAAATCCAAAGGTTTGGGATGCCTTTGAAAAACCAGCGGGGATGGAGTACAATTGACAATTGACAGTTGACAATTGACAATTGTGGTATCCCTTCGGGATAAATTTGATTTTATTGTTCAAAAATGTTCGTTTTTCCGCGTTTTATGAATATATGAAAAGTACATTTCAATCATCCCCGCAGGGGATTCCTTCATTGTCAATTGTCAATGATCAATTGTCAACTATCCTATCCGCTTTCCGCCGGAAATTTCCATGGTCTTGCCCAATTTGGTAAACCGGCCGGGCTCGCAGCAGGTGATGAAAACCTGGCCGCTTTTGATCTGGTTGAGTACAAAATCCTGCCGTTTTTCGTCCAGCTCAGAGAGCACATCGTCCAGCAGCAGCACCGGCTCTTCCCCAAATTCCCGCTTCATCAGCTCCCGCTGGGCCAGCTTCAGGCTGATGGCCGCGGTTCGGGTCTGTCCCTGAGAACCAAAGGCCTTCAGATCCACGCCGCTGAGGGTAATGGTAAAATCATCCTTATGGGGCCCCGTCAGACACTGGCCGGATTGGAGCTCTGCCCGGGCATGGCTTTCCAGATGGGCCCTCAGCCGCTCCCGCAAAACCTCCGTAGGTGCGAAGGGGTCTTCCACCGTGGAAACGGTTTTGTATTCCAGCCGAAATTCCTCGGTACCTCCGGAAAACTGACCGTGAAAACGGGCCGCCTCCGCTCCCAGGGATTGATAAAACCTGGCCCGGTAGGAGATCAGCAGCGCCCCCACCTGGCAGAGCCGTTCGTTGTAGTCGGGCAGTATGGAAAGCAGGCGGATGTCTTCATGGCTGTCCTTCAGAATCCTGCTTTTCTGTTCCAGAATCCGGTTGTATTCCGTCAGCGCCGCCTCATAATTTGGCCGCAGGGCGCACAGCACCGTATCCCCCAGTCTTCGTCTGGCAGAGGCGCCGCTTTTGAGAATCATCAGATCCTCCGGGCAGAACAGCACCGAGGGAAGCACGCCGGTTATGTCCGCGGCGCTTTTCTTTTTTGCCCCGTTGCGCCAAAGCTGCCTGGGTCTTCCCGGAAACAGCAGCCAGCGGATATTCTGCTCTCTTCCCTGGGAGGAAACCTGGCCGATAATCTCTCCAAACTCCCCGTCAAAGCGGACCATTTCCCCGTTTTTCTGGGTGCGGAAGCTCTTACCGCTGCCTAAAAAGCCGATTGCCTCCAGAAGGTTGGTCTTTCCCTGGGCATTGCTGCCCACGATCAGATTCACCCCCTGGTCAAATTGGAACACTTCCTGCCGGTAATTCCGAAAACCCCGCAGTTCCAGCTCAATCAGATGCATTGCTGTGAATTATGAAGCTCTGGCCCTGAAAACAAAAGGTATCTCCCTCATGGAGCTTTTTGCCCCGCATGGTGCAAACCTCCCCGTTGACGGTGACCAGCCCGTCCAGGATTACCCCTTTGGCCTCACCGCCGGTGGCAACCAGACTGGCGTATTTCAGGGCCGCTTCCAGCTTGATGTATTCCGTCTCAATGGTCAGCGGCGCGGCGGTATTCTTCTTTTTGACAGTAACCTTCATCGGTATTCTCCCATCAGCCGTTCTTGATTCTGACAGGCAGAACCATATAGGCAAAATCATGCTTGTCGTCCACCGGCGTCAGCACAATGGGACTTAAGCCGTTGGTCAGCTCCAGGGTGACCTCCTCGCTGGGCACAGCCCGCAGCGCGTCAATGAGATAGCGAACATTAAAGCCGATTTCCGTCTCCTTGCCGTCACCGGCATAGGCGCATTTGTCTTCCGCCGCGCCGATGGTATTGCTGGTGCGCATCAGAACCTCCTGATTGGAAAACACGCAGCGCACGGGGCTCTTGTTCTTTTCGGATACAATGAGACCCACACGCTCCACGCTGGAGGCCAGATCCCCCACATTGGCAACCAGCTTAATGGGGCTGCCGCTGGGAACCACCCGGCGCCAATCCAAAAATTCACCCTCCAGCAGCCGGCAAACCAGGGTGGCGGAGCCTACCTGGAACAGAATGTGCTTGCTGCCCAGCAGGAAGGAAGCGCTTTCCTCCGTATCCGTCAGGATTTTTTCCAGCTCCTTCAGACCCTGGGAGGGAACCACAAAGTTCATCTCTCTGCCCAGGCCCTCTTCGGGATGGTAGGTTCTTCTTGCCAGACGGAAGCCGTCCACTGCCACGGCGGTTACGGCGGAATCGGAAACCTCAAATTTCACGCCGTTGTGGATGGGCCGGGCCTGATTGTCGGCCACGGCGAAAATGGTGCCGGAAATCAGCTCCTTCAGCTTGTTCTGGGGAATCAGAATGGGCCGGCCATCGTTCACGTCGGGCAATTCCGGATAATCCTCGGCGCTTTCGGCGGAAATGGTAAAGGAGGCAAAGCCTGCCCGGATGGACACCTTATATTGGGTTTCCTCCACCACCACGGTGACGGGGCCCTCCGGCAAACGCCGGATAATGTCGCCAAAGAGACGGGCAGGCAGAATGCAGGAGCCCGGCTCCACCACATCGGCGTCAATATCGCAGGTAATGCCGGTTTCCATATTGTAGCCGGTGAGAGAAATGCCGTGACCTGCCTTGCAGAGAATGCCTTCAATCAGGCTCAGGCTGCTCTTTACGGCCACCGTTCGGGAGGCTACATTGAGTCCCTGCAGCAGTGCGTTTTTTTCACAGGTAAAGCGCATGGAAAACTTCCTTTCTTTGAATAAGATATAGATATATATATATCCAGATAATCTTTTTGGTAGTAATAGTCGCAGTAGGGGAAATTTATGTGGATAACCCGAATTCTGTCTAGGCAAATCCATCCATTTTTTCCACAACCCTGTGTGGATAGCTTTTCTTCTTTCCACAACCCCCAAAGACGCGATATTTCCCCATACTTTTTCCACAGGTTGTCTTTTCACATTTCACAGCCCCTGTGGATAAATTTTGGAGTGCAAAAGGCGCTTTTTGGGAGTGCATCAGGCATTGATCGGATCGTCCGAAGAACCCTTCCCCCGGTTAAAGACAGGCATTGATGTTGGCGGTGATGGTCTGGATGTTCTCCTGGACGGTCTTGTCTCCGTTTTTCAGGGCCACCTCCACCTTCCGGATGGCGTAGAGCACCGTGGAGTGATCCTTGGCGAATTCCCGGCCAATGTCGGGCAGGCTGAGATTGGTGAGCTTCCGGATCAGATACATGGCGGTCTGCCGGGCCTCGGCCACGCCCTTGTTTTTCAGGGTACCCCGGAGCACGGTTTCGTCCACGGAGTAGAACTTGCAAACCTGACTGATGATCAGGCTGGGGGTGGGCAGGGCGTTGCCTTCGGACTTGAACATATCGTCAATGGCCCGGCTTACGTTGGGCAGATCCAGGGGCATATTGTTGAGATCCCGGTAGGCAAGGATCTTCTTGACGGTGCCCTCCAACTGCCGGACGTTGTTGGTCACGTTGACGGCAATGTAGTTGAGCACATCGTCGGAAAGGGTCAGTCCCAGGCTCTTTGCCTTGTTTTTGAGAATGGCCATTCTGGTTTCGTAATCCGGGGGTTGGATGTCGGCAAGCAGGCCCCATTCGAAACGGGTCCGCAGCCGGTCCTCCAGGGTCAGCATATCGCTGGGCTTCCGGTCGGAGGTCATGACGATCTGCTTGTGCTCCTCGTAGAGCTTGTTGAAGGTATGGAAGAATTCCTCCTGGGTGGATTCCTTACCGGCGATAAACTGAATATCATCGATGAGGAACAGGTCGCTTTCCCGGTATTTGCTCCGGAATTCGATGTTTTTGCCGTTGGCGATGGCGGCAATCAGCTCATTGGTAAACTCGTCGCCTTTGATGTAGACGATGTTGGCATTGGGATTCTGCTTGCGGATGCCGTTGGCAATGGCATAGAGCAGATGGGTCTTGCCCACGCCGGCGGGACCGTAGATAAACAGTGGGTTATACACCTGTCCCGGGGTTTTGGATACGGCAATGGCCGCGCTGTGGGCGAACCGGTTGGAAGGACCCACCACAAAATTGTCAAAGCTGAACTGGGGATTAAAGTCCATACTGGTGGACGCGGCCTTGCCCTTATTCAGATAGTTTTCCCGTTCTGCGTCGCCGAAAACCAGCAATTTGGCATCGGAATGAAATATTTCCTTCAGGGCGTCCTGAATATATTCGGTGCACCGGCGGCTGATGATTTCCCGGCGGAAGTCCGAGGGTGAATAGAGAATCAGGTTGTTTTCATTGAGCTCCACAATCTCTGCGTCATCGAACCAGGCGGATACGGTAACGGCACCCAGCCGTTCCTCCATATGATTCAGAATCTTGGCCCAAACGTAGGCGGATGAATACATATTGGACTCCTCTCTGTCTGTTTTTCCATTGCCCGGAACAGGCCGAAAAGGCTTTTTTGGGCACAATATTTCATCCTGGATTATAGCACATTTCCGCCCAAATTACAAGCAAAGTTATGCACAGGTTTTCCAGGGAAAAACCGCCGGTTTTTCTCCGTTTTTTTCCGCAAAAGGGGCAAAAATCCGGCCCGGGAAAAATGTTCGTTTTCCGGGGAAATGGGGGCAGGAAACAGAAGCCCTGCGGGCTGTCCGCGCCATGGAAACAATATACAAAAAGAACGTCATTTTCCGGGGAAAGTTATACGGATCTTTCCGCAAAAAAGCTTGACCCCTGTTTTTTGGTATGCTATAGTAATTAATCAAGAAGCATCCTTCTTCTTGAAAAATAAACAATGAATGATTGTGAAAAGGAAGAAAAATGCGAAATATTAAGCTTATTTGGACCTATTTTGTCATTGCTTTCGCGGCAATGCTGGCGGCTCTCAACTATGAGCTTTTCGTGTTTCCCAACCAGTTCGCCCCTTCGGGGATCAACGGCATCTGCACCATGATCCAGTATGTCAGCGGTATCAGCGTGGGCTATCTCAGCCTGGTGGTCAATATCCCCCTGGCGGTTCTGGTATTCTTCAAGGTCAGCAGGCCCCTGGCGGTGAGAAGCATGGTGTATGTCATGGTTTTCTCCCTGGGTCTTCTGGTGCTGGACCGGGTGGATCTTTCCGCCTTTGCCTATGCCACGGAAAACGGCACCAGCCGGATTCTGGGACCTCTGACGGCCGGCATCATCATGGGCTTTCTCTATTCCATTCTGATCAAAGCCAGCGCCTACACCGGCGGTACGGATTTTGTGGCAGCCATCATTCACAGCAAAAACCCGGAAAAAAGTGTGTTCGGTCTGAGCTTTGCTATGAATGCCATGGTGGCCATTGCCAGCTACTTTGTCTATGATTACAAGATGGAGCCGGTGCTGCTGTGCATTCTCTACAGCTTCGCCTCCTCCAATATGGCGGAGCGGTTCCTGAAGAACGGCCGCAGCGCGGTCCGGTTTGAAATCGTCACCAATTCCCCGGAGGCGCTCAGCAAAGAGATCATCGAAAAACTCCATCACACCGCTACGGCGTTTCCGGCCAAGGGTATGTACAACGGGCGGGAGGTCAGCATTGTGATGTGTGTGGTCAACAATACCCAGGTGGCCGCCCTTTCCGGCATTGTGGAGCGTTACCCCCACACCTTTGCCATTATGAGCCAGGTCAGTCAGGTGATGGGTAATTTCCGGCACTTCTCCAAGGAGGGCCAGGAAGTGGTTCCCGTTCTGGACCAGGGCGATGGAAAAACCGTTTGATCAGTCAGCAGGATGAACATCTTTACATAAAGAATCAAATCAAGGAGGAACGATTCCAATGGCTTACTATTATCCCGAACCCAGCCACACCTTCAGCGAGTATCTTCTGGTTCCCGGCTATACGTCCGAGGATTGCATTCCCGACAAGGTATCCCTGAGAACCCCCCTGGTCAAGTTCCGGAAGGGACAGGAGGAGTGCCCCATCAGCCTGAATATCCCCCTGACCTCTGCCGTGATGCAGTCCGTCTCCAACGATACCCTGGCCATCGCTCTGGCCAAGGAAGGCGGCATCAGCTTTATCTACGGTTCCCAGTCCATTGAGAGCCAGGCGGCCATGGTGTCCAAGGTCAAGCACCACAAAGCCGGTTTCGTTACCTCCGCTTCCAATCTGACCCCGGACAACACCCTGGCAGACGTTCTGGCCCTGAAGGAGAAGAACGGCTTCTCCACCGTGGCCATCACCGATGACGGCACGTCGGGCGGAAAGCTGCTGGGCATCGTTTCCAGCCGTGACTACCGGGTCAGCCGGATGGATGTAAACGAGAAGGTGGCTTCCTTTATGACCCCCCGGGAGAAGCTTGTTACCGCTCCCGCCGAAACCACCCTGAAGGAGGCCAACGACATCATCTGGGCCCACAAGCTCAACAGCCTGCCCATTGTGGATGCCAACGACCACCTGATGTACTTTGTATTCCGGAAGGACTACGCCTCCCACAAGGCCAATCCCCTGGAGCTGCTGGACAGTCAGAAGCGTTACCTGGTGGGCGCGGGCATCAATACCCGTGACTACGAGAAGCGGATTCCCGCTCTGCTGGAGGCCGGCGTGGATGTGCTGGTCATCGACTCCTCCGAGGGCTACACCTGCTGGCAGAAGAAGACCATTGAGTGGGTCCGCAAGACCTACGGCGACACCGTGAAAATCGGCGCGGGCAACGTGGTGGACCGGGACGGCTTCCGGTTCCTGGCGGAAGCCGGCGCGGACTTTGTGAAGGTGGGCATCGGCGGCGGTTCCATCTGCATCACCCGGGAAACCAAGGGCATCGGCCGGGGCCAGGCGACGGCCCTCATCGAGGTTGCCGCGGCCAGAGACCAGTACTTTAAAGAGACCGGCGTGTATGTACCCATCTGCTCCGACGGCGGTATTGTCCACGATTACCATATGACCCTGGCCCTGGCCATGGGCGCGGATTTCCTGATGCTGGGCCGTTACTTCGCCCGGTTCGACGAAGGCCCCACCCCCAAGATTATGGTAAACGGCGCGTATATGAAGGAATACTGGGGCGAGGGCTCCAACCGTGCCCGGAACTGGCAGCGCTATGACCTGGGCGGCTCCGCCAAGCTGAGCTTTGAGGAGGGCGTGGATTCCTACGTCACCTACGCCGGTCCCCTCCATGACAATGTGGAGGCCTCCCTCTACAAGGTTCGCTCCACCATGTGCAATGTGGGCGTTACCAACATCCCCGACCTGCAGCGGGATGCCAAGCTGACCCTGGTCTCCTCCGTCTCCATTGTGGAGGGCGGCTACCACGATGTAACCCTGCGCTCTTCCAGCCAGGTGAAGTAAGAGAGAATAGATACTCCCTTTGCGAAAAAATCGCAAAGGGAGTTTTTTAAGCTGTTTTCACCGGATATACCGGTCTTCCCGGGAGAGATTCTTTACCATCCGGGAGGTAATAAGGAACAATACAATCACGAAAAGCAGAAATACCCATTCGGAAAACCTGCTTTCGGAGGTGGCGATAAAATCGTAAAAGCCGTGGAGCACCGTGGGAAGCAGCACGGCCAAATGCCGGCAGCGTTTGGATTGGGCCTCACAGCCGTAATTGGAATACCGCTTGGCCATGCCGTAGAAAGCGCCCATGAAAACGCCGAAGCAGGCGTGGCCCGGCACGGCGGTGACGGCCCGAACCAGGGCGGTGCCCATGCCGTACATGGCTACGTAGCCGATGTTCTCCCACAGGGCAAAGCCCAGGCTCACGGCGGTGGCGTAGACCACACCGTCAAACTGGCAGTTAAAGGCGGCAGATCGCCAGGTGTGCCGCTTCAGGAGCAGGTACTTAAACCCTTCCTCGGAAAGCCCCACCACCACAAAGTACATGAGCACCCGGTAAAGGAGGCTGTCCTCCGGCCACAGGGCATCCAGAATGCCGGTGCCCACTTCTTCGGTGAACACCGCCAGGGTTGTGGACACGGCGCCCCAGAACACCAACGCGATCAAAATCCCCAGAGGTTCCTTGTCCAGCTTATCGGCCTTGTAGATTTTTACCAGCAGAACAATGGCGGGAATCACCGCCGCGGCGGTCAGTATGGGTTTGGTGGAAAAAATGAGCATAGAATCCCTCCTTGCCTGAAACCAGTTTCGTTACGTTTCCCAATCAAAGCCCTGAAAAACGGGCTTTCCGGTGTAGGTATGGGGGGCTTTCTCTCCCCGGAGAACTTCCAGAACGGCGTTTGCCATGGCCTCCTGCTCGCATTCGCCGGGATAGACGGCAATGGGGGCAATCCAGCCGCAGCGCGTTTTCACCCCTTCCAGAATATCCCCGTAGCGCATCAGGCCGCCGGTGAGCAGAATGCCGTCCACGTTCCCTTCCAGCACCGCTGCCATGGCGCCGATGGATTTGCACAGCTGGTAGACCATGGCGTTCCAGATGGTCCGGGCCTTTTTGTCCCCTGCTTCCACCAGGGCGTGGATCTTTGCCGCGTCAGAGGTGCCGAAGTGGCTGACAAAGCCGCCGGAACGGGACAGCATGGCCCGCATCTGTTCTGTTGTGTGGCCTTCGTCCAGATACTGCAGCACTTCCATGATGGGAATGGAGCCCAGCCGGGTGGGGGTAAAGGGTCCGTCGCCGCCGGCCCCCTCGGTACTGTCGATCATCCTTCCCTTTTTGTGGGCGGTGACGGTGATGCCGCCGTCCACATGGCAGACAATCAGGTTCAGCTCCTCATACCGCTTTCCCAGGCTTTTGGCGTGGATGGCGGCAATGCCCTTCTGATTCAGCACATGGGTCTGGGCCCGGCGGTAGAGACCGGCAATGCCGGTGAGCCGGGCATAGTCGCAGAGCTCGTCCACATTGGTGGGGTTTACGGTGTACATGGGCTTTCCCCAGGCGGTGCCCAGCTCGTAGGCCAGCATCACACCCAGCTTGGCAGGGTGATCGGAGCCGCCCTTGTCTGCGGCGGTGTCCAGAACCAGCTGACGGTCAATGGTCATGACACCGCTTCCCTGGGAGAAGGCGCAGCCCCCCCGGCCGACAAACACATCCATGTCCCCGGGGGTCATGCCGTGGGAGCGCAGAAAGTCCAGAATCACCTGCTTGCGCATGGGCATCTGGTCATTGGTGGTGGGATATTTCAAAAGCTCTGGGGCATCGTGAAAAATGCTCTCGGTGTATACATTTTTTTCGTCCTCAAAATAGCTTACCTTGGTAGAGGTTGAGCCGGGGTTGATAATCAGTAGCTTCATGGGAAAAGGCTCCTTTTTGTATTTTCTATTCCCTATCATACCACTTTTTTCCCAAAAAAGAAAGAGAAAATCCCACGCGGTTCAGGCCCGCGTGGGATTTTCAGAGGGTTTTGAAGTTACATAATCTCTTTGTACATCTCCAGGGTTTCCTTCAGGGGCTCTCTCATGGCGTAGGCCATCAGCAGCGCCGCCAGCAGGGCCAAAAGGGGCATCAGCCACCGAACCTTGCCGGAAAGGGGGTTGCAGCTTTCCCGTATCGAATCCGCGGAATGCAGCTTCAGCCGCGCATAGCCCAACTTGGCCAGAGGGAATACCAGCACATAGTAAGGCATGGTGTATTGACCCTTGGCCTCCCAGAAGCAGTGGAACAGGAAGCCCCCCAGCAGGATCACGGCCAGCAGATCCTCACTGTCTTTCCTGGTTTCGGGACTTGGCACCCAGGCCCACAGCACCAGACCGCCGTAGATCAGGCTCTGCAAAACACTGAGACCCTGGGCAAGATAATACTGATTGGAGGTGGAGAGAAACTCCTGAGCCCATTGGGGCATGGGGGTTTCGTTGCACAGCATCATCACATTGTTCAGCCACAGGCCATGAAACAGAGGCTCACACCACTGGGTGGCGTTTTTCAGCACCAGGAACCGGACAAAGGAGAAGGGGTTGCGCAGATAGCCGCTGAGAATGGCTTTCAAATCTTCCAGGGCAATTTGATTTTGAATCACCGCGTTTTTCCCGGATTGGGCATAGGTGTCATTGGCGTAGTTGTTCCACCAGCCGGGAGAGGTTTCCTCGCAATCCGTCAGGCCCATCACCAGCCAGGTGGAGGTGGGATAACCATTGTTCAGGGTGCAGCCGGAAAGCTGCTCCATGATTTTGATGGGAAGCCTGGTTGCCGCCATAAGACCCACAAGCAGCAGGAAAATCGGCAGAAGCACCCCTTTGTTTTGTTTCATCAGGCCGGAGTAGACGAGATACAGCAGAACACCCACCACAAAAATCTCATAATTGGGCTTGATCATCACGGCCAGGGAGAGGGCCAGGGCGCTGAAAACAGCCCGGTGCCAGCCACCTTTTTCACAGAACCGGATGGCCAGCAGCAGCCCCGTCATGGACAGAGCCAGACCCAGAAGGGTTCCGTAGACGAAGGTTACATAAAACATCAAGGGATAAAACAGGATGCCAAGAATCGTTACCGCCAGGCATCCCCGGTCCTTCAGGCCGAATAGATAGGAAAATTCCCCCATGGCCCACAGAATTACCATGTAGGCAAAGCAGTTGATATACTGAAAACAGATCACGTTGTCCTGGCCGAACACCGACAGCAGCAGATACTGGAAAAGAGCAAGGCCGGACTGGTGGGGGTAGATGCTCATATAGTGGCCGTTTTCAAAACCATAGGAGCTTCCCTGAAGCAGGGCCAGGGAAGCCTCCCGGGTCCATTTGGCATCGGTCAGGGGCAGAAGTCTGGCAAAGCTCACCCACCAGATGGCCAGGGTACCGGCACACAGGATCATCCCCCACCGGGCAATTCGCAGAGGCTTTCCCTGCTGACCTTTTTGAAGAAACGGGATTTTCCGGTATTGCAGCAGTGCCAGGCAGAGCGCGGCAAACAGCAGGCACAGGAGAACCGTGTAATCGGAGCAAATCCAGGATATTTCATTGTAGGGCAGGTAACTGGTAAAGACCAGCGAGCTGACAAACAGCCACAGTGCGACAAAACCAAACAGCAGTCGCACCAACCGGCGGTAAAAATCACAGCAGCCTTGCCGGATCCGGTTCATGGGAACACTTCCTTTGTTGAATGAATTTGTAAACAGAAACAGGAAAACAACAAAATAGGATTCTCTTCTGGTAATATGTTCTGAGAACACATATGTATTATTAGAATATTATATCAAATGTTATCTGTATTTACAATACATCTGTACAATAAAAGCAGAGGTGTTTTCTATGGCAATTGACTACGCCCCCTATTATGTATTTCTCTTCCGCAAAGCAAGAAAAGCGCTTCCCGATTTGGGAAGCGCTTTTGCGGCAAAATCTTAGCCAAAGACGCTGAGCAGGAAGCCGGCGGCGATGGCAGAGCCGATGACACCGGCCACGTTGGGGCCCATGGCGTGCATCAGCAGGAAGTTGGAGGGGTTGGCCTTCTGGCCTTCCTTGTTGGACACACGGGCGGCCATGGGAACGGCGGACACACCGGCGGAGCCGATCAGGGGGTTGACCTTACCCTTGGTCGCCATGCACATCACGTTGCCGCCCAGCAGACCGCCGGCGGTGGAGATGCCGAAGGCCACAACACCCAGAACAACGATCTTCAGGGTTTGGGCAGTCAGGAAGGTGGAGCCCACCATGGTGGAACCAACGGCGGTGGACAGCAGGATGGTCACGATGTTCATCAGTGCGTTCTGCACGGTGTCGGAAAGACGATCGGTGCAGCCGGTTTCCTTGAACAGGTTGCCCAGCATCAGGCAGCCGATCAGAGGCGCGGTGTCGGGCAGCAGCAGGGCCACGAACATGGTAACCACGATGGGGAAGATGATCTTCTCGGTCTTAGAAACATTTCTGGTCTGAACCATCTTGATCTTCCGGCTCTCGGGGGTGGTCAGCAGGTTCATAATGGGGGGCTGAATCAGGGGAATCAGGGCCATGTAGGAGTAGGCAGCCACGGCGATGGCGCCCAGCAGATGGGGAGCCAGACGGGTGGTCAGGAAGATGGCGGTGGGGCCGTCCGCGCCGCCGATGATGCCGATGGAGGCGGCTTCCTGGCCGGTAAAGCCCATGCACACGGCGCCGAAGAAGGCCACGAACACGCCCAGCTGAGCGGCAGCGCCCAGCAGCAGGCTCTTGGGATTACTGAGCAGAGGGCCGAAGTCGGTCATGGCGCCCACGCCCATGAAGATCAGGCAGGGGTACAGGCTGGTCTTGACACCGATGTAGAAGATGTCCAGCAGGCCGCCCTCCCGCATGATCTGGCCGAAGCTGTGATACATGGGGCTGGAGGGATCCATAAAGGCGGTCCACAGGTCCTGATGATACAGGCCCGCGTTGGGCAGGTTGGTCAGCAGGCAGCCGAAGGCGATGCCCACCAGCAGCAGGGGCTCGAACTTTTTGACGATGGCCAGGTACAGCAGTACGCAGGCGATGGCCAGCATCACCAGGTTCTGCCAGCCGTTATTGGAAAGGAAGCCGGTGATAATCGCGGCAAAGCCGGAATTGGACCACAGCTTCAGAAGGATTGCACCAACATTCATTGGGAGCCCTCCTTAACCGATCACAACCAGAGGCGCCCCGGTGTCAACAGTGGAACCCTTGGAGACCAGAACCTGGGTAACGGTTCCGTCCTTGGGAGCCATAATCTCGTTTTCCATCTTCATCGCCTCCAGGACGCAGAGCACGTCGCCGGACTTGACGGCCTGACCCTGAGAGACATTGACCTTCAGGATGTTGCCGGGCATGGGGGCATTGACGGGATCACCGGCGCCGGTAACCGCAGGAGCGGCAGGGGCGGCAGCAGCGGCAGGAGCGGGGGCGGCAGCAGGGGCAGCCGCGGCAGGAGCGGCAGCGGGAGCGGAAGGAGCAATGGCCTCGTACTCATCCAGCAGGATGGCCTCGCCGGCTTCCACCTCGACCTCGTAGGTACGGCCCTTCAGCGTTACTTTATACTTCATAATTATTTGACCTCCTTGATGGATTTGAAGCGCAGCTCGTTCAGGGGCTTGCCCATCTGATTGGCCACGATGGCCATGATCATGGCTGCGGTCTTGGGCTCCACATCGTACAGCTTCAGCTCACCGGCGGAACCGGGGGCAACCTTCTTGGGCGCGGCAGCGGGAGCGGCAGGGGCGGTGGCCTTGGCCGCAGCGGACGCGGCTGCCTTCATTCTGGAATCCTTGGCGCTGAAATACTTGCCAATGGCGGTAACCACGCACATCAGAAGGATCAGACCGAAGAACACCACGGCGTAGCCAAGCAGGGCGTAAACGCCGGCCTCGCCGATAGAAATATCAGAAGTAAGCATCATAGTAAGGGTTCCTCCTTACGCTTCGGTGATGGTATAGGTAACCTTGTTCTCTTCCTTTGCTCTGCGGCCTTCCAGGAACTTTTCGGCCTGAGCGGGGAAGCAGATGTAGCTCATCACATCCTCTTCGGTTTCGGCCAGATCGCCCAGAGCGGCCTTGGCGTTGGCAAACTCCTCACCGGTACGCTTGCTGTCTTCCACACGGCAGTCCATGGGAGCTTCCATGCCGGCCTCGCTGAGGATCCGCTTTTCCAGGTCGGCGTCCACGGGAGCGGGGGCAATGCCGTACTCGCCCTTGAAGTAAGCCTTTACTTCCTTGGAGATGTTCTTGTAGCGCTCGCCTACCAGAACATTGGTAACGGCCTGGTTGCCCACCATCTGGCTCAAGGGGGTCACCAGGGGAGGATAGCCCATATCCTTCCGGACGGAGGGAATCTCCGCCAGAGCGGCATCGAACTTATCCATGGCGTGCATATCGGTCAGGTTGGCGATCATGTTGGAGAGCATGCCGCCGGGAACCTTGTAAACCAGAGCCTGAGCGTCGGTGCCCATGGACTTGGGATTCAGGGTCTTGTTGTCGATGTACTTCTGCTTTATGGGCTTGAAGAAGTCGTTGACCTCGTTGATCACCTTCTCGTCCAGGCCGGTCTCAATGCCCATTTCGGAAAGGGCGTAGAAGATGGACTCGGTGGCGGGCTGAGAGGTGCCGTTGGAGAAGCAGGAGGTGGAGGTGTCGATGATGTCCACACCGGCTTCCACAGCCTTCATCACGGTCATGTAAGCCATGCCGGTGGTGCAGTGGGTGTGCAGGATCAGGGGCAGGGTCACGCCCGCGTCCTTGATGCCCTTGAACAGATCCTCGGCTTCCCTGGGGCTCATGGTGCCTGCCATGTCCTTCAGGCAGATGGTGTCAAAGCCCATGCTCTGGAGCTCTTTGCACATCTCGGCGTACTTGGCGGGGGTGTGTACGGGGCTCTGGGTGTAGGAGATGCAGCCGGAAGCCACGGTGTTGGCGGTGGCGTACTTCTTGGTAGCCTCCAGAGCGGTGCGGATGTTGCGGAAATCGTTCAGAGCATCGAAGATACGCAGCACGTCAATGCCGTTCTTGATGGACAGCTCTACAAACTTTTCCACCACATCGTCGTGGTAGTGCTTGTAGCCCAGCAGGTTCTGGCCACGGAGCAGCATCTGCAGCCGGGTATTGGGCATGTGCTTGCGGATGTTCCGCAGGCGCTCCCAGGGATCTTCGTTCAGGTAGCGCAGGCAGCTGTCAAAGGTAGCGCCGCCCCAGCACTCTACAGAGTAGTAACCGGCCTTGTCCATGGTGGACAGGATGCCTTCGTAGTCCGCGTAGGGCAGACGGGTGGCCATCAGGGACTGGTTGGCATCACGAAGGACGGTTTCAGTGAATTGGACTTTCTGAGCCATAAGTAAGTAACCTCCGTTTTAAGAATTTTACAATAAGGCGTCAATTGACAATTGACAATGGACAGTTGACAATCGGGAAAGCTCCGGGAAAGAAGGGCTTCACGTTCCCGGGAGGATTCCTTTTTTAATTATCAATTGTCAATTATCAACTGTCAATTTTTATCAGAGGCCTGCGGAGGGATCCTCCGCAGGCGCTCCGGATATGATGGAAAGAATTACAGCTTGGGACCGGCGGCAACCAGGGCCTTGCCGTGCTCGTTGCCCTCGTACTTGGCGAAGTTCTTGATGAACCGGCCAGCCAGATCGGCAGCCTTGGTTTCCCAGTCGGCAACGTTTGCGTAGGTGTCTCTGGGATCCAGGATCGCGGGATCCACGCCGGGCAGCTCGGTGGGAACCTCGAAGCCGAAGACGGGAATCTGCTTGGTGGGGGCGGTCAGGATGGCGCCGGACAGGATGGCGTCGATGATGCCGCGGGTATCCTTAATGGAGATACGCTTGCCGGTGCCGTTCCAGCCGGTGTTTACCAGGTAGGCCTTGGCGCCGGAAACCTGCATCTTCTTCACCAGCTCTTCCGCGTACTTGGTGGGGTGCAGCTCCAGGAAGGCCTGGCCGAAGCAGGCGGAGAAGGTGGGGGTGGGCTCGGTGATGCCACGCTCGGTGCCCGCCAGCTTTGCGGTGAAGCCGGACAGGAAGTAGTACTGGGTCTGCTCGGGGGTCAGGATGGACACGGGAGGCAGAACGCCGAAAGCATCGGCAGACAGGAAGATCACGTTCTTGGCTGCAGGAGCGGCGGAAACGGGACGGACGATGTTGTCGATGTGGTCGATGGGGTAGGACACACGGGTGTTCTCGGTGACGGACTTGTCGGCGAAGTCGATCTTGCCGTTTTCGTCAACGGTCACGTTCTCCAGCAGGGCATTGCGGCGGATGGCGTTGTAGATGTCGGGCTCGGACTCCTTGTCCAGGTTGATGACCTTGGCATAGCAGCCGCCCTCGAAGTTAAACACGCCGTTGTCGTCCCAGCCGTGCTCGTCGTCGCCGATCAGCAGACGCTTGGGATCGGTGGACAGGGTGGTCTTGCCGGTGCCGGACAGGCCGAAGAAGATGGCGGTGTTCTCACCGTTCATGTCGGTGTTGGCGGAGCAGTGCATGGAAGCGATGCCCTTCAGAGGCAGGTAGTAGTTCATCATAGAGAACATACCCTTCTTCATCTCGCCGCCGTACCAGGTGTTGATGATGACCTGCTCACGGGAGCTGATGTTGAAGGCCACGCAGGTTTCGGAGTTCAGGCCCAGCTCCTTGTAGTTCTCAACCTTGGCCTTGGAAGCGTTGTAGACGATGAAGTCGGGCTGGAAGTTCTTCAGCTCCTCCTCGGAGGGACGGATGAACATATTGGTGACAAAGTGAGCCTGCCATGCCACTTCCATAATGAAGCGGACAGCCATGCGGGTGTCGGGGTTGGCGCCGCAGAAGGCATCCACAACGTACAGCTTCTTGCCGCACAGCTCCCGGATGGCCAGATCCTTGACGGTCTTCCAGACCTCCTCGGACATGGGGTGGTTGTCGTTCTTGTACTCGTCGGAAGTCCACCAAACGGTGTTCTTGGAGTTCTCGTCCATGACGATGTACTTGTCCTTAGGAGAACGGCCGGTGTAGATGCCGGTCATAACGTTGACAGTATCCAGTTCGGTCTTCTGGCCCACTTCGTAACCGGTGAGGCCGGGCTTGGTCTCTTCCTCGTAGAGCATCTCGTAGGAAGGATTGTGGACGATTTCCGTGGTGCCGGAAATGCCGTACTTTTCAATTCCGTAAGTTTCCATGATGGGGTTCCTCCTATTATTTATGGCGTTAAGAACGAGCGGCAAAAACCGCGGTTTCAACACATATTGGTAAACACTTTGGAAAGTCCCAAGTTTCACCAAATACATATTAGCACACCGCTTCCGGAAAGTAAACAGGATTTTCGATATTTTTTTACCGCTTCCAAAAAATGTTGAGATTTGTTGGGATTTCACCGGTAATCTCTGGAGATTTTATGAGATTATACAGCTTGGTTCTTCATAATGAACATGACGCAAAAAAAGAATTCCGGGAAGTTTCCCGGAAACTTTTTTATTATCCGCGGACTTTTCGGGGCGCAATCGCCGAGGCCGAAAATCCGGGGAAAACATATTTGTGCACCGATGACAAAAAACGGTTCCTTGTTCCGACGGGAGTGAGCAGAATGCACAAAGGACGGCGCCGGCCTCCGGACCCGGTCAACGAAAAAACTGCCGCCGGTAACCGGCGGCAGCGTGGTTTACTTGATCAGCAACTCCGCGATCTGGATGGCATTGGTGGCGGCACCCTTGCGGACCTGGTCGCCGCAGCACCACAGGCACAGGCCGTTGTCATCGGTCAGATCCGGACGGATCCGGCCTACGAAGACGATGTCCTGGTCGCTGGTGTCCAGGGGCATGGGATACTGCTTGTTTGCCAGGTCATCCACCAGTCTGCAGCCCGGGGCCTTGGCAATGACTGCCTGGGCCTCCTTCACGGAGACGGGACGGTCAAAGTGCAGGCTCACGGAAATGGAGTGGCTGCGCACAACGGGCACACGGACGCAGGTGCAGCTGACACGCAACTCCGGCAGGTGCATGATCTTCCGGCCCTCGTTCTGCATCTTCATTTCCTCGCTGGTGTAGCCCTCAAACTGCTCGCCGCCGATCTGGGGGATCAGGTTGTAGGCAATCTGGTGGGAGAAGACCTTGGGCTCGTAGGTTTTGCCCTCCCGGATGGCCTCCACCTCGTTCATCAGCTCGATGGGGCCGCCGGCGCCGGCGCCGGAAACTGCCTGATAGGTGGAGGCGGTCATGGCGCGGATGGGCGCGATGGAATTCAGGGCGTTGACGGCGGTGACGGTGATGATGGTGGAGCAGTTGGGGTTGCTGATGATGCCGTGATGATCCTTCACATCCCCGGGGTTGATCTCGGGCACGATCAGGGGCACGTTAGGATCCAGCCGGAAGGCGGAGGAATTGTCCACAAACACGGCGCCGGCCTTTACAATGGCGGGGGCGAACTTCTTGGCAATGTCATTTTCGGCGGCGCCCAGCACAATGTCCACACCCGCAAAAGCCTCGTCCCGGGCTTCCAGGATGGTTACGTCTTCACCCCGGAACTTTAGGGTCTTGCCGGCGCTTCTGGCGCTTGCCAGGGGCAGAAGCTTTCCCACGGGGAAATTCCGTTCCTGCAAAATTTTGATCATTTCCTGACCTACGGCGCCGGTAGCACCCAGGACGGCAACGGTATACTGTTTCATAATGGTTCCCTCCTTAAATGAGTTGACAATTGACAATGGACAATTGTCAATTTCGGAATCCCCTTGCGGGGATAGAAAATAAGCTTATCAGCTTTGCTCAGCTGCCCGGGGAATTGGAATTTATCGAATTGACAATTGACGATTGACAGTTGACAATTGTGGTATCCCTTCGGGATGAATTTGATATTTTTTCAAAAATATAGGGTTTTCATAGCATTTTATCCATGAATAAACATATTTTTGAATCATCCCCGCAGGGGATTCCTTCATTGTCAATTCTCAATTGTCAATTGTCAATTAAAAAAATCCCAATTTTCCGCCCGGTTTCTTACTTCACAAAGCTGTTGTACAGCACCCGGATGGCATCGGAGAAGTCCCGGTTGTCCACGCCGAAGATGATGTTCAGCTCGTCGGGGCCCTGGTTGATCATGCGGATGTTGATGCCCGCCTGGCCCAGGGTGGCGAAAATCTGACCGGAAATACCGGGGCGGAAAGCCATCTTCCGGCCGACGGCGGCAACCACGGCGATCTGATCGTGGACGGTCAGGCTGTCGGGCTCCACCTCCTTCTGGATTTCACCCAGAATGGTATAGAGGCTGGCGGCCACCGCCTCTGTGGGCAGCACCACGGAGACGTTGTCGATGCCGTTGGGCACATAGTCAACGGAGATGTTGTGCCGCTCCAGAACCGTCAGCACCTTGCGCAGTACGCCGACCTGGCTGCTCATACCCCGTTTGGTCAGAGAGATGATGGTAAAGTCCTTCTTGCCGGTGATGCCGGTGATGAACCGGTGGGGGTCCGTATCCCCCTCGAACCGCTCCTGGATCATGGTGCCGGGGTCCATGGGGGCGTTGGTGTTGCGGATGTTCAGGGGGATGTTTTTCTCCCGGACGGGGAAAATGGTTCCCTCGTGGAGCACCTGGGCACCGCTGTAGCTCAGCTCCCGCAGCTCGTCGTAGGTGACCTGGGGAATGGTCTGGGGATTCTCCACAATCCGGGGGTCCGCCATGAGGATGCCGGATACATCGGTCCAGTTTTCGTAGACATCCGCGTCCAGAGCCGCCGCGGCCAGAGCGCCGGTAATGTCGCTGCCGCCCCGGGTAAAGGTTTTGATTTTTCCGTCGGGCAGCTGGCCGTAGAAGCCGGGAATCACCACGCCGGGGCCGGCCACCAGCATCCGCAGGGTTTCGTAGCTGGTTTCCTGGTCCACGCTGCCGTCAAAGCGGAACTTGATCCAGTCCGCCGCGTCAATGAACTGGAAGCCCAGAAAATCCGCCATGAGCCGGGCGGAGAAATATTCGCCCCGGCTGGCCAGTTCGTCCTGGGTGATGGTTTTGTTGTCCAGCTTGGCCTTCAGGGCGGCAAATTCCGGCTCCAGATCGATGGTCAGGTCCAGATCCCGGGCGATTTCCCGGTAGCGGGAGGCGATCATTTCAAAAACGCCGGAGCAGTCCACACCGTACTGGGTGTGGGCATAGCACAGATACAGAAGATCCGTGATTTTGTGGTCCTGCTTGTTGCGCTTGCCGGCGGCGGATACGATCACCACCCGGCGGTCCGGGTCAGCCAGCAGAATGTCCCGGATTTTCCGGTACTGGCCCGCGTCCGCCATGGAGGAGCCGCCGAATTTGACTACTTTCATGTTGTTTACCTCTCTTTACGTAAAGCCCTCTCCCGGGAGAGGGTGGCCTGCAGAAGGCAGGTCGGGTGTGGGATAGGGGACGGTGGGTTCCACAGGCCTTTGCGGATGGAAACCTGGTACCGCCCCACATCCGCCCCAGTCTGAGGACTGGGGCACCTTCTCCCAGGAGAAGGCATTTATTCCGCGAAGGCGGCGATGAATGCCTCCGGATGGCCTTTCAGCCACCGGTGCATCCCGGAAACGGGAACCGCCCTGGTCACGGCGGCGTCGCCCCAGTGGTGTTCGGTCACGGCATCCAGCCAGGGATCCCGGCTGCCCCGGACGTAGTAGCGCAGCATGACGCTGTTGTCTACGGCCGCCTTGGGCCCGTAGCCCCGGTAAAAGCCCTTGCCCACCGTGAAGTCCACACAGTCCTGCACCACATTATACGCGGTGGGATAGCGGCCCGCGCCCTGGCCGAAGAAGCTCTGGCGGCCGGACACGTCCCCCTCCAGGGTGATGAGGTTGTAGTTGGCGGGCACCGCCGCCTCCGGCTGACCCGCGGGGTACAGAGTGGGCTGCACATAGGCGCTGCAGATGCCGTCCCGCAGGTCCGCGGTGGATACCAGCTTGCACACCAGATTGTTGGCGGTGAAGCAGGCCACATCCTGGGCGCTGATCCGGGAAATGCCCGCGGCAGGGACGGCTGCCCGGTCCAGGCTCAGCTGGAAGCCGATGTTGGCCGACACAATCAGCTTGTGCCAGGTATCAATGCCCTCCACATCCGTGGTGGGGTCCGCCTCGGCGTAGCCCAGGTCCTGGGCCTGCTTCAGCGCCTCGGCGTAGCCCAGACCCAGGCGGGTCATGGAGTCCAGAATGTAGTTGCAGGTGCCGTTCATGATGCCGCCCACATGGTGGATGCGCTCAATGCGGCTTGCCCGCTCCAGCTCGCTGAGCCAGCCGATGCCGCCGCCTACGGAGGCGGTGCAGCGCAGATGCACACCCTGTTCCATTGCCAGGGGGATCAGGTCATCATAATAGGTGGCAATCAGAGCTTTGTTGGCGGTGGCAACGTTTTTCCCGGCCAGAATGGCGGCCCGGACATATTCATAAGCCGGATGGAGTCCGCCCATGGCTTCCACCACCGTGTCAATGGTGGGGTCGTGGAGGATGTCGTCAAAATTGTGGGTGACGGCGGCGTCAGGCAGGCTCAGCTCCCGGCGGCACAGAACCCGGACCACCTGCATATCCTCCCGGGGGGAGATGATCTCGTAAACACCCCTGCCTACGGTGCCGAAGCCCAATAGTCCAATTCGCATCATTCTCTCTCCGTTTCTGCAAATGTGTATGCGTAGGAAAAACACTTGCTTTTTTATAACAGTCAGTATATCATATACCTACCAAAAATGCAATTGCAAGGAAATGCAATGGTTTCCCCTTGTTTTCCGTTTCTTTTGTGCATTTATACAGGAGGTTTATCACTATGGACTACATTTCCACCCGGGGCCGTTCCCCCGCCGTTGACAGCGCCCAGGCAGTGCTGCAGGGTCTGGCGCCGGACGGCGGCCTGTATGTACCCAGGGCGCTGCCGGAATTTGACTGGCGGCAGTGCCTGAAATTATCCAGCCAGCAGATGTCCCAGGCCATCCTCACCGCCCTGCTTCCGGACATTCCCAACATGGGGGAGCTGGTAAAACGGGCCTATACCGGTAAGTTCGAAACCGAAGAGCTGACCCCCACCGTGGCCGTGGGCGGGATGCAGGTGCTGGAGCTGTTCCGGGGTCCCACCTCTGCTTTTAAGGATGTGGCCCTGAGTATGCTGCCCCAGCTGCTCACCGCGGCAAGGGAAGAAAAGGGCATCACCCAGGAAATCCGGATTCTGACGGCTACCTCCGGCGATACGGGCAAGGCGGCGCTGGTGGGCTTCCAGGATGTGCCCGGGGTCAGCATCTGCGTGTTTTATCCCCAGGGCGGTGTTTCCCAGGTCCAGCGGGCCCAGATGGTAACCCAGGAGGGGAACAATGTGCTTGTCTGCGCGGTGGAGGGCAATTTTGACGATGCCCAGACCGGTGTCAAGCAGATTTTCCAGCAGGCCCAGGGGCAGGCGCTTCCCTTCCGGCTGTCTTCCGCCAACTCCATCAACATCGGCCGGCTGGCGCCCCAGCTCATGTATTACTTCCGGGCCTACCGGGATCTTTTGGACCGGGAGGTCATCCGGCTGGGAGACCCGGTGGACTTCAGCGTTCCCACCGGAAACTTCGGCGACATTCTGGCGGGCTTCCTGGCCAAGAAGCTGGGCCTGCCTGTGGGCAGACTGATCTGCGCCTCCAACGCCAACAATGTGCTGACGGACTTTATCCGAACCGGCACCTATGACCGCCGCCGCCCGCTGCTCAAAACCACCTCCCCCTCCATGGATATTCTGGTGTCCTCCAATCTGGAGCGGCTTCTCTACCTGCTCTCCGGCGATACGGCCCTGGTGGACGGCCTGATGAAAGACCTTCGGGAGAAGGGCTTCTACCAGGTTCCGGAAGAGCTGCTGACCGCCATCCAGGCGGAATTCGACGGGGACTTCTGCGATGACGCCGGGGCTTCGGAGGTCATCGGCCGGGTGTACCGGGACTATGGCTACCTGATGGATCCCCACACCGCCGCCGGCTGGGCGGCTGCGGAAGCCTACCGGGAAAAGACCGGAAGCAAAAACGCCATGGTGGTGCTCTCCACCGCCTCCCCCTACAAGTTCTCCACCGCCGTGCTGACGGCCATCGGGGGCGACACCCAGGGCAGCGAGTTTGAGCGAATGGACCGGCTGAACGCCATCACCGGCGTACCGGTGCCCAAGCCCCTGGCGGAGCTGCGGGGCAAGCCCCAGCGCCACACCGATGTGATTGCCAAGGACAAGATGATGGATTTTGTCCTGAGCCGGTAACGCCCTATAATACATATGCAGAATCTGCCGTGGAGTTCCACGGCAGATTTGCGTATGAGGGCGGCTGACCCTGGCTCCCTCCATCCGCAAAGAGGCGGATTTAAGGGCAAACGGCCCTCTACTGCCGGTAGAATTCCCCATACTCCGGCGGTAGAGCGGTAGAGTTCCAACAGTCGATAAGCATTTTGCGGTTTGCACTTGCGGGATCCGTTGCTTTTCGGTATAATGGGACCAGAAAAACAAAGGGGGACAGGGCCTCTCGCCGTGTTTTCCTTCGAAACCCGGAGGTAAGTATGTCATTTGTTGTATTTGCGGACGGCAGCGCCAACCTGCCCGCGTCCAAGCTGGAAGGGATCACCCTGCTCCCCTGCACCTACACCGTGGAGGGGGTTCAGAGGGAGTACCTGGGGGATGTGGACAGCTTCGATGATCACGCCTATTACGATCAGCTGAAAAACGGCTGTAAGATCACCACCAGTCTGCTGAACACCCACCTGTTTCTGGCCCATTTCCGTTCCGTTCTGGAGCAGGGGCAGGATGCGGTGTACATCGCCATGTCCTCCGGCATCAGCGGCACCTATCAGGCAGCCGTGCTGGCCAAGCAGGAGCTGGAGGAGGAATTCCCGGACCGGTTTGTGCATATTGTGGATTCCCGGGGCTGCGGCTTTGGCAGCGGTTTGCTGGCCATCCGGGCAGCGGAGCTGAGCCGCATGGGCACCCCGGTCCGTGAGGCGGCGGCGCTGCTGGACGAGGAAGTGCCCCATATGTGCCAGTATTTCACGGTGGATGATCTGAATTTCCTGAAACGCAGCGGCCGGGTCAGCGGCGCCACCGCCATGATCGGTACGGTGCTGAACATCAAGCCCATTCTCTACGGCACCGCCGACGGTCATATTGTCTCCTGCGGCAAGGTCCGGGGCAGGAAAAAGGCCATCGAGGCTTTGGTTCGGATGTACGCCGAAAAGCAGGTGGACGCGGAAAAACGGATCGTGGCCATCTCCCACGGAGACTGCCCGGAGGATGCCAGAGAGTTGGCGGAGCGGGTCAAAGCCATTGCCGCCCCCGGGGAGCTGATTCTGGTCCCCCACGAGCCCTTCTCCGGCGCCCATGTGGGCCCCGGTATGCTGGCCCTGTTTTTCTACGGAAAAGAACGATAAGCACTTTTTCTCCACAGGCGGGTTTCCTGCCTGTGGATTTTTTGCGGGGAAAGAAGGAGTTAGCTGAGTAAGGGAGCGCAAAGCCTTCTCCTGGGAGAAGG
>SAMEA3663230__coassemble_594_pt1 | contig 38377 bp, 32 predicted proteins | sample SAMEA3663230__metabat2_low_PE_017 | metagenome-assembled genome bin SAMEA3663230 (sample SAMEA3663230) | pig gut metagenome | biome: pig gut; feature: pig-associated habitat; material: faeces | place: China | collected 2013
TGGGCATCGCGCTGGCCATGCTGGGCGTTATTGCCTGCCCCATCACCTCCGGCGATACCGCCTTCCGTTCCGCCCGTCTGGTGCTGGCTGACTGGCTGCACCTGGATCAGAAGTCCTGGAAGAACCGGTTGCTCCTCTGCATCCCCGTTCTGGGCATCGGTGCTGTTCTGGGCATCGGCAACGCTCTGGGCAAGATCGACTACAATATCATTTGGCGTTACTTCAGCTGGACCAACCAGACTCTGGCTATGATCGTTCTGTGGGCCGCTTCCATGTTCCTGTTCTACGAGAAGAAGAACTACTGGATCACCGCCGCTCCCGCAACCTTCATGACCGCTGTTTCCATTACTTACTTCATGCTGGGCAACGAGTGCCTGGGCCAGTTCCTGAACAAGGACGGCTACAACACCGCTCTGGCTTATCCTGTGGGCATCATTGCTGCCGCGCTGTTCCTGGGTATCTTCCTGTACTCCATCAAGAAGCGCGATGTGAAGCCTCAGTACGAGACCCTGGGCAAGTAATCCTGTAATCCGCAAGGTGGGGGAGGCTCCTTCCCCACCTTATTCTGTTTTTCGAGGTATCCCATGATTTTTACGCCAAAAAAGCTGGGCTCCAAGACTTTGGAACGGCCCATCCTTTCCGTTGACAAAAAGTTCAGCAAGCGTTTCGGACCCTGCGCGGTGGGTGACGAGGCCCTGTTTTTGAACAGCTTTTACATCGATTGCTATTACTATGTGGCCCTGTCCTGCGTGAAGCGGATTTTTAAGCGGGTGGCCATGAGCAAGGGCGGTTTTACCGGCAAGGGTGTCTTTGGTTCCATTCCCTACCTTGTGGTGGAGCTGGATGACGGAACCGTCAAGCAGTGCAATTTCAAATACGAAAACGATGTGGATATGCTGATTGCCCACGTTTCAAAGCTCCTTCCCAATGTCCCCACCCACAGTGTGGAAGCCGAGCGCCGTCTGAAGGAGAAAAAGGCCCGGGAGGAAGCACGGTATCTGAAGGAGCTGACCCCCAAGGCCCAGGCCAGCCGGGACACGCTGGAAAGTGCCCGGCGGCTGCTGGATTCCTACCCGGAGGAAACCACCCGGCTTTCCGCCTGTGCCAAGGCAAAAAGGGTGAATGAGCGCACCAATCCGGCCTACCGCTGGGTGGCCCTGGCCATTATCGCGGCGGGCACCGCTGCTCTGGCCTACGGGATTTATGTGCTGATCAGGGGGGACAAAACGGGACTGTACTTTGTCCTTCTGGGCTTTGGTGTGGCCTTCCTGTTCTCCGGAACCCAGGTGCTGCCCACTGCCCGGAACAATAAGAAAATCATTGAGGCAGAGTGGGTTTCTTCCATTGAAGCCATGCAGGCGCTGATCCCCCAGGATTTCCCGGTGCCTGCCCGGTATGCCCACCCCATTGTTTTGGACCGCATGATTCGGGTCATTCGGGAGGGCCGGGCCCAGAGCGTCAAGGAAGCGTTGGCTGTGGTAAAGGAAGACCTCAAGAAGCTGGATTCCACTGTTCAGGTTGAGCAGGAGGAATACGACGAGGTGGTGGCCGTCAAGCCCATGTTCCTGTGCCAGCAGTATAAATAAGAAACAGAGCCGTTCCGGCACAGCGGAACGGCTTTTTTGACAGACGGAAAAAAGACACGCTTTCGCGTGTCTTTCGTTTTGGTGGACTTGAAGGGATTCGAACCCTCGACCCCCACAATGCGAATGTGGTGCGCTCCCAACTGCGCTACAAGCCCGTGGCTTTTTCGCTTACCGGTGTATTATAGCTCCTTCGGCCCGGAAAGTCAAGAAAAGAAATGGAAAAATCCGCTCCGCCCAAATGAGCGGAGCGGACAGGGGTTACATGGTAAACTGAATGGCGCAGAAGGCGGCGTAGAGGATCAGCAGCACAACGCCCTGATACCGGGAGAGCTTCCGCTTGGCCAGGGCCGGAAGGGTCAGGAAGGCCATGACGAACAGCATCAGCGGAATATCCAGAACCAGAGAGGCGTTGATTCCCCCAATGGTGCTGGACTGGGGAATCCGGAAGGGAGACAGGGCCATGGAAACGCCGCTTACAAGCACCAGATTGAAGATGTTGGCGCCGATCACGTTGCCCAGAGAAAGGGCGCCGTGGCCCTTGATCAGGGAGGTAATGGCGGTAACCAGTTCGGGAAGGCTGGTGCCCAGGGCCACAAAGGTCAGGGCGATGACGGATTCGGGCACGCCCAGGGCCTTGGCGATCAGGGTGCCGTTGTCCACCAGCAGGTTGGCCCCCACCGCGATCAGGGCGGCGCCCACCACCAGCAGCAGAATGTCCTTGCCCACCGAACCGGGCTTGTCCGGTTCCGGATGGCTGTCGGTTTCTTCCCCGGGGGCGGGATTCCGGAAGCCCTGGCGGATGGTCATATACATATAGACGGCAAACAGCAGCAGCAGGGCAAGGCCCAGCACCCGGCTGAAGTAGCCGGTGAGGTAGGCGTTGAGACAGTAAATCCCGGCGGAAACAAAGAAGAAAAGCACCGGGGTTTTCAGGGAATCCCGGTCCACGGGGCAGGGCCGTACAGCCACGGTAATGGCGGCAATCAGGGCCGTGTTGCAGATGATGGAGCCGATGGCGTTGCCGTAGGCAATCTCGCCGTGGCCCGTCAGGGCGGAGGTGGCGGAAACCATGACCTCCGGCAGTGTGGTGCCGATGGAAACCACCGTAGCGCCGATGATCAGATCCGGCACATGGAACCGCTGGGCGATGCCTGTGGCGCCGTCAACAAACCAGTCGCCGCCTTTGATCAGCAGCACAAGACCCAATGCGAACAACAATACAGGAACAAGCATTCTTTGAAACAACTCCTATGATGATTTAGCGCTGGATTGTGTATTCCACCGGGGTGTCGGCGGGAGCTTCCAGCAGCTGGGGATTTTCCAGCAGTTTTTTGACCAATGCGACGGTGCCGGAATAGTAGTAGCCGTCGGCGATCCGCTCGTCCAGGGTGATGCCCAGGGGCACCACTTCTTTCAGCTCTTCCGTGCCGTCGGGATGGTGGATCATTTTCAGGTGCTTCTTGCCGATGACGATGAAGCAGGAGTTGGTGCCCCAGTTCACCAGATGGTGATAGCCCACCTCCAGGCCGATGGAGCCCAGGTTGGCCAGGAAGATAGCGGCGTGGTTGGGGTCGGAACCCACGATGGACTGGGGAACCCAGCCCCGCTTATCCAGCCACAGAATAAAATCCACGATCCGGTTCAGCAGCCACTGGGGCAGCTTGCACACAAGATCCATGGCTCCCGTGGAGGTATCCACCTGGGTATCGCTTTTGGTGGCGTGGATGACCTTCACAATTTTCTCGTGGAAGGAGTCCAGGGTTTCCTTTTCGTCGTACTCAAAGAAGGCCAGGGCCTCCTCCGACTTGTCGCTGAATTTCTTCTTTACGGTAAAGCCCATGGTGATTTTGTCCCGCTGGTACATTTTTCGGTTGCAGATAAACCGGTTCATCCGGGGCCGCAGCACGAAGGCTTTGCCAATGGCGGCGGCGATCAGGTGGAAGAAGGTGTACTTGTCGGCGGGGTCGCAGTCCACGTTCTTTTTTTCAACGTATGCTTTCAGCGGCGCGTAATCCACATCCACGCTGATAAAGGCTTCGTTGTCCGCCCGGTTGGGCATAATGCCCGGCACAATCCGGTTCATGGAGGGAATGTCCTTCAGCCACACGGCATCCGGCCGGTCTCCCCATTTTTTCTTTTTCTGAGTCATGGTCATTCCTCCAGAATGTCGATAGATGCGCCTATTTTACCAGAATACAAATGCAATTGCAAATCTTTTTTCGCGGGTCCGTTTCTGCGGCGGTTTCCGCCGCCAAATCGACAAAAATTGACAATTTTTTCCAATTCCCTATGGAAGGATTCCCGCATCGGTGTTAAAATGGATGCAGAAAACACCGGGGGGAGGGGAATGAATTGCGCAGGCTGGCTTTTTTGGCTTTGGGCTTTGCCGGGGCAATGCTTGCTCTGACCGGGGTTCTGTGGGCCTATGCCGGGCATTTCTGCGTGGCTGCCGGGGCGGCCTTTGTGCTGACGGCTTTGCTGAGCCTGCGGTTTCAAAAGCTTCGTATTCCGGCGGTGATATTCCTGGGGGCGGTGCTGGCAGGCGCCTGGCTGCTGGTTTTGCAGCGGTGCTATTATGCCCCCTTTTACGAGCTGGATGACCGGACCGTTTCCGGGGAGGTTCTGCTGACGGAAAAACCAACCTCCTCCGATTACGGCTTTCAGGCAACGGGGAGCCTGAACTGGCAGGGAAAACAGTATCCGGTGCAGGTCTATTTAAAGGAGGCTTCCCCGGAGCCGGGGAATATTCTGGAAGGCAGCTTCCGGGTCCGGCTGACCCTTCCCGGCGGCAGCAAGGAGGACACCTACCATCCCGGCAATCGGGTCCTGGCGCTGGTGACCCCCAAGGGCAATGTTCAGACCCTGCCCGGTGATGCCGGGTCGATCCGGTTCTTTCCCGGCCGGCTTGCGGAGCGGATGAAGGAGCTTCTCCGGAGCTGTGTGCCGGAGGCCGCGGCTCCCTTTGCCCAGTCCCTTTTGCTGGGGGATACCTCCGGGCTGGACTACGAGACAAAAACCAGCCTGTCGGTCAGCGGCATCCGGCACATTGTGGCGGTGTCCGGCCTCCATGTGGGGGTGCTCTGCGCCGGGATCTGGTTTCTGACGGGAAAGCGCCGGTTTCTGACGGTGCTTGCGGGCCTTCCGGTGCTGGCGCTGTTTGCCGCCATGGTGGGCTTCACCCCCTCCGTGTGCCGGGCCTGCCTGATGGCGGGGCTGATGATGGTGTCCGGCGCTGTGCGGCGGGAATATGACGGCCTGACGGAGCTGTCCTTCGCGGTGCTTGTGCTGCTGTTTCTCAATCCCTTCGGGGTGCAGGGGGCGGGCTTTCAGCTTTCGGTGCTCAGTGTGCTGGGAATCCTGCTGTTCAAAAACGCTCTGTCCCGCCGGTTTCGGCAGCGCTTTCCGGGGCTTTACGCAAACAGGCTCTTGCGCTGGATTCCGGAATCTCTGAGCGTGACCCTCAGCGCCATGAGCCTGTCCACCCCGGCGGCGGTGTACTACTTTGGTGTGCTGAGTCTGGTGTCGCCGATTGCGAACCTGCTGTGCCTGCCGCTGGTGTCCGTCTGTTTTTACGGCCTGGGGCTGACCTGCGGATTGGGCAGCCTGTATCCTCCTGCCGGGGTACTGCTTGGGCATCTGGCGGCCCTGCCCATCCGGCTGATTCTCTGGCTTGCCAGGGCCCTCAGCCGGCTGCCCCTGGCGGCGCTGTATACGGCAAGCATTTTTACGGTGCCCTTCCTGGTATTTTTCTACCTTCTGGTTCTGGCCCGGCTGCTGACGAGACGGGGAAAGACGGGCCTGTATCTTGCCGCTGCCCTGGCAGGGCTTTCTGTGTGCACGGTGCTGTCTTCTCTGGGACCCCGGCTGGATGAATGCCGCCTGACGGTGCTGGATGTGGGCCAGGGCCAGTGCCTGCTGCTTCAAAGCAGGGGCCGGACTCTGGTGGTGGACTGCGGCGGCCGGTCGGAGGAGGGCGCTGCCGATGCCGCGGCGGAAATGCTGCTGAGCCAGAACATCCCCGGAGTTCAGGCCCTGGCCCTGACCCACTATGACAGGGACCACAGCGGCGGTGTCCGGAACCTGCTTACCCGGGTGAATGCCGGGAGCCTGATTCTCCCCGGGGCGCCGGGGGCGTTGATCCCGGAAGCCTCCGCCCGGCCTGTGACCATCCTTTCGGAGCCCGCTTCCATGGCCCTGGGGGCGGGAACGGTTTGGTTTTATCCCTACTATGGGGCCAATTCCGCCCATGAAAACAGCATGGCAATCTTGTTTGAAACGGAAAACTGTGTTATACTGATTACCGGCGACTGGGATGCCGCGGGGGAACGGGCGCTGCTGGAACATGTCCGGATCCCCCATGCGGACATTCTGGTGGTGGGGCACCACGGCTCGAAGAATGCCGCAAGTCCAGAGCTTCTGGAGGCGGCGGCGCCCGGGGCGGCGGTGATTTCCGTAGGAGCAAACAATTCCTACGGCCACCCCAGTCCCCAGACCCTGGACCGGCTTCGGGAGGCAGGCTGCGCCGTCTACCGCACCGATCAGCAGGGAACCATCATTTTCAGGAGGTAATACCGTGGCAAAAACCGCCCCAAAAGAGGATGCACTCAACAAGCTCAAGCTGGAGCTTCGGAATAAGGAGCTGGGACGGCTGTACGTGTTCCACGGAGAGGAGCTGTTCCTGCTGGAGCACTACCTGGGCCAGGTGAAGAAGCTGCTCCTGGACCCCCTGACGGAATCCTTTAACTACCATCGGTTCCATACCGAAAACTTTGACGCCGCTGCCTTTGCCGACGCGGTAGAGGGGCTTCCCATGATGGCGGAGCATACCCTCATTCAGGTGGAGGACATTGACCTGTTCAAGCTGCCGGAAAGCGACCGGGACCGGGTATCCGCCGCCCTTTCCGACATCCCCGATTACTGCACCGTGATTTTTTCCTACACCGCTGGGGCCTGGAAGCCGGACAAGCGGATGAAAAAGCTGTGGGAGGCCATCAGCAGCCAGGGCCGGATCGTGGAATTTCCCAAGCAGGACCAGAGCCATCTGATCGCCTGGATTACCCGGCATTTCGCCGCCCGGGACAAGAGAATCTCCCCGGAGCTGTGTGCCTACCTCATTGAGATTACCGACGGCACCATGACCTCCCTGATGGGAGAAATCGATAAAATCGCCGCCTTTTCCGGCGCGGATGCCATCTGCAAGGCCGACATTGACGCGGTGACGGAGCCGGTGCTGGACGCGGTTGTGTTCCAGATGACGGATCTGATGAGCGCCGGGCGGTATGACGAGGCCCTTCTGAAGCTGCGCCAATTGCTTATAATGCAGCAGGAGCCCATTCAGCTTCTGGGTGCCATCGGGGCCCACTTCCGCCGGCTGGGCACCGCCCGGACCCTGCTGGACAACGGCAGGAACAGCGCGGAGCTGCAAAAGCTCTGCGGTCTGCCGGACTACCCGGCCCGGAAAACCATGGAGGCAGCCCGGCGGTTTTCCGCCCCCTTCTGCAAAAAGGCGGCCTGTCTGATCCTGGAAACGGACTACAAGCTGAAAACCTCCTATGACGACAGCCGGCGGCTTCTGGAATTGCTGATTCTGGACCTGTCACGGGAGGCGGCCAATGGTTAGAATTCAGGAGGCCATTCTGGTGGAGGGCCGCTATGACAGCAATACCCTGCGGCAGATTGTGGACGCCCCCATTCTGGAAACCTCCGGCTTTGGCATTTTCAAAGACAAAAAGCAGCTGGCCCTCCTGCGCCGGGTGGCGGAAAAGCGGGGACTCATCGTCTTCACGGATTCCGATGGGGCGGGCTTTGTGATCCGCAGCCATATCAAAAGCGCCATTCCCGGCAAATACCTGAAGCACGCCTATATCCCCGATATTCCCGGCAAGGAAAAGCGAAAGTCCGCTCCGGGAAAAGAGGGCAAGCTGGGGGTGGAGGGCATGACCAGGGAGGTCATCCTGTCCGCGCTCCGGGCAGCCGGCGCCACCATAGAGGGGGAAGCGGCCCGGGCCGAAAAGTCCATCACCAAGCAGGACTTTATGGAGCTTGGCCTTTCCGGAGGAACGGGCAGCAGCGAAAAACGGCGGCGTCTGCTGAAAAAGCTGGACCTTCCGGAACACATGAGCAGCAACGCCCTGCTGCAGGCAGTGAATTTACTATACTCGAAAGAAGAGCTCCGGACCCTTTTACTGGAGCTTGAAGGAAACGAAAATGGTTGATATATCCGTAAAAAACGTCAATAAATTCTTTGTCATCGGGGAAAACCTGCTGGAGGACCTGTCCTTTGACATTCAGGAAGGGGAGCGGGTGGCCATTCTGGGCCGCAACGGCTGCGGCAAAACCACCCTTTTCAAAATCCTCACCGGCGAAATGGACTATGACGGCGGGGAGGTCTACGTGAACCCCAATAAAAAACTGGGTCTCATCTCTCAGATTCCCCGTTTCCCGGCGGGCTATACCGTGGAGGACGTGCTGCGCTCCGCATTTACGGAGCTGACCTCCGCCAAACGGAAAATGGAGGCCCTGGAGCAGGCCATGGCCCAGGGGGCCACGGCTGAGCAGCTCCGGGAATACGATGCTCTGGTAAACCGCTTCCAGTCCGGCGGCGGCTATGATATGGATGTGGATGTGGATAAGATCTGCAACGGCCTGGGCATCACGGCGGCCCAGCGGCCCCAGGAATTTGACAGCCTGTCCGGCGGCGAGAAGACCCGGATCAATCTTGCCCGGCTTCTGCTGGAAAAGACGGATATTCTGCTGCTGGACGAGCCCACCAACCACCTGGATCTGAGCAGTGTGGAGTGGCTGGAGAGCTACATCAAGAGCTTTAAGGGCACGGTGCTGATCATCTCCCACGACCGGTACTTCATCGACCAGGTGGCCCAGCGGGTCATCGAAATCACCGACGGCCACGCGGAATTCTACACCGGCAACTATTCCTTCTACATGGAAGAAAAGCAGGCCCGGTTTGATTTGCAGCTGAAGCAGTACGAGCAGGAGCAGGCCAAGCTCAAACAGCTGGGCTATACCGTGGAGCGGATGAAGGGCTGGGGCATCAACAACCGGACCCTCTACCGCCGGGCCATGTCCATTCAGCACCGGATGGAGCGGATTCAGAAAACCCAGCGGCCCAAAACGGAAAAAACCATGAAGGCCTCCTTCGGGGAAAAGGATTTTTCCGGCGACGTGGTGTTCAAAATGAAAAATGTGTCCAAGTCCTATGGGGACCGGGTGCTGTTTTCCGATGTGAACCTCAACGTGGAGGGCGGCGAGCGCATTGCCCTTCTGGGCGACAACGGCACCGGAAAGTCCACCTTCCTCAAGTGCCTGCTGGGGGAGGAGGACTGCGGCGGCAGGATCCAGTTTGGACCCACCGTCAAGTGGGGCTACCTGCCCCAGATCATCCGCTTTGACCATCCGGAGCGGAGCCTGTACGACACCATGCTCTACGAAAAGAACCTGACCCCCCAAATGGCCCGGGACCGGCTGGGCGCCTTCCTGTTCCAGGGGGAGGATGTGTTCAAAACCGTGGGCACCCTTTCCGGCGGCGAGCAGTCCAGGCTGCGGCTGTGTATGCTGATGGATGAAAAGATTAACCTTCTGATCCTGGACGAGCCCACCAACCACCTGGACATTGCCTCCCGGGAATGGGTGGAGGCCGCCATTGAGGAGTTTGAGGGGGTGCTGCTCTTCGTCTCCCACGACCGGTATTTCATTGAAAAATTCGCGGAGCGGATCTGGCTGCTGGAAAACGGCGCCATCCGGGACTTCCACTGCGGGTATCAGAAATACCGCTCCATTCTGGATCACGAGGCCCTGGCCAGAACCCTGCCGAAACCGGAGCCCAAGGTGAAAAAAGAGCGGCCCCGGACGGGAACCAAGGATGGGGAAAAGCTGGTCCGCCGCCTGGAGCGGGAGATTGAAAAACAGGAGAGCCTGATTTCTGAGCTGGACGGCAAAATTGAAGCCGCCGCAGCGGACTACCAGGAGCTGACCCGGCTTCTGGGGGAGAAGGAGCAGGCGGAGGAAGTGCTTCTGGAGCTTATGGAGCAGTGGGAGCAGGCCCAAAGCTGATTTGCAGCGTAGGGGAAAACCGGATAGAGCATTGACAGCCCCGGTGCGGGGCACTATAATACCTATTGAAATAAAAAGCGCCTATCGCGCGTTTAAGGAGAGAATCAAATGAGTTCCTGTAACGGAAATTGTTCCAGCTGCAGCTCCGACTGCGGCGACCGTAAGGCAGAAAGCCTGCTGGCCCAGCTGAATCCCAGATCCAGCGTCAAAAAGGTCATTGCCGTTGTGTCCGGCAAGGGCGGCGTGGGCAAGTCCACCGTCACCTCCATGCTGGCCGTGGCCATGGCCCGGAAGGGCAAGCGTGTGGGCGTTCTGGACGCGGACATCACCGGCCCCTCCGCCCCCACTGCCTTTGGTGTCAACGAGTGCCAGGGCGCCAACGAAGAGGGGCTGTATCCTGCCCTGTCCAGAACCGGCATCCAGGTGATGTCCATTAACCTGCTGCTGGATAACCCCGGTGATCCCGTGGTGTGGCGGGGTCCCGTTATCGCCGGGGCGGTGAAGCAGTTCTGGACCGACGTGATCTGGGAAGACGTGGATTACCTGTTTGTGGATATGCCTCCCGGAACCGGCGATGTGCCCCTGACCGTGTTCCAGAGCCTGCCGGTAGACGGCATTGTGATCGTCACCAGCCCCCAGGATCTGGTGTCCATGATCGTGACCAAGGCCGTCCGGATGGCCGAGATGATGCACATTCCCGTGCTGGGCTTTGTGGAGAACTATGCCTATCTGGAATGCCCGGACTGCGGCAAGAGAATCCATGTGTTTGGGGAGAGCCACCTAGACCGGGTTGCCGAAAAACTGGGTCTTCCGGTGCTGGCAAGGCTTCCCATTGACCCCAAGGTTGCCGAAGCCTACGACAATGGCCGGATGGAGTCCGTGAACACGGAGCTTCTGTCCGGTGTGGTGGACGCCATCGAGAAGGCGGAATAACCCCCTTACAGAATCCAAAAACGTTATTGCGGTCCGGTCCCCGGCCGCAATAACGTTTTTTTTGAAACATCTTCCCATTGGTTGACGGGTGAAAGAGAAAATGGTATAATGTACGCTGAAAAATGGGGGGAGTATGTCCGAGTGGGCAGACTGCGGTATCCCCGAAACGGAACCAGGATGATAAATGCTTCGGCATAGGCCATAAGGAGGAAATGGATATGGAAGAATCCCAGAAGAAAAAGCGGAATTACCGGGCGGTATTTCTGCGCGTCAGTCTGATACTTGTGGATATTCTGGCGGTAAACGCCGCCTATTTCATTGCGCTGCTGGTCCGGTTTTATGTAAATTCCGAATTCAGCAGCTGGGCGCTGTGTTATATACCGGCCTTTCTCCAAATGGCCCCCTGGTATACCATTGCCTGCCTGCTTATCTTTGCCTCCTTCCGGCTGTACAATACCCGCTGGAAATATGTGGGCCTGTCCGACATGAACCGGATCTTTCTGGCCTGTGTTCTAACCAGTGTGGTGCAGGTGGTGGGATCGCTGCTGTTTGTCAAAAGAATGCCCATTTCCTACTACGGCATCGGCGGATTTTTGCAGTTTGTGCTGATCTGCGTCAGCCGGTTTTCCTACCGGATTGTGTCCCTGGAAGTGGACCGTGCCAAGGCCCGGAAGCGCAATGAGGGCAGCTGGATCAACGTGATGGTTGTGGGTGTGGGCGAAACGGCCCATGTGGTGCTCAAGCATCTGGAACGGGATACGGAAAGCACGGCCAGAGCCGTGTGTGTGGTGGACTTCCGGTCCGATGGCTTCGGCGACCTGATGGAGGGCGTCCCCGTTCTGGGCGGCATTGAAAAAATCCGGGACGGGATTCAGAAATATGCCGTGGAGTGTGTGATTCTGGCGGATACCACCATGCCCCAGCCGGTTCGGAGTCAGATCCGGAACATCTGCGAAGAATTGGGCCTGGAGGTTCAGGATTTCGCGGGCTATTTCCAGGACAGCAGAGGTCCGGTGACCATGCGGGGGCTCATGGAATGCGCCACGGGAGAGATTGAAGTGGTTTTGAACGGAGCGCACAAGTGCTACCCCAATGGGGAGCAGGCGCTGACCTCCGTCCCCGGAAAGAATATCATCAAGGCGATTTCCGCCAGGAACAGCCGTCTGGTGGTGGAGCTGCAGCCGGATGTTCTGGTTCCCAACGATGTAAAAGAGGACTGGGTTCGTTCCTACGAACAGGAAAACGGTGAGGATATCAGCTTCTTCTGATCCCGCGGCGGGGACCGGGGAAGATGATTTCGTCGAATGGGAGATTGAGAGATATGGCTTTTCAGCGAAAAAATGATTTCACGCCCTTTCCCAATAAAGTCTGGCTGGCAACGCCCACCATGCATGGGGAAGAGCTTACCTACATCACGGAAGCCTACGAGACCAACTGGATGAGCACCGTGGGCAAAAACATCAACGAGGTGGAGCGCATCGCGGCGGAGCAGTCCGGCATGAAGTATGCCGTGGCGCTGTCCTGCTGCACGGCGGCGCTGCATCTGTGCGTCAAGTTCGCCGGGGAAAAGCTCTACGGCAAGCCTGCCATCAGCCACGGCGCCCTGGAGGGCAAGCGGGTATTCTGCTCGGATATGACCTTTGCGGCCACCCTGAATTCCGTAGTCTATGAAGGGGGCATCCCCGTCTTTATTGACACGGAATATGAATCCTGGAATATGGACCCGCTGGCGTTGGAAAAAGCCTTTGAACTCTATCCGGACACCAGGCTGGTGATCTGCGCGGAGCTCTACGGATTCTCCGGCAACATCCGCAGAATCAAGGAGATTTGTGAAGCTCATGGGGCGCTGCTCATTGAGGACGCGGCCGAAGCCATGGGCGCCACCTGGGAGGGGCAGCCCTGCGGCAGCTTTGGCGACTATTCCGCCGTTTCCTACAACGGCAATAAGATCATCACCGGCTCTTCCGGCGGCTGTCTGCTGACCTGTGACCAGGAGGTGGCTGCCCAGGCCCGGAAATGGTCCACCCAGGCCCGGGAAAACGCCGCCTGGTATCAGCACGAGGAGGTGGGCTATAACTACCGGATGTCCAACGTGATAGCCGGCGTCATCCGGGGCCAGTATCCCCACCTCTATGAGCATATCGCCCAGAAAAAGGCGGTATACCGGCGGTATAAAGAGGGACTGAAGGATTTGCCTGTGCGGATGAACCCCTATGATCCGGAAAAGTGTGTGCCGAATTACTGGCTTTCCGCCATGATCATCGACAAAGATGCCATGTGCAGCCAGGTCCGCGGCGAAAACAAGGCCTCCTACACCCCGGAAAAAGGCAAGTCCTGCCCCACGGAGATTCTGGAGGTTCTTTCCGGCCTCAACGCGGAGGGCCGCCCCATCTGGAAGCCCATGCACATGCAGCCCATGTACCGGCTTCACGAGTTCATCACGGTTTCCGGCTCCGGCCGGAGCGCCGGGGGCCCTGTCCATGATGTGGGCGCGGACATTTTTGAGCGGGGCCTGTGCCTGCCCAGCGATAACAAGATGACTCCGGAGCAGCAGAAAAAGGTCATTGATGCCATCCGGGCGTGCTTTGAATAAAAACAAACGGGAGAAAACATATGGAGCGTGTGAAACATAAACCCTATGGTCCCTATGAAAAATACTTCAAGCGCCCGCTGGACCTGCTCTGCGGCCTTCTGGCGGTGGCGGTGTTCTGGTGGCTGTATCTGATTCTGATCATTCTGGGCGCCATTTTTATGGGCGGCAACCCCTTTTTCACCCAGGAGCGGCCGGGAAAGGATGAGAAGATCTTCAAGCTGATCAAGTTCCGCTCCATGGACAACCGAAAGGACAAGGACGGTAATCTGCTGCCGGATGAAGTCCGGCTCAATAGATATGGCCGTTTTATCCGGAAAACCTCCCTGGATGAGCTCCCGGAGGCATTCAACATCATCAAGGGGGATATGAGTGTGATTGGCCCGCGCCCACTGTTGGTTCAATACTTGCCGTTGTATTCTGAAGCCCAACGACATCGCCACGATGTTCGTCCGGGCCTGTCCGGATATGCGCAGGTGCACGGAAGAAACTCCATCTCTTGGACGCAGAAATTTGCGCTGGATTGCGAGTATGTAAACAGGATCACATTCTGGGGTGATGTAAAAATTATCTTTCAGACGGTAGGAAAGGCATTTATCAGGCAGGAGGGTATTTCCTCCAAAACCTGCGATACCATGGAAAGTTTTAATGGTGTGAACTAAGAGGTTGTGGTACTTATGCAGACACCGTACTTTCTAATTCATGAGAATCTCCTTGATGAAAATGTAATGGCGTTTCAGAAGGCACTGTCGAAGTGCTGGCCTAACTCGCAACTTTCTTATTCTGTAAAGACAAATTCGTTACCTTGGTTACTTGAGCATCTGAGAGACATGAAGGTATTTGCCGAGGTCGTTTCAGACGAAGAGTATCAGCTCGCACTTCTGTGCGGCTATACAGATAACAGAATCGTATTTAATGGTCCCATCAAGGGGGGCGAAATGATAAAGCGTTCCTTGCTGAATGGTGCAGTTGTCAATATGGATTCAGAAAACGATTTGCGCATTTGGGAAGAAAACAGGAATACCAAAGCAGTTGTCGGCATTAGAGTAAATGTTCCACCGGAGGTTTTCAATGTCAATGACATCGGATACGCAGAAGATGGTTTTCGCTTTGGGTTTTCAGAAGAAAATGGAGCGTTAGAAAAAGCACTGCAACGGATTGGTAAAGTGGATGTGGGGCTACACCTTCATTGTAATAGCGTTACCAGGGCGAAGGAAGTGTACATTGCAATCGCCAAGTATGCTGCGGGAATTATCAAAAAATACAAGTTGATTCCTGCATACATTGATATGGGTGGAGGCTTTTTTGGTGGAGTTCCGGGAAAAACAACCCCAGAAGAATATATTCAAGCGATTGCCGAGGAATTTCAGGGTGTTGTTGATTTCCAGAAAACCAAGTTGATTATTGAGCCAGGTTCGGCAATTATTGGTTCTGTTGTAGATTTGCACACATCAGTATTGGATGTGAAGGATACGAATCATGCTCGGATTGTGACTACGGATGGAAGCAGAATTCATATCGACCCATTGTGGATTAAGCGCAGTTATATGCACACCCTTCAGGCGAAATTATCCGAAAAGTTTTCCAAGCAGGTAATCTGCGGTTATACCTGTATGGATCATGACAGGCTTATGGTAATTGAAAATGAAAATGAGCTGTCTGTCGGAGACCAAATTGTATACCACAGAGTTGGGGCTTATTCTATGACTTTTGGTGGAATGTTTATTAGGTACTATCCGGAGGTATATGTAGAGTCAAACTTGGGATTTGAATGTGTGCGTAAGCGGATAAACCCAGAGGATTATGTCGTGCTGCAAAAATAAGATGATGTTGAAGTATAAGATTAAATGACAAGGGGAGAGAAAAAATGAATAATGTGCTGGTTTTAGGTGCAACCGGAAATTTAGGTGCATATTCTGCATTGGCCCTCAAAAAAGCAGGTTTTGATGTAATTGCCGCAGGACATAGGAAATCAGATAACGGTTTTTTTGCCGATCACGGTATCCGATATGTGTCCATAGATATCACAGATAAGGATAGCTTTGAGGTTCTTGCAAATGAAAAAATAGATATTGTTGCGGATTTTGCCGGTGAATTACCGTCTCGCTGTGCTTTTAATCCACAGGCTTTGGTGCGCAGCATTACTGAGGCAACGCTGAATGTTCTTGAGTTTATGCGCAAGGTTGGAGCAAAGAAAATTATTTTCCCGACTACGCCGTATGACTTGTTTTATTTGCATGAAAATGGAGTGCCGATTGATCCGGATGCTCAGAGATCCTATCCGGCCAATAATGACCACACGGTTTATGCAATAGCCAAAAATGCGGCGGTTGATTTGATTGAGTACTATCACAATGCGTATGGTTTCAGTCGGTTTATTTTGCGGCATTTTACAATTTATCAGTACCATCCCAACGCTTACCACTTCGCGGATCACAAGATGAGAAAAATGCCGTATAGATCGTTGATAGACAGAGCAGCTGCTGGTGAGCCGATTGCTGTATACGGTGATCCGACTCGTGTTAAGGAAATGGTCTACATTAAGGATTATACCAAGGTTGTTGTTGCCGCTGCTGAGTCCGAATTAGAGGGTGGCTTCTACAATATTGGTTCTCCAACGAGAGTGTCTCTGGACGAGATGATTCGCGGAATTGTTGAGGTCTTTTCACCTGATGATAACAAGTCTGTGGTGTCTTACGATCCTTCGAAGCCGGATACATTACAGTCTATGCTTGATTGGAGCAAAACAAAGCGGGATTTAGGCTATGAGCCCGAATATGATTTTGTAACCATGATGAAGGATTTTAAACGCGAAATGGTATCCGAACCGATGGCGAAGCTGTGGGGCACAGGCGCATATTATGATGATCTGTATAAGGATCAAGTATAAATTAGGAAGAAGGATTCATAATGAATATTCTTTTTTGCAGTGTTGGCAGACGGTGTGAACTGCTGAAAGATTTTCGTAAAACAATGGGCGAATCAGGAAAGATTGTCGTAACTGATTTGAGCATTTATGCCCCAGCTGCCTATTTTGCGGATAAATTCTACCAGGTTCCAAGGATTGATGACCCCACATATATTTCTACGATTCTTGATATTTGCCGCAAGGAGAAAATCAATGCAGTTACAACCTGTATTGACCCGGAAATCATGCTTCTTGCTGAGCACAGAGCAGAGTTTACAAAAATTGGAGTTGAGGTGCTGGCTCCTTATGAGGATACAGCCAGAATTTGCTTTGATAAATTCAAAATGTTCCAATACCTCACTAGCAAAGGAATTAGGACAGTTCCAACCTATGGTGATCTAGAAAGCTTCTGTAAGGCGGAGAAAGAAGGCGAGATTTGCTTCCCTGTTTTTGTGAAGCCGAGAGAAGGTAGCGGTTCTGTGGGTGCAAGAAAGGTGTCCAACATGATGGCACTTGCCGAAGCGATGGAGCAAGACCCCAGCCTGATTATTCAGGAGTTTATGGGCGATGCTGTGGACATGGATGCTGACATCTATATTGATACCATTTCACATAAACCAGTGGCGTTGTTCAGTAAGCGGAAGCTGGAAACCAAGATTGGTGGAGCAAGTAAGACGATCTCTTTTAAAGATCAGAAACTGATTGATTTTGTTTGCGGTGCATTGAATGCGTTTAAGTTTAATGGGCCAATTGATATGGATCTGTGGTATCGGAATGGTGAGTATTATATTTCCGAAGTAAATCCCCGTTTTGGCGGCGCATATCTCCATGCCTATGGCGCCGGTGTTGATTTTGTAAAGCTCATTGAAAAAAATGTTGCCGGTGAGGAAAACATTGCTGAGTTTAATAACTACGATGACAATGTCGTAATGATGATGTACGACAGCGTTGTGATCCAGAAAATTGAGGGAAAATAGAATTTTCTGTATTAAAAATTTATGAGGGAATATGAATGAAGAAGATTTGCTATGTTGCAACAATACCGGGAACGATTGAATCCTTTTTTATTCCACAGTTGCGGTATCTTTCTGAAAATGGATATAGCGTGACGGTGGTATGCGCATATAGCGATTCTTTGCAGATTCAACTAGGCGGTAAAGTCATATTTCACTCGATAGATATTCCCCGTGGGATTTCTTTTGCGGGATCGGTTAAGGCTATTCAAGAGTTGACAGCTTTTTTTAAGTTAGAGCAATTCGATTTAATTCAATACTCAACTCCAAATGCAGCATTTTATGCATCCATAGCAGCAAAAGCAGTAGGCTGTAAAGTACGAAACTATCATCTGATGGGACTGCGTTACCTGGGGGCATCGGGGATGGGCAGAGCGATTTTGAAGACAATCGAAAAAATCGCCTGTGCCAATTCCACGTCCATAGAGTGTGTCAGCAAGTCCAATATGGAATTGGGAATCCGGGAAGGCCTCTTTCCCCGGGAGAAGGTCACCGTTGTCTGGAACGGAAGCACCGGCGGCGTGGATCTGGCAAAATTTGATTACGCCAGGCGTGATCAGTGGCGGGGGGAGATCCGTGGGGAACTGGGGTATTCGGACAAGGATTTCGTATACGGCTTTGTGGGAAGAATTACCAGGGATAAGGGCATAAACGAGCTGCTGGAAGCCTATTTTAGGCTAAATTCGGATGCGAAGCTTCTTTTGGTGGGAGAAATAGAGGATGAGCAAACGCTGAATCAGGAGCTCTTTGAAAAGGCGAAGAAGGATTCAAACATAGTGATTCACAATGCGGTTTCGGATATTGAGCGGTACTATGCCGCAATCGATGTGCTGATCCTTCCCAGCTATCGGGAGGGGTTTGGCAATGTTGTGATCGAAGCGGGGGCGGTGGGCACACCGGCCATCGTTTCCCATATTCCCGGCCCCATCGATACCATTGATCCCGGCGTAACCGCCCTGACGGTTCCTGTCAAGGACGTAAAAGCACTGGCAGATGCAATGGGACGGATGCGACAGGTAGATTATGTAAATATGGGCCGCAGCGCCGCCCGGTTTGCGAAAGAAAAGTTCGACAGCAGGGTGCTGTGTGAGAAAATACTGGAGAGAAAACAAACGCTCCTCAATACATATGAGCGTGATTAGGAACATCTAAAAACATACTGAATTTGAAAGTGCAGCAGAGAATTTGTGGAGGAAATACCTATGAAAAGGGTAATAACATATGGAACATTTGATTTGCTCCATTATGGGCATATCAATCTTCTGAGACGTGCTAAGGCATTGGGAGATTATTTGGTTGTTGCTGTTTCAACAGATGCCTTTAATTGGGAAGAAAAACACAAGAAAACATATTTTTCATACGAGCAAAGAAAACAACTGCTTGAATCGATTCGCTATGTGGATCTTGTAATACCGGAAGAAAGCTGGCAACAAAAAAGATCGGATATGCATGAGTATCATATCGATACATTTGTTATGGGGGATGATTGGAAAGGGAAATTTGATTTTTTGAAAGAAGAAGGCGTAGAGGTTGTGTATTTGCCCCGTACCCCGGAAATCAGCAGCAGCCAGATAAAAAAGGATTTGAATGATGTGAATGCTCTGGGCGGGAATAGCAAAATGAACCATGATGATATCAATACGGATCCTGGAAATCTGAGAGGAAACAGTGGTGGCTGTGCATGAAGCAACTGAAATATATGGTAAAATATTCCCCGCTGATTTATTCGCTGTATTATTATGTTGTTTCAGCTTTCTTGAGACTTGCGGGACTATTCATTAAAACAGACCCCAACATGATCCTTTTTAATAGTTTTGGCGGGAGAAAATTCGACGATAGCCCCCGGGCTATTTTTGAAGAAATGCTTCGGGATGAAAGATTTCGTCATTATTCGTTTGTTTGGGCATTGGATAGGCCCTGCGATTTCGATCTGCCCGAACGCGCGAGAGTGGTAAAAGATTATTCAATCTCTTTTTTCCTTTGCGCACTTCGGGCAAGAGTATGGATAACAAATTCGTCGATGGAGCACGGCCTTTGCTTTAAGAAGAGAAACACGATATATTTTAACACATGGCATGGTTCTGCGATAAAATATCTTGGCGATGATGTCAGGAAAGAAGGAAAATCTTTTAAAGGAAAGGGCAGTTCAAAGGAAGATGCCTTTTTTACACAAGGTGAGTACGATGAATATGTTTTTGAACGTGCCTTTCATATGGACAAAACCTTATTCAAGCGTTTTGGTCTTCCAAGAAATGATGAACTTGTCAATTACTCTGAGACAAGGGTTTCTCAGATAAAAAAAGATCTGGGGATTGATCAGGAAAAGAAAATCCTGTTATACGCACCTACGTTTAGAGAGTATTGCAGAGATAATGGCAATCAAATTATTCAGGATGTGAAAATCGATTTAACACGCTGGGAAAAAGAAATGGGGGATGCGTGCGTCCTCCTGATCCGGGCGCACTATGAAGTGGCAAAAACGCTGAACATTTCAGCTAATCAAAGTGTATTGGATGTGTCTTCCTATCCACATTTAAATGATCTGTTGATCATTTCGGATGCACTCATATCGGATTATTCATCCATTTTTTTTGATTACTCGATTCTGCATCGCCCAATGCTGTGCTATGCATACGATTATGATGAATATCTCAAAAACAGGGGAACATACTTTGATATCAAAGAGAAGCTGCCATGTGATGTAATTGAGAATGAGGATGGGTTATTTATCGAAATAGAAAGAATGTTTCAAAATTATGAAAAGATGTGCGAAAAAACAGCACGGTTTCAAGGGGAATTTATTACAGAATATGGAGCGGCGTCAAAAAAGACCTGTGATTATTTGGCGGAAATTTTAGAATGAGAACGGTGTATTGCATATATGAACATTCTTTTTTTCTCACAAGCGGCCTGGGACAATAAGAATTCAGTTGGGAATACCTTTTCAAACTTGTTTGAAGGAGATATTTGGTCGAACGATATGTTTTTTCATATGTTCGCCCGAAAAAAGGTGCCGGATAATCGAATAAAAGCATACTATTATCATATTTCGGCAGCTGACATTGTAAGGGGATTACTAAAGAATCAGAACAAGGCACAAGAGTCCTTTGAAGAGGGCGGTCACAAACAGGCTTCCGTAGAAAACGCGGATCAAAAGGAACAAAGGCACATTGATAATTTGCATAAGGGCAATCATGAATTCCTGTATTACTTGCATGAAGCGGTTTGGAGAAGCAGACTCTGGCGTGATAAGCAGTTCGATCGGTTTATAAAAAAGGCTTCACCGGATATTCTGTTTGCCTTTGCAACGAGCCCCTATATTCTCTGGCCGCTGATCCAATATCTGAAGAAACACACAGCCTGTAAAGTGGTTTTGCTGGTAGCGGATGATGTGTACGGCAGCTATGACCGCTGCGCGTTTTATCGCAGGGGATACCTGAGGCGGGAGTTGGAAAACTGCATTCTTGCGGCGGACAAGCTCTACGGAATATCGGATGAAATGTCCGAACTGTATGCCAACCGATTCGGAAGGCCTGTTGCAACGCTGTATAAGGGTTGTGATCTTACGATGGAGCCGAAGCAATACCTGAATCAGCCCCTGCGGTTTGTTTATGCCGGCAACCTGCTGTGGGGAAGGGCGGATACTCTGGCGCAGGTAGCGGAGGCTCTGGAAAAGATCAATCAGGACGGTCAAAAGGCGGTGCTGGAGGTCTATACGGGTACAACCGTCACGGAAGAGCTTCGGCAAAGGCTGGAAAAAGACAGCACCTCCCGGATCATGGGATCCCGCCCCTACGAAGAAATCAAGCGCATTCTGCATGAGGCGGATGTGGTGCTTCATGTGGAATCCTTTGAGAAAAGCCAGCAGGAAACGGTCCGGTATTCCTTTTCAACGAAGATTATCGACTGCCTGCAAAGCGGCGCTCAGGTTTTGGGCATTGGCCCAGCGGGCATTGCATCCATTGAATATCTGAAAAAGGTGGATGGCGCCGCTGTGATTGACCGGCAGGAGCGGGTTATGGAAGCAGTGGAAGACTTAATCCGGCAGGGAACGATGCCCGAGAACGCAAAGCGAACCAGACAGTACGCACTGCAAAAGCATGAACGCAATGCGGTTCAGGAAAAGCTGCGGAATGATTTTGAAACCCTGTTGTCAGAAATGCCCCTATCTCCCGCTCAGGAAGGATAGATTCTATGCCGACGAAAATTGTCCAGATCAACACCACCTGCCGAGAATCATCCTGCACAATAACGAGGTTTTATAGAGATGAAAGTTCTTCAAATCAACGCGGTATATGAGAAGTTCAGTACAGGACGTCTGGTGAAAGAATTGCACGAGACCTTGCAACAAAAAGGCGTGGATTCTTATGTTGCTTGTCCGCATTTGGGAAATCTGCATGACAATGCATTTCGGATAGGTGATGGTCTGGACTGGAAAATACATGCTCTTCTTTCAAGAGTGTCAGGAAAACAAGGGTATTTTTCCCGAAGAGCGACTCAGAAGTTACTTGCATATATGGATGATATACAACCTGACATTGTTCATTTGCATAATTTGCATAATAATTATTTAAACCTTCCTATGCTTTTTCGATATTTGGAAGAACATAAAACCGCAGTTGCTGTGACGCTGCATGATTGTTGGTGCTTTACCGGCAAGTGTACATATTATATCGAGCATAGTTGCCAGAGGTGGCAGGATCACTGTGGGGAATGTCCTGCACGGAAATCTGGCAATAGAAGTTGGTTTTTCGATTTTAGTGAAAGCCTGCGAATGGATAAGGCGAAATGGTTTTCGTCAATTAACTCATTGGCAGTTATTGGTGTTTCAAAGTGGGTTACCGAGGATGCAGCTCAATCGATCTTGAAAAATGCGTCGGTGATTCAGTGTATTTATAATTGGATTGATCTGGAACAATTTAGACCATGTAATTGCCAAAAACTTAGGGAAGATTTGGGGCTTGCGGACAAGTTTATTGTTCTCGGTATTGCAATGAGTTGGATTCCGCTAAAAGGAATCCATATATTCCACACTTTGGCAGATTTGCTGCCGGAAGATTGTCAAATAGTTCTGGTTGGCGATGACTCTTTAGTTGCGGAGAAGCATCCTAAAATTAGATATGCGGGAACAATCCATGATACGGATTTGCTGGCAAAATATTATGCTATGGCGGACGTTTTTGTGAATCCGACAGTACAGGAAACCTTTGGAATGACAACAGCAGAAGCCATGTCCTGCGGCACGCCTGTGGTTGCCTATAACGGAACCGCCACACCGGAGCTGGTGGGAACGGACGGAAGCTGCGGCTATTTGATTGATGAGAATGATGCACAGCTTTACTGCGATAAGATATTGCAAATAAAAATGAAATCCAAGAGTACTTTTAGTAAAGCGACCCGTAGCAGGGCAGAAAAGCTGTTCTCAAAAGACAAGAACATACAAATGTATTTTGAGATTTATGAAAGACTACTGAAGAATGAACGAAGTGTAAGAAAATGAGAATTTTGGTCCTTTCAAATGAAGTTTGGAATGGCAGCGGCTATTGGATTAACTGTGATTGCATTCATGTTTGAAGATAAGAAAAGAAATTTATTATGTTTCCTATTTATTTGTATAGCATCTTTATTTCATATCTCTGCCCTACTGGCCTTAGTATATTTTGTTGTCCGTAAAGTTTCAGTTACTAAGCAGGTTTTTTGGGGCAAGACGGAGATGAGCGTTATTGGAAATATTATAAGGCAATCTTCCTTTCTGCGGTTTTGTTGCCAATAGTAAGAATCAATCTTGCCTTGTTTAGAATATATACATATTTTTCGATATATGAAGGTCTTTTTATACCATTAATGCTGTCCAAAATAGATCATAGAATGATAAAAGCAATTGGTTATATGGGGTATTTTGGAGTGTATTTGTATCTCTTCTTCACTCAGAGTGCAGCAAGTTCATTAAAAGCAACACCATATATGTTTTTTTGAATGTGAGGTGTTTTATGAAAAAAATATATTATATCGGTCATTATAGTGATCCGTCCGGTAACAGCAAACGAAAAACTGCTCCAGCAGCCGATACAAAGATGGACTATATTATTAGCAGTCTGAAGAAAGTTGGGTATGATGTTGAGGTGCTTTCTTTTTGTGTTGATGATGATAGGAAATCTGTCTTTGAAAAAAAGTCGGGGTATGAGATCGAAAAAAATGGAACCCATGTGGTTTTCTTTACAAATTACACATCAAAATTTCGCATTCTCAGGGTTATAGGGAGAGCGTTCTCTTGGATCAAAATAAGGAAGTATTTATGTAAAAAATGCTTGGGAAATGAGAGCAAGGTTGTAATCTATCATTCGTTAGGTCTGTTGAAGGTCATAGATTTATTCGATAAAAAGAAGAAAAGATTTATACTTGAAATGGAGGAAATATATGCTGATGTGATTGGAAAAACCAAACTCCGAAAAAAGGAAATTGCGGCTGCACATAAAGCAAATGGTTATATTTTCCCTACAAAAATGCTTAATTCAGAAATCAATAACGAAAACAAACCATTTGTGATTATACACGGGACATATCAAGTAGAGATGGATAGAAAATGCGGGATTTTCAATAAGAACTTGCAGACGGATGAAGATAAGATAATTCACTGTGTCTATGCAGGTACGCTTGACCCTCGAAAAGGTGGGGCTGTAGCCGCCGCCGCCGCCGAATTCTTACCTGAAAACTATCACGTCCATATTTTGGGATTTGGTTCCGAGCAAGAGATTCAGAATATGAAGGATCGGATTTTGAATATTGCATCCCGGGCGAAAGCGAAGGTTACCTACGATGGTCTGCTGTACGGTGAGGATTACATTCGTTTTATCCAAAGCTGCGATATTGGCTTAAGCACCCAGAATCCCGATGCGGCGTTTAACGCAACCTCCTTTCCCAGCAAGATTCTGTCCTACATGGCAAACGGTCTGCGGGTAGTCAGCATTCGGATTCCCGCCATTGAGCAGTCTGCTGTAGGAGATGCTCTGTTTTATTATGATAGACAGACACCAGAGGAAATTGCGAAGGCAATTCTTGCCGTCAATCTGACGGCGGACGATGATCCCCGGAAAACAATTTCTGTTTTGTCGGACAGGTTTGAGCGGGAGATAAGAAAATTACTGGAAGGAGAATTGTGATATGAATCAGGAACCGATGTTGAGTGTTATCGTACCGGTATACAAAACTGAGGCATATCTTCCGGAGTGTATTGAAAGTATACTGAACCAAACCTATGAAAACTTTGAGCTGATTCTTATTGACGATGGTTCCCCGGATAGTTGTCCGGCGATATGTGATACATATGCGAAAAAAGACCCGAGAATCATCGTCATGCATAAAGAAAATGGGGGCGTTAGTTCTGCAAGGAATGAGGGAATTCGGCAGTCAAGGGGAAAGTATCTCATATTTGTTGATTCTGATGATTATCTTGAGAACAGAATGTTCGAAGTAATGCTCCGTGGAGGCGGAGCTGGGGTTGATTGCATTTGTGCCAGCATACGTTATGTCTATCAGGATGTTTCCCGAAATACAGATTGCCCACTGCCCAGCGCTTCTATAGAAATGCCGGAAGAGATGAACCACTATTTCGGTCAGATCCAGGATAACCATGGGTTTAGTGCTCCTGTTGCAAAGTTATATAAAAGGGATTTGATCCTGGAGAAAAAGCTGGAATTTGATCAGAATTTCTCGATCATCGAGGATGGAATATTTGTAAGTTCCTATTTGAAGCACTGCCGGCGTTGTGTGTTCTTAAGTGATATTTTGTATAATTATCGTCAGGCAGAGGAAGAATCACTGATGAAGCGTTTTCATCAAAATGCAGATATGGCATTGCTGGCATATTACGAACAGACAAAATGGGTGAAGGAGATTCTTGACGAAGAGAACAAGGAAAGGTTTGATTACAGGGTCTGCTCCTTGTTTATCTCTTTCGTTATGCAAATCTATTATCGGTCTGCTTTGACCTTTCTTGAAAAGTATAGGCTGCTGAAACGGTATGCTGCAGTAGGGAAAACAGTAGTTTGCAGAAATGTCATAATAGATTTTGCCCTGAAGCATAGGATCCTTCAGTTTCTTCTGCTTAATAATATGACATTTTCTGCACATCTGCTTCTCTATTTTCATAATGTGATTCGAAAACAGTAAAATCAACTGCAGTCAGCTGCTGCGCCCTAAATAGTACACAAAGGAAAGAGGTATAAGGGGTGAATATTCTATTTCTCACCAATGATCTGTATCCATATCAAAATGCAAATTCAGAAATTGCATATCGGGTTGCTCACGAAATCTCAAAATACGAAGATTGCCATGTCTCGATTTTGGGGTTTAATCGCTCAGTGGATACTGTTTTTCCGGATCCGTTTAAAGACATTGAGACCATACGCATGGGAGCGGTAACGGAATACATGCACATTGTAATGACGGCACCGAATGCAGTAAAACGAATCCTGAATTTGCTTCAATATCCGAAAAGCTTTCGCTGTTATTGGCGTGCAAGAAAGGGAGACAAATATTGGCTGGCGAAGGAATATCGACGCGAGATTCTGGATATTCTTCGTCGGAAACAGGTCGACTGCATCATTGCCTTTTCAGCGCCAGTAGATACATTGCTTGCACTTGCCGGATTGGATTGTTCCATCCATCGAATCGCCTATATGTTGGATCCTTGGTCGTCTCATTATAAAAACGCAGATGACCCGGGTGTACGGGAGTTGGAAGCCCGGGTTGTAGCGAAAATGGATCGAATTATCACCCTGGAAATGTACAAGCGAGATTATCAGATCCACGCGGATGCGGAAACCTTGAAAAAGATTGTCACGGTGGAGTTCCCCAATGTGATGGAACACGCCCCACAGAAAAAAATCGCTGGATTTGATGATGGCCGGATTCATTGTGTGTTCGCGGGAGCTCTGTACCACGACATCCGGAAACCAGACTATATGGTAAATCTTTTTGGAAAGCTGCGGGACAAAGGCATTGTCCTGCATTTGATGGGGGTCCAATATGGAGGGAGCCTTCTTCCGGACCCGTTGCCCGAAAATATCGTCTATCATGGAAAGCTGCCCAGTGATGAGGCAATGCAATATATGCAGTCCGCCCATATTCTGGTGAACATTGGAAACACCATCCTGAATCAGATGCCAAGCAAGCTGTTAACATATATTTCGTTTGGAAAACCAATATTGAATATTGTAAAAAGCAGAAATTGTCCAACATTAAAATTTACAGAGAATTATCCATTGGCTTTGGATATTCTGGAGACAGTTGAATTGCGGGAAGAGGATTATGCGATGGCGGAAACGTTCATTCTTCAAAATGCCTCGAAGAATATTCCCTTTGAAAAAATCAAGGATTTGTATCGGGAGTGTACACCGGAGTACGTTGGCCACAAGGTATACGACACTCTATGTGAGGTTATTCAGTCAAAATGAAGAAAAAGCGAAGCGTACTTAATGTGCTCAGCAGCTTGCTCAGTCAGTTGTCGTCCTTGGCCTTGGGACTGATTATTCCCAGGTTGGTTCTTGTGAATCTTGGCTCTGAGTCAAACGGGCTGATTACTTCCATTAATAATGTTTTGACTTATGTCGCACTTCTGGAAGCCGGCGTAGGTGCCGCATCCATGCAGGCGCTGTATAAGCCGATTTCAGAGCAAGATACCAAGGAAATAAACGCCATCCTTTCTGCCACTGCCCATTTTTATAGAAAGACGGGCGTCATGTATTTTTGCGCAGTCGTATTGCTGACAGTGATATTCCCGCTCACCGTCAAGACAGAAATTCCTGCTGGTCAGGTGATGCTTGTGGTCTGCCTGAGCGGTCTGCCCGGAGTTGCCAGTTACTTTTTTCAAGGAAAATATCGGGTTTTTCTCATGGCGGAAGGAAAGGGGTATTTCTTAACCAATTTGGGCACATTTTTTCATTTTTTGACATCGGTGATAAAAATTTTGCTGCTCAATACCGGATTTGGAATTGTCGCGGTTCAGACGCTTGGCTTCGTCTCCTCGCTCCTTCAGGTTGTCTGTATTGAAATCTACATCCACCGTCATTATCGGTGGATCAATCTGAAGGAACCTCCCGCCGTCACACGGATCAGTCAGAGCAAAAACGCTCTGGTACATCAGATTGCCTGGTTAATTACCAGCAATACGGATACGATTATTCTCACCTACTTCTGTGGTTTTAAGGTTGTCAGCGTATACGCAATCTATGCCTATCTATTTGGGTTTTTGGATGGCCTCATTGGAGCTGTGACAAACGGTGTGCATTTTGCAATGGGGCAGACATATCAGTCTGATACGGAAGGGTATCAGCGCATCCACGGTGTGTATGAGGTGTGTATTATTACCGCATGCTTCGCCTTTTTTACCATCGCAGCTATCTTTACGAACCCCTTTTTGAAACTGTACACCGCCAATGTAAATGATATCCAATATTGCGATCCCTTGCTTCCTTACTTGTTTGCTGCAGTACATATTCTCGTTCAGTCGAGAGCAACCTCGTGGGAAACCATTTCCGTCGCAGGGCACTTTAAGGAAACGCAGCATCAGCCGATTATAGAAGCAATCGTAAATTTGACAATATCACTTGCCTTGGTGCCCAGATTTGGAATATACGGGGTCCTGACGGGAACCGTCATAGCTTCTTTATATCGATTGGTTGCCATGATCCACTATTCCCGAAGGAAATTACTTGGAGACAAGTCGTGGATTACCGTTCAGAGATATTTCGTTAATATTATATTGACAGTTATCGTTGGTTTTCTATCAAAAAGCATCATGAGTATCAACATGGATACCTATCTCACGGTGTTTATTTCTGCCGTCATTGTATGTCTGATTGTTTTACCTGTTTATTTTGCGGTGAATTTGTTCTTTGAAAAAGAATCGCTGGCTTTTCTTCTTAATAACGCGAAGATGTTTTGGAAAAGAGATCAGAAAGACAATGATTCGTAGTAAATTTTGTTAATCGGTTAGTTGTATTGTCGAGTAATAATTGTGTCATGAATTATGGCCGAGTGCGATCTTTTCAATATTTGAAAGGATCTTTTGAAACATTTACAAGTCGGATGAACCCGTTCCATTGAAAGAGAGGTATTTCATAAAACGCAGCAGTCAGAGAAATCTCCGGCTGCTGCGGTTTTAAAAAGGCGAATAAAAAGAACCCCCGGTATTCTATTGAATACCGGGGATTTTGGCGGAGAAGGAGGGATTTGAACCCTCGATACCCTTTTGGGGTATACACGATTTCCAATCGTGCGCGCTCGGCCAGCTACGCGACTTCTCCATCTGCGTTACTCGCTTCGTGCCGGCCGTCGTAGCCAGCTTTGATATGATACAACGTTTGTACCAAAAAGTCAAGAACTATTTTCCAGAATTCGAAATGTTTTTTGCGGCCTCAAACAGCAGGGTCACGGACCGGGAGTCGGCGGAGCCGTCGATGTAGACGGCGCTGTCCCGGATTTTTTGAAAGCCGCAGGCACTGTGGGTCCGCAGGGAGGGGGTGTTGCGCTTTGCCACATGGGCATAGAGCCGGACCGGTCCCCGGGAAAGGAGCATTTCCTGGACGGCCCGGATCAGGGCCCCGGCATAGCCCTTGCGGCGCTCCCCGGGAGCGGTTGCCAGAGCTTCCAGCAGCAGGCCGTCCCGGTAGGGCTCCAGCCGCAGGGCGCTGACGCAGCGGTCCTCCCGCAGCCACAGGGCGTACAGGGCGCCCTCCTGGCGGAAAAAGACCGTTTCCAGGTATTCCCGGAAGTCCTCCTCCGCCAGGGCCAGCTGCCTGCTCTCCGGCTCCCGGGGCCAGCGTCTGCGCCCCAGGGCCAGGTTTTCCTCTTCGTAAACCCCCATCAGAGCGGAAAAGGGGAGCTGCCCCATTTTACGGACAATTTTCAGCATGATTTACAGAGCCTCACCCAGAATGGACTTGGTGGCGTAGGCGTTCAGGTGCATATCGGCGGTGTTTCCGGCCAGGTATTCGTAGTAGGCCTGGGCGCCGATCATGGCACCGTTGTCCCCGCAGAGCTTCAGCGGGGGCATATACACCTGGGCCCCCAGCCTTTGGGCGGCGGCCAGAATGTCCCGGCGGATCCGGGAGTTGGCGGCCACACCGCCGGCCACGGCGATTTTCCGGCAGCCGGTTTCCTCCAGGGCCATGACCACCCGGGGAACCAAAGTGTCGGACACGGCGGCGGAAAAGCTGGCGCACAGGTCGGGGACGTTCACTTCCTCGCCCACCTGCTCCGCGTGGTGGATCAGGTTCAGCGCGGCGGTCTTCAGGCCGGAGAAGCTCATATTGTAGGGGTTCTCCCCGGGCTTGCTCCGGGGCAGGGTGTAGCGGGTCTCGTCGCCGGTGGCGGCCATCCGGTCCAGGGCAGCGCCGCCGGGGTAGGGCATACCCAGCACCCGGGCCACCTTGTCAAAGCACTCTCCGGCAGCATCGTCCAGGGAGGTGCCCAGGATTTCCATTTCCGTGTAGTCCTTTACGTTTACAATCATGGTGTGGCCGCCGGAGACCACCAGGCACAGGAAGGGGGGCTCCAGCTCCGGATAGGCCAGGTAGTTGGCCGCGATGTGGCCCCGGATGTGGTGTACCGGGATCAGGGGCTTGCCCAGGGCATAGGCCGCTGCCTTGGCGAAGTTCACCCCCACCAGCACGGCGCCAATGAGACCCGGGGCGTAGGTCACCGCCACGGCATCAATCTCATTCCGTGTCAGTCCGGTTTCCATGAGTGCCTGGTCTGCCAGAGCGTAAATGGCCTCAATGTGCTTCCGGGAGGCAATCTCCGGCACCACCCCTCCGTAGAGCCGGTGCAGATCCACCTGGGAGGCAATACAGTCCGTCAGCACCTGCCGGCCGTCCCGGACGATGGCCACGGCGGTTTCATCACAGGAGGATTCCACAGCCAGAATATTCATAGTGTCCACTCCTTTCGAAGGATCCGGGCGTCTTCCTTTGGATTCCGGTAGTAGCCCTTGCGCAGCCCTACCTGGGAAAAGCCCAGCTTTTCATACAGGGCTTTGGCCGGCTCGTTAGAGTCCCGGACCTCCAGGGTCAGGCAGTGACTGTCAAGGGCTTTCAGGGAGACCACCAGGGCTTCCACGAGTCCCTGGGCAATGCCCCTGCGCCGGTAGTCCGGGGAGACGGCGATGTTCATCATGTCGGATTCTCCCAGTACCGTCTGGGAGCCCACATAACCGGCAAGCTGTTCTCCATCCATGGCAACCAGCCAGCAGGACAGGGGATTTGTGAGCTCGGATAAGATACTTCGTTCGCTCCAGGGGTCGGAAAAGCACAGCTTTTCCAGCTGGGCGATGGAGGCAACATGGGATTCGTTCATGGGGAAATACTCAATCATTTTGCCGCGTACCAGCTCTTTCCGTATTTTGCTTCCGCAATCAGGGGCACCTTCAGCCGGGCAGCCTGCTCCATCTCCCGGCTGACCAGTGCCGCGACCGCCGGGGCCTGGTCCTCCGGGCATTCCACAATCAGCTCATCATGGACCTGCAGCAGGAGCCGGGCCTGGGGGAATGCCTCGTTCAGGGCCTTCTCCACCCGCACCATTGCCAGCTTGATGAGGTCCGCGGCGGTGCCCTGGATGGGGGTATTCAGCGCGATCCGTTCTGCGCCCTGGCGGATGTTGAAGTTGGTGCTGGAAAGCTCCGGGATATACCGGCGTCTGCCGTACAGGGTCTGGGTGTAGCCCTTTTCCCGGGCGGAGATCACAATGTTTTTCATATAATCCCGGACGCCATGATAGTTGGCAAGGTAGCTGTCAATATATTCCTTGGCCTCATACCGGCTGACGCCGATGTCTCCGGCCAGGGAAAACTCGGAAATGCCGTAGACAATGCCGAAGTTGACCGCTTTGGCATTCCGCCGCTGCAGGGGCGTGACGCTTTCGGCGGGAACGCCGAAAACCTGACTGGCGGTGGCGGTGTGGATGTCCAGCCCGTCACAGAATGCCTTCTGCATGGCCTGGTCGTCGGCAATGTGGGCAAGAACCCGCAGCTCAATCTGGCTGTAGTCCGCGTCCACCAGCACACAGCCTTCCTGGGGCACGAACATCTTCCGGATTTCCGCGCCCAGATCCGTGCGCACCGGGATGTTTTGCAGGTTGGGCTCCGTGGAGCTCAGCCGCCCGGTGGCGGTGACCAGATTCTGGAAGGTGGTGTGGATGCGCCCATCCTCACGGATTTCCTTCATCAGGCCCTCGGCATAGGTGGAGGAGAGCTTGGTGAGCATCCGGTAGTCCATAATGGCGGGGATGATGGGGTGCTTGTCCTTCAGCTTTTCCAGTACGTCCGCGTTGGTGGAGTAGCCGGTTTTGGTTTTCTTCAGCGGGGGCAGGCCCAGCTTTTCAAAAAGGACTTCCCCCAGCTGCTTGGTGGAATGGATGTTGAAGGGGCCGCCGGAGTAGCCAAAAATCAGGTTTTCGCAGTCCGCGATCCGCGCCTTCAGCATGGTGCCGAAGGCGGTGAGCTGGGCCCGGTCAATGGCAATGCCCCGGCGCTCCATCCGGTAGAGCACCCGGCACAGGGGCAGTTCAATCTCCCGGTAGAGGTCGGTCATGCCGTCCTTTTCCAGCTCCCGGGTGAGCACCGGGTACAGGTTCCACATGGCCTGGGCGCAGAGCAGGGGATCCTCGTCCTCCACAGACTGGCCCAGGAAGGTGGTTGCCAGCTTGGAAAGGGGATATTCGGACTGGGAGGGGTTCAGGTCGTAGGCGGCCAGGGCCGTATCAAACAGAACGGGGACTTCGGAAAGCCCCAGCTCTTCCAGCCGGTGCAGAGAAGCCCGGGCGTCGTGAAGAATCAGTCCCTCCGGCTTGGGCAGGGCGGCCATTTGCGCTTCCATAGGCGTCAGCACGCAGACACCCGCTTCCCAGGCAAAGCCCAGACTGCCGTCACCGGCCAGATACAGGGCGCACTGCCCCAGGGCTTGGGGCAGCGTATCCATTTTCGGAAGCTGGACAAAGGGCACCTCGGCAGCCGCCTGCCTCTGGGTCCCGGCGCCGCGGAGCCCGTAGCGGTCAATGAGCCTGACAAATTCCAGCTTCTGGAACAGGTCGTAGAGCATGGGCTTGTTGTAGGGCTTTTTCAAAGCGTCCATGGGGGCGAAGTCGATGGGGGCCTCGGGGACGATGGTGGCCAGCTCGTAAGAAAGGTAGGCGCTTTCTTTCCCGTTTTCCAGCTTCTCCCGGAGCTTGGGCCGGATGGAGCTGTCGGAAAGGTTTTGATACACCCCGTCCAGGGTGCCGAATTTCAGCAAAAGGTCCGTGGCGGTTTTTTGCCCCACACCGGCCACCCCGGGGATATTGTCGGAGGAATCGCCCATCAGGGCCTTCAGGTCGATGAGGCGCCTGGGTTCAAAGCCGTATTCCTCCCGGAATTTCTCCTGGTCATAGAGGGTGGCGCCGGTCTGACCGGGCCTGGAGATCACCAGCTTCACATGGACGTTTTCGTCAATGAGCTGCAGGCTGTCCCGGTCACCGGTGACAATGACGCACTCCCAGCCGCTTCCGGAGCAGATTTTTCCCACGGTGCCGATGACATCATCCGCCTCCCACCCTTCACAGGCATAGATGGGGATGTTCATGGCGGTGAGCACCTGCTTCATAACGGGCATCTGCTGAGCCAGCTCCTCCGGCATGCCGTGGCGGGTGGCCTTGTAGCCGTCATAGCGCTTATGGCGGAAGGTGGGGCCGTGGAGGTCGAAGGCCACACAGACCGCGTCCGGCTTCTCCTCCTTCTCCATCCGCTCCAGAATGTTCAGAAATCCATATATGGCATGGGTGAAGAGCCCATCCCGGGTGGTCAGGGGCTTGACCCCGAAGTAGGCCCGGTTGATGACGCTGTTGCCGTCCAGGATCATCAGTTTCATACTTTTCTCCACTTTGCGCCCTGGGGGGTATCGATGATTTCCACACCCATTTCCTTCAGCCGGTCCCGGATCCGGTCCGCCTCCCCAAAATTCTTCGCCTTCTTGGCTTCCGTCCGGGCGGCAACCAAAGCGTCGATTTCGGGATCGGCGCTGGCCGCGGCTTCCTCCGCCTGCTTCTTCTGCAGGGCCTGGGCGGCGGCCAGCAGGTTCAGGGACAGCACCTGATCAAAGTCCTTCAGGGCATACAGCTTGGTGGCGTCGTTTGCCTTGGCCTTCAGCACATCGTACAGGGCGGTGACCGCCAGAGAGGTGTTGAGATCTCCGTTCAGAGCGCCCACAAAATTCTCCTTCAGCTGCCCGAAAGCCGCCATATCCACCTGGCCCTCGTCCTTCAGGGCGGCGATCTTGGCAATCAGCTTGTCGTAGGCACCGGCGGCGTTGTCCAGATTCTCCCAGGAGAAGACCAGATTCCGGCGGTAGTGGCTTTGCAGGCAGAAATAGCGGTAGGCCATGGGGTCGTAGCCCTTGCTTTCCAGCAGGGAAACGGTCAGGAATTCCCCCTTGGATTTGCTCATTTTGCCGCTGTCCGTATTCAGGTGGTGCACATGGAACCAGTAATTGCACCAGGGGTGGCCCAGGTAGCTTTCGGACTGGGCAATCTCGTTGGTGTGGTGGGGGAAGGCGTTGTCGATGCCGCCCGCGTGAATATCCAGGTATTCGCCCAGATGCTTCATGGAGATGCAGGAGCATTCAATGTGCCAGCCGGGATAGCCCACACCCCAGGGGGATTCCCACTTGAGGGCCTGATCCTCGAACTTGCTCTTGGTAAACCAGAGCACAAAGTCGTTTTTGTTGCGCTTGTTGGTGTCCTCCTCCACGCCCTCCCGGACGCCCACGGCCAGGTCTTCCTCGTCGTGGTCGTTGAAGACATAGTATTTGTCCAGTCTGGAGGTGTCGAAATACACGTTACCCCCGGCCAGGTAGGCATACCCCTTTTCCAGCAGGGTTTCAATCATATGAATATATTCGTCAATGCAGTTGGTGGCGGGCTCCACCGCGTCGGGACGCTTGATGTTCAGCTTGTCGCAGTCGGCAAAGAAGGCGTTGGTGTAGAACTCTGCCACCTGCATCACGGTCTTGTGCTCCCGGGCGGCGCCCTTGAGCATCTTGTCTTCACCGGTGTCGGCATCGGAAGACAGGTGGCCCACATCGGTGATGTTCATCACCCGCTTTACGGGGTAGCCAAGATAGCGCAGGCTCTTCTCCAGCACATCCTCCATGATGTAGGTGCGCAGGTTGCCGATGTGGGCATAGTGGTATACCGTAGGGCCGCAGGTATACATCCGGACCAGCTGGGGGTCTCTGGGAACGAACAGCTCCTTCTTGTGGGAAAGGGAATTGTAAAGGTACATACGCGTTTCCTCCTATGGTGGCCGCAAAGAAAAAACGCCTCCTATAGCCTGCCGTGCAGGATACAAGAGGCGGGTAAACCGCGGTTCCACTCTCATTTATTGCTTATATGCAGTTGTCCGCTCCCGGGTGCACAGGCCCGCCCGTTCCCATCCGGCTTTCAGCCAGCGGCCGGAATTCTCTGGGGGAAAGGGGTGCGGGTTTCTTCCCGATCCATGCGGATTTTCCAGGCTATTTTACCATTTTTACTGCCCCAATGTCAAGGCCCAACCGGGATCATCCGGGAAAACCTTTCTTAAGAAAAAGATGGGGAAAATTTGTTGTATCAGTGGTGTCAACCGGTGAGAATCCGGGAGAAAATTGGGGAAACTGACCAAAAATGGCAGGTATTGGATTTATTAAATAATTCTTATCCTATTGACAACCTCCCCTGAAACAGGGTATAATGAACGTGAAAAAACAAGAAAGGGAGGGAACATAATGAATAAACCCTTCAATATGACCCGTATCATCAGCCTGACCGCTGCTGCGGTTTTGTTTGGAACGATGTTCACCGGCTGCTTTAAAAAGGATCCGGCTCCTTCTACGGAACCCACCGGCGGCCCCAATCTGGTTGAGCCCACCACCGAGGGAACCGAGGCTCCCACCACAGAAGCCACCACCGCTCCCACCGAAACCACCGAGGCGCCCAAGAAGAATGTGGCGACCGTCAAGGAGAAGGCAGGGGTCCGTTCCGCTCCCACCAATGACAGCAATATCCTGAGCCAGCTGAATGCCGGGGACCAGGTGGACGTCAACCGTGTGGAAACCAACAACGGAACCCAGTGGGCCTACATCCCCCTGAAGGGCTGGGTGGATACCCAGTACCTGGATATGACCGGTGTTACCGTGGGCGGCTCCACCAGCACCCCGGCAGGCACTCCCGCTGTGCCGGATCCCACCACGGAGACCACCGCGCCTCCTGCCAACAATAACAACAATAACAACAATACCACAACCAACACCACCGGCAATGCCGTGATCAACGCCACCACTCTGAACATCCGCGACAGCGCCGATATCAATGGCAAGGTTGTGGGCGGCTACAAGAAGGGCGACAAGGTAACCATTCTGGAGACCAAGAATGGCTGGGGCCGCACCAACAGAGGCTGGATCAGCATGACCTACGTTACGCTGAACGGCACCGTTGCCAACAACAATACCACCAACAACAATACCACCACCAACAATACCACCACCACGGACACCAACGCCAAGGTGATCGCCAGAGGTCTGGTCAATACCAAGACCCTGAATGTCCGTTCCGGCGCAGGCACAAACAACGGTTCCGTCGGCGCCTACAGCTACCTGACCCGTGTGGAAATCACGGAGAAGAAGGACGTGGACGGCGCAACCTGGGGCCGCACCAAAGACGGCTGGATCTGCCTTACCTATGTGTACATGGACGGCGAAAAGGGTGACAACGGCGGCACCGGCACGGTTACCGGCAGTGCCGTAAACCTCCGTCAGGGCCCGGGCACCAAGTATGCCGTGATTGGCTCCGTCAAGGAAGGCGACACCGTTGAGATTCAGGCCCAGTTCACCATCGACGAAAAGACCTGGGGCTGCACCAAGAACGGCTGGATCTCCATGGATTACGTGGGCATTGGCTAACACACATAGTTCCCCCGGCTTAGCCGGGGGATTTTTTACAGGTCAGAGAACTTGTCTGTCAGGCTGTCCGATACCTTCCAGGCCACATCCTCCATTTTGTTGGCTGCTTTCGCTGCCAGCCGCCGGGTGGGATTGTTCCGGGGCATCATCAGCACCGCCACCATTCCGGCGGCAGCGCCCAGCCCGGCAGAGATAGCCCATGCTTTTGCGCTCATAACGGTTCCTCCTTCCTCCTGGGTCTGACTGTAGTATGCCCATTTTTCCGGAAATTTCGGCGAAAAATATTCGGTTGCCCATTGCGGTTGGGCTGCCGATTATGGTATACTGACACAAGGGCAACACCGCACAATGAGGACAGCGGGCTTCGGCGGATCTTTTGCCCCAATCGTGCAGTATGAAAAATGGGAAATACATCCAGTATTCCCGCATTTTCCATACTTTCGCTCGGGTCAAAACACTGGTCGAATCTCCTTGCCCCATTATGCGGTGCTGCCCTAGAAAATCGGGAGGGAGCGCCTATGTCCATTGACGTGCTGCAGGAAAAAATTCGCAAGCGGAAGTCCGGTCTTCTGCTGGATCTGACCCTTTTCCCCCATGAGCTTCCGGAAGGAGAGGGGAGGGAAGAAGAAAGGTATGCTTCCTTTTGCCGCAGTCTGCTGGCGGAACTGAAGGGAAGCATTCCGGCCCTGCGCTTCCGGCTGTCCGCCTTTGCCCTCTGGGGCCCCAAAATGCTGGGGCTGCTGCCCGAACTGACCAAGGAAGCCGCCGCCCTGGGCTACTATGTGCTGCTGGACGCTCCGGAGGCAGACAGTCCGGAGCTGGCCGCCTTCGGCGCTGCAGGTCTTCTGGGCCCGGACAGCCCCTATGCCTGTGACGGCGTGGTGCTTCCCATGTACGCGGGAAATGATGTATTGCAGCAATATCTTCCCTACTGCAAAAAAGGGAACAAGGATGTGTTCGCCCTGTGCCGCACGGCCAACAAGTCCGCATCGGAGCTTCAGGATCTTCTGTCCGGTTCCAGACTTGCCCATATGGCCATTGCCGACCAGGTGGCCCGGTGCGCTGCCCCTCTCATGGGGAAATACGGCTATGCCTGCCTGGGCCTGACCGCTGCGGCGGGACAAAGCAGCAGCATCAAAACCCTGCGGACCAAATATCCCGGCCTCTTTCTGCTGGTGGACGGGGTAGACCTGCCCGGCGGGAATATGAAAAACGTTTCCCTCGCCTTTGATAAGCTGGGCAGGGGAGCGGTGTATTGCTCCGGAAGAGCCGTCACCTGCGCCTGGCGACAGGCAGAGGGTATGTCCGCTGTGGATGCCGCAGTGGCGGAGGTGGAGCGACAGAAAAATGCCCTCCAGCGGTATGTCACATTCCTGTAAGCAAAGCCCGGCACGTTCATTCCGTGCCGGGCCTGTGTTTGGTTACGGGTTGCCGGTTCCCATGCCGGTTCCGTTTCCGCCGTTTCCGGTGGTTCCGTTTCCGCCGTTTCCGGCAGCTCCGTTGGTTCCGGATTCGCTGGTAGACTGCGTGCTGCCGTCCTGGGAGTCAAGAGGGCCGTTGCCGTTGTCGGTGGTGGGACTTGTGGTGGCTTCCGTGGTGGCCTGGGTGGTGGGCATGGTGGTAGGCTGGGTTGCCGGGGCCACGGTTGTGGGTGTGGTCGTGGGGGTGTTGCCGCCTCTGCAGGCACTCAGAGTAAATACGATTGCCAGCAGCGCAAGGGCAGTAGCAAGGTTCTTTTTCATGGTTCATTCCTCCAAATCAATTTGATTCGATCCTATTATTGCCGGAAAGTGTGGGTTTAAGCAGGAAAATCCCCCCACATCAGACTTTTTTAATGGATTCTTAAAGAGATGCGAGGGATTTTTCAAAAAAGTTTTCAAAATAATATTGCTATTTGCGGACAAACCATGTATAATAGACCTGCATTAAAGATACTGTGTGCCGGCAGCCGGCGCTTTTCCAGGCTCAGGGGATTTCCTTCCGGGCCCGGCGATTTTGTCTGTCTGCCTGCGTACAAAAGAAGGAGATTTCTGCCATGAAGAAGCTCACCGTCAAGAAGGACGTTTCGTGCATGGCCTGCCTGGAATGCGTCCGCGCCTGCTCCACCACCTTCTACAAGGAGTTCAACGAGGATTACAGCTGTATCCGGATCGTTGCCAAGGGTGACGGCGCCAAGCCCAATGTCTGCATCCAGTGCGGCAAGTGCGCAAAGGCCTGCGAGAACGAAGCCATCACCCAGAACCCCAAGACCGGCGTGTACATGATCAACAAGAAGAAGTGCGTGGGCTGCGGCAAGTGCGTCGAGGTCTGCCCCA
>SAMEA3663230__coassemble_596_pt1 | contig 38096 bp, 38 predicted proteins | sample SAMEA3663230__metabat2_low_PE_017 | metagenome-assembled genome bin SAMEA3663230 (sample SAMEA3663230) | pig gut metagenome | biome: pig gut; feature: pig-associated habitat; material: faeces | place: China | collected 2013
CGAACACGAGACCTGCCGTTTTGGGTGCTACCGGGCGATTATTGAGCGCTTACGTTCAGACATTTCACATAGTTGTGCCTTTTGCGCCTCATATGTAGCTGTTCACTGCTTGTCCTGACAGTAATTGCCGTAAGTCGTCCAAAATGTAGAAAATAAAAAGGAAAGCATCGTCACTATTGCTGTAGTAATCGTACCGTACTGGACCGATCTATCCAGACTTGCGTTTGAAAGTCTTCTTACTCTGAGTTTTTGAAGTAACTTATCCATTTCTGTACGCCTCCTCTGAAAAGGAAATTTTACTTTTTATTGCCGCACCCATTTTACGCTAATGTTGTCAAGCAGAACACATGCCCTTCAAATGTGCCGTCATAATCTTTTCACATTATCACTGTGCACATAATACTCATTTTCCCTTGCAAATACTCTGATTTTGCTTATGCCCCCGTTGCTAAAATTGATTGGTAAAAAACTGAATAACATGATAGGGCTGCTTTGTGGCACTGTCATAGTACCCATTTGCAATTCCATGATGCTTCTTCCGGTTTTACAACATCACTGCAACTCAATATGGATGATTGGAGCATCTGGCACCATTTTTTAAGTTTCATAGAGTTCGACAGCATCGCCGAATCAATTCTGGCTTTCAGATGATATGAAAGCCAATCAACTGCATAGATCTTCTTCTCCCTCTTCTGAAGGGCCATAACTGAATTTTTGTCAGCAGACAGCTTTGAGAACCCATCAGCCCACAAGCATATCAGCCCCAAATTTTTATCTGGAGCAAAATATCTACAAGGGTTCCTTTTTGAAAGTTTTATGATTTCCTTTTTCATTTTGTAGGTATCTGTGCTAGAATAAGCCATGGAAGGGTTCACTCCTTTTCTTGTTTGTTTTGCAGTGGTTCAATTATACCACAATATAGAGCAAATATCTTCCGTTTTTTATTCCATTTTTATTTATTTAGCTGTTTTCTTCCTGTAGATAACCTTTAGGGTTTGTTTCGCCGAATCTCAAGCTTTTTTCCTCTTGTTATTTTCCGAATTGTGTACTAGAATAGAATATACATATTGCGACAAATAATATAAGTATAAGTGACGGGGAATTGTTATGAGTAACATTTACGAAACAGCAAGTCAGATTCTAAGCAATCTAAAGCTAACATCTGATAATGTTGACATGGCCGACTGTTATAACCTCTGTGCAAATAAGCAACACATTGTGGATTTGCTGAGTAAGGACCACCAAATTATCTGGGGTAGAAGAGGTACAGGAAAGACCACGCTAATGAAAGCATTTACTTACAACATAAATTATATACTGCACGATCCAAATAGTGTTGCCATCTATATTGTCATGGCAAAAGTCATACCGACCGAAGTAGAAATTGCAACACTAACAGACGATAGTAACAGTTTGGCAGTATATGTTTTCTCTAAACTCATTGGTAGAATTTGCGATGCCCTGGAGGATATATATAGCGTACGGAGTGGAGTGATGGATCCAGATGCCGATAAGAAGTTTTTGGATTCATTTTATAGGCTACAAGACTATCTTGAGATATATCAAACTTGCATTCGAGGCGGTGAACTCTCAGTTGATAATTTAAAAAGTAGCGAGATAAAAAAGGGCCTGGGGAGTGAAGTAGGCACAAAAATTAATGCAACAGAAGGCATTATAAATTTTTGTATGAATCTATTTCAAAATAAGACTAAGATAAGCAACTCCAAGCAGAGTTTTGCTATCACTGGAAAGATTCGGTTTGTACTTGAAACAGCCGTTATTAGCAACCTGATCTTACAAATGCTAGATGCGCTTGGAATAACCCTCGCTTACATTTGTCTGGATGAATACAGCGAAATGGACAAAATCAGCAAGCATTCTATTCAGAGTAAAGTTGCTCAGCTCATTAAGCAGGTGTTCTTTAAAGATGCTAGGTACTCAGTGAAAATCGCCACTATCTGGAGCCGTTCTAAACTTCATACACGCGGTGGCAATCGAGTTGAGGGTATTGAGTACCAGCAAGATATCTTTGGGGGGCCTGATCTCGATATAATGTTCATGGAACATAATGCCGATGTTATTTGTTATTTTAAAGAGGTCTTGGTTAACACCTATTTAATGGGGCAAGAGGTAAAGGATGCAGAAAAAAACGCGTTATCGGACTATATTGAATCTAATATTTTCTCTGAACCTGGATTACGTCACCTAATTTGCGGTTCACAAGGCGTTTCCCGCACCTTTGTTATTCTGGTAAAAACTTATCTGCAACGTTTTATTAAGGGAAAGAATGGCCCCGTGAAGCTTGGTACAGTGTACGAAATCATCAAACATCACTATCTAGAAGATGTGAGGAATAAGATACCATATTATACCTTGTATAAGTCGGTGGACAAATATCTCTCAAAGAGCCTCTGTAGATATTTCTTGTTTACTCGTGATGACTACGACAGATGTAAAACATTAATCAAGTACCTCGCCTCTCGTGGCGTGTTCATGCAGATGCCTGGGCATTTAACGGATCGAGAAATACGCAACGAATACAAACTATTTATGGTTCATTATGGCAATTATTTAGATGCACTCGAGAGTGCATCATCCAGGCGCGGCAGAAAGGCATTAGATGAAGACGCAAAACTTGAAGCAGATGGTATGCTAGTTCCAGAATATAGTTGTGGATTAATTGATTCTCCCGAAATGTATACGGTACACATTCCGGAAAATGCAGAAAAGGAAGCATATTGTACTGAGTGCAGAAAGATTATTGTTGATAATGGCAAAGAGGATCGAGTAATATGTCCTCATTGTGGTCATAAGATGCTTCGTTTTGGGGAATTTATTGACGAGGTCGCTCTATAAAACTCTAAACATATTCATTCAATAGCTGACCTTAACTGATCTAACGGGAAAAATTTCGATTTGCGCTAACCGTACAGGTTGGAATTTCTTGATAGGCAAATCAAGTGCCAATTCAATATTTTACAGAATCTTTTTCTCATCGTCAAGCCATTGCATCTAAAATAATACCTAAACAATCGAATAGGAGGCTAGTTCCCTAACCGACCTCTTACGCCACCAAGCATACCGTTTGTTCAATCGCATAAGTGCAGGTCCTCGTACCGGTTAAGGATGCTGTTGTATCCAACCTGTACAAGTCTTTCGTAAGCGCTCAATACCCCAAAAAACAGCAGGCCCCACACCTAGGGCCTGCTGTTACTCAAGATATGGATTTACACAAACATCGGAGTTTGGAATATTGCAATTCTTTTGGTAAGCATCAAGCCTCCCCACGACTTACATCGTAAGCGCTCAACAACCACCCGCCTACCCACCCTCTCCTAAATATGAGATAATACTCCCAAATCTCGAATAGCTGACCCTCAGCTATTTGAGAAATTGGAGTAAAGGGTGATTTGAATGGGTGACGTGCTAAAAATCCAGGATGAATACCGGCAGGTCCAATGGGCAGCGGCGATTCAGGAGTGCAAGGCCAGCGGGCTGACCAACAAGGAATACTGTATCCAACACGGGATTTCCGAAAAGAGCTTCTACTACTGGCAAAAGAAGCTTCGCACACAGATTGTAGACGCAGTACCGGAGCTGATACCCCTGGAAGAATCTACGGTACCGTCCGGGTAGCTGCGCATTCGATATCGTGGGGCAGAACTAACACTTCCGGAGCAGGTAGATATGGATACGGTAGCGGCGCTTCTGCGCTCCATTCAGTCACTATGATTGACCTGACCAAAGTCCGCAATTATTACATTGCCTGTGGCTACACAGACCTCCGCCTTGGAATTGACGGCCTGGCCGCAGTGGTGACGCAGCAGTACGGAAGCCATTTGGACGAGGAAAGCCTGTTCCTATTTTGCGGTCGGCGGACTGACCGTATCAAGGCCCTGTACTGGTGCGGCGATGGATATATCCTGCTCTATAAGCGATTATCCAACGGGAAATTTCAGTGGCCCCGGTCGGAAGCGGAGTTGAAGCTGCTGGACCCTCAAAGTTTTCGCTGGCTCATGGAAGGACTCCGTATTGAGCAGAAAACCGCTATCCGGAAAGGTAAACTCAAGGATTTATTTTAAGAAAAGTTCTGAAAAAGCGAATATTTCCTGTACTTTCTGACAGGTTTATGGTATAATAAACTTGTCAGAAATTGTATTTTCAGGAGGAAAAGCTATGGCTACACCGCAGCAGAAAACCACATATTCCGCTGCCGAAGTGGCCGCATTGGAAAAAACCATCCTGAAACTGAAAACGGAAAATGACGAGCTGTGGCGGAAGCTGGAGCATATGAATGAGATCTTTGCCAATGCGCAAAGGGACCGGTTTGGCCAGTCCAGTGAGAAAAGCACCTATGTCCTGCACGACCAGACCAGCTTTTTCAACGAAGTGGAAAAAGAAACGCAGTCAGGCCGAGATGATGAAAGCACTTCCGGTGGAAGAAGTACTGCTGGAGCTTCCGGAAGACCAGCTTATTTGTGACAAATGCGGTGGAAAGATGAAGCCCATTGGGAAGAAATTCCTGCGCCACGAAATGCAGATCATCCCGAAGAAATCCAAATTGCTGGACTTCTACGCAGTCACTTATGCCTGTGACCACTGCGAAAAGGGCACTGGCTTTGCGCATATTATTTCTGTGAAACCGCCGGTACCACTCCTGAAACATTCCCTGGCGTCCCCTTCCACCGTAGCGTATATCATGACGCAGAAGTATGTGGACGGTCTGCCGCTGGCCAGGCAGGAAAAAATCTGGGCCAGAGAAGGGATATCCCCCAGCCGTGCGACCATGGCCAATTGGGTGATCCAGTGCGCGCAAACCTGGCTGAAGCCGCTGTACAGGCACATGAAGCAGGAACTTTTGACCCATTCCGTGATCCACGCGGATGAGACCGTTGTACAGGTGCTAAAGGAAGACGGGAAGCCCGCGACCTCAGAATCCAGAATGTGGCTGTACGCCAGCGCGGCGCTGCTGAAGCACCAGGTTCGGCTCTTTGAGTACCAGCCTGACCGAAGCGGGAAACGGCCGGAAGCTTTCTTGAAAGGCTTTGAGGAGACTCTTGTGACAGATGGCTACCAGGGCTATAATCTGGTTGCCAAAGTGACGCACTGCGGCTGTTGGGCCCACGTCAGAAGAAAATGGTGGGAAGCCATGCCGGACGGTGCTACTGTGAAAACCAGCAAAGCGGCTGTTGGATTCCAGTACTGCAACAAGCTGTTTGCTGAGGAGCGCAAGTGTGCCGTATATAAGCCACAATATCGCAAAGAATACCGCCAGAACAAGGAGCTACCCCTTCTGGAGGAGTATTTCGCATGGCTGAAAACCGTCCATCCTGAAAAAGGAAGCAAACTGGAGGAAGCGATACGCTATAGCCTGAACCAAAAGCAGCAGCTTTGCGCGTTCCTGGACAACGGTGAAGTGCCGATTTCCAACAACCTGGCAGAAAACGCGATCCGTCCGTTTACCCTTGGACGCAAGAACTGGCTGTTCTGCGATACGCCCAAAGGTGCCGAAGCCAGCGTAGTCGTATACTCCATGGTGGAAAGCGCAAAGGCAAACGAGTAGAACCTTTCGCCTATCTGCAGCGTGTGCTGGTGGAACTTCCATACCTGGGAAAGTCGCCCTCCCATGAAGAATTGGAGGCCTTCATGCCCTGGGCACCCAACATCCAAGAGGATTGTAAGATTCCAAACTCCGATGCCTATGTAAATACATATCTTGAGTAACAGCAGGCCATGGGTGTGGGGCCTGCTGCTTTTACATGTGGGGGCGGGGGATTATTGAGCGCTTACGATAAAAAGCGGGTCTCAAGCACTTAGTGCGTTTTATCTTTCAGACATACTGTTTAGAAAGATATATGCATCCTCCAAAGATATCTCTACTTTGATGACATCCGATATATTGGGATTGTCCTTGGAAATAAATCTGACCTTATAACCGTCTTTATCAAAAACACTGTTAACGATAGAATATCTGTCTTTTAATGCTTTCATCTCCACCTCATCCTTAACAACTTTCTGGAATACATGGCCTTCAGCTAACTTCATCATATCCGTAACCGTCCCCTGATATTTTACTCTTCCCTTCTTTAGCATTCCGAGTTTTAAACAAGTTGCACTCAAATCTTCAATCACATGAGTAGAGAAGATGACAATCCGATCTCTGGAAAAATCTACTAGTAGATTTCTAATCCGTATTCTTTCCTCTGGGTCGAGACCAGTTGTGGGTTCATCCACTATCAGCACCTTTGGATCTGTAAGCATGGCCTGCATCAAACCGACACGACGCTTCATTCCTCCTGACAGTTGCCGATTCTTTTTATGCTGATTAACACACATGTTGGTCTGCTCCAACAGAAAATCTACCCTTGTTTTCCTTTCTGCACCGTTTAGCCCACATAACCCGCCGATATAATCCAGAGTTTCCCTCACAGTAAGTGATGGGTAAAGCCCCAACTCTTGCGGAAGGTATCCGATCAGCTTTTTTATTTCTTCCCTATTGGACGCACAAAGTTTTTGCCCACACATGGTCACGCTGCCATCTGTTGGCTCTATCAATGTTGTAAGTATCCTCATCAATGTCGTCTTGCCTGCCCCATTTTCGCCCAAAAGGCCGAATACACCCTCTCCAATCTCAAGACTGACATTATCCAATGCTTTATTTTCTTTAAATTGCTTAGAAACATTTTCAATCTGAATGTTCATTATTCTATCCTTCCGATACTACATCAGTCATTGTCTTCCTTGCGTTCAAACATTGCCTTATAATACGACGAGTTTTGCATCAATTCGTAATGACTTCCTTTTGCTTCAACAACTCCTTCTTTCATGACAATGATATTGTCGGCTTCAACAATACTGGTCAACCTGTGCGTTATTAGAATAAAAATCTTATCCCTGTGATAAGGTTCGGACACAAGGAGAGAATGCTGCTGACAAAATCAAGTTTTTCACCCCGGCGCAGGTTAGCCGATTCCTGGAATACATTGAAAAGCCCTATGAAATCCATACGAGAGGTCACAGCCGGGTGGATGATACCGGAATCCAGTATCAGGTTGGTGACTACACGCTGACCAGGACCATGCCGGAACAGCTCAGAGTTCTTTTCAATCTGGCGGTCTTCTCAGGCCTGCGGAAAGGAGAAATGCTGGCGCTGCAATGGTCTGATATTGATTTTGAAAACAGCACCGTCAGCGTCACCAAAGCCGCAGCAGTAGTGGATGGCAAGCAGGTCTGCAAAGCACCGAAAACCAAGAACTCCCGCCGAGAGGTCAGCATCCCCAGGTTCCTGACAGACCGACTCCGTAATATGATGGTCGAGCAGACCAGAACAAAGGAATCGCTGGGTGCCTACTGGAAGGGCAATAACTGGCTCTTTACCCAGTCTGACGGCTCCATGATGAGCTACTCCACACCCTACGCCACCTTCCAGGATGCCATAGATCGCTACAATGCAGGCAAGGAGCCAGCCGATCAGCTTCCGCACATTCCGTTCCACGGATTGCGTCATACCTCAGCTACCTTGCTGATCGCCGCGCATCAGGATGTCCGTACCGTGTCCAACCGCTTGGGTCATGCACAGACTTCCACGACCATGAACATCTACGCCCACGCCCTCAAAGAGAATGATCGCACAGCATCCAACGCCCTTGAAAATATGCTCTGCAAAACCGGAGCATAATTACTCAGGTATAAAACAAAGCAGGTCGGATTCCATGTCCTACCTGCTTTGTTTTATGGTTGAGGCACCGAAACCTGCTTCCCATCATAGAAAATAACGCCAAATAAAGGTGCGTCCGGTAACTTTTGGTATCTTCTGAAAAGTTGTGGTTTCATTCAAAATCGTCATGTAATCATTGAATCAAAAGCAGCCCCAAAAGTTCAGTATTCTCCGAGTTTGCGGAATAATCAATTTTCCCTGTCCCGTTGCGTCTATTTTTCACCAAAAATAAAACGCCTCAAAAAAGTTCGGAAAATCCGGTTTTTCAAAATCCCGATTTTTCAAAAATTTGAATCCTTCAAAAAAATAACGCCAAATTAACGCCAAGCCATTTTGGGGGTCTTTCAAACCACTCTAAAAAGTTAGGAAAACCGCCGTTTTCGTGGTGAAAACGGCGGTTTTTGTGGAGCTAGTGACCTGACTCGAACAGGCGACCTTCTCATTACGAGTGAGATGCACTACCGACTGTGCTACACTAGCATCGGCTGAGACCTGAATATTATAGCCGAATCAGGCAAAAAAGTCAAGTATCAGTCTTTGCACATACCCAATTCCCGTCTTTGCACATACCCAATTCCCGTGTCTTTGCACATACCCAATTCCCGGAGTTTTTCCCGGAGGGAAAGCAGATCATCAAAGGTTTCCGGCCGTTTGTATACATCCCGAAGCAGCGCGGAAGGATGATACATGGCCATATACCACCGGTCCTGACGGTGGATCCAGTTGCCGTGCTGGCTGGTGATGCGGAAATCCGGGGCAATCAGCTTCTGAGCGGCAATTCTGCCCAGGCAGACGATGATTTGGGGATCCAGCAGATCGATCTGATTGTCCAGATAGGGAAAGCACATGGCCTGTTCCTCCTGCTGGGGATCCCGGTTTCTGGGCGGCCGGCATTTGACGATGTTGGCAATGTAGCAGTCCTCCCGGGTCAGGTCGATAATGGAGAGCATATCGTCCAGCAGCTTTCCCGCAGGCCCCACAAAGGGCACCCCCTGCAAATCCTCCTGCTCGCCGGGGCCTTCGCCCACGAACAGGAGCTTGGCCTCCCGGTTCCCCACACCGAACACCACATTGTGGCGGGTCGCGCAGAGGCCGCACTGGGTACAGCTTTTGCAGGCCAGCTCCAGGGTATCCCAGTCCATCTTTTCCATATCAGCGGCTCCTTCTTCTTGCCTGTCTCCGGCGGCGGCGTCGGGCACGGTAACGGCTCCGCAGGTAGGCGTTGATGAGCAGATAGCTCAGCGCCGGCACCAGAATCACCGCGCAGATAATGGTTATCGCTTTGGAAAGGCCGGAACGCTCCCCTTCCGCCTTCGGCGCCAGGGCGCTGTAAACCGTCAGGCCGGCGTCTGCCGAGGCGCGCACATCCTCCTGACACAACAGCTGCGCTTCCATCATGCAGGAATTCTGATACCACAGCTCTATGGTGGCAATCAGATCCCCCTTCTTCAGCGGCGCCGTCAGACCGCCGTTGACCACGGACACATTTCGGATCAGATTCTTCATCTGGGCCTTGGCAGGCAGCACCGAATCAATATTCACATCGGCAATGCCCACGGCATCGTTGCTGCCGCCGCTTACAGGGAATTCCTCCATGGTCATTCCCTCATAGATCACCCGGTTCACCTTGAAGTTCTTATAGGTGTACTCCAGCAGAGCCACCATTTCATCAAAGTTACCATAGTTGTTTACCGTCCAGCCGTTCTCCGCGAACTGACGGGTGGCGCCCATGACAACACACACCAGGTTCAGTCCCTGTTTGGTATCCGTGGAACTGTCAGCCGTACACACCACACTTGCGCCGGTATTTGCGGAATAGCTGGCAAAGCCGCTGGTAACCTGTTTATAATTGTATTTGGGCACGATGGTGGTTTCCATCAGGTAGTTCAAAGAGGAAAAGGTCCGCTCATCGGAGAGATTTGTGGCTTTCACCGTATATTTCTGGGTGGAAAGCAGCTCAAACATGATGGGATTCTTCGTAGCCTCCATCATAATGCGGATCATATCCCGGGCAGTGGTATACTGGTTTCCGGAACCGACACCGTGCACATCCGTAAAGGAGGTGTTGATGCAGCCGATCTGCTTGACCCGCTGATTCATCAGATCCACAAACGCGCTGCGGGTGCCCGCCACATACTCCGCCAGCGCAACCGCGGCGTCCGCCGCGTTCTGCAAAATCAGCAAATGCAGCAAATCCCGAACCGGCATCTGTTCTTCGCTTTTCAGCTTGGCAGAGGTTGCGCCGCCGGGAATCCGGGAGGCAATACCGGCGCCCACCGTAACCACAGCGTCCAGATCCGGCACCCGCTCCACCACCACCAGAGCGGTGATGATTTTGGAAAGGGAACCGGGGGCAAGCTTCATATCCGGGTTATAGGCGTAGACCAGGGTCTTGGTATTTTGCTCGTACACGATGGCGCTTTGTGCGGATTCCAGCTTCCGGTCGGAACCTGCCAGGGGCACCTGACCGTCCAGCGTCCGGCAGCCGTTGAAAATGGATACACTGCCGAAGGCAAAATCCGTCTGAGGTGCCTGGGCATCCTCCGCCAGATCAGGCTCCGGTTCCGTGAGCGCAGGCGCATCGTCCGCGATGGTAGAACCGGTGGTATCCTCACCGAAAGTGCTCAGCGGCAGGCAGCCTGCCGTCAGCGCAAATGCCAGCAGAAGGCAAAGCAATTTTTTCATATTTCCCCCTAATATTTTGCTGCCGGGGTTGTCCGGCAGGGAAAATTCGTGTATAATCACCGTGAAAGCAGCGCATTCACAACTGTGTGTTGTGATTATATCAGTTTTTCAAATCGCCGTCAATGCGCATCTGGACGGTGTTTCCAAAATAGTCACAGCTTATTTACAGCTGCCGGGGGTATTCTCCCCGAATAGTCAGGAGGAGGCACATTATGAAGATTCTGGTAGTGGACGACGAGGCTTTGCTGGTTAAGGGAATCCGTTTCAACCTGAAAAGCGATGGCTATGAAGTGATTACCGGTTCCAACGGTCAGGAGGCCGTAGAACTGACCAAATCCGAATCTCCGGATCTGGTGGTGCTGGATGTGATGATGCCCATCATGGACGGGCTGACGGCCTGCGGGAAAATCCGGGAATTCTCTGATGTTCCCATTATCCTGCTCACCGCCAAAGCGGATGATATGGACAAGCTCATCGGCTTTGACCACGGCGCGGATGACTATCTGACCAAGCCCTTCAACATTCTGGAGCTGAAGGCCCGTATCCGGGCAATGCTGCGCAGAACCGGAGGAAATGAGAAGAAAGAAGCCGGCAACCGGCTGGTGGGCGGCAACATCACCCTGGATCTGGACGCCCGCAATGCCTATAAGGGCAGTGAGCTGGTGGTGCTCACTGCCAAGGAATTTGACGTTGTTGAATTTCTGATGCGCAACGCAGGCCGGGTCTACTCCCGGGAAGCGCTGCTGGACACCATCTGGGCCTATGAGTACCGCAGCGATATTCGAACCGTGGATGTCCACATCCGGCGTCTGCGCGAAAAGCTGGAAGAAAATCCGGCAGAGCCCAAACACATCCTGACCAAGTGGGGGGTGGGTTACTATTTCAGCAAATAAGGAAATCCGCAGCTACCGCACCGCCCAGTTCCACTACGCCATGTCCTATGTGGTCATCACCGCCGTGGTTTTGATTGCCCTGAATCTGGTGTGTACCCGTCTGAGTCAGCGGCTTTTCTACGAGAATAAGGAAAGCGCCATGATCGAAAAGTGCCAGCTGGCCTCCGATGAGCTTTCCACGCTGGATGTTTGGAACAATTCCACCGTTTCCAACGTTTTGGGCCAGTTGGAAAGCCTGCGGGCCTCCCGGCTCATTGTTACGGATCAGTCGGGGCTGTGCATCTATGATAGCACCGGCACATCCCTGGGAAGCTACACCCTTTTGCCGGAAATACTGGGTGCCTGCCACGGAAACGATGTATTCTCCTGGAGATACCATGACGGCGCCATGATCTCCCGGGCCTCCACCCCCATCATCAGTTACGGAGCCATTGCCGGCTGCGTGTATGTAGCGGAATACGACACCTCCCAGGGTGCGGTTATTGATCTGCTGCTACACACCATCGCCCGCATTACGGTCATTCTGGAAATCGGCGTATTTCTCTTTGCATTGCTGTACTCCCGGTATTTTTCCCGCCGGATGCGGGCAATTTTCAACTCCATGCACATCATTCAGAAGGGCAGCTATAACCAGAAGGTCAGTGTGGGCGGCAATGACGAGCTGACTCTTCTGGCAAATGAATTCAACGATCTGACCGAGCGGCTACAAACCTCCGAAGAAAAGCGCCGCCGGTTTGTTTCCGATGCCTCCCACGAACTGAAAACGCCTCTGGCATCGATCAAGCTGCTGACCGACTCCATTCTGCAAAACGATATGGACGCGGAAACCATGCGGGAATTTGTGGAGGACATCGGTTCCGAAGCGGAACGGCTGAACCGGATGACCGCAAAGCTTCTCTCCCTTACCAAGGTAGACAGCCAGGAACCGCCGGAGAGCGAGCTGATCCGCATGTTCCCCACCATCAACCGGGTGGTTCGGATGCTGCGGCCTGTGGCAGAGCGCTCCTCCGTGGAAATCCTGGCAGAGCTGGAGCAGGACAGCACCGTTCTCATTACGGAAGATGATCTGTACCAGATTGTCTTCAATCTGGTGGAAAACGGCATCAAATACAACCGCGCCCAGGGCAGCGTCACTGTCCGGGTGGACCGGACCGAGGATCTTGCCCGTCTCACCGTGGCGGATACCGGCGTGGGCATCCCGGAAGATGCCCTGGAGCACATCTTTGAGCGGTTCTATCGGGTGGACAAAGCCCGATCCCGTCAAACCGGCGGCAGCGGTCTGGGGCTTGCCATTGTGCGGGCCATCGTCCTGCGAAACCGGGGTGATATTCAGGTGGAAAGCACCTCCGGCTCCGGAACCGTATTTACGGTAACCTTCCCCATTTTTGACACGGAGGTTGACGAAACATGAAGCGTTTGCTGTGTCTTATGCTGGCAGTTCTTTTCCTGGGGGGCTGTTCCTCCAAAGCGGATGAGGGCGGCATCTTCTTCGTCTACCCAAAAAAAGACTATATCTACAGTGTCTCCGAAGGCTCTGTCGCCCGGGAAAAGCGGGATGTGACGGACCGGGAGCTGGGCTATCTGCTGCGGCTCTATCTGCTGGGCCCTCAGGACGAGGAGCTGGAGGCCATCTACCCCTCCGGTGTGCGGCTGGAGAACCTGGAGCAGACCGGGGATACGCTGTCCATTCAGCTCAGCGCACTGAGCAATCAGCTCAGCGACATCTCCTTCAGTTTTGCCGGGGCCTGCCTGGCCCAGACCTGTTTTTCTCTGTGCGAGGCGGACAGCGTCATTATCTCCAGCGGTGACCGGCAAATCACGGTAAAACGGGGTGCCCTTCTCTTTCAGGACGACAGCTCCCCGCTGGAAACATCCGCCACCGAAACAGAAAGCAATTGAGAGGAACGCCATATGAAACTGATCTCCTGGAATGTAAACGGCCTGCGGGCCTGTGTCACCAAGGGCTTCCCGGATTTTTTCCGGGAGGCGAACGCGGATTTTTTCTGCCTGCAGGAAACCAAGCTTCAGCCCGACCAGATCCAACTGGATACCCCGGGCTATACCCAATTCTGGAATTCCGCCGAAAAGAAGGGATACTCCGGCACTGCCATCTTCGCCAAGGAACCACCCCTTTCCGTCACCTATGGGCTGGGCATCCCGGAGCTGGACACGGAAGGGCGGCTGATCACTCTGGAATATCCAGGCTTTTTTCTGGTCACCTGCTACACGCCCAACGCGCAGCAGGAACTGGCACGGATCGATCACCGACTTGCCTGGGAGGCCGCCTTCCGGACCTATCTGAAAGAACTGGACACCAGAAAACCCGTCATTATCTGCGGGGATCTGAACGTTGCCGCCACCGCCATTGATCTGAAAAATCCCAAGGCCAACGAACAGAACGCGGGCTACTCCATCCAGGAGCGGCAGGCCTTTCAGGAGCTGTTGAGCTGCGGCTTTACGGACAGCTACCGATACCTTTATCCGGAAAAGATTGAATACTCCTGGTGGTCCTACCGGTTCCAGGCCCGGGCCAAAAACGCCGGCTGGCGCATTGACTACTTTCTGGTATCGGACCGGGTGAAGGAAAACATCCGGGACGCGGTGATCCGCACGGAAATCCTCGGTTCCGACCACTGCCCGGTGGAACTGCATATCGAGTTGTAGCAAAAAGGGAAGCCCACACAGGACTTCCCTTTTCCGTTCCCTTGGATTATGCCAGGTAGATTGCCTTACAGGCCAGCATGGTTTCAAAGCAGTCCAGCTTGCTGACCAGCTCCATGGGTGCGTGCATACACAGCACCGGCACGCCTGCGTCCACGGTCACAATGTTCCGGTTTGCCATGTAAGCAGCCACCGTACCGCCGCCGCCCTGGTCAACCTTACCCAGGGTGGCAATCTGCCATTTGACGCCCGCCGCGTCCAGGGTGGAGCGAACGTGCTGCATGGCCTCGGCGGAAGCATCGGAGGCGCCGCTCTTGCCCCGGGAGCCGGTGTATTTGCAGATAGCCACGCCATAGTTGAGCTGGCTGTTGTTCCGGCGGTCGCAGGTTTCGGGGAAGTTGGGGTCAAAGGCATTGGAAACATCCGCGGACAGGCAGAAAGAGTTGGCAAAGCACTCCCGGAGCTTTACCCCCTGGCCATCGCACAGAATCTCCATAAAATACTCAAAGGCATGGCTCTGCATACCGCTGATACCCACAGAGCCGATCTCTTCCTTGTCGGCCAGGATGCACACGGCGGTGTGTTTTGGGGTTTCCAGATTCAGCAGGGCCTCCAGCTCCGCATAGGCGCAAACCCGGTCATCGTGGCCGTAGGCACCCAGCAGGCTCCGGTCCAGGCCCACCTCCCGGCACTTGCCGGCCGGGACAACCGTCAGCTCCGCGGTGCGGAAATCTTCCTCCACCATACCGTACTTCTCGTTCAACAGGCGCATGATGTTCAGCTTGACAAGATCCGCGCCCTCGCCCTCCAGAGGCTCGGTGCCCAGAATCACATTCAGCTGCTCGCCGAGAATTCCCTCTGCCAGGGTCTTCTTCATCTGATCCGCGGACAGATGGATCAGCAGGTCGGAAACCACCAGAATGGGATCGCCCTCGTCCTCACCGATGGTGACGGTTACCTCCGTGCCGTCCTTTCTGCAGACCACGCCGTGAATAGCCAGGGGCACGCAGGTCCACTGATACTTTTTGATTCCGCCGTAGTAATGGGTTTTGACAAAGGCGATTTCAGAATCCTCGTACAGGGGCTGGGGCTTCAGGTCCAGCCGGGGAGAATCCACATGGGCAGCACAGATATTGGCGCCCTTTGCCAGAGATTCGGTGCCCACAACGGCAATCAGGAAGCTCTTGCCCCGGTTGTTCAGATAGATCTTATCGCCGGGTTTTACCTCCATACCGGGTACCGCGGGCCGAAAGCCCCGTGCTTCCGCCTCCCGGGTCGCCCAGGCAGTGGCTTCCCGCTCCGTCTTGCAGGCATCCATAAAAGCGGCATAGCGCTTGCAGTAGTTTTCCATTTCCTGACGCTGCTCACTTGTCAGCTCCAGAAGTCCATTCCTGGGGCTGCAGAGCAGGGATTCACGCAGTTCTTCAGCAGTCATATTGTTCCTCCGTATATGGTTTTTGTTATGCTTTTATTATACCCAGTTCCCTCAAAAAGGCAAGGCATTTCCGCCGGAAGTCTTCCCGGCTGCCGGAATTCTCCAGAACATAATCACAGCGCTCGGCGAACCATTGCTGGGGGTGCTGGGCGGCAATGCGGCTGCGGGCGTATTCTTCCGTGATTCCATCCCGGCGCGTCAGACGCCTTACCCTATCTTCCACCGGCGCGGTCACGGCCACGGTTTTGTCGCAGAGTTGGGCCAGTCTCCCTTCATGGAGGGCGATGGCATCAATGGCAGCCAGCCCGGGGTGATCTTTCAGCCGGCGCCGGATCTCCCGTTCCACCGCAGTGTGGGTGATGGCATTCAGATCCAGCAGGGCCTTTTCATCCGAAAAAACCACTGCCCCCAGCTGTTTCCGATCCAGGACACCCTCTGTCACCGTTCCCGGAAACCGGGCATCGATTTTTGCCAGCATTTCCCGGTCCGTTTTCAGCAAATCATGGTAAATGGCATCGCAGTCCAGCACCAATCCCCCCTGCTCCCGTATGCAGGACAGGAGTGTGGTCTTTCCGCAGCCGCTGCCGCCCGTAATTCCCAGAATCACACCTCCGCCTCCGCATCCACAATGTGGAAAGCAGCCGCCTTTTTCAGCCGGTTCTGTACCGCGTAGGCCACGCCGCCGCCCACAGGGCACCGGGCATATACCTGATGGATGGAAGGGTCATCCAAAATCCGCAGGGCGGAGAACAGCCCCGCGCTCAGGGACAACACATCCGCCTCCCGTCCGTAAGCCAGAGGCGCGCAATCGGCATACAGGGGCAGCTCTTCCTCGAAGCACAGCACCCGGTCCCCCGGGGTAAAGTGGCGATGGATATACGCCGCCGCCTTTTCCCGGCTGCCGGACACAATCACCACCGGTTCCGCCGGGGCATAGTGACGGTATTTCATACCGGGCGCCTTGACCACGGCATCCTGGTCAATCTGGGCGGTGACGGCCTTATCGATGACCAGATCCCCCAAAACCTCCTGGAGCTCCTCCGGCGTAATTCCGCCGGGGCGGAGGAGCCGGGGGGGCTGCTCGGTCAGATCCACAATGGTGGACTCCACCCCCACCCGACAGGGACCTCCGTCCACAATGGCATCGATCCTGCCGTCATGGTCGTGACGCACGTGCTCCGCCGTGGTGGTGGAGGGCTTGCCGGAAATATTCGCCGAGGGCGCCGCAACGGGCACCCCTGCCAGTGCGATAATCTTCCGGGTCACCAAACTGTCCGGGCAGCGGACCGCAACGGTAGAAAGCCCCGCAGTGGTGCGCTTGGGCACCACATCCTTTGCCGGCAAAACCATGGTCAGCGGGCCGGGCCAAAACCGTTTCGCAAGTCTATAGGCTGCCGCAGGAATGGAATGGCAGAAACGCTCCATTTCCTCCGGTTCCGCCACATGGAGGATCAGGGGGTTATCCTGAGGACGGCCCTTTGCCGCAAAGATTCCGGCAACGGCGTTTTCATCCAGGCCGTTGGCCCCCAGACCGTAAACCGTTTCCGTAGGAATGGCCACCAGGCCTCCGTTTTTGATGATTTCCGCCGCAATTGCCGGCGTATCCGGCGCGTCGGCGGACAAGAATAAGGTATTCATAGCTTGTACCTCATGATATACACGGTCCATTCGTGTACGTTTTCATGGCCAAAAAAGGGAGAAAACACCCATTGGCGTTTTCTCCCCTTTTTGATGCGAAATTAGTCGTTGGGCTGGTTGGCTGCCTCGATGATCTTCACAAACTTCTCGGGAACCAGGGAAGCGCCGCCGATGAGGCCGCCGTCGATGTCGGGCTGAGCCAGCAGTTCGTAGGCGTTCTTGTCGTTCATGGAGCCGCCGTACAGGATGGAGATGGCCCGGGCATTCTTGGAGGAGTACAGCTTGCGAACAGCGGTACGAATGCTCTCGCAGACCTCTTCAGCCTGCTCGGGGGTAGCGGTACGGCCGGTACCAATGGCCCAGATGGGCTCGTAAGCGATGATGACCTTGCGGATCTTGTCCTCAGGAACGCCTGCCAGACCCAGCTTGATCTGCATGGTGATCCACTCGGTGGTGATGCCGGACTCTCTCTGCTCCAGGGTTTCGCCGCAGCACATGATGGGGGTCAGGCCGGCTTCCAGAGCGGCCAGAACCTTGGCATTGACATCCGCGTCGGTCTCGCCCATGGCGCGGCGCTCGGAGTGGCCGATGATGACGTACTTGCAGCCGGCATCCACCAGCATGTTGGTAGCGATTTCGCCGGTGTAAGCGCCGGAAGCATTGGCATTGCAGTTCTCGGCGCCGATGCCGATGCGGGTCTCACGGACGGCACGAACAGCAGCGGGAATATCCACAGCGGGAACACACAGGGCCACATCGCACCAACGGCCTCTGGGCATGATTGCCTTCAGCTGGGTCATAAACTCCTTGGTCTCGGAGGGGGTCTTGTTCATCTTCCAGTTACCGGCGATGACAGTCTTGCGATACTTTCTATTCATTGTAATTACTCCTTGTTGCTTATATGTCTACACTCCATAATAGAATGTAATTTACAAATTAAGAACCTTGCGAAAAAAGTACGTCCAGATCGTACTGTGAATGCGGTCGGTCTTTGAGCGCTCCAGGAGATCCGGCAAGGGCTGAAAGCATGGATCTTGCCGCCAATCAGGATCCGCAAGCGGGAACGTACTTTATGTACGTCCCGCTTGGGATTCCACACAGTTGAGGCAAAGATCCGCCCGCAGCCGCAGACGGATTCCGCGAAGTTTCTGCCGGAAATTACTTATCCTGCAGGCAGGCGATGCCGGGCAGCTCCAGGCCTTCCAGGAATTCCAGGAAAGCGCCGCCGCCGGTGGAGATGTGGGTGATCTTGTCGGCAAAGCCCAGCTGCTCGCAGGCAGCAGCGCTGTCGCCGCCGCCAACGATGGTCACCGCGGCAGAATCAGCCAGAGCCTGGGCAACGGCAATGGTGCCCTTTGCCAGAGTGGGGTTCTCGAACACGCCCATGGGGCCATTCCAGACAACGGTCTTGGCGTTCTTTGCAGCGTCAGCAAACAGAGCCTGGCTCTTCTGACCAATATCCAGACCCATCATGTCAGCGGGAATGGCATCGGCAGCAACGGTCTGCACCTCAATCTCGGCGTCAATGGGGTTGGGGAAGGAAGCGGCAACCACGGCGTCAACAGGCAGCAGCAGCTTTACGCCCTTGGCTTCGGCCTTCGCCATCATTTCCTTGCAGTAGTCAATCTTCTCGCTGTCAACCAGGCTCTTGCCGATGTCGTAGCCCTTGGCAGCCAGGAAGGTGAAAGCCATGCCGCCGCCGATGATCAGGGTGTCGACCTTCTCCAGCAGATTGTTGATGACGTTCAGCTTGTCGGAAACCTTGGCGCCGCCCAGGATGGCCACAAAGGGGCGCTCGGGATTGGCCAGTGCCTTGCCCATGATGGAAACTTCCTTCTGGACCAGGTAACCGCAGACAGCGGGCAGGTAGTCAGCCACACCGGCGGTGGAGGAATGGGCGCGGTGAGCGGTGCCGAAGGCATCGTTCACAAAGATCTCGGCCAGGTCAGCCAGAGCCTTGCTCAGCTCAGGATCGTTCTTGGTCTCGCCCTTTTCAAAGCGGGTGTTCTCCAGCAGCATCACCTCGCCGTCCTTCAGGGCGGCAGCCTTGGCCTTGGCATCCTCGCCGGCAACGTCCTTGGCCATGACAACGGGCTTGCCCAGCAGCTCGGCAATGCGGTCAGCCACCACCTGCAGGCTCAGCTCGGGCTTGACTTCCCCCTTGGGCTTGCCCATGTGGGAGCACAGAATGACCTTGGCATTGTGGTTTACCAGGTACTCAATGGTAGGCATGGCGGCCACGATGCGCTTGTCGGAAGTAATCTTGCCATTTTTGGTGGGAACATTGAAGTCGCAGCGGCACAGAACGCGCTTGCCGGATACGTCAATATCCTCGATGGACTTTTTGTTGTAGTTCATATTGATTCCTCCAAATTACCGGGAATTGTCCCGCATTTTTCCAAAATCCTTCAGATTGGGAAATGCCAGCTGCCGCAAAGCCTCGTAAACCGTGATTGCCACCGCATTGCTGAGATTCAGACTTCTGGCTTCCGGGCGCATGGGAATGCGGACGCAGCTTTCCCGGCGCTCCTCCAGAAAATCCTCCGGCAGCCCCTTTGTCTCCTTTCCGAAGAACAAATAGGCACCGTCGTGAAATTCCGCTTCGGTATAGCACCGGGGCGCCTTGGTAGACAGACACCACATTTCCCGCACCTGGTTTTTTGAGAAGAAATCCTGAAGATTCTCATAATCCAGGACCTCCACCAGATTCCAGTAATCCAGCCCCGCACGCCTGACAGCCTTTTCGGATATGTCAAAGCCCAGGGGGCGGATCAGATGCAATCGGCATCCGGTTGCCGCACAGGTTCTGGCAATGTTGCCGCAGTTCTGGGGAATCTCAGGTTCCACCAGCACAATATTCAGCACTGCCAACACCTCTGCTTCCAGCTTCACGGACCGGCTTTTCCAATCCATTCGGCTCCTATTGTAAGGCAATTGCGGCTTAAAATCAATGAGAAAAACGAAAAAATTTTGTATTTTTTCCACTTTATTTTTGTTTGTATGTAAGAAACCATTTTTCTTGTTGATTTTGCCCGTTTTTCCTCCATAACCTTTTCAATACTTTGTCAATTTTTCGCAGTGTGACAAAAAGATGTGTCTGATTCTCTCTGCATCCCTTCCAGGAAGAACCACATTTTCCCATTTCACGGCCGTTTTTCCCTTTCTTCGGTCCCGTGTTTCACGGGTCATCCGGGCGCAAAAAACGCGGGCAGCACTGCCCGCGTCAATTCTGCCTCTCAGCCTACAGCCTCCACAAGCGTTCCCTCTGCCATGGCCCAGCTCCCGGCCTCCGCCGTAAGGGTTTGCCCGTCTGTCAGCTGCACGGAAAGCATCAGGCTCAGCTGGCTTTCCTCCCCCATTTCCGGAATGCGGAAGGAAACGTTTGATGCCGAGCCGGCAAAGCCGCCCTCCGTTTCCCCGTCCACCAGCTCTATGGGACAGCTGTCCATCACCTCGTCATCCCGCATCCACAGCAGCTCCGCCTGGCTGATCCCAACGGCCTGGCCGTCCCGGGTGATGAGGGGGGTCTGGACAGCAGCGGCAACATTCACCGTGACCACATTCTGATCCACCCGGGCATCGGTCAAGGTCACACCGGCAAAGCTTTCCAGACTGCTTTTCAGATAGACCAGCTTGGGAACCGCCGGCGTATCCTGCGTGGAAAGGGTAATCCGCTCCGTGGCCCCATCCGGGGAAGTCAGAACACAGTAGTAGCCGTAGCCGTCCTCCGGCTGCAGGGTCAGGTTGGCCGTGAACCGTTCCCCGTCCCAGCCGCAGTCCAGGATTGTCTCTTCCATACCATCGCGCATGACAAGCAGCCGCGCCGTCTGTCCCTCCTCATGGGACAGGGGCCGGGCGGCAAACTGAATGGAGGCCGGCTCCCCTGCCCCGGTTCCCCGGGCATCCAGGCTCCAGCTTTCCAGGCGGGTATTCTTCAGCTGATCCAGCTGCTCTTCCAGCTGCCGCACCTGTTCCTGCAGGGCTACATTTTCCTCTTTTAAAAGGCGAATCTCGCCTTCGTAATCCCGGGTACTGCCCCCGCAGGCGCAAAGCGACAGCAAAAGCCCCGCGCACAGAATCAGAGCCAGCAGCTTTCCATTCACAAAACCCATGGCGGATTTCCTCGCATTTCTTTGTTTTTCCCTATTATATCCGGAAATCCGCAAAAAATCAATCGGTTTCCACCCCTACCAGCAGGCTGCCCTTTTCAGCATAGTAGCTGCAAAGGCCGCCGGAAGCGCTGACCCGAATATCCGCTTTGGGGAATGCGGCACGGATATGCTCCGCGAATTCCAGGGCAACAGCCTCGTTCTGCACATGGGTGATGCGCACCTTTCCGCCCCGATAGCCCGCCTCCAGCAGCAGCTCCAGCAGCGATGCGGCGGCCCGTTTGTCTCCCCGTGCTTTGGTGAGCGGTGCCAGAGTGCCCTCTTCCGAGGCGGTACCCAGCACACGAATATTCATAACGCCCACGGCGGCAGCCGTTACCTTGCTGACACGGCCGTTCTGGGCCAGATTGTGGAGGCTGTGGAGACTGAAGAACAACCGGGTCTTTTTGCAGTACGCCTCCACCGCGGCAACCACCTGATCAAAATCCAGCCCCTGCGCAGTCAGCTCCTCCAGCTTTTCCAGAATCAGCAGGATCTCCGGTCCGGTGGACAAGCTGTCAAACACATGGACACTGGCATCGCTGTTGTCCTGCTGATATATATCCGCCGCTATCCGGGCAGAATTGTAGGACCCGGACAGAGCGCTGGTTATGGTTACGGCATACACGGTATCCGCCCGGCCAAAGGCATCGATCCATGCCGAAACGCTGGGGCAGGCCGTATAGGAGCGGCCCTTGTGCTCCCGCAGATGGCTCAGCAGCCGCGGAATATCCAGTCCCGCATCGTCTACGAAGGATTGGCCGTCATCCGTGGAAATGGTCAGAGGCACCGCGGAAAAAGGCACGTCGCCCAGAGTCTGCACATCGCAGGAAGAGTCCGCCACCAGTTTGATCATAATTGTCCTCCATAAAATCCGGATATTTTCAATCCGGTGTTTTGTTTCCGAAGTCATCCTATCATCATTTTTCAAAACTGTCAATCGGTTTTTTAATAACCTATTGACATTTGTGAGCTTTTCTATTAGGATGTGAGCGGAGGGATCAACATGGACGCACCAATTGAAGTGGAATTGCAAAAGAGCCTGGAAAACTTTCATATTCCCCGCTATCACGAACTGCCGGACTTTGGTCTGCGGCTGGAGCAGGTAACCCGCTATGTTTCCCGCTACGTCCCCACCCCCGTGACCGGCTCCATGGTCAGCAATTATGTCAAGCAGAAGATTATCCCCGGACCGGAGAAGAAAAGCTACGGTGTGGATTCCATTGCCTACCTGATTATTGTTACCTACCTGAAGAATACGGTATCCATGGAAGATATTCGGTTCCTGCTGGGCGTTCAGCAGGACAGCTATCAGCTGAGCGTCGCCTATGACTATTTCTGCGAGGAACTGGAGGATCTGCTGCGGTATGTCATCGGCATTCAGGAAACTCCTTCGGTGATTGACCATATGCATCCCCAGAAAGAGCTCCTGCGCACTGCCCTGTTTTCCGTTACCTATAAAATATACCTGGCCTACCGCATCGCCCTTCTCCGGCAGGAGGAACAGCCTGAAGCCCCTTCCCACACATGAGAAAACCGTCTTCCGGAAACCCGGAAGACGGTTTTCATGTTATCTGGTTCCCTTGTCGTAGGGAATGCCCTCTGCCTTGGGTGCCCGGGATTTTTTGGATGTAAATGCCAGAACAACCAGGGTTACCAGGTATGGAAGCATCCGGTACAGGTGAGAGCTGATGCCGATTTCGGCCAGCCAGTACACACCGTCGCCGTTGATGTCCAGCGTGGCGTAGGCAGCGGCAATGCATTTGAAGAGGCCGAAAAGCAGGCTGGAAGCGGCAATGCTGCCGGGATTCCAGTTGCCGAAAATCATAACGGCCAGAGCCAGGAAGCCGAAGCCCGCCACATCGCCGTTGGCGGTGCAGTTGGTGGTGGTCAGCGCGTATACAAAGCCGCCCATACCCGCCAGGGCGCCGGAAATGGTGGTGCCGGCATAACGCATCTTGTACACGTTGATGCCCAGGCTGTCCGCCGCCTGGGGATTTTCACCGCAGGCCCGCAGGCGCAGACCGAAGCGGGTTTTGTAGAGAATGACGGCCAGAATCACAAAGATCAGAATGCAAACATAGGTTGCCAGGTAAACCTTGTTCAGGAAGGTTTCCCCCAGGAACCCAATGTCCTGATTCTTGGGAATGCCGAAGGTGGACTTTTTCAGCATGAACCAGGAGGCGGCATCACCGGTTACCATCTGGATATTGTTCTGGTTGCAGATAATGCGGATCAGAAACAGAACCAGCGCGGGCGCCATCAGGTTCAGGGCTGTGCCGCCGATGGTCTGGTCCGCCTTCAGGTTGATGGAGGCGAAGCTCAGCAGCAGGGAGAACACGGCGCCCATAAGGGCGGCGATCAGCATGCCCAGCAGCTCCAGGCCCTGCAGGGCCATATAATTTCCGGTCCGGGCCGCTGCCGCGAACACTTCCACACTCTGCATGGAGCGGACAAACAAAACACCAATAAAGGCGCCGAAGACCATGATGCCTTCCAGAGCCAGATTGATGATACCGCTGCGCTCCGCGAACACACCGGCCAATGCCACAATCATCAGCGGCACCGCATACAGGAGGGTTTGCTGAATCAGGAATGTCATACGCCCTCGCCTCCTTCTTTGTTGTCTTCCGCCGGCTTCATGGTCTTCCTGGGGGCACGCTTCCTGCCGGTAATCATACTGCGGATCAGCAGGGAGAAGGCGCTAAGGTAGACAATGACGGAGATGATCACATCGGTGATATACTCATTGTAGGCGGTAAAGCCGGTGAGCTGGGTGCCCACGATCTTCAGCATTGCCATAAAGGCAGCCGTAAAAATGACACCGATGGGATTGTTGGCGGCAAGCAGCGCCACAGGGATTCCGTTGAAGCCCTCCGCGGGCAAGGACTGGTAGGTAGACCAATAGAATTCCGTATTGCCGGAAAGCCAGTAGAGGGCCGCACCGCCGGCAGCCAGTCCACCGGCAATGGCCATGGAGAGCATGATGTTGCGCTTGTCGTTGATACCGGCATAGCGGGCCGCGTGACGATTGGAGCCGCAGGCCTTCAGCTCATATCCCAGGGTCGTCTTATTGATGAGGATATACACGCCAATGGCGATCACAATAGCGATCAGGAAGCCCCCGTTTGCCTGGGATCCGGGGAACAGCTTGTCCATAAACAGCTTGGGGTTGGCCACTCCGTTGAAGGTGGTCTTGTAAATGTAGCCGCTTTTGGTGTTTTCCACCACGTTTTTGAAATTGCTCACATCGAAGGCCCAGGTGACAATATTGGCTGCCAGCCAGTTGGTCATAATGCAGGCCAGAACCTCGTTGATGTTCAGAAATGCCTTCAGCGCACCGGGAATCGCGCCCCACAAAGCACCTGCCAGAATGCCGCCCAAAAAGGCCAGAATCCAGATGAACCAGGCAGGAACGGCCGTGCTGGGGATTCCCAGCGCAATCATCAGAGTGGCCAGCGTGCCCATGAGATACTGGCCGGGAGCACCGATGTTAAACAGGCCCGTCTTGTAGGCAACGGCCACGGAAAGGCCGGTCATAATCAGAGGGGTGGCCCGGAAAAGCATATTGCCCAGATTCTGGGCGTTGTAGCCCCAGGTCAGCTGACCCGCCCCGTTTCGGCCGGTGGAGAAGATACCGGCAAATACCAGGCGAATGCCGTCCCAGATGCCGGAATTGGGAATGGAGCTCTTCGTCAGGCCCACAATGATTACCACCAGGGAACCAATCAGAAGGCCGATCAGAATGGACAGCAGAGATGCCAGAACCGTTTTGGTGGCGTCTTTGTTCCACAGCGTTTCAATGGACTGCTTCATGGTCAGGCATCTCCTTTCTCCGCATTTGTATTCCGCTTGGCACCGGCCATATAGAGGCCCAGCTCCTGAACGGTGGTCTGCCTGGGATCCAGCTCACCCACGATTTCACCCTCGTACATGACAAGGATCCGGTCGGACAGATTCATAACCTCTTCCAGTTCCAGGGAGACCAGCAGCACCGCCTTACCGGCATCCCGCTGCGCCACCAGCTGACCATGGATATACTCAATGGCGCCTACGTCCAGGCCCCGGGTGGGCTGAACCGCAATCAACAGGGGCGTATCCCGGTCAATCTCACGGCCGATGATGGCCTTCTGCTGGTTGCCGCCGGACATACTGCGGGCAACGGTCACAGGGCCCTGACCGGAGCGGACATCGTACTGCTCAATAATCCTTTCCGCGTACTGCCGGACCGCCGGCCGGTTGATAAATCCCATTTTCTGGAACCGGGGATCAAGATAATTCTGCAGCACCATATTGTTTTCCAGCGTATCGTCCAGCACCAGGCCATGCTTATGCCGGTCCTCCGGAATGTGGCTCAGGCCGCTTTGATTGCGCTTTTTGATGCTGGCATGGGTGATATCCTCCCCGCAGAGGGTGATTCTCCCGCCGGTGGTCTTTTCCAGGCCGGACAGGCCGTAGACCAGCTCTGTCTGACCGTTGCCATCGATACCGGCGATACAGACAATCTCTCCGGAGCGAACCTGGAAGGAGACATCCTTTACCGCGTTGTTCCTGTGAAGCCTGGACGCAACGGTCATATTCTGTACATCCAGAATCACATCTCCGGGTTTGGCGGGTGCCTTCTGGATTTCCAGCTGCACGGGACGGCCCACCATCATGGCAGACAATTCCTGCTTGGTGGTGTTTTTGGTTTCCACGGTCCCGATGTATTTGCCCTTCCGCAGAACGGAAACCCGGTCGGAGACAGCCATGATCTCGTTGAGCTTGTGGGTGATAAAGAGGATGGACTTGCCTTCCCTGGCAAAGCCCCGCATGATCTCCATCAGCTCGTCGATTTCCTGGGGTGTCAGCACGGCGGTGGGCTCATCGAAGATCAGGATTTCATTGTCCCGGTACAGCATTTTCAGAATCTCGGTGCGCTGCTGCATACCAACGGTAATGTCCTCCACCTTGGCGTCCAGATCAACGGACAGACCGTATTTGTCGGACAGTGCCTGGACCTTTTCCCGGGCAGCCTTTTTCTGCAGGAAACCCATTTTGGTATCCTCGGCCCCCAGAATGATGTTATCCAGAACTGTAAACACCTCCACCAGCTTGAAGTGCTGATGAACCATGCCGATTTTCAGCGCGGTGGCGTCGTTGGGATTGTTGATGTGGACAACCTGGCCGTTTTTCCTGATTTCGCCCGCTTCCGGCTGATAAAGACCGAACAGCACGCTCATCAGTGTGGATTTTCCAGCGCCGTTTTCGCCCAGCAGCGCATGAATTTCGCCCCGCTTCAGCCGCAGGGTAATGTCATCGTTGGCCACAATGCCGGGAAACTCTTTTCTGATGTTGAGCATCTCAATTATGTATTCCGAATCCATAATTGGCTAGCCCCCTCCCTGGTAGTATCTGCCAAAAGAAAGAAGCCGCCGCCCGGAGGGCAGCAAACCGCTTTTTCTGACGAAGTCCGATGGATGCCGTTTGTTCCGCAGCATACCATCCATCCCAGATATTTTATCATCCCTTCCGGTAAAAAGCAACAGATTTTCCGCATTCTTTTCCAGACCTTCTTACCAGGTTGTCCAAACAAAGGAGATTACTTCCCATCTTCCCAGGCGGCGCCGATCTGCCCGTTCCGAGTTTCCAGAAAGGCATTCTTCAGCTGCTGAATGTAGGCAAAGGGTTCGTCCGGATAGATGGGAGCAAAACGGGTTACGGGCCGGTCACGCTTTGGCCGCAGCTCGAACCGGATTTTCCCCTCCCCCAGATTTTTCACCGGCCGGCGGGTATCCAACCCAAACACGCCATCTATGGGTACCAGCACACCCAGGTTTTCCCGTTTCTCTCCGCAGGCCGCTTCCAGATACCAAAGGGTCTGCCCGCTGAGGCTGCACCGGCACCGGAATACGTAATAAAGTCCCTGTCTGCGGACCTGCACCCGGCCCACACTCTGATTGCCAATGGTTACTTCCCGATCGATCAGCATCAAAATCCCCCCTGCCGCAAGGATATGCGGCAGGGGGGATTCTTCATAACCGGTCAGCGCAGGGTGGCGTTCAGCTTTTCAGCCAGAGCCTCCAGAACCTTCTGGATGACGTCTTCAGAATCGGCATCGGTGAGCGTCCGGTCGTCGGCACGGAGCTCCAGAGAGAAGGCCATGCTCTTCTTACCGGCGGGAACGCCCACGCCCCGGTAAATATCGAAGAGCCGGACATCCCGCAGCAGCTTTCCGGCTGCCCCGGCAATGACCTTTTCGGCTTCCGCCACGGTGACGGCCTCGTCGCACACCAGTGCCAGATCACGGCTGACGGCGGGATACTTGGGAAGCTGCACATAGGTGGCATCGGGCAGCATCCGGTTCAGCATTTCGGTGAAATTCAGCTCGGCGCAGAAGACCTCGCTGTCAATGCCGTAGTTTTTGGCAACCAGGGGGTGCACCTGGCCCATAACACCGATGTCCACACCCTCCACGCTCAGTCTGGCGCAGCGGCCGGGATGATAGCTGGGGTTATTCTTCTCGGCGGTGTATTCCACCTTCTTCATCCGCAGGCCCTGGAAGATGCCTTCCAGCTCACCCTTCAGGGTGAAGAAGGTCTCACCGGCGCCGTAGGTGCCCAGCATCAGCATTTTGGGCTCCCGGGGCAGCTTTTCTCCCTCCTGGGGCAGGTAGACCTTGGCAACCTCGTAGAGCTTGGCGGCCTTGTTATGATAGGCATTGTTCCGGCCCAGAATCTCCAGCATGGAGGGCAGGGCGATGGTCCGCATGATGGAGGTATCCTCACCCAGGGGGTTCTGGATTTTCAGCACGTTGCGCAGCGCGCTGTCGGCGGGAACCCGGATCTGGTCGAATACCGCAGGAGAAACGAAGGAATAGGTGATGATCTCGCTGTAGCCCATGGCCCGGCACAGAGTACCCGCCTTGGTTTCCAGCTTCATCTCCCGGGAGTAGCCGCCCTGGGTAGAGGTCTTGAACTCGGTGGTGGGAATTTCGTTGTAGCCGTAGGAGCGGCCCACTTCCTCGGCAATGTCCGCCATACGGATCAGATCGGGCCGGAAGGAGGGCACCAGAATGTCATCGCCCTCCACAGGGATTTCCAGCAGGTTCAGGTACTTTACCATGTCCTCCCGGGAGATGTGGGTGCCCAGCAGGTGGTTGATCTTTTCCGGCTCCAGCTTGATGGTTCTGGGCTGGGGAACATAGTTGATCACATCGATCATGCCGTCCAGCACATCGCCGCAGCCCAGCATTTCCACCAGTTCGCAGGCACGCTGCACGGCGGGAACGGTGAGCATGGGATCCAGATGCTTTTCAAACTTGCCGGAAGCCTCGGTACGCATACCCAGCGCCAGGGCGGTCTGCCGGATGGAGGTGCCGTCGAAGTTGGCGGACTCAAACACCACCATGGTGGTATCCTCCCGGATTTCGGAATTCAAGCCGCCCATAATACCCGCAAGGCCTATGGGCTTTGTCTCGTCGGCAATCACCAGCATACCGGGTGTCAAAACCCGCTGGGTGCCCTCCAGCGTGGTCATGGTCTCCCCTTCCTCCGCCTCCCGGACAACAATCTTGCCGGAGGAAACATAGCGGTAGTCAAAGGCGTGCATGGGCTGGCCGTACTCCAGCATGACGTAGTTGGTGATGTCCACAATGTTGTTGATGGGCCGCACACCGTTGGCGCGGAGACGGGAGCGCATCCACTTGGGGCTGGGGCCGATTTTCACGTTGGCAACCATCCGGGAGGTGTAGCGGTTACACAGCTTCTCGGCGGGCACCTCTACATCCAGATGCTCAAAGATGGAGCCTGCATCGGAGCCCCGGACCACAGGCTCGTGGTGTTTCATGGTCTTGCCGAAGGCCGCCGCGGTCTCCCGGGCCAGTCCGATGATGGAATAGCAGTCGGGCCGGTTGTTGGTGATTTCAAAATCCACCACGGTATCGTCGTTGCCGATGATGGGGTTGATGTCATCGCCGGGCTTACCGGCATCGGGCTCCAGAATCCAGATGCCGTCGGCATACACACCGGGCAGGTCGTTCTGGGTCAGGCCCAGCTCCGCGAAGGAGCACAGCATGCCGTTGGACACTTCCCCTCTGAGCTTGCCCTTGGTGATATGCACACCGCCGGGCAAATAGGAATTGTGCAGTGCCGCGGGCACCAGATCTCCCTCGTGGACGTTCTGGGCGCCGGTGACGATCTGTACAGGTTCTTCCCGACCCACGTCCACCTGGCAGATGAACATATGGTCCGAGTTGGGATGGCGCACCATGGACAGAACCCTGCCTACCACCACGTTCCGGATTTCCGCGTCCATCCGCTCCCAGGTTTCCACCTTCTGGCCGAAAACGGTGAGGGTCTCTACAAATTCCTTATCGGAAACCTGGCTCAGGTCCACGAATTCTTCATTGATCCATTTTCTGTTCAGTTTCATTTTCTATGCCTCCTCAGAACTGGTTCAGGAACCGAACGTCGTTGTCGAAGATCAGACGCAGATCGTTGATCTTCAGACGGCCCATTGCCATACGCTCCAGGCCCATACCGAAGGCAAAGCCGGAGTACTTTTCAGGGTCGATTCCGCAGTTTTCCAGAACCGTGGGATGCACCATACCGGCGCCCAGCAGCTCAATCCAGCCCTCGCCATGGCAGGTGGAGCAGACCTGGCCGTCGATTTCGCCGGTGCCATGGCACTTGTGGCACTGCATATCCATTTCGCAGCTGGGCTCGGTGAAGGGAAAGTGGTGGGGACGGAACCGCATCTGGGCGTTCTCACCGTAGATCTTGCGCATGATGCCGATCAGGGCGCCCTTCAGGTCACCCATGGTAATGTCCTCGGCAACCACCAAACCCTCGATCTGATGGAACATAGGAGAGTGGGTCGCGTCTGCCTCATCCTTCCGGAACACACGTCCGGGGGCCAGAATGCAGATGGGGGGCTTGGCATTTTCCATCACGCGGATCTGCATGGGACTGGTCTGGGTCCGCAGCAGGACGGAGTCGTCATCCGTGAAATAGAAGGTATCGCTGCGGTCCCGGGAGGGGTGCCCCTCTTCAATATTCAGCCGGGTGAAGTTGTAATCCGCCAGCTCCACTTCGGGGCCTTCCACCACCTGATAGCCCATGCCCACAAAGGTATCCTTGATCTGCTGCAGCACCTGATTCATGGGGTGCTGGTGACCGATGGCAAATTCCTTTCCGGGAATGGTCACATCAATGGCCTCGGCGGCCAGCCTGGCTTCCATGGCGGCCGCGTGGATGGTTGCCTTCCGCTCCTCCAGCTTCTCTTCGATGGCCGCGCGGACAGCGTTTGCCATCTGTCCCATAACAGGACGCTCCTCGGCGGAGAGCTTGCCCATCTGCTTCAGCACAGCGGTGAGTTCACCCTTTTTGCCCAAGAGCTTCACCCGCAGCTCTTCCAGAGCGGCGGGAGTAGCGGCATCCTCCAGAGCGGCCAGCGCCTGCTGACGAATGCTTTCCAATTGTTCTTTCATGTTGTGTCCTCCTAACAAAACAAAAAACCTTTCCTCCCGACAGTTCGGGACGAAAGGCAAACCTTCCGCGGTACCACCCGCAATTCACTGCTGTGCAGTGCGCTTTTCGGACGCAGACACGTCCCAGACGGATAACGGCGTCACCCGACCCTCCCTACTCGAAAACCCTTTCAGGCGGCGGCTCCTGGGAGAAAGCCCACATCCTGCACGCAAGCGGATCCCACCATCCCGCTCTCTCTGAAAGGCGTGTTGCCAGCACAGGGCAGCCCAATCGCAGCTTTTGAAACAACGGGTTTATACTAACACACCCCGTTCTGTTTTGCAAGTGTTTTTCAAAAATATCCCCGTTTTTTGGTTGACTCGGAAATGGAAAACGTGGTATGGTTAGGAAAAACGCGGAAAGGACCGATCTATATGGAATATCAAACACTTACCCAGGCACTGGAAGCCTTTGACCGCTACCAGAAAACCCTAAGCGCCTACCGTCACGCCATGGGCGTTCTCAGTCTGGATGCCGTCACCGCGGCGCCGGAAGGCTCCTGGGAGGGCCGGGGCCAAACCATGGAAGTGCTCAGCGGCGTTGTCTACGATCTGACCGTGGGCAAAGAAAACGGTGCGCTGTTTGACTTTCTTCAGTCCCACCTGGAGGAACTGACCGATCTTCAGAAGCGGGAGCTGGAGCAGGCCCGGAAGGAATACGACCGGATGCAGCGGATCCCCGCCCAGGAATTCATTCGCTACAACGTACTGCTCAATGAAGCCGACGCCGTCTGGCACAAGGCAAAAGCGGAAAACGATTTTTCCTCCTTCTGCCCCATCCTGGAACAGATTGTGGAATTCAACCGGAAATTCGCGGGCTACTATAACCCGGACCTTCCCGCCTATGACGCCCTGCTGAACGAGTACGAAGAGGGCATGAATATGGAAACCCTGGACAAATTCTTCGCCCGGCTCCGGGGTACCATCGTGCCGCTGATTGAAAAAATCCGGCGTGTCCCCCAGATTGACGACAGCTTCCTGCACCGGGTTTACCCTGTGGAGGAGCAGCGGAAATTCTCGGACTACCTGATGGCGCTCATGGGGCTTGACCGGGCCTACTGCGGCATCGGGGAAACGGAGCATCCCTTTACCACCAATTTCAATAACCGGGATGTGCGCATCACCACCCACTATTTTGAAAACGACCTGGCCTGCTCCATGTATTCGGTGATTCACGAAGGCGGTCACGCCCTCTACGAGCTGGGCTGTGACGACTGCTACAACTACACCCTGCTCTCCGGCGGCGTATCCATGGGCATCCATGAAAGCCAGAGCCGGTTCTACGAAAACATCATCGGCAGAAGCCCTGCCTTTGTACATGCCATCTTCCCCTATCTGCAGGCGCATTTTCCCCGTCAGCTGGAGGGTGTGACGGAAGAAATGTTCTACAGGGCCGTAAACAAGGCCCAGCCCAGCCTCATCCGAACGGAAGCCGACGAGCTCACCTACTGCCTTCACGTAATGGTCCGCTATGAAATTGAAAAGCAGCTCATCGGCGGCACTCTGGAAGTGAAGGATGTGCCGGTGGTCTGGAACCGGCTGTATCGGGAATATCTGGGAATCGACGTGCCTTCCGACCGGGAAGGCTGCCTTCAGGATTCCCACTGGTCCGGCGGCAGCATCGGCTACTTCCCCAGCTATGCCCTGGGCAGCGCCTACGGCGCCCAGATGCTGGCCGTCATGGAGCGTGAGCTTGGGGATATATTCCCCTTTGTGGCCCAGGGAAATCTGGAGCCCATTACCCGGTGGCTGAAACAGCACATTCACCGGTTTGCTTGTCTCAAAAAGCCCGGCGATCTTTTCCGGGAGGTCTGCGGCGAATTTGATCCCAAATACTATACCGATTATCTGGAAAAGAAGTTTGGACAGCTGTATGGGGTATGACGGCTCCTTTTCCTTCCCGACGGAGGTATTGCCATGATGGAACTTACCGAATCCGATGTTTCCGCCCTGCTGCCCCGGCGCAAAGCGGAGGCGCACAAGGGGGACTTTGGAAAACTTCTGCTGCTGTGCGGCAGTGTGGGCTTTACGGGCGCTCCGTTCTTTGCTGCCATGGGTGCCCTCCGGTCCGGTGCCGGTCTTGTATATCTGGGCGTTCCCCGGAGCATCTACGCCATTGAGGCGGTGAAGCTCAACGAGCCTGTGATTTTTCCGCTGCCGGAAACCGGCGGAATGCTCAGCACGGACGCCCTGCCCCAAATTCTTCAAAGGCTTCCGAAAATGGACGCGGTGCTCATTGGTCCGGGTCTGGGCATCCGTGAAAGCACCTTTGCCCTGCTGGAAGCCGTACTGCAGCAGGCCCGGTGCCCGGTGGTGGTGGATGCCGATGGCATAACCCTGCTTGCCGGGCATATGGATATACTGCGCGGAAGGGCCGCCCCCACGATCCTCACGCCCCATGACGGGGAATTCGCCCGGCTGTTCGGTCCGGCTGGCACCGACCGGATGGCCGCCTGCCGGGAAGCGGCCAAAGCCAGCAATTCCATTGTCCTTCTGAAGGGGCACCGGACCTGCATTTCCGACGGCACCCGGGACTACCGCAACACCACCGGCAACCCCGGCATGGCGGTAGGCGGCAGCGGCGATGTGCTGGCCGGCATTCTCACCTCTCTCTTGGGTCAGGGAATTGCGCCTCTGGAAGCAGCCGCCTGCGCTGCCTGGCTCCATGGTGCCGCGGGGGATCTGTGCGCCCGGGAGCTGGGCCAGTATGGAATGCTCCCCAGCGACCTTGTTTCCGCCCTTCCGCAGCTTCTCAGATAAGGCGGGATGTAATTGAAACGGCTTGCCGCAGCATTTACTCTTATTCTGCTTCTTGCCGGATGCGCCGGGAAAACGGATGACGCCCTGAGCCTCCGGCAGAACATTCTGAATGCCGATCTGTGCGGCTTTCAGGCAAAGGTCACCGCGGATTACGGAGACACCCTTTCCGTCTTTACCCTGGACTGTCTGGGAGATCAAAACGGAGATCTCCGGTTTACGGTCACCGCGCCGGAAAGCATTCAGGGCATTACCGGAACCATCTCCGCCGGAAAAGGAAAGCTGACCTTTGATGACAAAGCCCTCTCTTTTCCCTTGATGGCAGATGGTCTTCTCTCCCCCGTCAGCGGTCCCTGGGTACTGCTGCGGGCCCTGCGCAGCGGCAATCTGACCAGTGCGGGGACCGAAGGCATCCTGACCCGGCTGACCATTGACGACAGCTTTCAGGCCGATGCTCTCCAGGCGGACCTCTGGCTGGAAAACGGTGTACCCATCCGGGCCGAGCTGTGCTGCGGGGAGCAGAAATTCCTGTCGATGGAGCTCACCGGATTTCGAACGGAATCGAAAAATGGCGCATAGGATGATTTGCGGCAGGGTGATTTCTTCTGAATATTTGCCGCTGCCCGTATAAAAAGGAGCCTGGGGTGGAACAATACCGTCACCTGCGTTACATACAAACCGGTAGCGCAGATGCGGGTTTCCGAAGGATCCCGCAAGAACTGTACGGAGTGTGAAGCAATATGGACAGCACAGTCAGACGCGGGGACATCTTCTATGCGGACCTGTCCCCGGTGGTGGGCAGCGAGCAGGGCGGCACCCGTCCGGTGCTCATTGTGCAGAACGATACCGGCAACCGTCACTCCCCTACGGTGATCGCCGCGGCCATCACCAGCCAGACGGGGAAAGCAAGGCTCCCGACCCACATCAACATTGCCGGCGGCAGTGTGGGACTATCCAAGGATTCCGTGATCCTGCTGGAACAGATCCGGACCATTGACAAGCGGCGGCTGCGGGAGCACATGGGACGGCTGGACGAAAAGCAGATGTCCATGGTGGATGATGCCATTGCCGTCAGCTTCGGCCTGCCGGAAACAAGAAATTAGAGACGCTCTGATTCCTTTGTCCCCCGCACCGGGGGACATTTTTTTGTCCCGGAAAAGCTGCCGGTTTTCCCCCATTGTTCACAAAATTTTTCCTTTTGACTCTTTACACCGCAGGATTCTTAGGATATAATACTCGTATTCTTTTGAAAAGGAGCTGATGACCATGACGGATCAGGATACTCTGACCTTCAATGTACCCGACGACAAGGAGAATATGCGGATGATCCTGCGCAGTGTGTTTGACGCCCTGACCCAAAAGGGATACAACCCCGTTAACCAGATTGTCGGATATCTGCTGACAGAAGACCCCACCTACATCACCAACTACGGGGGTGCCCGCAGCATGATCTGCAAGATCGACCGGGACGAGCTGATGCAGGCACTGGTTCGTGAGTACCTTTTTGACCACAACTGAGTCTCTCCGCCAGGGGGCTTTTGCCGGGGCAAAAGCCCCCTTTTTGTGGATTGGAGGAGCCGGCAGGGGGAAAAAGAAACGATTTAGGGGCATCCGCCCCTTTTGTTTTTCGACTTGACGGGTTTATTGCGCTGTGCTACAATTTAAGAAAACAATCAGGAGGTACTATTGATGGCTGAAGAAAAGTCTGTTCTCATGTACAAGGGCCACCCGCTGATGCGGAAGGATAATCTCATCTACTACGGCTCCATGGCCGATGCCTATATCGTCATGCTTCAGGTTCTGGAAAGCAAGAAGGTGGGCGACACCGATATTGCCACCCGGGTCTCCGTCCAGCTTCAGCTCACCGATCCCGCCGCCAGAAGCCGGGACCGTGTGGTCAAGAAGAGCGAAAAAGACGGCCTGTACACCGCGCTGGATGTAGGCTGTGTCTGGCTGGAGCGCGCACTGGCCGGAAAATAAGCACGGATCAGGCGGAAAAATTTCATGCAGTTTTCAAAGAAAGAGATATGCCTGATTCTGACCGGAATGCTCCTGTTCTGCCTTCTTCCCCTGGGCGTCTTCGCTCAGGAGGAGGGCATCAGGGGCATTGCTTTTGTAAACTACGAAACCCTTCGTCTCCGGGAGGAACCAAACACCGAATCAAAAGAGCTTACAAAAGCCCGGCGCAATGAAGTGGTGCTCATCCTGAACAAGGAAAAGGGCGGCTGGTATCGGGTCAGCTATAACCTGCAGGAGGGCTATATGCTGGGCGGATACCTGCGCATTCTGACGAGAGAAAACGTGGAATTGGGGTATGGACAGGTCCTTCCGGAAGAGACAGTCCTGTATGAACGGCCGGATTCCCGTTCCGAAGGGCTGTGCAGTCTGGTCCAAAACGACCGCTGCTACACCATTGGGGTCAATGACGGCTGGTACAAGGTGATCTTTGGAGAAGACATCGGTTACATCCCTTCCGCGGCTCTGGAGCTTACCGAAATTCCCTATGAAAACGCGGCATCCAATGCAAGCCCAAAATTTTTCGTGGAGGGCCAGTCCACCGGCATCGCCCCCAGCGCCCAGGCGCTTTCCGGTCAGAAGCCCCTGAATGCCTCCGGCGAACCCGTCACCGGGGCGGACATTCTGGCAGAGGCGGAGCAGTACATCGGCATTCGCTATGTTCACGGCGGGGAAAGCCCCAAGGGCTTCGATTGCTCCGGCCTCATTTACTATGTGCTGCGAAGTCTGGGCTATTCGGCGCCCCGTTCCGTTGCCGCTCAGGCCCGAATGGGCAATCCTGTGGGCAATGATCTGCTGCGGCCCGGAGATCTGGTATTCTTTGCCACTCTGGGGGGGAAAAGCCCAACCCATGTGGGCATATACGCGGGGAACGGCCAGTTCCTTCACGCCCCCAATTCCCGCTCCAAGGTCTCCTACGGAGATCTTTCCTCCGGCTACTGGCTGAAGTGTTACATTGGCGCCCGCCGGCTGACCTGACGCAAGAAACACACAGAGCAGTTTGCTCTGTGTATTTTTTATGCTTATTGGGGAATACTTCTGAAAAAACATGGAGGTAGGGCTATGGCTGAAAACAAACGGGGACGCGGCAGTTTTCTTCTGCCGAATGCTCCGGTGATCACCGCCTGGGCCAGCGTGGCCGGAAAAAAGGAAGCCGAAGGACCTTTGGGGCACACCTTTGACAAAACCAGTCAGGATACCTATTTTGGGCAAAAAAGCTGGGAACTGGCAGAAAAGGCCATGCAGGAATCCGCCCTTCGGCTGCTGCTGGAAAAAGCGCATCTGGAACGGTCGGACCTGGATGTGGTGTTTTCCGGCGACCTGCTGAACCAGTGCATGGGCTCCGCCTTTACCATGCGCAACACCGGCACCCCCCACCTGGGGCTTTACGGTGCCTGCTCCACCATGGCGGAGAGCCTGCTGCTGGCCTCCCTGGCCGTATCGGCAGGCATCGCCGACCGGGCTGTCGCCATGACCTCCTCTCACTTTGCCTCCTCCGAACGGCAGTACCGGTTCCCGCTGGGCTACGGTGGCCAGCGAACCCCCACCGCCCAGTGGACCGTCACCGGTTCCGGCGCGGCTCTGGTCTGCAGCCAGGGCACCGGCCCAAAAATCACCGCCTGCACCATTGGCAGCGTGACGGATCTGGGCATTCAGGATGCCAACAACATGGGCGCCGCCATGGCCCCCGCTGCCTTTGCCACCATCCGGCAGCATCTGCAGGACCTGCAGCGGACACCGGAAGACTACGACCTGATCGTTACCGGAGACCTGGGGCAGTACGGCAAAGAGCTTCTGCTGGAAATGGGCCGCAGGGAGGGTCTTGCCCTGGGGGGCAGGCTGGCGGACTGTGGCTGTATGGTTTTCGACAACACCAGGCAGGATGTCCACGCAGGCGGTTCCGGCTGCGGGTGCAGCGCCATCACCCTGTGCGGCCACCTTTTGGGCGAGCTGTCCGCCAAAAAATGGAAACGGATTCTGTTCTGCGGCACCGGTGCCCTGCTGTCTCCCACCTCGACCCAGCAGGGATTGCCCATTCCCGGTGTATGTCATGCCGTGGTGATCGAAGGAGGTTAACCGAAATGGAATATCTGAAAGCCTTTCTCATCGGCGGGGCGCTGTGCCTCATTGGCCAGCTGCTCATTGACAAAACCGGCCTGACCCCTGCCAGAATTCTGGTATGCTACGTGGTAGCCGGCGTCATCCTGGGCGGTGTCGGGCTGTACGGACCCTTTGCGGAGTTCGCGGGAGCCGGAGCTTCCGTTCCCCTGACCGGCTTTGGCAATCTATTGGCCAAGGGCGTAAAGGAGGCAGTGGACGAGCAGGGATTTCTTGGCATTTTCACCGGGGGACTGAAGGCCACTGCCGGTGGAATCACCGCCGCCATCGCCGCGGGACTGCTGGCAAGTCTTTTGTTCCGCGCCAAGGATAAAGCCTGAAAAAGAGGGCAAACTATCCTAGCGGCCCTGGTCGCCGCAATTACTTTGGGAGGAATAGGTTATGAATAACAATCAGAATCGCAATCAGAACCAGAATCAGCAGAGCAAAAACCAGCAGAATCAGCAGAACCAGAACCAGAATCAGAACCAGAACCAGCGCTGACAAAAAGCTCCCCGGAAGATCATCTTCCGGGGAGTTC